>VOFE01001827.1_pt1 | contig 14711 bp, 23 predicted proteins | sample 5384071 | NCBI WGS metagenome assembly VOFE01 (sample SAMN12384724, study PRJNA508395) | human gut metagenome | isolation source: healthy gut D | host: Homo sapiens
AATTGGCTCTGTGCAGCCCAGCGCAACAATCAGTTCGTTTTTCAGAATGCGCACATAGGTATCGCATACGTGCTGTTCCATTCCTTCTCCTCACCTTTTCCGTTCAGTTTTCAAAGCGCGCCGCCCACGCCTGCCTGTTTCTGCTCTGTTTTGCCGCAGCAGGTAAAACAAAGCTGGCGGCCGCCCTTTATTGTAACATAATGCCCCCTGGAAGGGAACAGAAAAATGCAAATTCCGTCATTGTTTTTCTGCGCAACGCAGCGCAGCCAAATTTTCGCCTGCGGCTTTGATTTGGCGGTTGCCGCATGCACGCACGGCTGGTATAATGAAAGCGACAGTATCATACCCTGCGCGGTGCCGGCGCGGGAAAAAGAAAAGGCTGGGATATTATGGAGCTTTCTGCACTGCAAAAATGGAAGCGACATCCGTGGGGTGGCCGTGGAAACGAAAGGCGGCCAGCCTGTAAACCTGACGCGTGAGGCCGTTGTGCCCATTGCGGCGGCATTTGCCCGCTGGTTAATGCAGCGCACCGGGAAAGCGCAGGTGCGTGGCCGTAGGGCGCGATTCGCGCATTTCAGGGCCCGCCATTGCCGGTTGGGCGCTGGAGGGGCTTGGCGCCGAAGGCCCTGTGCACAGACGTCTCACTGGCCAGCACCCCCGCCATGTTCATGTGCACCGTGCTGGGCGCGCAGCCTTTTGACGGCGCAGTGATGGTGACGGCCAGCCATCTGCCCTATAACCGCAACGGTCTGAAATTTTTTTCACCCCGCGGGCGGGCTGGAAAGCAGCGACATCAAAGCCATTCTTGCCCAAGCGCAGCAAATGGCCGCACAGCCGCCAAAGGCCTCGTCCCAGCCTGTGCAGCAACAGGATTTCATGAGCATCTATGCCGGGCACCTTGTTACGCTGATTCGCGATGGCGTAAAGGCCGAAGATTATCTGCACCCACTGGCAGGGCTTCATATTGTTGTGGACGCCGGCAACGGCGGGCGGCTTTTTTGCTGAAAGGTGCTGGCGCCGTTGGGGGGCAGACATCTCTGGCAGCCGCTATTTGGAGCCGGACGGCATGTTCCCGAACCATATTCCAAACCCGGAGGATGAAACCGCCATGGCCAGCATCCGGCAGGCCGTGCTGCAGGAAAAGGCAGACCTTGGCATTATTTTTTTGACACAGATGTAGACAGGGCCGGGGCCGTGCTGCCCAATGGCGAAGAGCTGAACCGCAACCGCCTGATTGCGCTGATGAGCGCAATTTTGCTGCGCGACCACCCCGGCACCGCCATTGTGACAGATTCTGTCACCAGCACCGGCCTTGCCCAGTTTATTGCACAGCAGGGCGGTGGTGCATCACCGCTTCAAGCGCGGCTACCGCAATGTTATCAACGGGCCGTACGCCTGAACCGGGAGGCACCGATTGCCAGCTTGCCATGGAGACAAGCGGCCACGGCGCGCTGAAGGAAAACTATTTCATGGATGACGGCGCATACCTGATGGTAAAATTGCTGATAGAACTGGGCCGCGGCCATCGGTTGGACGAGATGATTGCCAGCCTGCGCGAACCCGCCGAAAGCAAAGAAGTGCGTCTTCCGCTTTGCGGGCAGATTTTAAGGCCGACGGCGCCGCTGTGCTGCAGCGTATGGCACAAAAAGTGGCTGATGTGCCCGGTGCCAGCGTTGCACCAGATAACCGCGAGGGCATCCGTGTGAATTTTGATGCCCAGCATGGCGACGGATGGTTTTTGCTGCGGCTTTCCCTGCACGACCCGCTGATGCCGCTGAACTTTGAAAGCGACAGCCCCGGCGGCGTAACGCTAATTGCCAAAACCGTATATTCACTTTTTGCAGCCGGAGGCCGGCGTGCTGGACCTTTCGGCACTTGCACGGGCTGCGGAATAAGTAGGGCCCCGTTTTTTGTCAAACGCGCCTGCCGCAAAGCGGCAGGCGCGTTTCGTTTTCACAGCTCTCTTTTAATGCGTGCCAGGGCGTTTTTTCCAGGCGGCTTACCTGTGCCTGGCTGATGCCAATTTCTTTTGCTACTTCTACTTGTGTTTTGCCGGAGAGGTAGCGCAAGGCCATAATCTTTTTTCACGTGGGGAAAGCGAATTCATCGTATCGCGCAAAGACATGGCGGAAATCCAGTTTTCTTCCGAGCCGCTTTCCCCCAGCTGGTCCAATACGCAAATGGTGTCTCCTCCGTCATTGTACACCGGTTCGTACAATGAGATCGGCTCCACCACAGATTCCAGCGCCAGTGTCACCGTGCGCTTGGGCAGCCCAATGCGCTGGGCAATCTGCTCCGGGGTTGGGTCCCGGCCCAGCTCTTTGCAGTTGTTCGCGTGCCTGCATAGCCTTGTAAGCCACATCCCGCATGGAACGGCTGACGCGCAATGCGTTGTTGTCGCGCAGAAACCGCCGAATCTCGCCAATGATCATGGGCTGGCCATAGGTGGAAAAACTTCAGGCCAAAGGTCCGGGTTGAAACTGTCAATGGCTTTGATCAGGCCAATGCAGCCCACCTGAAACAAATCGTCCAGGTTTTCTCCTCGGCCCGCAAATTTCTGCACCACGCTCAGCACAAGGCGCAGGTTTCCATTGATCATCTTCTGGCGCGCCTCTGCATCGCCATTTCTCACGCGCAGCAGCAGCGCCGCCTTTTCTCTTTTCCTTCAAAACGGGAAGTTTTGCCGTGTTCACGCCGCAAAGCTCCACTTTGTGATACTGCATGCCCTGCCCTCCGAAATCGTTCTGCTTTCGAGTATGGACAGGGACCGGCGGCGCCATCCGAAAATGGCGCTGGCAAAATTTCATAGCAAAACACGCGCCGCGCTGTTTCCGGCAGCGCGGCGCGTGTTTTTTCTTTTGGGGGCATATTCAGGTGGTTTCTTCCAGTTCCATGCGCAGGTGGCGGATGATGCGCTTTTCCAGGCGCGAAATGTAGCTTTGTGAAATGCCTATCATATCTGCCACCTCTTTCTGTGTGTGTTCCTGCTGGCCGCACAGGCCAAAGCGCAACTCCATAATCTGCCTTTCGCGCGGGGAAAGCCTTGCCACGGCAGCAAGCAGCATGTCTTTTTCTGCATTCTGCTCCAGCTGGGCGCCCACCTGGTTCTGGTCGCTGCCCAGCACGTCCGAGAGCAGGAGCTCATTGCCGTCGCCGTCCGTGTTCAAGGGCTCGTCGATGCTGGTTTCCTGGCGGCGGTTGCTGCTTTTGCGCAGATACATCAGAATCTCGTTTTTCGATGCAGCGGCTGGCATAGGTGGCAAGCTTGATTTTTTTGGAGGGGGCGAAGGTGTTCACCGCCTTGATCAGGCCAATGGTGCCAATGCTGATGAGGTCTTCCACGCCTGCCGTTTTGCTCTCAAACTTTTTGGCAATATACACCACAAGGCGCAGGTTGTGCACAATAAGCAGCTCCCGGCTGTTGGCGTCTCCCGCTCCAGCCCGGCAAACACCAACGCCTCCTGTTCTTTCGAAAGCGGCGGAGGCAGCGTTTCCGGGCCATTGATATAGTAAGTATAATCCGGCGCATGCACACAAACCTGCAGTTTGTGCCAAAACCCGCGCCACATCTTCTTCAGAAATTTTCCTTTCATTTCTATCCTCCTCTCAGCGCCGGGCTGACGATGGCACTGAACGCCCCGTCTGCAAACCGCTCCGGCGTGAACACGGCCAGCGCGTTATGCACTGTTTTTCCCCTTTTTCCCCCAATGTCAGCCATTGCGCCGTCACGGCAGGCAATGCGCGCGTGCCAAAGCGCTGTCTGGGTAGGCACCAGCCGAAGCGCGTACGGCGCGCTGGAAAGCTGCCCCTGTTCTAAAAAAGCCTGCAGCTGTACGCCAAGCTGCGGCGGCAGCGCCGGTTTTACCATGGGCAGGCTGAGCAGAAACGCCTCTTGCCCGCTGACAGGGTCGCTCACAGAACAACCCGTGTCCAGCAGGGCAAGGCCCCGCACACATGTGCCGCCAAACCCGGCGGCAAACGGCACATGCTGTGCGCGCTGAGGCCTTCCAAAGCACAGGTCCACCACGCGCACAGCGCAATATACGCCCGCCACGCAGGCAATGAGCAAAAGCGGCGGCACATTGAAGTAGAGGGCCATATTATTCACTTCAATGCCGCCAGCCACCCCATAATACAGCGCCGCAAACACCACACCGGAAAGCAATACGTTCAGCGCCGCATACCACCACAATGTTTTAAAAAAGCACCGCAGGCCGCCCGGCGGGAAAGCGGCCAGCACAATGAGGCAGGCTTCGGCCGCCTTCATCCCCCACATAAGTATGGCCGGAAGCGGTGGCAGCAGCAGGGCTAGCGATGCCGTCCCCGCCATCATGCCGCCCAGCGCCATGCGCCAGGCACGGTATTCCCGCCCGGCAAGGCGCGCTGTGCACCACGCAGCAGAAAAAAGGCCTATCACGGCGTTGACCAAAAATAAAATGTCCCACATAAACAACGCCGCGCATGCTGCGCCCCCTTTTTCCACTGCTTCAGTGTAGCGCTGCCGCCATGCAAAACATGTCAAAGCCACGCTTGAAAAGTATTTCAGGGCGTGATATAATAAGCATCGATTTATGGCATAAAGCCATGCCGTTATTCTGAAAAGGGGGTGCACTGTAATGTTCTGGAGAGTTGCCAACATCTGCTTGTCCAAAGGTGCTGTTTTGGCCGTTCCGTGTATTAGTGCGCCCATTTGCAGGTAGAAACGGCTTTCATTTGCACATTTTGAAGGGCCGCGCTACACTGCCGCGGCCCCTTTTCTGTCTGGGCGCACGGTTCCCTCCCCAAAATTTCTGATAAGGAACGGTGCTGTACCAATGAATTTAAAAACAATTATTTCTGTTACAGGCGCATGAAGCCGTACGGGGGGTTTCGAATTGCCGGGGCCGTGTGGGTTCTTTTTGCTTGTGGGGCGCGGTTTTTCACTGGCCACTGTGGGCATTGCAGAGGGCGTGTTCCATGTGGTAAGCATGCTGTTCGAAGTGCCCAGCGGCATGCTTGCCGACCTGATGGGCCGCAGGCGCACCCTGATTGCTGCCGGGCTTGTAAGTGCCGCTGCAGGTGTGGCCATGGCGGCGAGCTGCGGCCTTGTGGGGTGTGCGCTGCCATGGCGCTGGAAGCGCTCAGCTTCAACCTGGCCTCCGGCACACTGGAGGCGCTTACCTATGATACACTGGCAGAGGCCGGCCAGAAAAGCCGCTATATTCAGCAGACTTCTCGCCAGTATACGCTGTATTCCATCACGCAAAGCGCTGCCAGCCCTGATGAGCGTGGTCACCATTCGGCTGGGTTTGTAACCCGCTTATCTTCTCAGCGCATGTGTGGGGCTTGGGTGTGCCGCCCTGGGCGACGCAACAGAGCCGGATATCAGTGCAAGGCCCCGTGTGCCTCTGCGGCAGCTGCCGCGCCGCCTGGCGGAACATGCGCTGGAAAACGTCGCTTTCTTCTGCACAGGCGCAGGTTGGCCGCCAGAATGCTGTGCATCAGCCTTGTGTGCTGCCGCGGCCTATCTTACGCAGATGTTCTGGCAGCAGGGCCTTGTAGACGTGGGTCTGCCCGCCGCCCTGGTAGGCGTGCCGCTTTTTCTTTGATGCTGGCCGATGTGCCGGGTGCCCTGCTGGCGCCCAGGCTGCCCGCACGCCTTGGCAGCCTGTTTCTGGGGTGCGGGCTGGCTGTCTCGGCCTGCACCATGCTGGCGGGCAGCGCCTGCCTGCCTTTGTCTGGCAGGGGCAGTGGCTGCCGGGCTTCTGGAAAGTGCATTTACTCTGCGGGCCGACAGCTTGATGCAGCCGTTTTACCCCAGCGCCAGCCGCGCAACTTTGACCAGCGTGGACAGCATGATGTACAGCATTTGCATGGTGGTGCTCTCCCCGCTGGCCGGCGGCGCCGCAAGCGCATGGGGGGCGGGGCCCTGCATTTTTTGATAGGTGCCGGGCTGATGTTGGCCACCAGCGCCGCCGGGCTTTTTGCACATGGGAAAGGAGAAAGCGTCATGCACGTTGAACTGGTTCCATTTTTCTTTGCGCGAGCGGGCCGTGCTTTGCGCGATATCGCCGCGTTCTGGCAGCATCATGCCGCCCCTTGTAAGCAAAGAGGAAACCGTGGCCTTGGCACAGGCAGAAGATACCTTGAAAGAATGGCTGGGCGAAGGGCATACCCTCTTTTCCATTTGGGCGGATGGCCAACAGGCCCGGTTTTCTGCACTTACAGCGCACGGGGCCCATTGTGATGCAGCTGGGAAGATATTTTTGTGCAGCCGCCGCTGCGTGGCCGGGGCATTGCCACGGCTGCAATTGCACCCAGGCAGAGGCGCTGTGCCGCCAAACGCCCGGCATTGAGGCCGTCACCCTGCAGGTGGTTCCCGCAACGAAGCCGCACTGCGGCTTTATCACAAGTTGGGGTACGACACGCTTTCGCTTGTAACGCTGCGAAAGAGCTTGGCCTAACCCGCGCCGCCGCAGGCTGCGGCTTCGCGGGCTTACTTTCCGCTTTTAAAAAGGCCAGGCGGCCCGGGTAACCGGGCCGCCTGGCCCCACAGGCGTTTTCTGCCTGCCGTGCATGCCTTTTCCCCCATCTCAGGAAGAGAACGCCCCCTTCACTTCCCTTTTCTCCTCTCTTCAGCCCAATTGCATTTCCCGTATAAAGCTGATAATACCTTCCTTTTCCGGCAAGCATCTGTTCATGGGTGCCGCTTTCCACGATGCGCCCATGTTCCAGCACCATGATGCAGTCAGAATTTTTACAGTAGACAGCCGGTGGGCAATGACAAAGGCCGTTCGCCCAACCATCAGCCCGTCCATCCCTTTCTGCACCAGTGTTTCCGTGCGGGTATCAATAGAAGATGTTGCCTCGTCCAATATCAGCACCGGCGGGTCTGCCACAGCGGCGCGGGCAATGGCCAGCAGCTGCCTTTGCCCCTGGGAAAGGTTTGCCCCATCGCCTGTCAATATGGTTTGATATCCATCCGGCAGGCGGCGGATAAATCCATCTGCGTGGGCCAGCTTCGCGGCCGCAATGCACTCCTCATCCGTGGCATCCAGGCGGCCGTAGCGGATATTCTTCATCACGGTTCCGGTAAACAGATGTGTGTCCTGCAGCACCATGCCCAAGCTGCGGCGCAAAGCGCCCTTTTGGATTTTGTTGATGTTGATGCCATCGTAACGTATCTTGCCATCTGCAATATCATAAAGCGGTTGAGCAAGTTGGTAATGGTGGTTTTGCCGGCCCCGTGCTGCCTACAAAGGCAATTTTCCGGCCCGGGGCTGCATGCAGGCTGATATTATGAAGAACCACTTTTCCCTCTTCATACCCAAAATCCACATCATGAAAGGTAATATCCCCTTCCAGCTTCTTATAAGTTACCGAACCGTCCGCCTGATGCGGGTGTTTTCCATGCCCAGATATTGGTGCGTTCGCCGGTTTCGCTGAAACTGCCATCGGGGTTTTCCTTCACATTAACCAGTTCCACATAACCGTTATCCACCTCCGCTTTCTCGTCCATCAAATCAAAAATTCGCTGTGCACCCGCCATGGCCATGACAATGCTGTTCATTTGCTGGCTGATCTGGCTAACCGGCTGAGTGGAATTCTTGTTCAGGGTGAGAAAGGAAAGCAGCGTTCCAAGTGTCAAAGCCGAGATAACCATTCAGCGCAAAGATGGCGCCAGCCACCGCACACAGCACATAGCTGATGTTGCCAAGGCTCATATTAACCGGCATGGTGATATTGGAAAAAGTGTTGGCCTTGTCGGCGCTTTCCCGCAGCTCCTGGTTGAGCCGGCGGAACTGCTCCAGCGCTTTTTGTCTCATGGCAGAACACCTTAACCACTTTCTGCCCTTCCATCATCTCCTCAATATAACCGTTGACAGCACCCAGGTCTTTCTGCTGCTTTTTGCAAAATAGACAGCGGATTTTGCTGCAATTTTTGAGGTAACAAAGGCCATAATGCCAATCATCACCAGGGTGAGCAAAGTAAGGGGATATCCAGCACCATCATGCTGATGAAAGAGATCAAAATTGTTACAAAGGGTTCAGCAGCTGGGGATGCTTTGGCTTATCAGCTGCCGCAGGAGTATCTACGTCATTGGTGTAGATAGACGCATGATATCCCCGTGAGCGTGGGTGTCAAAATACCGGATCGGCAGTGACTCCATGTGCTGGAACAGCTCCACGCGCAGATTGCGCATGGTGCCCTGGCTGACATTCACCATAATACGGTTATAGCCGTAGGCGCACAAGATGCCAATGCCGTAAGTGAGCGCCACGGCCACCAGGGCCGCCGCCAATTTGGAAAAATCCGGCGTCTGGGCCTGTGTCAGCGGAACGATATAATCATCAATCAGGCTCTGCATGAAAAAGCGTTCACCGAAGGGTGGCCAGTGCGGAACCAAGGATGCATACCACAACTATGAAAAAAGGAGAATTTATAATCCCGAAGCAGATAGCCGAGGACACGCTTTCATAGCGGACTTACTTAGCTGCCGCAAACTCATTTTGCCTGTATTCTGAGCGTCCATTATGAAACACCTTCCTTTTCCATTCCGGGCGGGCTGGTCAAAATCTCCGCCGCCCTTACTCTGCGCCTCGTAAATTTCTCGATAGATTTTGTTGGTTTGAAGCAGATTCTCATGGGTGTCAAATCCATTCACCGCCCCGTTATCCAACACCAGAATGTGGTCTGCTTCTTGGACACTGGAAATCCGCTGGGCCACAATCAGCTTTGTGGGGCCGGGGGGATCTTTTGGCAAAAGCCTCCCGAATCTTGGCATCCGTGGCAGTATCCACAGCGCTGGTGGAGTCATCAAAATCAGCACCTTTGGCTTCTTCAGCAGAGCGCGTGCGATACACAGCCGCTGCTTCTGCCCGCCGGAGACATTGTTGCCGCCCTGTTCAATCAGGTGTTGTACCCGTCAGGGAAGCGTTCTATGAATTCATCAGCACAGGCCAGCCGGCAGGCCTCGGCGCACTCCGCCTCGGTGGCGTCCTCTTTACCCCAGCGAAGATTATCCAGAATGGTGCCGGAGAACAACACATCCTTTTGCAAAACCACTGCCACCGATTGCGCAGCGCCTCCATGTCGTAGTCGCGGACATCTCTGCCGCCTACACAGACGCTGCCCTCATCCACATCGTACAGGCGGCTGATTAGGCTGACCAGGCTGGATTTGCCGCATCCGGTTCCGCCAATGATGCCAACCGTCTCACCGGAACGAATATGAATGTTGATGTCACGCAGCACCTTTTCCCCGCTGCCATGCTTATAAGAGAAGCTGACATGGTTGAAGTCAATGCGCCCGTCCGCACCTCGGGCTCCGGCCGGTCGGGGCCGTTCATATCCGGCTCTTCATTCAAAACTTCTGCAATACGCCTGCCGCTGGCGGCGCTCATGGTAATCATCACAAATACCATAGAGAGCATCATCAACGACATGAGCACGCTCATGACATAGCTGAACAGAGAAGTCAAATTTCCTGTGGTTAGGCTGCCTGCCACGATAAACCGGGCGCCAAACCAGAAACAGCCAAAATGCAGCCATACACCACCAGCATCATCACCGGGTTGTTCAGGGCCAGGTTGCTTTCGGCCTTCACGAACAGGGTGTACAACTTTCCGGCGGCCCTTTCAAACTTACTGTTTTCGTACTCTTCCCGAACAAACGCCTTCACCACACGGATGGCGGAGACATTTTCCTGCACACTGGCGTTCAGGTCATCGTACTTGCGGAACACCTCATTAAATACCTTTGTTGTCCTGACCATGATGGAAATGAGCGCCGCATTAAAAAACCAGAATGGCAGCCAGAAAAATCATGCTCAATCTGGCGCTGATAAAAAAGCACATTACCATGCTGCAAACCAGCATCAGCGGCGCGCGAACCGCCACCCGCAAAATCATCTGCGCGGCATTCTGCACATTGGTTACGTCGGTGGTCATGCGGGTAACAAGGCCTGCCGTGCTGAATTTGTCGATATTGGAGAAGGAAAAAGTTTGAACCTTCTCGTAAATACTCTCTCGTAAATTGCAGGCCAGGCCGGAAGAGGCCTTTGCTGCATAGCGGCCGGCCAGCACGCCAAATACCAAACTTAACAGTGCCATAGCCAGCATAATTCCGCCGTAGAAATACACCTGCCGGATATTCCCGGCTTCAATGCCTTTGTCGATGATAGAGGCGGTGACAAATGGGATAGTACCTCCATCAGCACTTCAAATACGGTAAACAACGGCGCAAGCAGTGTCGGCGCCTTATACTGCTGAACCTGCGCCAAAATTACTTTCATCATCTGTTTTGCTCCTGTCTTGATCCATTTTACCCTTCCCGTCATTGCCCCCGGCAAAACCCTATGCCGGCCTCCGTCGCGCGGCGCTTTTTGTGCGCCGCGTTGTGAACTACTTTGGGAAAGGCCGGTTTTAAGGCCCATCAGCCTCAATACGATTATACCTTTCCCGAGTGGAAATTGAATTCAGAATATGTTACTATTAGAAAGAAAAAGGTTACTAATAAAGGCAGGTGCCACACCATGAACACATTCCAGCTTCAATGTTTTCTTGCCGTTGCAGAGTATTTAAGCTTTGCGCAGGCAGCGCAGCATCTTCATGTGACACACCCGGCGGTCAGCCAGCAAATTCAATCTTTGGAAAAAGAATTGAACACCAGGCTGTTTCAAAGGACAACCCGGTCTGTCAAACTTACCGAAGAGGGAAAAGCCTTTTTGAGACGCACAGCAAATTGTTGCAATTTCAGAGCGGACCAAAAAGCGCTTTGACAGCGCTATGCCCGGAAGCATACAGCTTTTGACGCTGGGGTTTACAATTTTTCCCCTGCATGTTCCTGCTGGCCGATGCACTGGAACATCTTCGCACAATCAGGCCGAAGTGCATCCCCCGCCTTCAGGTGATTCCCTTTCAGCATATTTACCGAATTTTGAGTGAAGGAGATTTGGACGCGGTGGTTGGTTTTGGAAAGAGCCCTCTTCCGTTAAAATCTCTGCTGTTTATAAAGAAATTGTGAAAGTGCCAATGGTATGCGTTTGTTCGGTTCGGCACCCGCTTGCCAAACGGGCAGACGTTGCTTTGGAAACTTTGAAAAGCGAGCGTCTTGTTTTGCTGGCACCCCCGAAATCTTCTTTTCCATGGTTCAATTACAGGGGCATTTAATGGGAGAACGCCCGCCATCGAGTTTTATTTTGTGAATCGACAGAGGCAATTACCGTTCTGGTCACAGCAGGGTATGGAATTTCTGTTTTGCCGGATTTTCTTGTCCCCGAAATGCCTCTCATTTCAGAGTGCCCTTGGCGAATAATCAGCCCTGTATCATTTGGCATCTACTACAAATCGCTGCAAAACAACCCCCTGCTCAAACACTTTATTCAATGCGCAAGGGAAAGCCTTGCCCCATAATACTGGGGCGGCCGGCCTTTTCTTCCCTATGGCAAGCGAAGCATTCCGTGCCGCCTTGCCGCACCGGTAACCAGGGGCATCACAAAAGCGCGCCGCCCTTACCGGGCGGCGCGCTGACAAGCTGCTATTTTCGATTATGCCAAAGGGCTGTTCATCCTTTCGGCCCAGCCATACACACAGGCGGTACGCCCACAGGCTGCCAGCAGAATGAGGAACGGGAAAGAAGGCAGCCACAGCCGGTACCATTCGGCCTGCGCCCCCACCACAGAAGTGGCCATTGTGGCAAGCGTGCACCGGCAAGGCCCAGGCCCATCCAGTTGATACGCTTTTTACCGCCCACCAGGTAAAGCTGTAAATCAGTTCCACTGCCAGGAACCGCAGCACCTGCACCACTTTTGCGTCAAACAAAAGGTTTCGCACAGCCGAGCCAAAACTTTTATAATACCAAAAGATGGGCATACGGCTGGTCGTTCAAAAACGGCTGGTTCAGCCCGGCCGCTTTTTGTCACCGTGTAATCCAGCATATCTCCCACATGGTATTTTAAGGTAGAGGAAGCATATTCATCCCACTCATCGGGGTACGCAGCTGTGATGTCATTGTAGGCCCCCCAGGGCAGATAAGCCTCGTCCTCCTGGTTTTCCACCATTTTGTTCCACACATATTCTGACATTTCCGGATATTCCGGGTTTCTACCGACCCGTTCAGCACCAGCATGTGCAGAAGGTTGATGTGTTACCACACTGAGGGTGAAACGGCCGCAGTTGAAAAAGTTGAACGCACCACACCAGCACGCCCGCTACGGAAATGCCAGTGCCCAAAAAGCCCCACAGGATGTTTTTCTTTTTCGGGCGCCTCAAAACCACTGCAGCACCCAGAATACAGCCAACACCCCAACCAGGTAGAGGAATGCCGGGGCGCAGCACCGAAACAGCGCCAGCACGCCAAGGCCTGCTGCGTCACACTTTCTGCGGTCATCCAAATAGCGCACCAGCAGAAACACCAGAAACACCACGCCGGAAATGGAGCGATTCTGTCATCAGAGGTCTCATACCCTACTACGCCCGGCTGCAGCCCGAACAGCAGGGTGAAAACAACGGCCAGATATCGCCTGCGTCAGCCCACCACCGTGTAATAGAAGGCCCCCAGCGCGCACAGCGCCACCAGGCTTTGCAGCCTCACCAGCACCATATTCATCAGCGGCTCGCCAAACAGAGCATTCAACCCGCCAGCCAGCGGATAAATGGGCGTGCGCAAACCAGTTAGAATATTGCCAAAGGTCTTTGTATGTGGGGAATCGGCCGTTTCAGAATAAAGGACGCAGCGTGTGGAGAGAGTACAATGCCGGAACACACGGCGGCGCAACTCCTCAATGATGGCAACTGCCAGCGCGGCGCCCTCGGCGGGATCGGTACCGGCACCCAGCTCGTCCAGCAGCACAAGGGTGTGCGGCATAGCAAGTTCCAGAATACCGGTGATTTTTTTCATGTGGCCGGAGAAGGTGGAAAGGCTCTGCTCAATGCTCTGTTCGTCGCCGATATCCACCAGAAATTCATCAAACACACAGATCTCGCTGCGCTCGTCAGCAGGAATCAAAAAACCGCACTGTGCCATGGCGCACAGCAGACCGGCGGTTTTCAGGGTGACCGTCTTACCGCCGGTGTTCGGGCCGGTGATGATAAGGGAATCGTATTCCCCGCCCAGTGCAATATCCACAGGAACACACTTTTGCGGATCGATCAGCGGGTGGCGGGCACGGATCAGATTAAAGGAAGAATCCGTCCGCACAGCGGGCTTGAAGGCCTTCAACTCCAGTGCAAGCCGCGCCTTTGCCAGCAGGATGTCGATTTCCAGCATGGCCTTGTAGCTGTACTGGAACTGCGGCTCAATGGCGGCCACCTGTGCGGTAAAGGCCACCAAAATGCGCTCGATCTCCTGTGCCTCCTGTGCGCGGTACTGCAGAATGCGGGCGTTTGCCTCCACCACAGCCTGCGGTTCCACGAACACCGTTGCGCCGGTAGAGGAAACGTCATGGATGATGCCGCTGACTTCGCCGCGGTATTCGCTCTTGACCGGGACAACGTAGCGGCCATTGCGCATGGAGACCACACTCTCCTGCAGGTATTTTATCCATATTGCGCACCAGGCTTTCCAGCCGGTCGCGGATGCTGTTTTCGGTGGCGCGGATCTTTTTGCGCAGCTCTGCCAGCGTGCGGGAGGCGGTATCCGCCATGGCGTCCGGTGCCAAAATGGCGCTGGAGATCTGCTGTTCCAGGCCCGGTTCCGGTGCAAGTGCGTAAAACAGATCATCGGTCGGCAGCGCGTCATGCTCAGAGGAGCCGTACCAGCTGCTCAGGTGTTGAAACATGTTCACCACATCTTCATGCACGCCCCTAAAACACCTCGCGCACCTCTGCCTCGTCCACCACATACATGTTTTTCCCCTCAAACAGAGTGAATTCGAATAGCAGAACAGCCCCCGTGGCACTATGCAACCTGTTTTTCAACCGCAGGCTTCCCGGCAATGGCGGAAAGAATGCCCGTTGGCGTCAGCACAGAAAGCACCCTGTCCGCCTCACCGTTTTTCGTCGCGCAGCACCAGCCCCATGGTCGTTGTCTGCATGCTGAGCCTCCCTTTTCGCCCGCGCGCTCTTTCTGGGCCTTGTAGTCCAAATAAGCGCCCACCGCGCCTGTGCTTTCAAAGCGTTTCCAGTAACCGTTCTCCTGCATGACAAACACCCTCCGCTATCATTATAGCGGTACTGTTCGCCGTATTATGAAAAAATATGTACGGGAAAACGCACCAATTATCCCCGCACAAATCAAAATATCAAAAGGTACGGCTCAATGTAGCCGCTTGAAGGTGCAAAAGCCGGTTCCATTTGCCCATATCAATTCCGCCGCCAAAGCAGGTGGCGCGGAGATACCGCCCCTTTGCACAACATGCCGGTTCACGTTCCACCGGCCTTTCTCACCGCTGTGCTGCCCCACCGTATATGTGCCAAAAACAAACTTTTTTTGTTTTGGCAGGCCGTTTTGCGCCCTGCAAGCACACAAATTATCTTTGGCACACGGCAACATCGAACATTTGCCGCGCAGCCATAATTGCCCATTTAGTATACCATAATTTTTGCCGTATGACAATCAATTTGGCAGGCGCCTATAGTTTACAGGATTTTACTTGTATTTGATTGCCGTATTTGCAGATATGGGAAGATAATCATGTTAAAACACATACAAAAAGAGGGTGCCCTATGCACAAGCATAATTCAAACCGGCAGGCCGGGCCACAACCCTGTTGTTTGCCGGCTTTCTAGCAG
>VOFE01000362.1_pt1 | contig 14656 bp, 17 predicted proteins | sample 5384071 | NCBI WGS metagenome assembly VOFE01 (sample SAMN12384724, study PRJNA508395) | human gut metagenome | isolation source: healthy gut D | host: Homo sapiens
TCACGGATATTCTCAAGCCAGTGGATGTATGTCTTGTCGAACTGCTCAGGCACAAATGAGAGCTCATCGGTCTTGATGATGTCAAGTGCTGCCTGTCCCATCTCCTTCATGCGGACGAACCACTGAGGCTTGATCATAGGCTCTACAGTTGTCTTACATCTGTCATGTGTTCCTACGTTGTGGCTGTGTGGAACTACCTTTACGAGAAGTCCCAGTGCGTCAAGGTCTGCCACCATCTGCTTTCTTGCCTCGTAGCGGTCCATGCCTGCATACTTGCCTCCGAGCTCATTTATGGTTGCATCATCGTTCAGTATATTTATCTCCTCAAGATTGTGACGCTTTCCAACCTCGAAGTCGTTAGGGTCATGTGCAGGTGTGATCTTTACACATCCTGTTCCAAACTCCTTGTCAACATATGGATCTGCGATAACCGGGATCTGTCTGTCTGTAAGTGGCAGCTCCAGCATCTTTCCTACTATATCTGTGTATCTCTCATCGTCAGGATTTACTGCAACGGCTGTATCTCCGAGAAGTGTCTCCGGTCTTGTGGTTGCTATCTCCACAAATCTTCCAGGCTCTCCAACTACAGGATAGTTGATATGCCAGAAGAATCCGTCCTGCTCCTCATGTATAACCTCAGCATCTGATATGGAAGTCTTACATACAGGACACCAGTTGATGATCACTTCCACATTCAGGACATATCTTTTCCATATTTTACCGTTTCATATTCAGCCTTGCAGTCCTCACAGTAAGTAACTGCATTTATCTTCTCTATAACAAGCTCAGAATTCTTTAATAAATCTTCCTTCTTTACCGCCCATTTCCAGCAGTCTGTAAGGTATGAGTCTATTACGGTGGATACTTCGCCAAGTTCTAATACAACTTTAGTTATCTCGGATATTTCATTATTCGCGGCTACTTCTTTTAAATCGTCTATTATGTGAAATACTACGCCTAATTCGTGCATTGAGGTGATTGCTCCTTTCTCTGTGATTTTTCTATCTATACCATAATACACTATAGGATAGAAATAGAACAACCACAATACAATCGCTGCCAAAAGCCGCAAAGGCTGTACAGCCTGATTATATTGCAGTTGTTCTTATCTACATAGGAAATTATCCTTATGTCATTATTACTATAGCTTAATATAATTATTACTAATTATCATTATCTGTTATCCAGCTATAAGGTTGTTTATTTCTTCTTAAACTTAATCTTTATAGCCTGCTTAGCTCCATAAGGAAGTATATACTTAAGCTTGTCTTCACTCTTTCTCATTGTACTACATTCTGGTAAATCCCTGTTAAGGTGTATTGCATCGAATTCACACTTAGTTGTGCATATACCACAGCCAATACATTTGTTAGGGTCTACTACAGAAGCACCACAGCCTAAACATCTTGCTGTCTCTGCTTTAACCTGTTCTTCTGTAAATGTAAGCTTAGCATCTCTGAATGACTTCTTATGGTCAAATGAATTATCTGTTCCAGGTATCTGTCTTGAAGAATTATCATAGCTTTCTACCTTGATGTTATTCTTGTCAAGTTCTATGAAATCCCTTCTGTTACGTCCTATTGTAAGTGAGCTGTGTGGCTGTACATATCTGTGGATTGATATAGCAGCTTCTTTACCAGCCGCAATTGCATCAATAGCAAATCTTGGTCCTGTGTATACATCTCCACCGATAAATACATCTGGATCTGTTGTCTGGTATGTAAGCTTGTCAGCTTTAACTCTTACGCCATCTATCTCAACCTTTGTGCCTTTTAATAAATCGCCCCAGATTGTTGTCTGGCCTATACTTAAGAATACGTGACTGCACTTAACTGTCTTAGTATCATTCTCATCATACTGAGGGTTAAATCTTCCATCTGCATCCTTAACTGATGTACATCTCTTAAGGACAATTCCTGTAACCTTTCCATTTTCTGTAAGGATTTCCTTAGGACCCCAGCCACAGTCAAGCTTAACGCCTTCTTCTACAGCCTCTTCTATTTCTTCTTCTGAAGCTGGCATATTAGCTCTGTCCTCAAGACAGAACATAGATACATTGTAATCACCAACTCTTGTGCTTGTTCTTGCAACGTCAATAGCAACATTACCACCACCGATTACAACAACATCACCTTCAAGTGGGAATTCGTGTGTGCTTCCAGCCTCTTTTAAGAAGTCAACTGCTGACATAACGCCCTTGGCATCTTCGCCTGCAACTCCTGCTTTTCTTGAACCCTGACAGCCTATTGCTATATAAAATGCTTTATAACCCTGCTTCTTTAATTCATCAATAGTGATGTCCTTACCAACTTCAACACCTGTCTTAATGTCAACGCCCATCTGTCGCATAACATCTATCTCAGCCTCAACAACATCTTTTTTTCAAGCTTAAATGATGGAATACCATATACAAGCATACCACCAGCCTTCTTGTTCTTCTCAAATACAGTTGGCTTGTAACCCTTCTGTGCAAGGTAGAATGCACACGAAAGTCCAGCAGGTCCGCCACCAATAATAGCAATCTTTTCATCAAAATATCCCTTAGTTGCCGGAACTACAGGTTCTGGTATATAACGTGTATCTGCTTTTAAATCCTGCATTGCAATAAACTTCTTAACTTCATCTATTGCAATAGCTTCATCTATTGTTCCTCTTGTACAGGCATCCTCACACCTTCTGTTACATACATGTCCACATACTGCCGGGAATGGATTATCCTTCTTAATAAGTGCAAGTGCATCCTTGTATCTTCCCTGAGCTGCCATCTTAAGATAGCCCTGAACCGCTATATGTGCTGGACAGGCTGTCTTACAAGGTGCTGTACCTGTATCATAACAATTGATACGGTTCTTATCCCTGTAATCTTCTGTCCACATATGTGGTCCCCACTTCTGCTCTGATGGAAGTGGCATTTTAGGATACTTAATCTCGCTTCCGTCCTTAGTACATAACTTCTGTCCAAGCTTTACAGCTCCTGCCGGACAGTATTCAACACACTTGCCACAGGCTACACAGTTCTCTTTAGTTACCTTGGCAACATATGCCGAACGTGACATATTAGGTGTGTTAAATAACTGCGATGTTCTAAGTGCATAACAGACATTAACATTACAGTTACATATAGCAAATATCTTGTCCTGTCCGTCAATATTAGTAATCTGGTGAACAAAACCATTGTCTTCAGCCTTCTTGAATATCTCAAGTGCTTCTTCCTTAGTGATATAATGACCGCCCTTGCCTGTTTCAACAACATAATCAGCCATATCACCAACAGCTATACACCAATCCTCTGGATCATCTGCACAGCCTTCATCATAAGTCTTTCTTGACTTACGGCATGAACATGGGCTTGCTGCATATTTGCCATCATACTTATCAAGCCAGTATGATATCTTCTCTAAAGATATTGCCTCGTTATTCATATCAATAGCTTTCTCTACCGGAATAACGTGCATACCAATTCCTGCACCCCCTGGTGGCACCATAGGAGTAATCTTTTCCAATGGAAGACGGCTCATTCTCTCAAAAAAACGTCCCATCTCTGGATGTTCTTCAAGAACTGTGGAATTCATATTAGTAAATTCAGCACTTCCTTACGAACATTGGAAGAACATACTGCTTCTCGTGCTGTGGATTTTCCCAGTTATATTCCAAAAAGACCATTAAAGACATCTGCTCAAGCTGCTTTTCAAGTTCTTTCTCGTCCATTCCTGTAATCTGCACCATCTGCTTAAGTGTCTTAGGTTTACGGACACCCATTTTTAATGCTATATTGGCCTGTTCATCTGTACATATTGGTGCAAGTCCCCAGTATTCCGGACTATCTGCTGTTAATTTCTCAAAGCCAAGCTTAATTGGCACTCTGTCTGTTATCATCTTGCCAAGCTTAAGTATTGGCTCTCTTACCGGAAGTTCCGGATGAGGATTTTTTAAATTCTTCTTTACCCATAAATTGTCCTTTCCACCTTATAAAGGCTTTTATCTTCGTTGCTCACGTTAAATAATTATGCTTACCGTGGTTACGCTTCTTTCCATTCCATAACCTGGTTCTTTAACCAGTCTGTCCATTCTAATATTCCTTCACCCGTCTTGGCACTAACAGGTATCACCTTAGCATCAGGATTTCTTCTTCTGATATATTCCTGCACTGTTCAATATCAAAATCAAAATATTCCATAACATCAATCTTATTGATAAGCACAACATCACACACTGAAAACATAAGGGGATATTTAAGTGGTTTATCATCACCCTCTGGCACTGAAAGAATCATAACATTCTTTACTGCACCTGTATCAAATTCCGCCGGACAGACAAGATTGCCGACATTCTCAAGAACTACCAGATCAATATCACTATCGTCAAGCTCATCAATTCCCTGTCTTGTCATATCAGCATCAAGATGACACATTCCACCAGTATGAAGCTGTATTGCTTTAGCACCTGTCTCAGCAATTGTTATTGCATCAACATCTGAATCAATATCAGCCTCCATAACGCCTATTCTTAAGTCATCTTTCAACTGTTCAATCGTTCTTGTAAGAGTTGTTGTCTTTCCTGCCCCCGGTGATGACATAAGATTTAAAAGAAATACACCTTTATCTTTTAAATCTTTTCTTAAAAGAGCGGCACGTTCATCGTTGCTTTCAAACACGCTTTTTTTCACTTCAATAACCCTAACGTCCTTCTGCTAACCTCCCTGATTTAATATGAGCTAATAAAGCTGTTCACATATGCCAAGCCATAACAATAGCTTATTACATACTATGTGAATATTTAATTGTCAATAAAAAGTCTGACTAAATTATGCCGTAATCGGTCCCTGCTTTTATGCGTATTGCACTATGATAGCAATATGTTAAAAAAAATGTCAATTATCAATTCACGAAATCAAGCTTTATCATAATAATATTATTATATATGTTTTAAAATAAAAAAAACAGTGTTATTGATAAAATGCAATCATTGAATGTTACCATTAATTACATTTATCTAAAACACTGGATAAAATATATTATTTAATCAAACAGGATTTCTCTGATTAAAATCAAAGCACTGACAGATAATTGTCCATCTGCTCTGACATTGCAGTGTAGTCCTCATTCATAGCCGCTGCTATCTCTCCGTAAAGAAGCTTTCTTGCTGTTGCAAGCATACGGTTATCTGCCGACTTCATTCTCCTTAACTCCTTTGCTCTGTCATTCTTTATGTTAAACAAAGCTCTTACAAGGTGCATAAGCTGTATAACGTCCTGTGATTTAACCATCTCGTCATACCTGGATGGGTGAATCTTTTCATTGAGTGCCTCATCCTTCTTACAATTCTTAGCACGGTCAATAAGCTTGATACAGGTATCCTTGCCAATTATGCTCCTAATCATAACTTTGTTATTCTCAACTGGCGAATATATAATACCTTTAGTGTCATATACAGGCTGAAGAAAATAATAATCTTTGTCAATTCCCTTTATAGGTGGTCTGCCTATCTGTTCAATCTCACATACACCTACAACTCCATAAACAACTTTTTCATTAACTTCAAACATATAACTCCCTCATTTCTGTGTACTTTACTTTTTACCAACTTGGGTATTATTATACATCAATTCGACAATTTTTTCAAAATGTTTTCTTTTAAAATTCTTTATAAAGAACAAAAAGAACTGTGGCATCATACATACACCACAGTCCTTTAACATTATGTATCAATTGGAATTAATAGAGATTAACACGTCCTGCAACATTGCCGTTAGCAACATAGTAACATGCATTATCTTCTGGCTTTAAGTACATTTTCAGTTCCTTAATCTCTACATTCTGTTCCTTAGCATCTTCAACTATTCTTGCAACAAGAGTTTCCTCATCAACCTGTTTATTAGCATACTGGAAGAATAACTCCTTATCAAAAGTATTCTTAGCTGCCTTAGTTGTCTTTCTAGTGGCTGGCTTCTTTGCCTTTACTTCCTTAACAGCCTTAGCTGCTGTCTTAGTTGTCTTAGCTGCTGCTTTAGAAGCTGCCTTTTTAACTGCTGCCTTCTTAGCTGTGACTGCTGTCTTAACTTCTGCCTCTACACTCTTAGCTGTTGCCTTTACATCAGCTTCAACCTTCTTGGCTGCTTCCTTAGTTTCCCCGGCTGCCTTCTTTACTGTCTCAACAGTCTTAGCTGCTTCTTTTCTTAGTTTCCTTAACAGTTTCTTTTGCTGCTGCCTTTGCAGGTGTCTTTCTTGTAGTGGTCTTCTTAACATCTGCACTCTTTGCTGTCTTAACTTCTGTCTTAGCCTCGTTACCAAAAATGTCCTTAGTTTCCATGATCAAATCCTCCATAAATTAATCATTACAAGTTAAAAAGTTCCTAATTGCATCGGTGGCATTACTCTCATCACTGCCAGTAGCTGTAACTTTAACCTCGATGCCTTCCTTTAATCCAAATGCCATAATCCCCATAAGACTTTTTGCATTAATGTTTTTTCCTTCGCCCTCAATCTCAATATGACTGTCAAACTTACATGCTATCTGAACTAATTCAGCTATTGGATTCTTATGTGCTTTGTTAATGTCTGCAACCTTAACCAATTCTGTCATCGTTAACATCCACCTATCCTTCATAAATTAATTACATTTGTAGAATATACCTCATATACCCTAATAAGTCAAGACCTGCTTAAATATTCTTATCGTTGTATCCCATATGATATAGTTCATTCATCTGCTCATCAAACTTATCTGTAACCTCATAATCAGACGTTATTGCAATTAACTGCTGTATCTTCTTATCGTCAGTCTGGATAGCTGAAATACCACTTATAACCTTATCATACACGCTTTTTAATTCAGTTATTGTGCCTTCTGGTTCAACACCCTCCTGACTTGTTAAATACCAAGTGCATACGCACATTCATAATTTCCTGTCATTCTGGCATTATCATATCTGCATTTTGTCTGTATCGCTGTTCTTACAAGACTAACAACCATATTTACTCATTCATCTCCTTCTTGAAAGAGCTTATATATTCTTTGATAACATTTTCATCATAATTATTCTCTTTCATAAGAGTGATAAAATGTGAACCAACAATTGCACCATCAATAATATCCTCAAGTGGCTCTACGTCCCCGGCTGTTCTTATTCCAAATCCCATCATAACCGGAACAGGGCTGTTCTTCTTAACTTCCAAAAGATACTCTCTTATCTGCTTATGGAAATTAGTACCATTACCTGTAACACCCATCTGTGATACACAGTATACAAAGCCTCTTGCATTATTAACAATCATAGGTATACGCTGCTTAGATACCGGTGATACGAGCTGTATAAGAATTGGTGCAGCCTCATTTTCTGCAAGCACTGCATTAATCTCTTTCTGCTCCTCATATGGAAGGTCTGGTATAATAAGACCGTCCACTCCGCACTCTGCACACATTTCGACAAATTCTTCAAGTCCGTAATGGTAAACTGTATTATAGTACATCATAAACACTACAGGTGTAGTAAGTCCTTCTTTTCTTACCTCTTTCATAAGTGTAAATATCTTTGTTAAAGTTGCCCCCTTCTGTATTGCTTCATAAGATGCTGCCTGAATAACCGGTCCGTCTGCTACAGGGTCAGAAAATGGTATTCCAAGCTCCATAACATCTATGCCTGCCTCCTGCTGTGCGCACATAATCTTCTTAGTTGTTTCCATATCTGGAAGCCCTGCTGTTGTATATGTGATAAATGCCTTTCTTCCTTCATTCTTTAAGACTGTCATTTTTTCTTCTATTCTATTCATTATTTGTTAGTCTCCTCTCCATTAAGATATTTCTTTACTGTGTGAACGTCCTTATCGCCACGTCCTGAAAGACACATTACTATAAGCTTTCCCTTGTACTCTCCCTGTGCCATTTTGAATACGTGGGCAAGTGCGTGGGCACTCTCGATTGCTGGAATAATACCTTCCATCCTGCAGAGTTCCATTAACGCATCCATACACTCAGCATCTGTAATTGATACATATTCTGCTCTTCCTGAGTCTCTTAAATATGCATGTTCCGGACCTACACCCGGATAATCAAGACCTGCTGATATACTGTGGGCAAGCTTGATATTACCAGCCTCATCCTGTAATAAATATGACTTCATTCCATGAAGAACGCCCGGTTCTCCAAGTGCCATAGCAGAAGCGTGCTTTCCTGTATCTATTCCAAGTCCGCCTGCCTCAACACCGATAAGCTTTACATCTTTATCATCTATAAAATCAGCAAACATTCCTATTGAATTAGAACCGCCGCCAACACAGGCAACTACTGCATCAGGAAGTCGTCCTTCCTTTTCTAATATCTGTTTTCTTGCCTCTGTTGATATTATTCTTTGGAACTCTTTAACCATTTTAGGATATGGATGAGGACCTACAGCTGAACCGATTATATAAAATGTATCCTCCGCTCTCTCAGCCCACGTTCTTATAGCTTCGTTAGTTGCATCCTTAAGTGTTGCACTTCCTGTCGTTACTGCCTGAACCTTTGCACCAAGCATTTCCATTCTGAATACATTAAGTGACTGCCTTTCTATATCTTCAGCACCCATATATACTGTACATTCCATTCCAAAAAGTGCTGCTCCTGTAGCTGTTGCAACGCCGTGCTGACCAGCACCTGTCTCAGCTATAACCTTAGTCTTTCCCATTCTCTTAGCAAGAAGTATCTGACCTATAACATTGTTAATCTTATGTGCTCCTGTATGGTTTAAATCTTCTCTTTTAAGATATATCTTAGCACCATACTTCTCGCTTATTCTCTCTGCATAATATAAAGGTGTTTCTCTTCCTACATACTCTTTAAGATAGTACATATATTTCTTTTATGAACTGAGGATCTTTAATAGCCTCATCAAATGCCTTCTCTAACTCATTAAGTGTATTCATTAATGATTCAGACACATACTGTCCGCCAAACTCTCCATAATATCTGTTATCCTGCATAATTATTCCTCTTTTCCTTTAATTAAATATTACACCCAGCAAGCTTTGATAAGCTTTTCTGGCTTTATACCATAAATCTACACTGTTAATTATTAACAGCATTTATAAATGCCTTGACTTTACTTTCATCTTTGCCTTTAATAAGCACATCTTCATATTCAACACCAGAGCTTATATCGACAACATCAGGCTGTACGCATTTAACTGCCGCCGCAACATTGCCACTGTTAAGACCTCCTGCAAGAAATAACTTCTTTTCTGTTATCTCAAGCTCTTTAATACTGTTCCAGTCAAACGTCTTACCCGAACCCGGAACACCTGCATCAAGCAGTATTCCAGCAACTTTATCAAGCTTCTGACATTTCTCAACCTGTTCCTTAACTGTATTAATTATGTCGTCAGTTTTATCTGCATTATTGTTATCTGCTATATTAACTGCCCTTATAATCGGAATTGTGTCTGCCTCATATACAGCCTTTTCAAGCGTGCCGTGAATTTGAATATAATCAAAACCTGCTTCCTGTATTTTATACAATTGTTCCACTGTTGGTGATACTGTAACAGCTACAGCTTTTATGTCTGATTTTTTCAATATATCAACTATTATCTTAGCTTCTTTTATTGTTACATCTCTTTTGCTCTTTGGATAAAATACAACAACACCGCCATAATCAGCACCATATTTTATAAGAAGTCCCGCGTCTGCTTCACTTGTAAGCCCGCATATCTTCACTTCAACAGGAGAAGCTATTTTTTGCCTTTAAAAGCTCCTTATCGTATGTATCTTTAAATTCTCTTATAAGCTCTTTAGGATTAAGTGCTTCCATAAGCACTGTTCCGCAAAGCAATGCATCTGCCCTGCTGTCAGCTAGTGGCTTAACATCTTCACTGCCTTCCACCCCGCTCTCGGATACAAGAACCTTTCCTTCTTCTCTCATCTTAGGTGTCACCATATCTGAAAGCTTTTTAGTTGTATTAAGGTTAACTTCAAATGTCTTTAAATTACGATTATTAATTCCAATAATCTTAACATCAAGATTTATCATACGCTGCATTTCTTCCTCATCGTGAACTTCACACAGCACATCAAGTCCAAGACTGTATGCCAGATCATATAACTTCTTGAATGTCTTATCATCAAGTATTGCAGCTATCAAAAGAATTGCATCTGCACCTATAACTTTAGCTTCATATACCTGGTATTCATCAATTATAAAATCTTTTCTTATAATCGGAAGATTAGTCAGGCTTCTGATCTGCTTAAGATATTCTGTGCTTCCATTAAATGATCTTCCTCTGTAAGACACGATATAGCATCTGCACTCTCACTATATTGTCTTATTCTTTCAGTCAGGTCTATCTTATTATCCATCTTTCCGTGGCTTGGAGAAGCCTTTTTAAACTCTCCTATTATTGATAAACCCTGCTTTCTTAAGGCATCATAAAAACTTATGCTCTGTCTTTTTAAATTAAGTGCTTCCTGCTTCATATCCTCTTCACTTATAGCATTTTATGTTCTACAAGTCTTTTCTTCTTATATTCTACAATAACGTCAAGAATCATATTATCTCCATTTCTACACATTTATTAATCAGATATTGCCATTAACAAAATTCTCTATCATTCTTTTTCCGTGTTCAGTATATATTGATTCAGGGTGGAACTGTAAACCGACAACCGGATATTTCCTATGCTTAACTGCCATAATCTCTCCGTCAGTTCTTGCAATTACCTCAAGCTCATCTGGAAGTGTACCCTCTATAATCGCAAGTGAATGATATCTTGCAACATTTACAGGTGATGGAATCCCTTCAAATATACTGCTTCCATTATGAATAACCTCTGACTGCTTGCCGTGCATTAAGGCATATGAAACTGTTGCACCAAATGCAACACCTATGCTCTGATGTCCAAGGCATATACCAAGTATTGGCTTCCTGCCTGTAAAATACTTTATTACATCAACACTTATGCCTGCTTCTAACGGACTCTTAGGTCCAGGAGATATAACTATTGACTCGGATCTAACGCCTCTATCTCCTCTATTGTTATCTTGTCATTTCTTACTACCTTTATATCATTGTTAAATATACCTATAAACTGATAAAGATTATATGTAAATGAATCATAATTATCAATTAAAAGAATCATAACTGTTCCTCCTTAACAAGTGTCTTGGCAAGTGCCATAACTTTATTACAGCACTCCATATATTCAAGCTCCCGGCTTAGAATCTGCTACAATTCCAGCTCCTGCCTGAAGATATACATTGTCACCTTTCTTTATCATAGTTCTTATTGTAATACAGAAATTCATATTACCGCCAAAATCAAGGTAACCTGTTGCTCCTCCATAAAGACCTCGTCTTACAGTTTCCAATTCATCTATAATCTCCATAGCCCTTATCTTAGGTGCTCCGCTTAATGTACCTGCTGGAAGGAATGATGATACAAGGTCAAGAGGATGATATTCTCCATTTCTTCTTCCCTCTACCAACGATACTATATGCATTACGTGTGAGTATCTCTGCACATTCATAAACTTTGAAACTCTCACTGAACCTAACTCACTTATCTTACCGCAGTCATTTCTTGCAAGATCAACAAGCATTACATGTTCTGCTCTTTCCTTCTCATCACTAAGAAGCTCTTCTTCTAATGCTATATCTTCCTCCTTAGTCTTTCCTCGTCTTCTTGTTCCGGCTATAGGACAGGTATATACTTTAGAATCTGTCTGCTTTACTATCATCTCTGGTGAGCTTCCAATTATTTCAAAATCTCCAAAGTTATAATAATAAAGATATGGTGATGGGTTAAGCTTTCTTAACTTCTCGTAAAGATTAAAACCTGTCTGCTTTGTCTTAACTGTCCATCTCTGTGATAATACTGTCTGGAATATGTGTCCTTCTTTTATATAATTCTTAATCTTCTCAACCTTCTGGCTGTATTCATCTATCGTGTCCGATTTTTTCACAATCTGGCCATCAAGCTCCATATCAATCTCTTCGTTATGATATTTACCAACGCCTTCTCTTGCTGTCTTTATAAGTTCCTCAGCTTCCTTTAATGCTCTTGCTCTGCCTTCTTTACTATCTTCATCAAGAACTACTGCTGTAAACGTTTCAGCCTCGTGGTCGATCGCTATGAACTTTGAAGCTAACATAAGCTGTATTGTTTCTATGCCTATCTCATCTTCATTATCATCTGGGAGATTCTCTGTATATCTTATATAATCATATCCAAGACTTCCAACAAGTCCTCCCATGAATTCAAGTTCTTCTGCATCTTTTATTATTTCAAATTCATCGAAGTATTCTTTTAATCTTATAAGTGGATTACCTTTCCTTACTTCCCTGCTGCCATCTAATTTGGTAATTACAAGGCTGTCCCTATCTGACTGGATAATCTCCTGTGGGTCAACTCCCATAAATGTGTATCTGCCATTTTCCTTATCATTACTCTCCATAAGAAAGCCCTTCTTTTCTCTTCCAAGCCCCTTATAAAGCTCAATAGCTGATTCATTAACAATACTTACTGTCTTTTTTGTATGCTTTTAATCTTCTCATACACCAATCCTCACTTCTTATTAATCTTCCTGTCAGATATCAGACTTTTTCTTATCGCTTAAAATTTATTATGTAAAAAGATATTCCTATCACACAAAAAAGTCCCCGACAGGACATTCCTGTCAGGGACGATAAATCTCGTGGTGCCACCCTTATTCACAAGTACATTCAACTACATATCATAATATATTATATCACTTATGCTGTGCATATTATACACACATCAATGCTTTACAAGTCTTTAAGTGAAGCTGAATAATTCATATTACTATTATATGTATATACAGCATATATGCCAATCATATACTGTGTTATAATTATAATATAACTATAAGCTGTTATACATATAATGTTATTAAAATATACTTATCTCATTATCGGATACTATTATATCCTCCTCTATAACGTGAGGACACGTCACAGACTACTAGGCTGTTATGCTGTTAATCTATGCATCTCCCAAGCCCATTCCTTTATGACTCCCCATACCAGCTTTCCATCACCGCCGGCTCTCTGTAATGTTCCTTCATAAAGTACTATCTTGTTCGCAGACTTTAGTGTATTAAAATGTTGAAGTTATGATAGCACTAACTAACCAATACGTCAACCCCCAAAAATCAAATTTTTCCACTACATCAATTTTTCCACTTCATCAATATTTCCAATGGGCATTTCTGTATCATTATCTTCTTTTTTCTTCCCAGCCCTGTGCATTTTTATTTTTATTATTAGCTGCCTTTCCCTTTGCCTCTTTCTCTGTATTAGGAAGTGCTTTATACTCGTCAGACTTTCTGAACTCCTTATATACATCATCATATGCTGCCATAATTTCTTTCCTGGCTGGGTCATCCTCACTTATTCTTGACATAGCCTGTGTATATATGTCTGCCGCTTTTTCCTTTGACGTAGCACTTTTAAGTTGTTTCTTTAACGACTCTCTTAATACCTGAACCTTTGCCGCCTTGGCGTAAGTCACAGGGTCATTCTTTCTTAAATACTGCATTTCGTCTGCACTAAGCTTCTTACCTGACTCTAACTTACGGTACAGCTTCTGTACGAATTTCTTTTTTTCTTCTTCACTCATTCCGGTTGTCGGGTCAAATATAGAATCAACCGCTTCCTTTAACTGCAAACCTATTGATAATGTATCAAGCTTTGTGTTCTCATCCTCATTTTCATTTTCGGTGTCATCTTTTCTGTACTTTTTAAAAAGATTATTGATAAGCCTTGTAGTTTTATTAGTGCTTTTGGCTTTATTATTGTTGTACAATGCCATACGGCAGCTATTTACTGCTGAGTTAATCTGTTTATCTTGTGTATTCATACTTACCTCCTGGACATTCAAAAAAGATGGCACTTATAAAAGTGCCATCCGTAGCGTATATTTAACATCCGTGTTATTATATATTTCATTGGTCAGCCGTATAAGCTTACGGCTTATTATTTACGAATAATATATCGTACAAAATATATAATACCTTAATATTAATACATAAAATAATTATAGCAGAATTTTTTTAAATATAGTCTTTAGCCACTCAAGATTACTTTCCAGGTAATATAATTACAAAAGAATATCTTTAAGCTCTTTAAAGCTGTCTATTACCCCCAACATATAAAGAAGGTTCAACTTCACCAAAACCATACTCGGCATATATAAAGTCTATTTCAGCTTCCCTTGCCGCATTGGCATCACCTGCTGTATCACCGACATATACCGGATTGCTAAGATTATTTCTTTCTATAAGTGTTCTGTTGCTTACTGCCTTTGGTGCTCTTGTTCTGCCCCAGCACTCTGTATCACTAAAATATTTTTCAAGCTTATGTGCCTTTATAAATGCTTCAATATATCCGTCCTGACAGTTGCTTACTATATACAATGGATATTTTGTCTTAAGCTCTTTAAGTGTTGCCTCAAGCTCCGGAAATAACACTCCACCCATCTTTTCAAGATATCCATTTTCAAATTCGCACAGCTCGTCCATAAGTGCATTTCTTACTTCTTCCTTCTCATCAGGAAACAGCTTTGCCGCAATATCATACATAGGAAGTCCCATACACTGTCCCAGTTCTTCTATTGTTATAGGCTCTCTTACTATCTCTTTATGTCTGTCTAATATAATATTCCACGCTT
>VOFE01002188.1_pt1 | contig 14409 bp, 24 predicted proteins | sample 5384071 | NCBI WGS metagenome assembly VOFE01 (sample SAMN12384724, study PRJNA508395) | human gut metagenome | isolation source: healthy gut D | host: Homo sapiens
GGTCACAATCTTGCCGATGGGATTGCTGACCGTTTTGGGCTTTTGCTGCTGGAGCTGCTGATACTCGTCATAGGTAATCTTGTCCAGTGCCTCCGCTGTCAGAACTTCCTCGTATCCGTCGACCTCCTTGCAGAAATATCCTGCCTTGGGTGCGTCGATGGAAACGCCTCGCTGCTTTTCCTTGGCCTTTTCCAGATATGCAATCTGAGCATTCAGCTCCGCAATACGTTCGGAAAAGGATTCCTCCTGCCCCAGCGCAATCTTTTTTGCGGTTGAGCAGGCTGGTCAGCTCCTTCTTTCTGTTCGGCGATGCCTTCCACCATGCCGTCCTGCGCAAAATCGACGATTTTGCCCGCCTGGTCGTTGATCTGGTTAGAAAGGTTTGCCACCGCCGAATAGCGGGTCGCCTTGACCGTCTGCGCCTTGTTCAGCGAAGTCAGCTCCTGCCGCAGCTGGTCGAGCTGATTGTTGACCATCGACACGGTGCTGTCCTTGTACACCGCCGCTACCTCCTGCTCCATGGCGACCTCTTCGCCATCCGCACAGTTATAAACCATCACGCCGCTGGTTGCCTTTGAGATGACCTCCTCGCTGCGGAACACCAGTCCCTCTGTACGCACAAAAATCATACAGGGTGTCCTCCTCCACCTGCTCGGTGCGCAGCTTGATGTTAGCAAATCCCCACAGCTGTCCGCCCAGATAGAGCAGCCACAGCACGCCGCCCACCGCCATGATGATCCTGCCGTTTTTGGTCCCTTTTTTTTCTGATAACCTGACATCGTTTCCTCCGACCGTTTTTTTATGCGTTACGTCGCATATTACTGCTGCGGCTGTTCTGTGTCCTGTTTTGGCTGCGCCTGTGGCTCCTGCTGTGCGCCGGTTTCCTTTTCCGATGCAGCGGATAGCTTTTCCGATGCATCGCTCTCCGGCTGAACCGGGATATTTTCCAGCAGCTTGACCGGTTTGGTTGGCGTGATGGTGGAAACTGCGTTCTTGTAGACCAGATTCTGTCTTCCTTCGTTTTCCACAACAATGGTAAAGGTATCGAATCCCTTGACATAGCCTCTGAGCTGGAAGCCGTTGACCAGATAAACGGTCACCATGATTTTTTTTTTCGAAGCTGATTCAAAAACATATCCTGCAAATTAAGCATGACATGACCTCCTTCTTTTTTTACAGTATATCCTGTTTTCCTGCAATTTTTGTCGAGCCGTGGCATCGACCTTTATTTTAACAGCATTTGCTGTGCCAACTGCGCCATCTGCTGGTGCATCTGTTCGGCATCGGCAAACTCGTCTGCCCAAAACCAGTGGTAACGCTCGTCCCTGCGAAACCAGGTCAGCTGCCGTTTGGCATACCGACGGGACTCCTGCCGAATCCGCTCGCACGCCTGCTCAAGCGTTTCTTCCCCATCCAGATACAGACCCATTTCCTTGTAGCCGATTGCCTGAAAGCTGGTCGCACTGTATCCCTGTTCCCGCAGCCAGCGCGCCTCCTGCTCCAGACCGTCCTCCACCATGCGGGTGACCCGCAGATTGATGCGGTCATACAGCTTTGCCGGTCGCGAAAACCCAGCGCCATCATGCACAGGCGGTAGGGCGACGGCTGCTGTCGGGAAAGCTCCTGCTGGCGGGAGATGGGCGTCCCTGTGGTATAAAGACCTCCAGCGCGCGCACCACCCTGCCGACATTATTGGGATGTATCTTCTGTGCTGCCGCCGGGTCCACCTCATCCAGTCTCTGCCACAGCGCCTGCACACCGTTTTGCTCGGCAAATCCCTTCAGCTGCTCCCGCAGCTGTGGGTCGCCGTCCTCCTGCGAAAACTGGATGTTGTCCACCAGCGAGCTGATGTACAGTCCGGTCCCTCCCACCAGCACCGGCAGATGCCCTCTTTGGTGGACCTGCTCGATCTGCTGGCGGGCAAGCCGGACATAATCTGCCACCGAAAAGGATTCGGACGGCTCCAAAAAGTCGATCAGATGATGCGGGACCCCTTGCATCTCCTGCACAAGCGGTTTTGCTGTACCCACCGTCAGATGCTTATAAATCTGCATCGAATCGGCGGAGATGACCCCCCTCCCAGCAGCTGCGCCACCCGGACACCAGCCGCTGTCTTTCCCGGAAGCGGTAGGGACCCGCAATCACCGCCAGCGGTATCCTGTTTTCCATCTCAACATTCCTTCCTGCTTTTGTTTATCCCAGCCTGCCAAACAGCTTTTCCAGCTCCCGGCGGAAAAAGCTTCTGGCGACCGGACGCCCGTGCGGGCAGTATCTTGCATTTTCGTCCTCCTGCAACAGCTGCACGATCTCCCACAGCTCGGGGACGGTATTTTTATCGTTGGCACGCACCGCGCTCTTACAGGCGACCGAATGAAGCAGGTCGTCCAGTGCGTGCGGGGGTCATGTCCTTTTTGTGCTGGGAAAGGTCGTGCGCGGTCTGCTCGACAATCTCCCGAATCTGCGCTCCGCTCAGCATCACCGGCACCTCGCGCACCAGCAGGTCCCCGTCGCCAAACTCCTCCACCAGAAATCCTGCCTGCTCAAACAACGCAAGGTTGCCCGCCGCTCCCTGGTAGTCCTCGCGGCTCAGGTGCACCACCACCGGCTCCAACAGCAGCTGCCGGTCGTCGGTCAGACACTGCTGCTTGAGGCGGTTGAAGATGAGCCGTTCGTGGGCAGCGTGCTTATCAATTAAAATCATGCTGTCCACCGATTCGACCACCAGATAGGTCCCCAGCACCTCGCCCACCAGCCGAAGCTGCGGCGCTTCTGTCATTTCCCGCTCCTGCTCGACTGATTTCGATTGCTTTGGCTCGGTGCAGAAATTTTGTTCCGATATTTTTGTTCTGGTCGGTTTTGATTCTTCTCTGCCGAAGTTTGCACCGGTGTTTCACACTTTTCCTCCTGCGGAATAGAATCCTTCCCTTTTTTAGTCGGAGTAAACTTTGGTTCCTCCAGCAAAATCAGCGGATGTTCCTCTCCCACTTTGCCGTCTGCGGGTCGTGGTCCCGAAAGGTGATGCGGTCATCCGGCTGTGCTTCAGTGCGCTGCCGACGACTGCGTTTTGACATTGCGTTCGGTCTGCTGCGGCAATCCGACCATCTGCCGGTACTGCTGCGCGCTGACCCGCTGCGGCTGCGAAGGAGCCGGTGTCTGTGTCAGCTGCTGCTGTTCCACCTGCGGCTGCCGCTGTAGGTCAAAGACGGTCATCGGCTTTTTGGTCTGCTTGGGCACAGGGGTATAATCCTCCCGGCTCAGCGCGTCCTTCACCGCATAATATATGGCGTCAAAGACCGGTCGCTCGTTGGTAAAACGAACCTCAATCTTCGCCGGATGGACGTTGATGTCCGTTTCGGTGAAGGGGATGGACAGATTGAGTACACAGGCAGGAAACTTCCCGACCATGATGGAATGTTTGTACGCTTCCTCCAGCGCTGCCCGCGCCGTCCCGCTCTTGACATATCTGCCGTTGACAAAAAGGTCTGCATGGTGCGGTTGGAACGGCTGGCGACCGGAAGAGCGATATAACCTTCGACATGAATCTGCCCTGCGGTGTAGTCCACCGCTGCCAAATCGCGGGTAAATTCCCGCCCGTACACCGCATGGATGGCTGACAGCAGCTTGCCGTCGCCCGGCGTGTGAATACGGGTCTGTCCCTCCCGTATAAACTGGAAGGAGATTTCGGGATGGGACAGCGCAACCCGCTCCACCACCGCTGCCACTGCGTTTCCTTCCTGTACATCCTTCTTTAAAAAACTTCATTCGAGCCGGTGTGTTGTAAAACAGGTCACACACCTTCACAGTGGTACCGACGGACACCCTGCCGGCTCCATCTGACCGGTCTGGGAGCCTTCTCCCACATAGCGCGTACCCTCGTTGCAATCCTGCTGTCGGGTCAGCACCTCGATGCGGGACACCGCATGGATGGATGCCATCGCTTCGCCGCGAAAGCCCAGCGTTGCAATACAGCCCAAATCCTCCCGACTGCGCACCTTGCTGGTAGCATGGCGCAGAAACATCATCGGCACATCCTCCGGTGCGATACCGCTTCCGTTGTCACTGACCCGAATCATGGTCACTCCGCCATGGCGTATCTCGATGGTCACCTGCTTGCCTTGGCATCGATGGCGTTTTCCACCAGCTCCTTGACCACCGAAGAGGGTCGCTCGACCACCTCTCCTGCCGCAATCAGCTGGGAAACCTGCTCGTCCAGCAGCTTGATAACTCCCATTCCCGTTCACCTCGTTTCCTCTGTATCTTGTTTGATTTATTTGACTTTGTTGATCTCTCTGCACTCGGTCCTGCCCATCAGGTAATCCAGCGATACATCAAAAAAAGTCGGCAATATCCACCATCGTGATGGCATGGGGATAGAGCTTTTACCCTCCTCGTAATCCTGAATCTGCCGCGGCATACAGCCCAATTCCGATGCCAACTGTTCGCGGGTGTATCCCTTTTCATTGTGCAGCTGATACATCCTGTCTGCAAAAAATACCATACTCATTCCTCTTTTCCGCTTCCGGCATCCGCTGCGGTTACACCCGCGCCTTCAGTTCTGCCAGAAGCACCATCGCCTGAAGCGGCGTGATTTTTTCGATGTCGATCTCCTTGAGCCTTCTGACCAGCTCACTGTCCTCCTGCGGCAACAGCTGGATTTGCTCGCTCTGCTGCTTTGCCTTCTGTTTGGATGCGGAGAGCGCACCTGATTCCAGCTGCTTTAAAATCTGCTGGGCGCGCTGGATAATGTCCTCGGGAATCCCTGCCAGACGGAAACGTCGATTCCATAGCTGTCGTCCGTTCCACCCCGCATGATGCGCCGCAGGAAAAGATGTCGTTGCCGTTCTTTTTGACCGCAATATTATAATTCTTGATGTTGAAGAAGGACTGCTCCATCTCGGTCAATTCGTGGTAGTGGGTGGCAAACAGCGTCTTGGCACCCAGCTTGCGGCGGTTGGCAATATGTTCGATGACCGCCCGTGCAATGCTCATTCCATCAAAGGTGGAAGTTCCTCTGCCAATCTCATCCAAAATCAGCAGGCTGTTCTCGGTTGCGCTCTTTAAAATCTGCGCCACCTCGCTCATCTCCACCATAAAGGTGGACTGTCCCGATGCCAAATCATCCGATGCACCGACTCGGGTGTAGATTCCGTCCACCACACCAATCTGTGCCGAACGAGCCGGTACATAGCTGCCAATCTGTGCCATCAGCACAATCAGCGCCACCTGCCTCATGTAGGTGGACTTACCCGCCATATTCGGTCCGGTGATGATTGCCACCTGATTTTCCGCCTTGTCCAGCAGCACGTCATTTGCCACAAATAAAGTGTCGGTCAGCATCTTTTCCACCACTGGATGTCTGCCATCCTGAATATGGATTCGGCCCGACAGGTCAACATCCGGTCGGCAGTAGTTTTGCTCGAGGGCGACTGCGGCAAAGCTGGCGTACAAATCCAGCCAGGCGATGGCATTTGCCGTCGCCTGCACCCGATGAATCTGCACTGCTACCTGCTGACGCAGCTGGTCGAACAGATTATTTTCCAACACCAGGATGCGGTCCTTTGCACCCAGAATCTGCTGCTCCAGCTCCTTTAGCTCCTGAGTGATATACCGCTCGCTGCCGGTCAGCGTCTGTTTGCGAACATATTCTGGCGGCACCTGTGACAAGAAGGAGCGGGTGATCTCAATATAATAGCCAAATACATTGTTAAAACCGACCTTCAGATTTTTGATCCCGGTTTTTTCCCGCTCCCTGCTTTCCAGTGCGGTGAGCACACCCTTGGTGTTGTGGACAATCTCGCGCAGCGAATCCAGCTCCTCGTTGTATCCGGCACGGATGACTCCTCCGTCCTTGAGAAGAGCCGGCGGGTCATCGGAGATGGCGCACTCAATCATGCTGCTGATGTCCTCGAGCGTATCCATCCCATCCAACAGTCGGGTCAGGTAGACCGACTGTACCTCACCCACCGTCTGCTTGAGCTGCGGCAGTTTTTGTGCGGTAAATTGCAGCGAGCGCATCTCCCGCGGCGTGACCAGTCCGTAGACAATGCGGGTAATCAGCCGCTCCATATCAAAAATATCCCGCAGCTCCTGGCGGATATTATCCAAGCGAACGCTGTCACCCAACAGTTCTCCGACCGCATTGAGGCGTTTGTTGATGGCTGTTGGATTAAGCAGCGGCTTTTCCAGCACCGAGCGGATGAGACGTTTTCCCATCGGGGTCTTGGTCTGGTCGAGCACCCACAACAGAGTACCGCGGCGTTCTCCGCTGCGCAGGGTGCGGGTCAGCTCCAGATTGCGCCGTGCGGTCAAATCGAGCGTCATATACTGCTCGTCGCTGTATATTTCCAGATGGGTCAGGCTTTCCAAGCCGTGCTTTTGCGTCTGTGTCAGATAATGGATCATCGCTCCCAGCGCAAAATGACCGACTGCTGTCCGCTGTTTTCCAGCTGCGCAATCTCCTCGCTGCCAAACTGGTCCGCCGAAAGCTTTCTGCATCTTTCCCAATCAAAATATTCTTCATCCAAAATCTCGCCGGTCACCTGCAAACGGTCGCTTAAAAACTTCTGGAGCGGCTCACAGCTTCCCGCCGGCAAATTCAGCAAAACCTCTGCCGGAGAAAATCTGCCCAACTCGCTGGTCACCCTCTTTTCCCAATCGGAATCCACCTGTAAAGCGTACACCTCGCCGGTAGAAACATCCGAAAAAACTACGCCAAAACACTCCTGCTGAGGATGACGAAAGATAAGACACAGATAATTATTGCTGCCTGCATCGAGCATATTGCTTTCCAGCACGGTACCAGGCGTAATCACGCGGATGATTTCCCGCTTGACCAGCCCTTTTGCAGTGGCAGGGTCCTCCATCTGCTCGCAGATTGCCACCTTATACCCTTTTTGACCAGTCTGGCTATGTAGTTTTCGCAGCTGTGGTACGGGATGCCGCACATCGGCGCACGCTCATCCAGACCGCACTCCTGCCGGTCAGGGTCAGCTCCAGCTCCCGCGAGGCAATCAGCGCATCGTCAAAAAAACAGCTCATAAAAAATCTCCCAGCCTAAAAAACAGCAGCTGCTCCAAATACTGCTCCTTGACCTTCCAGTACTGGCGCATCATCGGGGAAAGTCGACTGACATCGACCGGTTTGCTCGAAATCTTTCTTTCCATCGTCGTTTCCTCTCTTCACTTGATCTGTGGCTGCTATACACAGAGGACAGCGCCTGTCCTTTCTGTACAACAGCCGATCGGTTTGTTTTTTATACAGGGTCAGCCAGCACCCTGAGGATGCTGGCTGACTTCGCTGTTGTCTTCCGATTAGTGACAGCCCGAGCAGCCGCTGCAGTTTCCGCCGCAGCTTGCCTGCATCTCGATGGTGTCAGGATCCTCACCGTTGACCGAACCGTAGAGGATGGTGCTGATGAAGTTCATCATGCCGTCCACCTCTGCTTTTGCAGCATTGAATTCAGCCATGTTTGGATTTGCCATTACTTCCTGGTACAGAGCTTTCAGCTCCTTGTCCAGCTGGTTGAGCTTCTCAGGATTTTTGTTTTCCTGAGACATCTCTACGCTCAGCTCAGAACGTTTGAGGTTGAATTTTGCAATCAGCTCCTGCAGCTTTTCATCCTCATCGTTCGCTTTTTTGCAGCGTCGATTCTCTTGTATCGTTCGTCCTGCTGGATCAGCTTGCCCAGCTCTCTGGCCATTGTGATGATGTCCATTGTGATCTCCTCCAGAATTGAATATCTATTGCCTCCTGCACTACACCGTATCAGGATGCCGCACAGGGTCAACGCTTAAAATTTATTCTGCCAGCTCGCCCTCATATTCTGAGCGCAGCTCCTTTGGTGATGCGCACCTGACAGAAGGTGCCCACCCTTTGCTCTGTGGACGGGAACTGTACCAGCATCCCGTTTTCACATCTGCCGACCATCCAGCCTTCCCGGTGCTCGCTGGGATGCTCGACCAGCACCCGCAGCACCGTGCCTTCCATCGCGCGGTTGTCCTCCTCACTGATGGTGTGCTGAAGCGCAATCAGCTCGTTGAGCCAACGGGTCTTTCCTTGTACGGAACTGGGTCGTCCAGCAAAGCTGCCCGGGTGCCCGGTCGCGGAGAAAAGATGAAGGTAAACATACACTGGTAGCGCACCTGACGGCACAGCTGCATCGTCTGCTGAAAATCCTCATAGGTTTCGCCGGGGAACCCCACGATGATGTCGGTGGTAAAGGTGACATCCGGCATCTTCTGGCGGGCATATTCAATCAACGACAGATAGTGCTCTTTGGTATAGCGGCGGTTCATCTGGCGCAGCACCCGGTCGGAACCGCTCTGCACCGGAAGATGGATATTGTGGCAAATCTTTTTGCTTTGTGCAATCAGGTCAATCAATTCCCTGGTGCAATCCTTTGGATGGGAGGTCATAAATCGGATGCGGAAATCTCCCTCCAGTGACTCGATTTGAGAAAGCAGCTGGGTAAAATTGATTGGCTGCGACAGCCCTTTGCCGTAGGAATTGACATTCTGTCCGAGCAGCAGGATTTCCTTGTAACCCAGAGCGATGATTTCCTTTGCTTCCTGCAAGATTTCCTGCGGTTCACGGCTGACCTCTCTGCCGCGTACATAGGGGACGATACAGTACGAACAGAAATTGTCGCATCCGTACATAATCTGCAAAGAAGCCTGCACGCCGTCTGCACGGCGCATCGGCAGTCCCTCCGCGATAGGGTTTTCTCTGCCTTCTCCTTCAAAGTAGTTGACCACCCTGCGCTCCCCTTTGAGCAGTCGGTTGATCAATTCCGGCAGGGTGTACAGCACATGGGTTCCAAAAATCAACTCAACAAACGGATAGCTGACCCGAATCTGGTTGACCATCTCCTTCTGCTGCATCATGCAGCCGCACAGACCCACAATAACCGAAGGATTTGCCGCCTTCAAGCGTTTGAGCTCTCCTACCATGCTTAACAGTCTGACCTGTGCATTTTCACGGATGGCACAGGTGTTGTACAGGATAATATCCGCCTGGTCCTCCTGCTGTGCCGGTTCACAGCCCATGTCCAGCAGCATTCCCATGATTTTTTCACTGTCTGCCACATTGCCCTGACAGCCAAAGGTTCTGACCCACGCCCGCGGTGTTGCGTCCCATCCGATGCACCAGCAGCTGACGGTTTTCTCCTGCCATCTGCCACTGCCGCATCATCTCCTCCCGAGAAACCACCACAGGCGGCTTGCTGTTCGGCTGTGTATCCACTAACTGTTTTCCCATTTCTGTAGCTCCCCTGTATTCCAATCAAAGTAATTGTTTTCCGATAAATATCTGTCTTTTGCCTGCCGTTATTCCATTCTGTCTTCATCCCCACAGACTATTTGCGTTTTTCCATCGGTATTCATAAGATTTTCTGCTTTTTCGACAGGCATTTCTTTGTAAACAGTTTAAATACTATCCTTTATTATACAATTTTCCGGCATTTTCGTCAATGCTGACTCTCCTGCGTTTTTGACCATTTGTCTCGATCGCTTTTCCTGTTTTTGAAGCTTTTTTCGTCATTTCCGATGACAATTTTGCGCAGTGTTTTGTGCAAAATCCTGTCATTTTTTGGAATCTTTCAAAAAGGAATTGAAAAAGAAAGCCTGCGAATGCTATGATAAAGTAAGAATTGATGAAAAATAAACAAACCCAACCTAAAGGAGTGTTTTTATGATGAAATATTACATCGGCATCGACCTGGGCGGTACCAACATCGTCGCAGGCGTGGTGGACGAACAGTTTCAACTGATTGCCAAAGCCAGCGAAAAAAACCCTGGTAGGACGCCCTGCTATAGAAATTGCTAAAAGTATGGCAAAAGCTGCCCGCACCGCTGCACAAAATGCCGGTGTCCCAATGGAGCAGATTGAAATGGTGGGCATCGGCTCTCCCGGCATTGTGGACAACCAGAAGAAGGAAGTCATCTACGCCAGCAACCTCTACTTCCAGAATGTCCCCATCGGAAAGATGGTGGAGGACGAGCTGCACAAGCCGGTCTTTATCGCCAATGATGCCGATGCGGCAGCCTACGGCGAATTTATGGCAGGCGCCGGCAGAATGAAGGATGGCAAACACATCTCGAATATGCTTGCCATCACGCTGGGCACCGGTGTCGGCTCCGGCATCATCATCAACTCCAAAATCTACAACGGCTACGGCTTTGCCGGCGGCGAGTTCGGACACTCGGTCATCTGCCTGAACGGACGCCAGTGCACCTGCGGTCGCAAGGGCTGCATCGACATCTACTGCTCCGCTACCGGACTGATTCTGACCACCAAAGAGCAGATGAACAAAACCCGGATTCCCTGATATGGAAGCTGTGCGACGGAGACATCGACAAGGTCGACGGACGCACCTGTTTTGATGCAGCTGCCCGGGCGACAAAGCCGGTCAGGCTGCGGTGGAAGAATACACCGGTGTTCTGAGCGAAGTGATTGTCAACGCGGTCAATACCCTCCAGCCGGAAATCATCTGTCTGGGCGGTGGCGTTTCCAAGCAGGGAGAAAACCTGCTGCGCCCGATTCGCGAACACATGAACCGCTTCTGCTTCGACCGCTTCTCTCAAAACCGTACCGAGGTGCGCATTGCCGAGCTGGGCAACGACGCCGGCGTTATCGGTGCTGCCCTCATCGGTCTACAGGCATAAGCGATGGCTGCTATGTCCACTTTGGTACCATTGCGAAAGCTGCTGCATTTCTTCTGGCCCTCCCGCTGCCCCTTCTGCGGAGAGATTATCCCTGCCGAGCGCCGCTGCTGTTCCCGCTGCAAAACAGCCTTGCCTGTGACCATCCTGCCTTTTTTCTGGATGGACTGGATGCCTGCTTTGCCTTTGCCGATTACTCCCACGAAGCTGCGCAGGCGGTGCATCGGCTCACGTTTCAAAACCAGCCGCAGTTAGCGCGCGTTTTTGCCATTTTGATGGCACAGCACCTCGGTCCTGCCTTATTGGAAGAAAAGCCGGATTTGCTCTGCGGAGTTGCCATGCACACAAAGCGCAAACAAAAACGAGGCTACAATCAGGCACAGCTGATTGCGCAAGAGCTTGCCAAACAGCTGCATCTGCCCTGTCAACAGCTTTTGGAAAAGACTGCCGCTACCGCTGCCCAGCACACCTTGAGCGCAGCAGAACGGCGCACCAATTTGCAGGGTGTCTACCGCGTTCTGGATGAACAGCAGGTCTCCGGCAAACGCATCCTGCTGGTGGACGATGTCATCACCACCGGCTCCACTATGCTCGCCTGCGCCCAGGCTCTGCGACAGGCAGGAGCCAGTTGGGTGGGAACCGTTGGCTTTGCACATCCCTTTCCTTCTTCCTCCCAGGAAGACCACGAACCACCCGAAGGTTTTTAACGGAAAACACCCCATCTGTTTTCAAGCAGATGGGGTGTCCTTTATACGGTATCCTTCCAAATCAAACGCCGAATGTTTTTTGTCTATAAGACCTATCTGGCGCGAAAGCTTTTGCAGCTGGTTTCACAGCGCTCCTGCGCACCGTGTCCGCTGATGTCCACCTGCTCGGCAGTACAGCTGCCCTGGGTGTTGTACACGCAATGCTCCGCTGTACATTTAATCATGCAGTCCGGGTTTGGATGGGAAAACTGGGTCGCATTGGAGATTTCTCCCGTTCCCTTTTTTTGTGGAAGCTCTGGCATTCGGTTTCACTGCACCGGCAGGCTCCTTTTCCTTGCACCTTGATGGCAGGCTGACAGCAGCAGCAATTCTGATTGCTGGCGCAGCTGGTCACATGACAGGTCAATTTACTCATCGTTCATCCTTCTTTCTAAAAAGAATCTGTGGAAAAACCGGATTCTACTGTCTTTTTCCAATCTTATTTTGCTCCAGCCCGAGAATATTTATTCTCTCTTCCAAAATTTTCTCTGATTATTGTCACATAATTGATAAAAAGTAATCGAAAGTCCTTCTTTTTTCGCGGAAGTTATGCTAAGATATAAAGTAAAGAATCCTTAAAAATTCAAAAATCGAGATAGATTAGGAGGTTCCTCTGTTGAAAAAAAAAATATCTCCAAGCCACTCAGACGTGTACTCAGTGTTGCCCTCAGCCTTGTTTTTGCCTGCCAAATGGCGTTGCCCGCCTTCGCGCAGGCTGCTACTACCCCGCAAACCGGCACGACTACACCGCCTACTACCGAGCAGCAACCTGCACAGGGCACAACCAACAATCCCACTGGCACAACCGGAACCGATGGTACCACCGGAACGCCCGATGCTTCCGGCACGACCGGTACCACCGGCACAGCAGACAACACCGTGACAGCTCTGCCCACCATCACTTCCGATTCCTATATCGTGATGAACGCTGAAACCGGTCAGATTTTGATTGCCAAAACCCGGACAAACGGCAGTATCCCGGTGACATCACCAAGATGCTCACCTCCGCCCCTGGCTTTGGAGTATGTGGACCCGGAAGGCAGCTACACCATTACCACCGAAGACGTCTTCCCTACCTACCCCGAGTCCTACCGCTTCAGCAACGGCACCTATGTTGCCATCACCCAGGACGAGGTGGTCAAGATTCGTGACCTGCTGTATGGCTCGCTGATTCAGTCCGCCGACGATACCGCCAACTCCCTTGCCGACTGTGCTGCTAAATTGGCAAACCGTTCGGTCGCGATGGAGGACGGCTCCACCAGTTACACAGCCGGATTTATGGAGATTCTCAATGAAAAGGTAAAATCGCTGGGATGTGTCAATTCCAATTTTGTTAATCCACATGGACTGTACAATGAAAATCAGTACACCACCGCCTATGACATGGCACTGATTACCCGCTACGCACTGGGGACACCCAACTTCCTGCAATATTTCGGTCAGACCGAATATTCGATGGAGCCCACCAACAAACAATCTCTGCCCAGAAACTGGCGACGCAACAGCGACGAAAGCATGATGCTCTCCTCCAGCGAAAACTATTACAACGGTATTCTGGGCATGAAGGTCGGTCACACCACCAGGGCAATTATACCGGTGTCTCTGTGGTGGAGCGGGATGGCGTACGACTGATCTGTGTTGCTCTCAACTGCACCGGCAGCAGTGCCTATGCTTTGCAGACCGACATGACCAATCTGTTCAACTACTGCTACGGCAATTTCACTCCCATCACCTACACTGCCGCTGAATTAGCTCCCGAAGGCTTCCGCACGCCGGTTTACAGCACACGCAGCGAAGGAACTGAAGGCAGCGAATATATCGGAAATGCTACCTATTCCACCGATTCGGATTTTACCGTCCTGCTGCACAAAAACTTTAGCAAGGATGACATTGTCCTCACCTCTGACATCCCTGGCAGATACTATCAGGATGAGGCGATGGCATCGACTATCACCTTCTCCATTTCCAACAGCCGCACACAGGAAGCCGCGCAGTATATGGTTCCTACCATGGCAGCACTGAAGCTAAAGGTAAATGTACTGACCTTTAACGAAATCAAAGCTCAGAAGCAGCAGGCACGCCAGGAGCTGTTTACCAAAATCTTCAATGTTGTCAAGATTGTCTTCATCATCTTTTTGGTGCTGCTCATCCTGCTCCTGATTGTTCGCTTCCACAACAAGCGTAAGTATAAAAGCGCATCGCACGCAAGCGTGCAGCGGAGGCACGGCGCCAGCAGCTGCAACAAAACAGCGCACAACAACGCAGCCCGTCCTCATCCAACCCACCCAGAAGAAAGCGCTAAGCAAAAGAACCTATAAAAATCCCGAACCGGTCGGTTCGGGATTTTCTTTACTTACTTTAAGAAGCCCTCTACAATCTTTGCCTCTGCTTCTTCCGAGGTAAGACCCAGACTCATCAGCTTGATCAACTGCTCACCGGCAATCTTGCCGATTGCTGCCTCATGAATCAGTTGAGCGTCGATGTCGTTGGCGGTCAGCTCCGGTACAGCGCTGACCACACCCTTTTTCCATGATGATGGCATCACACTCCGAGTGACCTGCACAGCGGTTGTTTCCGTTGATGATGGAGCGGAAATACTGGTAGGAATTGCCCTTTGCAACCGAGCGGGAGACTAAATCTGCACTGGAATCTGCCCCGTCCAAATCCACCTTGAAGTAGGTTTCTGCACGCTGCTCCCCCATGGGTCATAATCTTTTCGCGGATAATCAGCTTAGCATCCCCTTGCAGAACGGCTGTGGTTTCCCGTTTGGTGGAGTCCACTCCTTTGATCTGCACGGTATCCATCTCCATGTAGCTGCCTTCTGCCATCTCGATATGAGTCTTCGGATTGATGATGCGTTTGCCGGTGCCATCGCCAATTCCGATGTGCTTTTCCTCATAGCGCACTCGCGCATTTTGGAGAGGAAAAAGCGGTGGATTCCGTTGTGCTGGGAATCTTCCTCGCCGTCCACATGGACGCCGCAGCCTGCCACGATAACGATGTC
>VOFE01001554.1_pt1 | contig 14373 bp, 25 predicted proteins | sample 5384071 | NCBI WGS metagenome assembly VOFE01 (sample SAMN12384724, study PRJNA508395) | human gut metagenome | isolation source: healthy gut D | host: Homo sapiens
ATCCTGAAAGATTTCTTTTATACTTTCTCGCGGTATGAGAAAATGGGTATCGTAAGGGAATAACGGCACCGGCAAGTCTACCTTCATCAAGATTCTGCTGGGTTTGGTGAAGCCGGACAGCGGACGGGTCGTCGTGGGCGAGACGGTGAAGTTCGGGTATTATTCGCAAGACGGATGGTTTTCGACGAACAAATGAAAGTCATCGACGCGGTGAGGAGCATTGCCGAATATATCGACCTTGGGGGAGGACGGCATCTGTCGGCCATGCAATTTTTGCAGCATTTCATGTTTTCGCCCAAAGACCAGCAAAACTACGTGTATAAATTGAGCGGAGGAGAGCGCCGCCGCCTGTATCTTTGCACCGTGTTGATGCAGAATCCGAACTTCCTGGTGCTGGACGAGCCGACCAACGATTTGGACATTGTCACGTTGCAGGTATTGGAGGAATATCTGCGGAACTTCAAAGGTTGCGTCATCGTGGTGAGCCACGACCGCTATTTCATGGACAAGGTGGTGGATCATCTTTTGGTATTTCAGGGGCAGGGCGATGTGCGTGACTTTCCGGGCAACTACACGCAATATCGGGAATGGCAGGAAGAAAAACAAAAGTTTGAGCGCGAACAACAAAAAGACCTGTCCTCGAAAACAAAAGAGCCGCCGGTGCAAAAGACTTCCCGTCCGGCTCATGGAGAACAAAAGCGTAAAATGACGTTTAAGGAACGTCGGGAGATGGAACTGTTGGAGCAAGATATCGTCGCACTCGAATCGGAAAAGAAAAACATAGAGGAAGCTTTTGTGTAGCGGGGCACTGTCTGTAGAAGAATTGACGGATAAGTCCAAGCGCCTATCCCTCCTCAACGACGAACTGGACGAAAAGTCCATGCGTTGGTTGGAGTTGGCCGAGATTGAGGGTAAAGATAAGGTGGAAACAAGTGTCCGCTTTAGTTGCGGGACACTTGTTTCACACCTTTTATAGTTTTCAATTTCTTTTCCAACAGTTGCAGTTTATTTGTATCGTCGAGCATGACGGTCAGTGTGCCGGAGAACAGGCCGTCGTGGGAGTCGATGCTGATACTTCGTAATGAAATCTTTTCCTCCTTGCTGATGATGGACGTGATGTTGTTTACGATGCCCAAATCGTCGTTGCCGATGACCTTGAGCGTGATAGGGTATTGGCTGCCTCGTTTGCCGGCCCATCGGGCTTTGACGATACGGTATCCGAACCGCTTACGGAGTTCCTGTGCGTTAGGGCAGTCTTGGCGATGTATTTTAATGCCGCCGTTCACTGTGACGAAGCCGAACACATCGTCCCCGTATATCGGTTGGCAACATTTGGCCAAAGAGAAATCCAGTCCCTTTAAGTTTTGGTCTATGACCAACACATCGTCGTTCGTTTTAGCCTTGAGTTCGGCTTCCGACGGAATATTATAGTTCTCTGCACTGGGAGCCGGAGTGTGTTCTGCCAGCCCGGCCTCTATTTTTGTTGTTCAGTGTATAAGTCGAGCACTTCGTTGACGTCTGTCGTTTCGTCGGCCAGACTTTTATAAAAGTCCGTCACGACTTTGAATCCGAGCTTTTTGATGACGTGCATCATGGTCGGCTCATCGTATTCTATCTTCCGGTTTTTGAATTTGCGTTCCAATAACTCTTTGGCAAAAGCCCCTTTGCTTGGCTTGCATTTCTTTGAGAGCCTGACGGATTTTGGCCCGTGCCTTTCCTGTTACGACGAAATTCAGCCAATCTTGTTTGGGCGACTGGTTGTTGGCGGTCAGGATTTCCACTTGGTCGCCGCTGTTCAGTTTTTGGCGGAGTGGGGCATTCTTTTCGTTGATTTTGGCACCGATACAATGGTCGCCCACATTGGTGTGGATGGTATAGGCAAAATCCAGTACAGTGGCACCTTTGGGAAACTTGAACAGGTCTCCCTTCGGGGTGAACACGAAAACTTCATCTTCATACAGATCCATTTTGAACTGGTCCATCAGCTGCAGGTCGTCGTTGTTCTCCAACGCGCTGCGTATGTTGTTGAGCCATTCGTCCACCCGCTTTCTCCGCTTTTAATACCTTTGTATCTCCAATGCGCAGCCAATCCTCGTTCGCCACCCATTTGTTCTGTGGTCCCATCACGGTGATATGCAGACTTTCGTAACCGTTCGTTTTCGGGATAGATATCCAGTCCTTCATGCGTTTCGGGTTCGGCTGGTACATATCGGTGATGATCGAGTAGACTTGCCAGCAGTCCGAACGCTCCTTCTCATACGGCGTGTCGAGGATGATGCGGATGGCAAACAAGTCGTATATGTCTTCGAACGGGATGTTCTGTTTCTTCAGCTTGTTGTTGATGGAGTGGATGGACTTCGTGCGTCCCTTGATGTCGAACTGCAGCCCAGCCTCCTCCAGCTTGCTTTTGATAGGGGTGATGAACTCGGCGATGTAGGCGTCGCGCGAACGTTTCGTCTCGTTTAGCTTCTGCTTGATAAAATCGTATTGCTTGCGGTCGGTATATTTCAGCGACAAGTCTTCCAGTTCGGTCTTTGATTTTGCGCATGATGTTCACGCGGTTGGCTATCATAATGAGAACCACACGCATGTCTTCGGCAAAAGAGAGCAATAAGCTTCTGAAGTTCTCGCTTTCTACGCTTGGATTCTTCTCATACAGTTCCAAAATGCGGTTCAGGCCCTTGATGATACCGGCCACATCCACTCCGAATTCTCTTTCCACATCTTCCGGCGTGCAGTAGCCGCAACGTACGCAAGTATGTACCATGATACCAAGAATGGCTCCGCGCGTCAGTCCGATTTCAGAGGCTACGATTAAGGCTGTTTCCATGTCATTGAGGATAGGGTTCATGCCGAACACGTTTCTTTGAATAAGGTTACGGCGTGCCGCCTCAAGCAAATAAGTTTTCAGCTTTTTGCAGTCGTCAGGATAAAGTATATTGCCGGAAAGTTTGAGAAGCTCCCTATATAGCTGTGCAAGTCGCACTTTTTCTTGTGCGGAGAAAAAAAGCATTCTGTTCCATAATCCGCTATTTTTCTTCAAAGGTAGTACTTTTTTGCTGAAACGTTTACCCGTTTGCTTAAAAAAGCCTATATTTGAATGTTTTTAGGGAAGGTTTAAAACGATTATATAATATGTTGACAGCAGAAGACAAGGTCTTATTGGCCGGAAAGGGGATTACGGAAGAGCAAATAGAGGCTCAGTTGCAGACTTTTAAGAAAGGATTTCCATTTTTGAAGTTGAAAGCGGCCGCTTCGTTGGCTCATGGTATTTTGGCCCTTCGGCAGAAGAATGCAGGCATTATGAGGAAGTGTGGAAGGCTTATAAGGAAGAAGGAAAAGCGATAAGCAAGTTTGTTCCGGCTTCGGGGCAGCCAGCCGTATGTTTAAGAATATGTTTGAATTTCTGATGCGGAATACGATGTGCCGACCACTGATTTCGAAAAAACTTTTTTTGCGGCGATTCGTGATTTTGCATTCTACGATGAATTGGATGCGGTTTGCATGAAAAATGAAGGTCGCGGAATTGACGGTTTGTGGCATCCGGCCAATATAAAAGGTTGTGGCGAACATGCTTCGTCCGGAAGGTTTGAATTACGGCCAGTTGCCTAAAGGATTGCTTACGTTTCACCGGTATGAGAGCGGTTCGCGCACCCGTTGAGGAACATTTGGTAGAAGCGGCTTTATGCTGCCAGCAAAGGAAAGGCTGAAGTTCATTTTACGGTGAGTGCGGAGCACAAAGCTTTGTTCAAGGCATTGGTGGAAGAAAAGCTTCCTATGTATGAAAAAGCATACGGGTGACGTTCCATGTCACATTCTCCGAACAGAAACCGGCCACGGATACTTTGGCGGCCACGATGGACAATGAACCGTTCCGTGTGGACGGTAAGCTTTTGTTCCGCCCCGGCGGGCACGGTGCGCTTATCGAAAATTTGAATGACTTGCAGGCCGATGTCGTTTTCGTGAAGAATATAGATAATGTGGTGCCGGATCGTTTGAAAGGGGGATACGGTTATCTTACAAGCAGGTGCTGGCCGGTATTCTGGTAGAGTTGCAACAGAAAGCCTTTGCTTATTTGCGTAAATTGACAGTGGGGGACTATAGCCATGCGGATATAGAAGAAATCATCCGCTTCGTCCAGCAGACGCTCTTCTGCCGTCGTGAGGATGTGAAAGAACTGGAAGATGCGGAACTCGTGATTTATTTGCGTAAAAAGTTGAACCGTCCGATGCGTGTCTGCGGCGTGGTGAAAAATGTGGGAGAGCCTGGCGGCGGTCCTTTCTTGGCTTACAACAGCGACGGGACGGTTTCGTTGCAAATTCTTGAAAGCAGTCAGATTGATACCCGGAATCCGGAATATGTGGCCATGTTCAAGAACGGGACGCATTTCAATCCCGTAGATTTGGTTTGTGCAGTGAAGGATTATAAAGGAAACAAGTTCAATCTGCCCGATTATGTGGACCGTAATACGGGATTCATTTCTTATAAAAGTAAAAACGGAAAAGAACTCAAGGCTTTGAGTTGCCCGGCCTGTGGAATGGGGCTATGAGCGATTGGAATACGGTGTTTGTGGAAGTGCCCCTGAGTACGTTCAATCCGGCGAAAACGGTGAACGACCTTTGCGTGAGCAACACCAGTAACAACGATAGGTTGTCGGTACATAATTAAGATATTCTTATGACGAAAAAGATTTTATTGTTAGGCTCCGGAGAATTAGGAAAAGAGTTTGTCATTGCGTGCCAACGCAAAGGGCAATATGTAATTGCTTGCGATTCGTATGCACATGCACCGGCTATGCAAGTAGCAGACGAGTGCGAGGTCTTCCACATGCTTGACGGGGATACGTTGATGGCCGTGGTGGAAAAGCATAAACCGGACATTATCGTCCCCGAAATAGAAGCCATCCGTACGGAGAAACTGTATGATTGCGAGAAGATGGGCATTCAGGTCGTACCGAGTGCCCGGGCTGTGAATTTCACCATGAACCGAAAAGAAATCCGAGAGTTGGCTCATACGGAACTTGGATTGAAAACGGCGGATTATCGTTATGCCAAAACTTTCGATGAGTTGAAGGCTGCGGCCGATGTGATAGGCTTCCTGCATTATCAAGCCTTTGATGAGTTCTTCCGGACACGGCAGAGCAAGGTGGACAGTCCTGCGGATTTGGCACACGCCTGGGAGTATGCATGCGCGGGGGGCACGTGGCGATGTGAAAGAAGTCATTGTAGAGCAGTTTATTCCTTTCGACAGTGAAATTACGCTGCTGACAGTGACCCAACAGAACGGGCCTACTTTTGTTCTGTCAGCCTATCGGTCACGTGCAAAAAGGAGGAGATTACCGTGAAAGTTTCCAACCGGCTGCTATTTCTCCCGAAATGCTGAAAGATGCGCAGGATATGGCAGAGAAAATCACGCGTGCCCTGACCGGTGCGGGGATTTGGGGAGTTGAATTTTCCTGAGCCATAAAGACGGCGTGATATTCTCCGAGTTGAGTCCTCGTCCGCACGATACGGGAATGGTGACTTTGGCAGGCACACAAAATCTTTCGGAATTCGAATTGCACTGCCGTGCCGTTTTAGGTTTGCCGATACCGGAAATTACACAAGAACGAATGGGAGCCAGTGCGGTCATCCTGTCGGAAGTGGAAAGCCACGGAGCACCGAAGTATTCCGGCGAGGAAGAGGTCTGTGCGGCAACGAACACTTATCTGCGTATTTTCGGGAAGCCCGAAGCCCATATAGGGCGCCGTATGGGAGTGGTGGTTTGCTGGGACAAGTTGGATGCCGACCAGGAAGCATTAAGGAATAAATGCAAAGCCCTGGCAAGCAAAGTTAAAGTATATTAATACGTAAATAAGAAATCCGGATACGGAGTGTTTTTTTCAAGAAAAGATATACCTTTGTATCCGATTTGCGACAATAGCTCAGTTGGTAGAGCATTGGCTTCCCAAGCCGAGGGTCGCGGGTTCGAGTCCCGTTTGTCGCTCTCTTATCAGCTATCTTCCATGACCGTAATAATCGCCATTGTTTTGCTCTTGGGATATTGTGCTATTGCAACAGAGCATATCACCAATATCAATAAAGCCGCTGTGGCGATGTTTCTCGGAGTTATTGTTTGGACACTCTACATGGTGGCGGGAAAACAGTATGTAGAAATGATGTACGCGGAGGAATATGCTGATTTCTTAGGCGGAAATGTCTCTAACGTTACTTCTCTTAAGAATTTTATTGCCAATTATATTTTTATCGGTCACGTAGCGGATATTTGTCAGATCGTGCTTTACCTTTTGGCTACGATGTCTATTGTCGATTTGTTGAATACGAACGGTTGTTTTGATTTCATCAGCGAGTGGATTACGACCCGTAATAGTAAGCGTCTTCTGTGGATGGTGGCTTTCATAACCTATGTCTTGTCGGCCAATCTCGACAACCTGACCACGGCTTTGATGATGTTTGCCATCGTGCGTCAGTTGTTGCCGGGGAGTCGTTTCCGCATGTATTATGGGGCGGTCATTGTAATTGCGGCCAATGCCGGAGGTTGTCTTACGGTAATCGGCGATGTGTCTACTTTGATGCTGTGGGTCAAGGGAGCGGTCACACCGTCCAGTTTTTCGGGTGCCATGTTCTTGCCGTCCATTGTAGCCGTGGCTATTCCCACTTATTTGATTTCCGCAAGTTGCCGGAACAGATGGATATTAATACGCCTCGTATCCGCTATCGCGGGGATGATACGACTTTGACGCGTTGGCAGCGTATTCTGATGCTGTTCGTGGGAATTGGAGGGCTGTGGTTTATTCCAACGTTTCACAATCTGACCAAGTTGCCTCCTTTTGTCGGAGCGTTGTGTGTATTGGCACTTTTCAGTGTCGTAAACGAGTTGTGCAATCGGCGGTTGATCAAATCCGACCAACCTTTTTTCCGCCCTACACCACGCTTCATGCAGGCAGAGAGTATCCAGACTATTTTATTTTTTATAGGCGTAAGCATGGCTATTTCCGCCATTCAAGAGACGGGGGCGCTCTATACGGTTGCCGTATGGTGCGACCAATATATTCATAATATCTACGTATACAGTTTGATATTAGGAGGAATTTCCGCCTTTTTGGATAACGTGGCATTTGTGCTGACCAGCATATCCATGTATGATGTGGTAGGGATGGCGGAAAGCATTCCCGGTATGGATCCGAATACCTTCGTTCATTCGCGCTGAATGGTCAGTATTGGCAATTAGTAGCTTATAGCGGAGGAATCGGCGGCTGTTTGCTTTCCATCGGTTCCACTGCCGGATATGCGTTGATGAAAAGTGAGAACGTTTCCATTTGGTGGTATTTCCGTCACATATCCGGCAAGGTTATGGTGGGGTGGCTTGCCGGCCTTGAGTTTACTTTTTTATTGATTCGTTTATCAGATAAGAGATAGGGACAAATATATGCAGATAAACAATACGTTATTTAAGAGGAAAATACTGTCTTTTACGTTGATACAAGTCGCTCTGTTGAGCTTTTTGCTGATTCTTTCCGTGGCGGTGCGTCTTGTGCTTTATCCTCTCAGCTATCTTGAATCCTTGCCTCTTTATTTTATTGTAGGGTTCTTCTTTTTGTGGGAGATGCTGCAATTTTTTTAGTTTCAAGGGAGGCTTTGGAAGATAGCCGGAACATATTACGGTATTATCGCCATGGTATCCTGTGGCGTGTCGGCATATCGTTGCTTGCCGGAGGGTGTATCAGTTTTTTCTTGTCTGCGCAACCCTTGTTTACGGCTTTGCTTTTTTTGATGTTTCTGGTGGCTGAGTGTATTTTCGATATGATATTTTATCGCCGTTTTCTGAAAGAATAGAAAGAAAGGGTCGCCCGGATGATGGATAAGAAGCGTATCGCCCAGTTGTTGGAAGTTTTAGGGAAGGGACTTTTTGAGAAAGAACATGTGCTTTCCCTGTCCCTTTTGGCGGCAGTTGCCGGTGAGAGTATTTTCCTGCTCGGCCCTCCCGGAACAGCAAAGAGTATGATAGCCCGAAGACTGAAATCGGCTTTCCGGGACGGTCGTTCTTTTGAATATCTGATGTCCCGTTTCAGTACGCCGGATGAGATATTCGGACCGGTGTCTGTTTCTGCCCTGAAGGACGAAGACCGTTATATGAGAATGACCGAAGGGTATTTGCCCACAGCCGATGTCGTTTTCTTTGGATGAGATATGGAAAGCCGGACCCAGCATTCAGAATGCTTTGCTTACGGTGTTGAATGAAAAAGTATATCTGAACGGCAAAGAAGAAATGAGGCTTCCGCTGAAGTTGGTGGTCGCTGCCTCCAATGAACTTCCGGCCGAGGGGGAAAATCTGGATGCGTTGTGGGATCGTTTCCTTGTCCGTTGTGTGGTGGGAGGCATTGCCGATAAAGAACTCTTTAATTTGATGATTTCTTCTACGGTTCAGTCCGGAGGTGGAAGTGCCGGATGCCATACGCTTGTCTGCCGATGAGTTACGCGTGTGGGCCGAAGGGATAGATGCGGTGGAGATACCGGTTTTGTATTTTCATTTGTCCATATTCCGCAGGCTTCTGACGACTTACAATGTATCGGCAGAAGAAAAAGGAGAGTCCCTTGTTTTATGTGTCCGACCGCCGTTGGAAGAAGATGGTACATCTGTGGCGGACTTCTGCCTTTTTTGAACGGTTGTTCCGTCGTCCATTTGGCAGATTTGCTTCTGTTGCAGGTCTGTGTGTGGGATACCCGGCTCAGGAGATTGTTTTGAGCGCCTCTTGACCGACGCTCTTGTGGCAGCCTGTGAAGAGCATGTCGGTGTCCCCCTCTTGTCAGACCGTTTGGCTGCATTGAAAGAAGAGGGGATGTGTGTTTCGGAAACGCATGTGGATTTTAAGGTAGTCAAGGCTTTTTTCTATCAGATACAATCCATGTATCCTGGACGTACAGTGCTGATTTATACGAATGAATACGAAGCGTTGAGTCCGGACCAGCCGATACCTTTGTGTTGGTTACAGACCGTCGCAAAAACCGGAGTGCAAATACTGCGCAAGTATGAGAAAAGCCGCCATCCGGATGTTTTTCCAAAGGATCTGCTTCAAGTGGTTTTGTACCACGACCGGTTTGCAGGTGAATGGACGGAAATATGAATTGCTTCGTGAGGCAGGGGAGGACGGTGAAACGCAGTGCCCCAGACTGAAGTTTCTTCTCGGATGACTTTTTCATCAGCGATGGCCGAACGTATCGTGGCCGAATTGGGCGAGGTGTCAGCCTCGTCTGGAACAATGGCAAAGGGAAGAAGCAGAATATGTACAGACACATTTGTTTTTACAAGACAGGCAAAGGAATATATTGAAAAACGCCTTTTACGCCGTGTACGTTCCGACATAACCTCTCTGGAAATCGAAAGTCAGGAATTGAGCCATGCAGCCGGCAGGAAATTATCATGAGGGGATATGAGCGCGTGCGCCAGTTGTCCGCTCTTTTTTCTGAGGCGTTTGCATGAAATAGCCGGTGAGGTTTATGCAGAGGTCTTGTCGTCCGGTGTCATCCGTCCCGAAGAGATGGAGGAAGAAATACAGCGTTATTTCGCCAAAAAGAAATCAGGTTTACAAGACGTATATTCCTATTATGGGGAACAGTGGGACTATTATTATCAGGTCGTTGCAGCTTCGGATGCCGACTTTTTGCCCATGTTGCAACAGGCTCGTTCCGCTTTTGTCCGTTTATATGTTCCGGTCGAATTGATGCGTCCTATTATATGGAACAGTTGGTGCGTTATCCTCGTACGGATAGCCGCTGGCAGACTCTCCGCCAACATTTCATAAAGAAGTGGAGGAATCTGTTGGAAGGGCGGGAACGTACGTATCAGAAGCGGCACATAGAACGGCTCTGTGAAGATTATTACCGTATGGTGTCGGCCAATGCCGGTATGTTGCAGAATGTGGGAGGAAAGGGTGAAGGGCCTTCCCTCGATTAGCCTGGCTTCAGTTGACGCAGTCTCCGGAACTTCGCGTGAAGCTCAGACAGCTTTCGCAGGTAATCCGTAAAAGCCAATTAATTAAGGAACTGAATCACGTTTTAGGGCGTAAGAAAGCGGATGAGCAGCGTTTGTATCAAGCCATGAGCGGAAAGACACCGGTTACTTTGTTACGCTCTGCCACGCACTCCGACATTGTGGGCATTACGGAAGGGAACAATCTGAACGCCCTGCTGCCGATGGAATATTGTTTCTTGTCGGATGCCGCTTTGGAACCGATTTTCTACCGCCGTTATGTCGAAAAGAAACTGGCGGTCTTCGATGCCGTATCCCGGCAGATAGAATATGCCGAAGCTTCTTCGTACAGCGGACGCGACTTACAGAAACGGGCCAAACATGGCCCTTTTGTGGTTTGTGTGGATACGTCCGCTTCGATGGAAGGGGAACGTGAGTTATTGTCCAAGGCGGTAGTGTTGAGTTTAGCTTTGATAGCCGACAAATTACGCCGCCCCTGTCGCGTGATACTCTTTTCCGACCAAACCGAAGTCATCGAGTTGAATAACCTCTATTCCGACTTGGCTTTATTGGAGACCTTTCTGTGCAACTCCTTTCATGGAGGATCCGATATGACTTGTGCGATGAAAGAATCCGTAGAAACTTTGATGCGTGAAGATTTTCGTTATGCCGATTTGCTTTGGCTTTCGGATTTTGAGATGGATCCGCTTCCTCCGATGTGGGTACAATATGTAGAGGAATTGAAGCAACGGGGCATGCGCCTCTATGCCGTGTCTTTCGGTCATCGGTCAGAGACGTCTTATCTCAGGTTGGCCGACCGTGTTTGGACTGCCGATTGACGAATGTCCGTTGAGCGTATTTCTAAAGGCACGAGATTCCCGTATTTGTGTGCGTTCCCCCGAATGGATAATTTTGAGCGATTCTCGTGGACTTTTGATTTTTCAAGATGAAAGCGTTGGTTTGATTCTACGTGACAAATATAAAAGAAAACATGTAAATTCCAGTCTTGTTGAAACTGAAACTACATGCTTTTCGCTCCTAACGTCGTTTTCTAAATCTTCAAGTTTGATACTGAAATAGAAGAAACTCGGTTCTGGGAATCAGAATTTGTTTAATTCAGTGGCATCTATTTTGTTCACCCGTTCGAGTTTATTTCAGTCTGGTCTGCTGTTCCGGATAGGATAAGTTTACCTACTCCGCTGTTGCGGGCTTTCAAAGAAGTACATTCCATGGTAATATGTATAGTCCCGACTCCGGAGTTCTGAATATCAACCTTTTTACCTTTAAACTCCACGGTTTGCTTGCTTACGCCACTGCTTTTGCAAGATTGAAATAAAAATGCAACCATCCGGTAGATGATTGCATTTTCCTGTGATTCCGTTGGGACTCGAACCCAAGACCCACGCCTTAGAAGGGCGTTGCTCTAATCCAACTGAGCTACGGAACCGACCTTAAATCGGGTGCAAAGATAGAGGTTTATTTTCATTTCTGCAAGCCGGATACGTGATTTTTTAACTTTTCTACCGTCTGCAAAGCAGCTTATAGTCGCAGTAGGCACAAATTTTAGGTACGGAAGTCTGCCGGAAGGAATTTCCGGATTGAACAATTCCTCCAACACACCTTGTAGCATCTTTTGGAAATCCTCTTTGAAACGGCTGAAATCCGTCACCCGTTCACGGTTGAACACGATGGTCGGGTCATAATCTTCAGCATTGGATTTGTGTACGAAGAACAGGCCGGGGATACGGACGCTTTTGTTCGCCTGTCATGACCCAGGCATACAGGAATATCTGGAAGATGTATGAGGGACGGTGCTCGGCGGGTTGTACCAGTTGTTCCATCGAAACGGCTTTTTCCGGTGTACCGCCCGTTTTGTAATCCACGATACGCAAGGTTTCCACTTCCTGCCCCGTGGTTTCGTCCGGCATCCTGACCGTGTCCATGCGGTCTATTTTTCCCCGATGTCGATGGACAGAGGGTGTCCGTCCGATATGATGTCCACACTTCGGTGGTGTTCCTGTTCCATTTCCTCCAATACGAATTGTTCCATGCGGCTGTCGTGGGCGAGCAGTTGGCGCAGGTAACTGGCCATGACCTTGCGTGCTACGAGCAGTTGCCCGTTGTAGAACACCGTGTCTTCACGTCCTTCAAAGAAGTTTTTCAGGAATGAGGTTTCTATATAAGGAAGTAAAGTTGTTTCCCCACCTCCAGCAGTCGCTCGATGTCCTGACGACGGATGACGGGGTTACGTTCGGTCAGTTTCCGGTAGACGAGTTCCGCCGCCTCATGGAAGATGGTGCCGAACAGTGCGTTGTCCAAACCGTTTTGCGGGTCTTTGGGTTGCCGTATGCGTGCCACCTGTTGGTAATAAAATTTGAGCGGACAGTCGATGTAAGCGTTGAGTGCCGAAGGGGAGAGGGGGCGCGAACCGGGTTTGGCCGCTGCCATAGTTACGGCGCAGGATGTCCATGACTTCCGGTGTCTTGGCTGCTTCCATGCCGTTGTCGGCCGGTACGGCCTGGCCGGATTGCAGGATTTTCAGTTCTACGGGAAAATCCGTTTCGGCCAACAGTTGGCGCAGGAAGCGCGACATCTCGTTTTTGTTCAGTCCGTCGGTAGCGATGTTGTACATGAATGTGATACGTTCCGTACGCTGCACAAGACGGTAAAAATAGAACGCGTATACGGCTATTTTATGTTGTATGGTGGTCAGTCCGAACACTTCTCGCAGGTGGTAGGGGATGAACGAAGTGTCGTTCACGGCTTTGGGCAACATCCCTTCATTGACGGAAAGCATCAGGATATGCCTGAAATTCAGGTTACGCGTCTCCAATACGCCCATGACCTGCAAGCCTACAGCCGGTTCGCCGTGGAAGGGAATGGTGGTCATGCCCAGCACGGTGCGCAGCAAGCGGCGCAGGGTGGAGGGCTGTACGTCGAGCGTACGGTCTTCCGTCAGGCGGATGAAGCGGCTAATGACCTGATGGGCACGATAGAGCGCTTCGTGGTACAACTGGCTGTACACGTCGCCCTTCCGGTCTTTTTGTTGTCCGAACGCTGCGGCCAAGCCTTCGAGCAAGGAACGGATATAGACCAATAAGGCGTGGTTTTCCGCATGCGGACAGAAGATATCCTGTTCCTCCAACAAGGCGGCGTAAGGATGGCTGCGCACGATTTTTTCCTGTTCCGCTCGAAAACAGCGGCGGTCGCGGTCGTAACCATCGGTCTGCAAGGAAAGCAAAGCGTTGATGAAACTGTATACCGGCGTGTCGGTCATGGGGAATCCCATGGTGATGTTGGTGCGTTTCACGGGATGTGGCGATGTGGCATCGGGCAGCGAATGGAGCACCGGCTGGAGCAAGGATTCGTTGCAAAGTACGATAGCCGTGTCCTGTTCCGGTTCCGTGAGGGCCGAGTCCAGCCATTGGGGAATATAGCGTGCCGTGCATTCTCGAAGTCGTGGCGATGAACTCGATGCGCGGCGGGTTCTTGAAGTTGTCGAAGCATGTTTCTTCCAAGGCGTTGGGGAACTCTTTCAGGTTCTGGCGGATGAAGGTTCCGGCCTCAAAACGGCTTTTTCTCGCCGACGTACATCACGTCATAGTCCCAGTAAAAAGGCTTGTCCGCGTTCCTGCAAGTAACTGAACAGTCGTTTTCCACATCGTTGAGTACGTTGAAGCCCACAAAGACATACGTCATGTCCGCAGGGATGCGGTCGGCGCGTTCGGCAAGATGCTCCGCCACGTCTTTATACAACGCCCCTTCGTACAGCATTCCTTTTTTTCTTTCAGCCGTGCGTTGAACGTGGCATAGATGTCGTCCATCCGGTTCCACAGGGCGAGGAACTTCTCTTTCAGCCGACTGTTGCCTTCGATGGAAAAGTCCTCGAAAAAATGTTTCAGGGCCTCTTCTTGGCGGGGTGTCAGGAAATCGCTGTGGTCCAGTTCCTTGATGGATTGTATGTTGCTGAAGAGTTTATGAGGGTCGGCCAGATGCTTGTCGATGTCGTCGAAGTCGGACAACATGATTTCGCCCCAACCGTAAAAGCGGTCGAGCGATTCCGGGTCGGGTACGAGCGCGGCATAGACGCGGTGGAGTTCGCATACCGCGAGAATGTCGTCGCAACGGGTGAAGTCCGACAAAGAATCGAACAGTTCGCTGATGGTACGGTAACGCGGTGCCCATACCGGCCGTCCGGACACGGCAGCCAGTTGCTGGTTCATGAAAAAGTCCGGCGCGTTTGTTGGGAATACCACCGTAACGTCGCGCAGGTTGGTGCCGAAACGGTGTATGAGGTCTTGGGCGATAAGTCGGATGAATGTTTCCATAAAAACAGGTGGATTAGACTTGAACTTCTTCAAGCCGGTTGTTAAGAATGTACCACAGGTAACCTTTCACGCGGCG
>VOFE01000082.1_pt1 | contig 14294 bp, 29 predicted proteins | sample 5384071 | NCBI WGS metagenome assembly VOFE01 (sample SAMN12384724, study PRJNA508395) | human gut metagenome | isolation source: healthy gut D | host: Homo sapiens
GCTTCCAGCATCAGCGTTAAGATCATGGCCGCCGACTCAAAGTAGAACTCATGCATATATCTCTTCCTTCCTCCCGGATGTCCTCCGCCACACAGGAACGGATATGTTCGGCCAGAAGCACTTTATTAAAGCTGTTGAGCGCCGCGTTGACGGCGGACACCTGATCAGGATCTCCGGGCAGTAGGCATTGTTTTCCACCATTTGCGGATCCCGCGCACCTGTCCCTCGATCCGGTTCAGCCGGTTGATCATGCTGCGCTTCTCCTTTTCTGACCGCTCCTTCATACTGTGCAGACAGTGCGGACAGACTTTACCGCCTGCTTCCAATGGATTTTCTGCAAATGCTTTATCTTCCATTCTATTTGTCTCCTTATATCTGATAAACCCCCGCAGGGTATATTCTTACAAAGTAGATTATATACCACACAGGGGTATTTTTGCAAGCACTGATTTTATTTCTGTACGAAAACAAATACGCATATTGGCGAATTTTATCTTTATGGTAGAATAGAGTCATTGGTAAATGTTTATTCATTATGTCTTAAATATAAGGAGGATTTTCTATGTACTGCGTCAAAAAAATGACCGATGATCTGTACTGGGTCGGCGCGAGCGACCGCCGGATCGAACTGTTCGAAAATATTTTCCTGCTCTCGGACGGAGTATCCTACAACTCCTATCTGCTGATGGACGAAAAAACCGTTCTTTTTGATTCCGCAGATTACCCGTGGGACGCCAGTTCCTGGAAAATGTACAGGCTGTCCTGAACGGCAGATCTCTTGACTATCTGATCGTCAACCACATGGAGCCCGACCACTGCGCCATGATCGATGAACTGGCGCTGCGCTACCCGGAAATGCAGATCATCGGCAACGCCAAGACCTTCCTGATGATCGACCAGTTCTTCGGCTTTGACCTGGAAGAGAAAAAGGTCATTGTAAAAGAAGGCGACACATTCTGCACCGGAAAACATACCCTGCATTTTGTGATGGCGCCCATGGTACACTGGCGGAAGTTATGATGACTTACGATGAGGCGGATAAGATCCTCTTCTGCGCGGACGCTTTTGGAACATTCAAAGCCCTGAACGGCAATATTTTCAATGACGAGATCGACTTTGATCGGGACTGGCTTGACGAGGCCCGCCGCTACTATACAAATATCGTCGGAAAATACGGCATGCAGGTACAGACCGTACTGAAAAAGGCCGCAGGGCTTGATATTCAGATGCTCTGCCTGCTCCACGGACCCGTCTGGCGCACGGATCTTGATTACATCATCGGGAAATATGACAAATGGAGCAAATATGAACCGGAAGAAAAGGGAGTAATGATCGCTTATGCTTCCATGTACGGCAATACCGAGAACATGGCGGATGTGCTGGCTGCAAAACTGGCGGAGGCAGGCGTAAAAAACATCTGCATGCACAACATTTCCAAGACCCACGTGTCCGAACTGATCGCGGACAGTTTTAAATACAGCCACATCGTGCTGGCTGCGCCGACCATACAACAACGGCATCTATCCGCTGATGGACAATTTCCTGAAGACATGAAAGCGCTGGCGCTCAAGAACCGGACCATCGCCGTTCTTGGCAACGGAAGCTGGGCGCCCCAGAGCACAAAGCTCATCAGCAATAAGATCAGCGAAATGAAATATGACGCTGATGGTCAGCAAATGTTAACCATCAAGTCTTCCCTCAAAGACGCCCAGATGGAACAACTGGAATCTCTGGGCAGACAAATCGCCGAAGAAGTGTTATAATAGACTTTATCCAGAATTTTAAAGTCTACAAAGGAGGAGTTCTTAATGAAATTAGTAATCACCATGAGCCGCCGTTTCGGAACCGGGGCAAGTATTATTGCAAAAAGAACTTTCCGAGCGGCTTAATATCCCCTGTATATGACAAGGCGTACATAGAGGAAAAGATCCACGATCACATGTACGAGAGTGAGGCGGAGGCCATCCGGCGTCTGGCCGAGCAGCCTGCATCATCCTCGGGCGGTGCGCTTCGGATATCCTGAGAGACCGGATGAATGTACTGAACATTTTCGTATGCGCTGACAAAGAAGACCGCATCCGCCGGATCATGGACGGGTACAGCTTAAGCTATGACGAGGCGAAAGAGAAAGTCGAGACAAATGACGAGGAACGTGCCGCCTACTATTACGAGCACACCGGCAGGACTGGGGCGATGTGAACGACTATCATATGATCCTCGACACATCCGAACTCGGTGTGGAAAACTGCGCGACATCCTGATGCACTATTTTGAAAAATGTGAATATATCTAGGATTTAAAAAGAGCACTGCATTTGTCTGCAGTGCTCCTTTTTATCTCTCTTACTATTCAGTCTCCGTTTCCGATCCTTCTGTTTCTTCTTCAGGCGTGATGATCGTTACTCCCACATCATTAAAAATCAACTTTCTCCCAGACTTTTTCGTCCACTTCGATCGTTACCGCATCGCGCCACTCTTCAAGCAGGGGAATTGTACTGCTCCTGGCGCCGCTCCTCTACGATATTATTCTTTTCCTGATCCGTTGCATCGATATCCAGAAGGCTGGTCAGCTGACCCACATAAAGCCCAGGTCGCTTTCGATCGGATCTGTACACTCACCTTCCTCGGTAAACCCGTTCACTTCCGCCACAAGATCTTCATTCGGGCCGGTGCTCTCTTCATCAAAGGTCAGGTCATTGGCCGTCAGGCCCATCTCTTCAGCAACTTCCGTCATATTTCCCCCGTCTTTCACACGATCCACCAGGGTCTGCGCGTCTTCACGGAGCGCCTCTTCTTCATCCGAGAGATCCATGGTATTGCCGGAATCATCCGTTGAACTGAAGGAGAAGTATACATACTTCATCGCCTTCTGAGCGGCTTCCTCATCAGAAACCTCCTCGTCAACGCCCTCTTTCATCTTGTCGGCCATCTTATTCTGGATCGTCAGAAGTTCCAGATATTTCTCAATATCTTTACGATATCCTGAAACGACTTCTTTTGTCTCATCCGAATTGTTCTCATCGAACTGTTTTGCCGCTTCTTTGATCGCATCCTCTTCATCTTCCGTCAGAGCAACTTCGTACTCTGCCGCATGCTGGGAAATGAGATACAGATTCTCAAGCTCCGTCATAATGCTTTCCTTGACAGCCTGCTCATAAGTCTTTCCCTCTTCAACTTCCTGTGTCCACATATCTTCACCGGTCATTCCCATCATGCCGGCATAATAGGTTTCATACTGTCCCTGCGTCATCCGGGCATAGAAATTGGCAACTCCCAGAGTAATATCCTCTTCGCCTACCGTTGCCACAACGGCTCCTGTATCGATCGTTCCGCTGCAGCCTGCAAGCATCCCTGCGGGAAAGCACACCCGCCGCTGTCAACACTGCCGCTCTTTTCCTAAATGTAACATAACAGCCTCCTCTTTCTAACGCTATACTGATACATTATAGCGTGTTTTCCCGGAAGTAACAAGACTCAAACACAAATAAATCACGCCCGGCTCACGGAAGCGCCAGGCTTCGGATATCTTCCAGCACCCTGCGCACCGTATCCAGTACATTTTCCTGTGCGGCTTTGCCGCTCTTTCCCGCCTTCCGGTACAGAAAACAGGGCGGATCCTCCGTTCGGAACGACAGATCTCTTCCGTAAAGACGCCAGCAGGGCCGGGATCTTTGCCGGATCGATCTTCGCCCTTTCATACATCACGAACCGGATCGCATCCCCTTTCTGCTCCACCGCCGTCACATACGCGGCATGCGCCAGATTCTTCAATGCCGCCGCATGAAGGAGCAGCTGCACGGTTTTCGGGATATCCCCAAACCGGTCAATGAGCTCTTCCGTCATATCGTCCATATCCTCTTCATTTTCTATGGCCGAGATCCGTTTATATATATCCAGTTTCTGATTCTCATTGCGAATGTAGGAGTCCGGTATATAGGCGTTAATATTGAGGTCGATGGTCGTCTGGAAGATCTCCGCCTCCTCCCCCGCCTTTCAGCTGAAGGACCGCTTCATTGAGCATCTTACAGTAAAGATCATATCCCACCGCTTCCATGTGCCCGCTCTGGGCCTCGCCCAGCAGATTGCCGGCTCCCCCGGATTTCCAGATCCCGCATGGCGATCTTGATCCTGATCCCAGCTCCGTAAACTCACGGATGGCGGACAGCCGTTTCTCCGCCACTTCCCGAAGAAGCTTATCCCGCCGGTAAAGGAGAAAGGCATAAGCCATTCGGTTAGAGCGCCCTACCCTTCCCCGCAGCTGATAGAGCTGGGACAGTCCGAACGGTCTGCATCCTGTATGATCATCGTATTCGCATTTGCAATGTCCAACCCGGTCTCAATAATCGTCGTTGAAACAAGCACATCGATATCACCGTTGATAAAATCATACATGATATCTTCCAGCTGATGCTCCGCATCTGCCCGTGGGCATAGGACACCGTCGCGTCTGGCAGAAGACGGGCTGGCGCCCGGCCACATCCGCAATGTCTTTGACCCGGTTATAGACATAGTATACCTGTCCGCCCTGGACAGTTCCCGCTCGATCGCCTCCGGACCACCTCGTCGCTGTATTCGATCACATAAGTCTGGATAGGCATCCGGTCCTGGGGCGCCTCCTCCAGCACGCTCATATCCCGGATACCGATCAGGCTCATATGAAGCGTCCTGGGAATCGGCGTGGCCGTCAGCGTGAGAACGTCCACGTTTTCCCGGAGTTTCTTGATCTTTTCCTTATGGGTCACACCAAAACGCTGTTCCTCATCAATGATCAGCAGTCCCAGGTCTTTGAATCCCACATCTTTCGAAAACCCGGTGGGTGCCGATCACAATATCCACCAACCCCTTTTTCAGATCTTCCGCAGTCTTTTCTGCTGTGCGGAAGAGCGGAACCGGCACATCAGGTCAATGCGTACCGGAAAATCCTTCATCCTCTGGGCAAATGTATTGTAATGCTGCTCGGCCAGGATCGTGGGTACCAGATAGACGACCTGCTTCCCTTCCTGAACGGCTTTGAACGCTGCCCGGAGAGCAATCTCGGTCTTGCCGTATCCGACGTCGCCGCAGATCAGCCGGTCCATGATCTTCGTGCTCTCCATGTCGTGCTTTGCCGCCTCGATCGCCTGCAGCTGATCCTCCGTCTCCTCAAACGGGAACATCTCCTCAAACTCCTGCTGCCATACCGTATCCGCCCCGTACACAAATCCGTCCGCATGCTGGCGGGCCTGCATACAGTTTCACCAGGTCCTCCGCGACCTCCCGGACCGCTACTTTTTTACCTGGCTCTTTGTTTTGCCCCACTGGATCGTTCCAAGTTTATTGAGCTTCGGTTTCCGCGCGTCAGAACCTGCGTATTTCTGGATCAGATCCATCTGTGCAACAGGGATATAGAGCACGCCGTTGTCCGCACAGGAGATCTTCATGTAATCCCGGGTCGTCTTTTCCACCCCAAGCATTTCGATTCCCTGATAAATGCCGTTGCCGTGGGTCTCATAACCACATAGTCTCCCGGCTTCAGTTCCGCAAAATCCCGGATCTTCTGCCCCTCATATCTCCGGCGCTTTTTTTTCTTTTTCCTTCGCCCGAAGATATCCGTCTCGGAGATGACCATGAACTTCAGCATCTGGTACTCGTACCCTTCGGCGACGTACCCGCAGCTGACCATGATCTCGCCGGGCTCCACGGTTCCGTTCCAGATCATCACTGTAGAAACTGCTCAGGTCATAGTCCCTCAGATCTTCTGCAAGCCGCTTTGCCCTGGTGCGGGATCCGGACAGCAGCACCACCCGGTATCCGCTTCGCTTCAGCCGCTTCATATCCCGGGTCAGAAGTTCAAAGCTGCTGTTATACGGGTTCACGCCTTTCGCCTGGATGCTGTATGTCCTGCGCACTTTGAAAAGGCCGCACTTTGATTCCAGCGTCGTCGCCGCGATCCCGCAGTATGTGTTCATTTTCCCGATGATATCATTTGTCTGATATACGGTCAGCGGTTCATTTTCACTTCTCCTGCCCTCTTCATTTTCTTTTTCACGGTTCTCCCTGCTCCGGAAATATTCCTGTTCCGTCTCCTCCGACATCTCCTGGAGCCGTTTCGGTTCATCCAGAAAAAGGACGGTCTTATCCTTCGGGAAATAATCCAGAAATGATACGGTCTCAAGACCGGTCTTCCAGTTTTCCGAAGCCGGATAGATCGTGATCTCTTCCAGATTTTCCACAGACCGCTGGCTCTCCACATCAAAACTGCGGATTGAATCGACCTCATCATCCCACAGTTCAATCCGCACCGGCAGTTCTTCTGTGAGCGGGTAAATATCAATGATCCCTCCGCGGACGGCAAACTGCCCCGGCCCCTCGATCTGAACGACCCGCTCGTACTTCATTTCCGCCAGCTTTATCTCAAGATCCGCCAGGTCGACCGTGCCGCCGCCCGCCAGACAGATCCGCTGTCTGCTGATCTCCGCCGGCGAAGCCAGTCCGTCCAGGAATGCATCCATCGTCGTAATGACCGTGACCGGTTCCCCGTCTTTCTTCTCGATCAGCGCCCGCAGCACCTCCATCCGGCGGTCCGTCAGCAGATTGCCTTTGATATCCGCATAATAAAACAGAAGATCCCTGGCCGGATACAGGTATACGCATCTGTAAATAGACGGCATTCTTCACAGGCCTTCCCGGCTTTCTCCTCACTGGAAAAAAAGCGATGACTCTGTATTCACAGCCATCGCCCAGCGCATACATGAGATGGGTTTTCTGGGAATTCACGCAGCCCGCGATCTGGATGAGGCCGCTTTCCTTATCCCGCTCTCTTCGTATATCCTGATAATCCGCCAGTTCTGCAAGCGGAGCCAGTAATGCCTTCATAGTCCGTCCCCTTCCGGTTATTCTTCCCGCTTCTTCCGGTTATATTGTTCATGGCGTCGCCGGTGCGCCCGGCAAGGATCATGGCCGCCGCATCCGCCGCGTGGTCATAGCTCTCCGCCATCATTTCCTTTTCCGCTTTGAGAAATGTCCCAGGACATAGTCCGCCAGGTCAGATCTGGACGGCTTCTCCCCGACGCCCACACGGATCCTCGGGAACACCTACCCCCAGGCAGGCAATGATATTCTTGATGCCATTGTGTCCGCCGGCGCTGCCTTTTCTCCCGGATCCGGAGCTGTCCTGGTTCCAGATTAATATCGTCATAGATCACCACCAGTTCATGCTCCGGATCGATCTTGTAGTAATCCGCCATGCTCCGGATGCTCTCCCCGCTCAGGTTCATGTAAGTCTGGGGCTTGGCCAGAATGACCTTCCGGCCTTCTATGACGCCTTTCCCGATCAGCGCCGGTGCTTTTTTGTATCTACTGCTATATTGTATTTATCTGCGATCCGGTCTATAACATCGAAGCCGGCATTGTGCCGGTCCCTTCATACTGCCGGTCCGGATTGCCCAGTCCTGCGATTATATACATTTTAACTCTTTTCCTTCCCGCCGCGTAAGCGGCCGCAGATTATTTTACCGTATCCCCTGTCGCTTTGTCACCACCAAAACCATGAATTTCTCTTTTTCCAGTCATACACTTAATAAAAAGCAGACCGCCGTACAACCGGCAGCCAATCCAACCGGGAGGTCACTCTATGAGTTCCAGAACCAAGATCATCGTCCTGCACATGAAGGAGATCATATATACCGCCGTATTTGCGGCCCTTGGCATTGTCCTGATCATTCTCCTCGTCATTATGTTCCGGCCCGACAAAGGACAGCAGCAAAAAACAGACCGGCAGTATACGCCGGGAATCTATACGTCCACCCTCACACTCAACAACACAAATCTGGAAGTGGAGGTTGCGGTGAACCAGAACCGGATCAATTCCATCCGCTTCTCCAATCTGGATGAGACCGTCACCGCCATGTTCCCACTGATCCAGCCGGCCATCGAAGAGATCGCGGAGCAGATCTATGATTCCCAGTCGCTCGATGACATTGCCCTGCCGGAAGATACGCCGTACACCTCCCAGATCATCCTGGATGCGGTCGGGATGCCGTGGAAAAAAGCCGCAGTACACTGACCTGCGGCTTTCTTCACGTCTGTCCTATCCTTCTACGATAAGGTATTTCCCGTCCGGAAGGGCGAATACTTCTGACGCCTCCTCCAGGTCATCCGGTCCCAGGCCGTCCACATCCACGCCCTCTTCCTCAAAGTATTCCCGGACTTCATCAATGGAATCCACCACCACCGCCATACAGTCCTCAAGGAAAGCTTCCGCCTCCTCCAGGGTCTCTGCAACAGGCTCGTCAAAAAGCTGTTCCTGGTCTCTCAGAAATACTTTCAGGCACGCTTCACTGTAATTACTCATCCGTCATCCCTCCTGTTCTTTATGATCTGCAGGATCTCATCCGCTGTATCCGCGATCCGGATCTGCCCCGGCCGACTTTAGTTCTCTCTGCTCCGGAATCCCCAGGATACGGCGATCGTATCCATCTGCGCCGCCCTGCCGGTCGCGACATCTACTTCTGAATCCCCGATATAGAGGACTTCCGCCGGCTCTGCGCCCAGCTCTTTTGCCAGCGCCAGCAGCGCGGGATCCGGTTTCCGCGGGATGCCGTCCCGCTGCCCGTGAACGCTGTCAAAGGTATCCCGGCCGAAAATATCCGCCACCACATGCACCGCCTGTTTATCCGGTTTATTGGAGAGGACGCCGAGCTTCATCCCTGTCTTTTTCATCTCGCCAAGGAGCATCGGCACGCCCGGATAGGGCTTTACTTTGTAGGTACAGTTGGCGTCGAATATCCTCTGATACGCCGAAAACGCCTCGTCAAAATGCGCCAGTTCCTCATCGCCTGAAGCCCGGAGCGCTTTCTCGATCAGCACCTTCGCCCTGTTCCCGACAAAGGCCCGGCACTGTTCTTTTTGTGATGGGGCGCATCCCGGTCTCTTTCATCGTTTCATTTACAGAATACTCCAGGGAATCCAGTGTATCTGTCAGTGTTCCGTCCAGGTCAAATATGCATGCTCTGTACATTGTCTGTTTTTCTCTTCTACTCCCTGAGCAGATATTTCCGCATCGTCCGGAGCGCATTCTTCTCTAGCCGGCTTACCTGGGCCTGAGATCCGGATCTGATCCGCCACCTCCATCTGCGTCCGGCCTTCGAAGAAACGCAGGCGGATGATGCGGCGTTCCCTGCTCATTGAGCCGCTCCATGGCGGCTTCCAGGGAAAGCTCCTCCACCCAGTTGTCTTCTTTATTCTTCTTGTCGCTTACCTGATCCATCACATACAGCGTGTCGCCGCCATCGCTGTACACCGGCTCCTGCAGGCTCATGGGGCTCTGGATGGCGTCCATGGCAAAGACCACATCCTCTTTGGCGATCCTGATCTCATCGGCGATCTCCTGGACTGTAGGCTCCTTCATATGCTGCCGGATATACCCTTCTCTGGCATAGATTGCCTTGTACGCCGTGTCCCGAAGCGACCGGCTTACCCGGATCGGGCTGTTGTCCCTCAGATACCGGCGGATCTCACCGATGATCATGGGCACCGCGTAGGTGGAGAACTTCACCATCCGGGACGGGTCAAAATGATCCACCGCTTTCATCAGTCCCACGCAGCCGATCTGAAACAGGTCGTCCGCATTCTCACTGCTGCTCTCAAACCGCCTGATCACACTCAGCACCAGCCTCAGGTTCCCTTTGATATAAGTCTCCCTTGCCTCCTCATCGCCCGCCTTGATCCGCTCCAGGAGCTGCTCCTTTTCCTCTTCCTTCAGAAGCGGGAGCTTTGATGTATTTACCCCGCACAGTTCAACCTTATTCACCGACATCGCAAGAATCCTCCTAAGCATTTTCTACTTAGAATGATTCTCACCATGCCGGCATCATATTCTGCTTATGCGGAAATTTTATAAACTTTACTCCTTGACATTGTCCCATTTATCTGCCAGGTTATTGATCTGCGTCTCGAATTTCGCCTTGTCCTTATTGGACAGTCCTTCATTCCGGCTGATCACATCCAGCAGCCGGCGTCCGGCCGCCATCAGGCGCTCAAACGCTGTATCCGCCCGTTTCTGGGCCGGTTTCTTCGCCTTGACCGGGATGCGCACGCCCTCGCTGACCACTTCATTGGCCAGCAGATCCACCTCGCAGCACGGGTAGGGCGCCAGTGCATCATAACCGAATTTCTCCGTGACCGTCTCCGCGAACCGGTCTGTCACCGTATCCTCGCCATGGACCACAAAGACCCGCTCAATGGGCGTCCGGAAAGCGCCGATCCATTTCAGCAGGCCGTTCATATCCGCATGGCCGCTGACACCGTGGAGACTTTCGATCCTAGCGTGCACTTCGATATCCTCACCGAAGAGCTTGATATTCTTCTCCCCTTCCATCAGCCGGCGTCCCAGTGTCCCGACCGCCTGATAGCCGACAAAAGAGGACCGTACATTCCGGCCGCCACAGATTGTGCTTCAGATGGTGGCGGATCCGCCCGCGTCGCACATTCCGGAAGCGGAAATGATCACTTTCGGTTTCTCGATAAAATTGATCATCTTTGACTCATCGCTTGTGGTGGAGGTGTGAAGACCGGGGAACACCAGCGGGTTAATTCCCGCATCCACCAGTTCCAGAGCCTCCTTGTCAAAGCAGTCCCGCATGTTCATGGTAAAGATCTGTCGCTTCGACTGCCAGCGGACTGTCCACATACACTTCAAAATCCCGGTATTCCGGCAGGAGGTCCTTCTCCTTGATCTCACGGATGAAATACAGCATCTCCTGGGTCCTGCCCACGGCAAAGGACGGAATGACCACATTGCCGCCCCGGTCAAACGTCTCTTTGATGATCCTTGTAAATTCGCCGATATAATCCGGTTTCTCCGCCGTGTGGATCCGGTCGCCGTAGGTGGACTCCACCACCACATAATCCGCTGCCGTCGTAGCTCGGATCCTTAATGATCGGCTGGTCGATATTTCCCACATCTCCGGAAAATACCAGCTTCTTCGTCACATCGCCCTCGGTCGCCCACACCTCGATGCTGGCAGAGCCGAGCAGATGTCCCACGTCCGTAAAACGGATATCGATCCCTCGCAGATGCTGATCCGCTCCCCGTACTGACAGGGCACCAGCAGATTGATGGCATCCAGGGCGTCCTGCATCACGTACACTGGCTCATACCCGGTTTTCCTGCACGCCTGCCCTTCCGGTTGCGCCACTCAGCCTCAAACATCTGGATGTGCGCGCTGTCGCGCAGCATGATGTCGCACAGATCCGCGGTGGCAAATGTGGTAAAGATCTGTCCTTTGAATCCTTCTTTCGCAAGTCTGGGGAGCATGCCGGAATGATCGATATGGGCATGAGTCAGGAATACGTAATCCACTTCCGTGGCCGCGACCGGAAGCCCTGGATTCTCATAGAGATCCGGCCCCTGCTCCATGCCGCAGTCGACCAGGATATTCTTTCCCGCCGCCTGGAGGAAATGACAGCTGCCCGTCACTTCATGGGCTGCTCCTACAAATGTCAGTTTCATAATGTCACCCGCCTTTTCTGTATTCGTCCTGTTCTTATTGTATCATACGGTCTTCCACTTTTTTCACCTGTTCTTTATAAAAGATCACGCCTTCTTTCAGGATCTCCGTTTTTCCGTTTTCAATGCGCACCATCGTTACCGAACAGTTCGGCGGCACTTCATCCTTCCAGAAATGTTCCACGGACAGGTTCCCTTTGATCCGGTTTAAGAGGGCGGTCATCGCCGCGCCGTGGGTGGATACAAGAATGCTTTTTATCTTTTCAGATCCTTCCTCGTCTCCAGTTCGTGAAGGAAGTCCCCTATCTGTTCGTACAGCTGACAGACCGTCTCCCCGTCGGCCGGGGCTTCATAATGCGCCGTATCAGAGAAGAACCGTCCGAATGCCCGGCTGTCTTCATCCTCCCCGCCGATCCTGACCCCTTCATATCTGCCGAAGCTGATCTCTTCGATCCGGGGCTCGTCATACACCGGGATCTGTCTGTCACCGAGCACGATCAGCGCCGTTTCTTTTGCCCGCTTCAACGGGCTTGTAAAGCACACAGGTCCAGATGGATCTCCTTCATCCCTTCCGCCGTCTCTTCCGCCAGTTTTCTCCGTAATCATTCAGTTCTATATCCGTATGTCCCTGCACACGGCGCACCCGGTTCCAGTCCGTCTCGCCGTGACGGACAATATATACGATCATCTGTCTGTATCTCCTTTCTGCCTCTTTGTCCCCATACTCAAACAGCGCCGGATAGCACCGGCGCTGAAAAGGAATTCAATATTAACAGCAACCCGAATGATGCCGGCGCCGGCATTTCTGCCTCAGCACCTGCTGCCTGATATAGCGGTACGTCCGCTCTTCCCCTGTTCAGCCAGCATGTACAGCAGTTTCTCAAGAAGCGCTCTTGTCTCGGGATGCATCATATCACCGGCTTTTCCGCCCAGATAATACTCCAGCGGATCGCTGTCCTTATATGCGTCCCTTTGTAGACTCTGCTGGCTGCAATGCGGTCCAGAAACATTTCCACCACATAGCGGATCGGCATCTTCATGCCGGCGAGCATCCGCTCCCCGTCCCCGCTGTAGTCGATCCAGTATTCATAGTGATGTTTGTTTCTGCCTTTATGGTGAAGCCAGGCAGATGAATATCCTTCTGTCTTCGCGCTCCGCGTTATTCGGGCTTCTCGTCCCCTGATAATACCGGCAGCCCACCAGGAATTCCGACGGGCTGTACTTCGACAGGTCGTGGAGCAGCCCCTGCCGGTACAGACCTACGCGGAAACACTCTTTCATCACCAGGATCTTATGTTTTGTTATTGTATTAAAATGCTGCAGCGCTTTCATTTCTTATCCTGACCATCCTCACCTGTGATCTTCCTGCGCCGCGGACGGCTCTTTTTCTTTTCTTCCTTCTTTTCACACGGCGCGCTCACCAGAACCGAGACACTGCGGAATGTAAGGTCAATGCTCTTCTGCTCCGCCCAGGTCCTCCGGCGTCTCAAGCATCCCTCTCGCTGTATCTCCGGCCAGGCACCATTTCCGGTCTTTCCCGGAGACGGAAGCGCATAGGTGTGCGCAAGCCAGTGCATGTTATAGGCGATAAAGCAGTTCTCCGTCCCTGTATCTGCGCCGGCATACAGAACGCCCAGCTGGCGGCTTGCAACATCCGCCTGCACGCGCCACGCATGCTCCCCGTGCCAGGATACATCCGGCATGCCGCATGCGCACCGTCCAGTCCCTGGAGCTCCTCTTTTCTGTGGAGGCACGGATACTTCTTTCTGAAAGCGATCAGCCCTTTTCACAAACCGGAACAGCGAATCATCAGACTTCAGTCTGCTCCAGTCCACCCAGGATGTCTCATTATCCTGACAATATACATTGTTGTTCCCGTGCTGGGTATTGTAAAACTCATCCCCCGCCAGCAGGCACGGCGTGCCCTGGGCGGTAAGGAGAAGGAACAGTGCATTCTTCACCTGGTTCTTTCTCAGGTTCAGGGACCGCTTTCTTCCGGCTCGGCCCCTCCGCGCCGCAGTTCCAGCTGAAGTTGTAATCCGGGCCGTCCGCATTGTTCTCCCCGTTCGCCTCGTTGTGCTTCCCGTCATAGGATACCAGGTCCCACAGGGTAAATCCGGTCTGCGCCGTAATATAATTGCACTTCCCGTCCGCGGAAGAATGGCGGCAGAGTTCACGGATCACATCATTCACCATATTTTCATCGCCTTTTAAAAACCGGCGCATAATATTCTGAATTCATCATCCTTGCGGATGAGCTTGATATCCTTCAGGAACGGGTCATTGCTGAGCATGTCCCACGGCACCGCATACGGGTTGACCACAAATCCGTCAATGTGATATTCCATCATATAAAACCGCAGGCACTCCAGCGCTGTCTGCGGAGCCGTATCCGAGGCAAACGGCATCTCCAGCACCACTTCAATGCCCGCACTGTGACAGGCACGCACCATATCTTTCAGTTCGTGCACCGCTGAGCGTCCCGCTGCATAAGATTCTTTCGGCGCAAAGAAATAGGCTTCATCTGTATCCCCAGTAATTCAGTTTTCTTTCGCGCATTCATCAAACTCGTATACCGGCATGCACTGGATCTGATTGATCCCCAGTTCTTTCAGGTAGGGGATCTTTTCGATCACACCCTGAAAAGTTCCCTTGTGCGGCACTTTCGAGGAACGGTGCTTTGTGAACCCGCGGACATGGAGACTGTAGGCGATCACTTCATTCCACGGATATGAAGCCTTTATCCCCCTGCCAGTCATATTCCGCAGATACCAGTTTCCCGCGGATCTGATGGTTCTGCTCCTCCT
>VOFE01000056.1_pt1 | contig 14082 bp, 19 predicted proteins | sample 5384071 | NCBI WGS metagenome assembly VOFE01 (sample SAMN12384724, study PRJNA508395) | human gut metagenome | isolation source: healthy gut D | host: Homo sapiens
ATTGTTCGTAAAAGTAACTTCAATGCAAATATATTTTTCCCAGTGGAAGGAGCATATAAGCCATAATTGTCATCGTAATCCGTAAAGTCGAGATTAAAATCATTGATTGTAACAGTAACTCCGTTTGCATCAAAGGAATAGCCCGGGGAAATCATGGTAGATTCAGTCTGAGCGGAAGAGCTTCTTACTTCTTCCTGCTTTTTATTTGTAGATACAGTCTGACTGGTGTTGCCAGATCCGGCGATGCCAAGAAGAATTATAATAGCAGAAAAGACAATGCCTATAATGGAACATATAAGACCTGCAATCGCCATTCCGTTTTTCGTATTCTTTTGGCAAAGAGCAATGATTGCGAAAATAAGACCAAGAAATGCAGGAATGATACCTACGATAAAGCAGGAAAACACAAGTCCTACAATACCCAGTATTAAGGATGCAATGCCAAAACCACTTTGTTTCATGATGAAAACCTCCCCCTACGAAACAGTTTAAGACAATTATAAAGCCTAAATGAACATATGTCATCCAGATTAGAAACATTTTTAGGAAGACACTGGGAGAGAATACGTTCTTCCTCTTCCCGTTTGGCAACAAATTCCCAGAAATCTTTTTTAATGATTCTTCTATAGGAACAGGTGGCATGGGATCAGCAGGATACAATTCATTCATCTGATTTACGATAGATTTAATATCGTTATCGGTATAATCCTCTAGGTGATCCAGCATATAATCAAGTTTGTCATTTAATTCATCCAGTATTTTTTCGTTATTCATTGTTTTCGTAACCTTAGTCATATAGTAGGAATTTTGTCCCTCTACTCAATATATGTCAAATATCGACAAATTCTTACAAATAATTTGAAATAGGTAGTTAAAAGTAGTTAAAAATAAAAAGAAATATATAGAATCTAGTGTATCGAGTTGCTTTTAGCCATCGGATATTCTACTGATGAGGTACGCAGAAAGATTGAAACGAGTAGATGACAAAAGCCCTTGGCATAATGCCAGGGCTTTCTATTTATTTAGAAGTATCTTCTTTTAATAAAGTATCAAACATCGTGTCAACAGATGTATAGGACGGATACTGTTCCGGATGCTTACGCATTTCGTCCACTTCATTCAGAGCAGAGATTGTTTCTTCGTTGAATGTTTCCTGTTCTTTAGGCAGTTTGTTGTTCATCATAAATCCCCCAGTCGTAAAATTGCTATGCATTGTAGGACCTATATTCCAAACGGGTGGTAGTGCTGATATTTGTTACTATAGCACACAAATTTTTGAAATACAATGACAGGTAAGGGGAAGCTTAGTTTTGCTGTTACAATTATAATCCTTCCAGGAAATTTAGGGCTGCATCAAAGGCTGCCTCGGAAGTGGGAGCATCTGCCGTGTCAGTAGCAACTTCGGAAAGAGTTATTTTCCCGGAGAGCTTTTGGACGATCAGATCTGCCAGCTCCTCGGAATCTATGGCAGAGCTATCTTTGTGAATAAACTGCTTTACTGCCTCAACGACCATGTGGCTCTCTGACCGGAAGCCATAAGACTTATAGTCAGAGATTGCCTCATAGACAGCCAGATCGGAAGCATTATCCTGAAAGCGGACAGTTTTACGCTTTACATTCATGCCCTGCCTCCCATTTTCTTACGGATTAAGTCTTCATATCCTTTTGCATTGATATGTACGTCATCAATGATGACGCAGTTTCTTTTAAACGATTCCGGTAAGAAGTGCTTCATGATGGATGCACCACCGGCGATAAATACAAACTGGGTCAGATCGGGATTGAAATTTAATGCCCGTAAGGTATCCATGATGGATGTTACATAGTCACGTAGCCCGGATTTGATGATGGATAAGTATTCTGCAAGGGATATCACTGGTACCGTACATCATGATTTCTTTGATGGTGGATTCGTCTGCTTCTTTTCCAAGATTTTGTCTTAAGGCTTCGTTAATGTCATTCATGCAGGTGATGGTACCCATGGTAAGGGACTTGCATCTGGTCAAGTCCGGCACATAGTTTTCAATGGGAAGGATCTCTATTGTCCAAGAACCAATATCAACGATGACCACGGATTTCTTAAGTTCGGGGAGCTTTGCTACTACTCCGGCATACCCCTGTGGAAATACATCGACAGAGAGAAGATTTACGGAATAGGTAACATCTTCGTATTTGTAGACCATCCGTCTGTTTTTGTTGTAATAGTCAAGGAAAGCTTGCTTTTCTGCCCCCATTCTGGTTAAGGGTACACCACATCCAAGGTAAACATCTGCAACGGTGGTATGGGTGCGTTTTAATTCTTCCGCAATGGCAGCCATGGTAAGTGCACGCATATTTTCATCTTCCGTTTTGGAACTCTGGATGGAGAGCTTACCGTTTCCGATGGTATAGAAACCGGAAGTGGTCTCAATTACTCTGGTGCTTATCGGGGCTTTGAAGAAAGCAGCTTAATTCCCGAAGAAAAGCAGCTGTGCGCCGTTTTGGTATTACCGTATCCTACGTCTACCCAATAATATAACTTGCCATAATGTTCATTCCTCCTGTGATTAAAGTTTTTCAATAAGTGAATAGTCTAAGTCATTTTGCTGTTCGTTTTGAGTCTCTTGATTTCAAAGGTAAGCCTTGATTTCTCCATGCGGAGTTTTTTCAATCTCGTCCTTTGCAGTTTTACCGTTTCTTTTTAGGGCTTCGTTTAATTTCTTGTCCCGTCTACTGGAAAGAATCTTGCCCTGTTGTGCTTTGAGGGCAGCATTCAATTCCATGTTTACCACGGCATTTTTGTAGAAAAAGGAACGGGAGAGCCCGGTCTGCTTGGTCAGTTCGCAGATCGTGATCTGCTCGTTGTCCCGTACCATGCGTCTGATGGTGTCGATTGCAAGGATCCGTTTTTCCTCGCAGACTTTTTCGTTCATGCGCAACATATTTGTGTAGTTTGTCATTTCATCCATCCTTTCCGGTATTTGTGAATCTTGTCGTTACGTTTATCAATGACAGTTTTCGTATTTGCAGCCAGCACTTTGGAACTCATGCGGCGGTAGTTTGCAACGATCCGGTGCCGTGATGACCGATCACGGAAGCAATCGTCACATCATCCAGGTTCAGATCACAGAGCTTTTTACCGTAGGTTCTTCTAAAAATGTGAGTCCCTGCAGTCAGTGGGTTTCCATGGTCATCTTTTAAATCATGGGTATTGATTAAAACCTGCAGTCTGTAATAGACCGTTTTATAGGGAAGAGGGGACTTGGATCCTTGTCACAGACAAAGATGTATTCCTGTTCTCCGTAGGTTTCATAAGTTTCTTTGATACTGGCATTTAGAAGAAGCAGGATATCGTTATTGATCGATTTCTTCAGGTAGTTACCGGTTTTTTGCTGCAGGATTTTAAGGTGGGGCTTTGGCTCCATAACGATATCTGTAACTTTCAGTGTGAGCGTATCGGAAACCGAAGTCCCAACAGTTCATGGATAAGCAGGATCCTTGCAGTCTGCTTATCTAGGAATTTGTAGGCTTCATGCAGCCTTGAAAGCTCTGCATCGGAATAAAAGGTAAATACGGGAGCTTTTTTTGGAAAAAAATCCGTGGAAGAAACAGTGTCTTTAGCTGTTCGCTTTCATAGAGCTTTCCCAAGGTTTCAAGGGCGGTTTTAAGTGGGAAAGCTCTGAGGTATAATTCTTCTTCCGCCCGGCTTCCAGGTAGAGGTAACTTAAGTACTCTTCCAAAAGAGCTCTGTTAAACTGGGTAAAATCCGTGAAGTCTTCGTGGGAAGTATGTAAAAATTCACAAAGCTTTCGTATGGCATAAAGTTCTGCAGACACCGTGGCAGCGGATGCACGTTTCAGCCTGTAATAGACGGCTTCCTTGCTCTGCTCTTTTAAGGTGGGCTGTGCTATTTTTGAAAAGTTTAAGCTTTTCGGACCATTTACCGGAGAAACATTCACCGGGAAAGGGAGGCTTTCAAGCTGCCAGATGTCATGATCTTTGGAAAAGGAAGTCCCATCATTTCCCTCGAAATACTGGTAGGCATTTGTAAGGAAGTGGAGTATGGGATTGTCACCGTAGGTCTCTTTTTTTCGATCCGGGTGAGAGGTTTTGTAGCTAAGAGCCAGCCCCTTTTTTAAAAGCCAGCGTTTTAAGCTTCCCCTGCAGTGTATCCAGTGGCACATCCGTAAGAGATGTAAGATACGGGTATTCCTCGCTTAAAAAATCCGAAAGTGTATGAAACTGTACGCATTCCGTGCGAAGAGAAGAATAGGACAGGGTGCATCCTCTGTCAAAATGTAGGCTGCAAAGTCGTTTTTTAAGGAAAGCGTAGGGAGCCTGTCCAAGTTGAAAGCCTGCTTACAGGGGATATTCGCAGGGTTCTTTTGAAAACACATAAGGTCAGTAAAGTATAGTTTCATAAGTCGTTCTCCGAAAAATATTGTTGTTGTAGTCGGTCGATCTTGGACGGACGGTGGTCGATGTACTTCTTTGTCATGTTCTCGTCTTTGTGACCGACAAATTCTCTGGTGGTGGGAAGCCCGGCACCGGAATCGTAAAGATCGGTCGCAATGGTGTGACGGTAGTCGTGAGATCTGAAATCTATGTGGTCGGTCAGACGGTATTTTTTAAGCCAGGTCTTCATCTGCTTGGAAAAGGTGGCTGCCTGGAACGGTTTGTTTGCATTTTTTATGGATGGAAAGATGTAAACCAAAGAGGAATCCGTTCTTTTTAGGTACCGGGTAAGTAAAAAGTAGAGATCTTCCGGAATGGGGATTACTTTTTCCGTCCGCATCTTGTACTGGTAGGTTTTTAAAAAGCAGGTGCCGTTGTCCATAAAGAGAGCATCCCTTTTTAAGGAGCAGACCTCGTTGATCCTAAGCCCTGTGGAATACAGGGTTAAAAACATCAGCCCCAGAGATTCCGGGAATTTGTAAAGGATCGTAAGGATCGCATCCACTTCGTCCTCCGGCACCGATCTGTCATGGTGAAGTGAGAAGGTCTTTTTTTTTAAGTAGTAGTCAAAAGAAAAATCCGGTATCTGTAGATTTTCCCGTAGCACAATGCAGTGGAGGAAAGAACTTAAATCAATCAGTGTAGTGTTGAAAGTTTCGGGCTGCAATTCTAAATCTGCCCGGTAGGAGATAAATTCCTTGATGGTACTTTCAGTAAGTGCAGAAAGCAGGATATTTCTTTCGTCCAAAAACCGTAGGAAGTCCTTTACCATGTAGTACTTCATCAGGATTTTTCTTAAGGAGTACTTCGGGGATAAAACCAGTAAATACTTCATGTAATTTTGGAAGATCTCTCTGTGAAAAGGATTTTTCCACATCGTCAAAGTAAAAAGGCATCAATGGTCCTGGTGGGATTTACTCTTGCCTCTTCCAAGGAGAAACGCTCTAAAAACCACACGTAAGAGGAAAAATCCGTAACTTTTGCAGAGAGGAAAAGCTGTTTACGTACCCGGTATAATACCTGCGTGGCAGATTTTGAGATCGCATCCATGTGGGTAGATAAGCACTCCGGGAAGCGGTCAGCTTCTTTCCTTGTGATCTTTTGATATCCTCTATGCGCATTTCACAGCAAAAATCGTAAAAGTAGTAAAGCGGTGTAATGTAATGCTGTAAGAGCAGGTGATTGGAACATTCCTTTTTTGTCTGCAGCGTTTCCATAAGGCAGGAGAAAATCTGCCGTTTCGTGTTTTCCGGGACAGACCTTGTAAAATCAAAGAAAAGAAATTCCTACCTTGCTGTGTAGAAAACCGGTAAGCAATATCGTAGTCCGGGTAGTAAGCCAGGTAAAACAGCATATTGTCGTAGTGGGGTGTTCTTGTAAAACTTTGGCTTTTTTATGAGGGAAAGCTTCACAAGATCCATCCCCTTAGTGTGGGAAGTGGCTTTTTTGGCACCGTAAGCTGTACATATTCGCCGTAGGAGTACCGTAAGGAATCATCTATCTGATCGAACGAGGTGATCCCGGAAGCAATCAGGTAAACCAGCAGCTTTTTTGTAGACGGAATCCTCTAGCGCAACCGGGAAGGGCATTTTAAAAAGAGCGTGTCCGGTGGCAGAAAAGTAGGAAAACATGGCACATTCTAAATCCCCTTTTAGGAACTGTACTTGTTTTGTTTTCCGAAAAATTCTCTAAAAACAAAACGATTGTAGGAAATTAAAATGGGAACCGTCACTTCCGTTAAAGAAAAGATCCCAAGTGACGTAAGAGCCGTCACAAGATGCACAGCTTTTGACGGAAATAAAGAGGTGGCATAGCAGATCTCTTCTTCCAAGGTGTATGAATTTTTAACGATTTTTAACTGCTTGTCCATCCTGTCAGACTCTTAAGAATTAAGAGAACTCCCCTTTCTGTGGGCTTGGTTACCCACCGATTCTTTTTTGATACCTTGTCAAGTAAGTGGATGATTTTAAGTAAAAGGCTTTACAAGGTGGATAAAAAGAATAAAATACCATAAGCCTATAGAAAGTCGGAAATTGAATCGTCCCTTCGTTTCTTGCAAGGTATTGTTCCTGCGCTTTCTCCACTAACCTGCTTTCTTCATCTAAATAGTCAATGGTGGTCTTGATACTCTTGTGACCGATGGAGAGTGAAATGTCTAAGATCTCCCAACCGGCTTCCCTTCTGGAATTTGCAAAATAATGTCGTAACATATGGTTTGTCACGGTAAGCCCTGCCTTTTTCCCGATGGTCTCAAGACACGTGTAAAAGGAATTGGCACTTAAGGGATTCCCCCTCGTTTTTCCATGTAATACGATGAAAAGGTAGTCCGTCTTTTCAAAGAGGGCCGCATTTTCCGCAAGATATACATTCAAAAGAGCAAAGGTGGAATCACTGATTCTCATGCAGCGCTCTTCGGCGTTTTTTGCGTGAGCATCGTTTGGATTATTCGTGCGGTATCTGACAAAAATACGCCTGCCTGCAAAATCAATGTCTTCGGTGTATTTGATTCCGTGCCTCTCCGATACGAAGCCCGGTCTCTTCCAAGAGAAGAAGTAAGAGTCTGTCACGATTGCAGGAGCAGGCGTTTAAGATAGCAGCCAGCTCTTGTTTAGTGACGGTACGAGCGGTGTGTTTGTTGGGTCTTAAGTACCCGTCAAAGGTTTTGTAGGTGGAATAGCTGGTGGTGCCTACATCCGTAACATAAGAAAAATTTCTGTCATCCAGTACTTTTAGGTAGGGGAGAGTGCCGTCACGGTGTAAAAATCGTACAGCCCGAACACTGCCTGTAAATAGGAGTTTGCGGTATTATTCTTTACTTCCTTCATGCTCCCTGTATGGGCACCATTTTTCACTTCCATGAGGAAATCAGAGAAGTGTTCGGACTGCTCGGAAAACTTAAGATTTGAAACTGCCCGAAGGGTAAGTCCTTTGTCAGATAAGAAATTCATGTAGAAGGGCAGGATGTAGGCAATGCGCTTTATGGTATTGTTTGCCCGGTTCTGCCTGAACTTATGTTTTAAGTATCTGGTGCATTCGGTATCCAGCTTTCCGGTAACAGCATCTTTTACAAAGTAATAGGTAGTAGTTCCCTTTTTCGCAGATCCCGATATGTACTTTGCCATAAGAAGCCTCCTTTCTACCGGATATGTGGGACACAAAACACGTAATCCGTAAGATATTTAAAAGTAAATGTATAAAGTGTGTTCTACAAACATATGAAGCACTTCATAAAACACAATAAGTGTGTTCTACAAAATAATAAAACACATAAAACACACAATGTCAAGAGCAAAATTGAAATATAGAGCAATCAGAGCACACATGAAATAAGAAAGATTCCACATAGAACACAAAAAAAGAGTGCAATCGAAATAGCAGTGTGTTAAAATGAGAAAAGGTCTAAAAAGTTCTCTTTGGGAGACTAAAAATGGTGAATGAAAAAGCACTTGAAAGAATTACGGAAACCGGGGAAAGCATTTTAACCGGGTATGAAAAAAACTAAAAAGCCAAAGTAAATGAGGATGATTTATGCTTAGAAAAGAGTATGCAGAGAATCCGTTTCAGAAAGAAGAGTATGGAAGGCTTCTAAAACTGGCACTGGGGAGAAGGAATCAGAAACAGTTCTGTGAGGATGCCGGACTTAGCCGTTCCTATATCAATAAGTATATAAACGCAATGATGGACAAACCGCCTACCATCGGGACGATAGAAAAAATTGCAGATGCAACAGAGGATGTATCCTTTGAAGAACTTCTTGCTGCAGCCGGGTATGATCCGGAAAAACATGAGTGGAAAGAAACCATGAAGGGTAAGGTAGATGATGCAGGGCAGTATCTGGTTATGCCGGTACTTGCGAGTATTATGAACAGTGCCTATGAATGGTCATTTACCAATGAAGGATATCAGGACAGGGAACCGGTACGGATCGAAATAGAGAATGCACCGGTAAAAAATGGTATTTTATCCCGGTAACCAAGAAAAATATCACCAGGGAAGACATCATGGCAGTTCTTATGAATGAGCAGAACTTTACGAGTACTTCCAAAGGTCTCCTTTGTCACAAAGGATGAAAAAATATATGACCTCATAAAATCCATGCAGTTTCCACTTCTTTTCGCTGTATGTATCCGCAATATGGGTAAACGGGAAAAACATTGAGGAATCCGAGGTAAAAACCAATCAGGAAACAGATGTGAAGATCGTGGAAGCTCAGCATAAAAATTTATTTTGTATCGACTAACGCAGTATTTAAAAACCAACAGGGAATTTCTTAGAAAGAGGGAGAAAATATTATGAATGCAATGGGAGTATTGATTTATGTAATAATTATTCTTGTGGCTATTATGTTAAGAATCCTATTTGCCTCTATTATGAATGGCGTGGCTATTAAGAAGGGACAGGCAGAAGCTCATGCTTTTCCGATTGTCTTCTTTTTTGGAATTATGGGATGCTTATATGTTGTAGCATTGCCGGATCTTGTCATCAGAGAACAAAATGAAGATATTCTTGCAGCCCTTATTGAAATGAAGGAGAGAAGATAATGGCATTGATAAAGTGTGAAAATTGCGGAAAAGAAATATCCAGTACCATGAATAAATGCCCACACTGCGGATATGAGAGAAAAGAAACTCCCGTAAAAAGCAGACCGAGTTATAATGGACGCCTTTTTTTATGAAGTAATGAGAGGAATGTACGCAGTCCTCATAGCCAGTGTGGTAGCTATGTGTTTTAATTTCTACAATGTGGGTTTTATCACGAAAAGGATAGGCTATGAATATGGGGGAGCATTTGAAGATGTACAACTATATACGTTTCCAGTATGAACCGATTTTTCCTTTTATTAGTTATGTATATTCTGGGTGGAGCAGTTGTATATTTTTGGTTAAAACAGGTCGGGAGAGAATAAACTAATAAGGTTTGGTTTTATGGCAGCTTTGTCGGTGGCATATACCATCATTATATTTTTCCGGGCATCAAAAATTATACCGCTCATAGATAATCAGCTTGAAAGATATCTGACGGACAGATATGCATTAACCTATTGCATAGCAGTAGGATTTTCAGCATTAATCTTCTATATGTGCATGGGACTAAGCAGTAAGAAAAAGCGGATTATTCTTACAATATGTGAGATAGCGATCAATGTCCTGTTTTTGTATGTCAAGAATCGAATTATCCTTGCGCTGGGATTAGGGGTAGCAGGTTTTGTAAATCCGATGTTTTCCATCGTATTAATCGTGCTAATGGCAATACCGTGTGCCATCGTATTGATGCCTGAAATTATGGCTGATTAAGAGAAGAAAAAGGGACAATAATGCTGGCATAATTATCTTAGAATCCTAAGAAAGGGATTTTAAAACAAAATTAGACGAAGTGTAAAGGATAAGGGTTAAATGTTAGAGAAGATCATTGATAATACAAGTGAATATATAGACTCTATGCCCAAAAAAAGAACGAAAAAATACGGACAATTTTTTTACTAGTATTGAAACGGCAAGGTATATGGCTGAACTCTTCGAGATTCCACAAAATCAAGATAAAATAAGTTTGCTGGATGCAGGAGCAGGTTCTGGAATACTGTCATGTGCTATGATTGAAAGGTTAGAACACATAGAAGGTGTTAAAAAGTAGAAGTATTATGTTATGAAACAGACGAAAATGTGATGCCTTTATTACAGAAGAATCTGAATCTTGCAAAAGAATTTTCAAGCAAAGAAGTAGAATTTGTAATAAAAGAGGATAATTATATTTTGAGTCAGTATCTTGACTTCAATTATATGGTAGGTGGCAATTTTAATCCACCCAAATATGATATTGTAATAGGCAATCCGCCATACATGAAGATACCTAAAGAAGCTCCGGAAGCAAAAGCGATGCCAGATATATGTTATGGAGCACCAAATATGTATTTCATATTTGCGGCAATGGGACTATTTAATCTGAAAAGAAAATGGTGAGATGGTATATATTATCCCAAGGTCTTGGACTTCAGGAGCATATTTTAAGAGGTTTAGAGATTACTTTTGTCAGAGGGAAAGTTGTGTCATATTCATCTTTTTGGAAGCAGAAATAAGGTGTTTGATAAGGAGGATGTGTTACAAGAGACTATAATAATTAAAATGAAGAAAACACATAATACTCCTGAAAGCGTAACGATTTCTTCTACAAACACAAATAGGGATTTTGATAATTGTAAAGAAATTACGGTACCTTATGAATTGGTTGTGTCGGGGAAGATAAATACGTTTATCTTGTAACCAGTGAGGATGAGGTGGAGGTTCTTAGAAAATTAAATAAATATAAGAAGACACTTCCTGATTTGGGATTAAAAATGAAAACGGGCCTGACTGTCGATTTTCGGAATAGAGATATTTTAAGAGATGAGGAAGAAGAAGGAACCATTCCTCTTTTCTACTCTCAGCATATTAAACAGGGGCAAGTGAATTTTCCGATACAGAAGGAGCATGAGTATATTTTAACTGATCAAAAAGGACTGATGCAGGACAACAAGAACTATCTTTTGTAAAGCGATTTACAGCAAAGGAAGAACCTAGAAGATTACAATGTGGTATATATTTAGCAAGAAAATTTCCACAGTATAATAAAATCAGTACACAGAATAAGCTTAATTTTATTGATGGCATAATGACGGAAATATCAGAATGCTTAGTATATGGTCTGTATGTATTATTTAATTCAACAATATATGATGAATATTACAGGATACTTAATGGTTCAACGCAGGTTAATTCTACAGAGGTAAACAATATGCCAGTACCAGAACTCGAAACGATTCAAGAGATGGGAAGAAAGCTGATAAAGATTGGAGACTTTTCTGAGAAAAGTTGTAACCTGATTCTGGAGGAATACTATGGATAAGATTTCAGATACAAGAGAATTTCTAAAGAACATAGGTATGCCTAAACAGCAACAGGCAGACATATGTTGTTATGTAATTTTGGCAATGGCGGGGGTAAAGCCGGAAACGTCTTGGAATGAAGCTACCAATGAGTGGATACGTATCCACGATATACTTCAGTTCGCAAATATTTATTATGGTACATCATATGCAGAGAACAGTCGCGAAACATTCAGAAAACAAGCGCTTCACAGATTTCGTACTGCTGCACTTGTTGAAGATAATGGGAAAGCGACAAATAGTCCTAATTACAGATATAGACTTACAAATGAGACTTTGCAACTTATAAGAAAAATCAATTCCAGCGAATGGAATGCTTCATTGAGCACATTTTTAACATATCATGAGAAATTAGTAGATATATACGCATCAAAAAAGAAAATGACCATGATGCCCGTAAAAATTAATGGAGATGATTTTAATTTTTCCGTTGGCAAGCATAATGAGCTACAGAAGGCAATTATTGAAGAATTCGCACCAAGATTTGCGCCTAATTCTGAATGCTTATATGTTGGAGATACAATAGAAAAAGATCTTGTAAAGAATACTGATAAACTTTCAAAACTAGGTTTTGAAATTACATTACATGATAAAATGCCAGATGTAGTCTTGTATCGAGAAGACAAGAATTGGATATATTTTGTTGAGTCGGTTACTTCTGTTGGCCCGATGGACCCGAAACGAATATTGGAAATCGAGGATTTAACACGGAATGTAAAGGCAGGAAAAATATTTGTTACTGCATTTTTAGACTTCAAAACATATAAGAAGTTTGCAGAAGACTTAGCTTGGGAGACAGAAGTTTGGATTGCTGAAATGCCAGAGCATATGATTCATCTTAACGGAGATAAATTTATGGGACCGAGGTAATAGTAGAGTGTACAATTAGCAAAGTTAGAAATAGTGGAAGAATAGATTTAAATCGAAAAGAATATGTCAGAATGACGTCAATATGATGAAGACACAGACGTCAAATTGACGATATATTTTTGTGAGGGCAATGGGGTTATAGGGATCGCCCTATTCCAGATGCCGTAGGCAGATGGTTTGCCTAAATTGCCTGCAACTTTAGGCGTATCCTGTTATTATTTTTAAGTATTTCCTTCTATATGTCGTTCCTGATTCCGCTTTTGGAACCGTGCAGTATTTTCAATACTTTCGGCGATTCCGGGGGCGGAATTTCTTTGTGCAGTCGCACGAAAATTCACAGGAAAAATGTTTATAAAGAAAATTGTAATTCCGCTTGCGGACTAATACGGATTGGCTGCATAAATGCCCCACATATGGTTGAATGACGAAAGGAGGGCATTGCCAATGGATATGTCAAAGCTCAAGAAATTCGTGGATTTTTATGAAATCTATGAATTAGTGGCAAATGGGGAAGAGACGATCTCCGGTATCAGAGATGCCTTACGCCTTGAAAAGGGACTGTCTGGTGGAAATCTGCAGAGACGAATAGAGTACTTAAGTTCGGATCCACCATTCCTCATGGTAAATCAGGACAGGGTAAAATTTGAAAAGGAGAGCTTTGCCGGGATTTTGATGGAACTGATCGAGGGACTGAGGTTAGGAGACAGGTTTATTCTGTCGCAAAAAAGAAAGACGAGGAAATACAGGAAAAGGTAAGACGAGAACTAGAGCGAAAGGTCTTAGTGGCAAGTACGATTGAGGTGGGGCCGGAAGAAAAAATGTCCGATGGTTTGTTTTTGGTTGACCCGGAGTATTACCTTGATGTGGATGCGTGTGTGGCAAAGTATGGTGGGGAACTGGATTCTTTTTATGAAGAACTGGAATCAGATGACCCGGAAAAAGAAGGGATTCGATCCGGGCAGGGAACTGACAGAAAGAAACTATGCGCTTAGAACAATGAAGACTGTTGGCACAAGGAGATTTTTTTTCAAAGAGAATCCGGGACAATAAAGAAGTAGCAGAGTTTGAACAGTCCTATGGATCAGTCAGCCCGGTTAGCGATAAGAGACAGGAGAAACGAAAGGAAATTTTAAGGAACCGTTTCATTTCACTCAATAATATTATCAAGTCTGACAAGCTTACGAATCAGGAAAAACTCATGATGTATGCAATGAACTCAGAGTACCACAACACAAATGTAGAACGGCTGCTGAATTATGCCGGGGAACATTGTATCAATGCCGATCTTTTGATCTATATTTTGGAAGATCCGGATGTGTGTACCACTTATGAAAATACTGTGGGTTTCTTAAGCCAGTTTGCACAGGCAAGTGAATTTAAGATGAAGCTAGAATTTGCGAGGGAATTGATCGAAGGAAAATGGTACATTACTGCAGAATATGATGGGAAAAATACAAAATTTCAGCTGGTTCCGATTGACGAAATCAATGAATTAAGAAAAAGTGTAGGACTCCCGGCAAGCCAGTATACCTATAACGCAAGGAATAAGGAGCAGAAACAGGAGGAACCAGTGAGTAAGCCTGATTTTGTAGAGAGAGCATCAGCAGGTGACAGTGTTGATCTACCGGATGATGGTTTTTCTATGCCTCCGATGGATGATGAACCATATCCATTTTAAGAGGGGACAGTATATGAGCAGAGTGTTTTTGTCCATGACTGATGAAGAAGTCTGTGCCTTGGATGCAGCCAGAGAAAAGTGGGAATGACAAAGTCACAGTATGTCAAATATCTGATGTCCAATAAAAAAGATATTCGCCCACCAACCATCCGATACAGGGAACTGATACATAAGCTAGATG
>VOFE01000032.1_pt1 | contig 14001 bp, 23 predicted proteins | sample 5384071 | NCBI WGS metagenome assembly VOFE01 (sample SAMN12384724, study PRJNA508395) | human gut metagenome | isolation source: healthy gut D | host: Homo sapiens
AGAACAACCCTGTGGACCAGCTGCTTCGCATCGCGGAGGTCATGGACGGCATCTACAACGTGGAGGAATACAACCCCTTCGGCCCCTATATGCAGCAGGCCATCACCGGCGCGGCCAACGAGATCATGGAGCGGTTCTTTGACCTGCCCCAGACCCGGGCCACCTTCGCGGACCGTCAGGCCCGGAAACTGGACGACGCCAAGGCCAAGGGCCGAGAGCGGGTCCAGAAGGTGCGGGAGCAGAACGCAGCCCGCCTTGCGGAGCTGCGGCAGCAGAACCGGGAGCGGACCGCAAAAGCTGTGGAGCGGGAGCGGACGCGGCGGGCGGAGCAGATCGGGAAGCTGAAACAGCGGTACAGGGAGAAGGACGCGGCGGGCCGGGAGCGCCGGAGCGCCCGGGAGCTGCGCGCCAAGATCATGCGCCACACCAGCGCCCTGTCCCAGAAGCTCCTCCGCCCCAGCGACAAGCAGCACATCCCCGAGAGCCTGCGGCAGGCCGTGGCCGCCATGCTGGAGAGCATCAACCTGGAGAGCGCCTACACCACGGACCCGAACACCGGCAAGCATGGAAGCCTACGGTTATAAGAAGTTCACCGAGAGCGACTACTGGCCCATCAAATCGGCCAAGGAGGGCCTGCACAGCAACATCGAAAAGGGCGGAAACAACACCCGCTCCATTAAGAACATCGGCATGGCAAAGACCACGATGCCCCACGCGAGCAACGCCCTGGACCTGGCGGGCATCTTCACCACCTTTGCCAACCACGCCTCCGACATGACGGACTATGCCTCCTGGCTCTGCACGATGGAGGACATCAACCGCCTGTTCAACTACCAGTTCCGGGACGAGGAGGGCAACCCAACCGGCAAGACCATCAAGGGCCTGCTGGACCGCGTGGGCGGCCCCGGCAGTCAAAAATACTGGCACAACCTGATGGAGGACATCCAGAACGGCATCAACGCCCCCGGCGACAGCCCTATGTGGGACATCGCCGGAAAGACCATCGGCGGCTTCAAGGGCGCAGCCGTGGGCGCGAACATCCGCGTGGTCATCCAGCAGCCCACGGCGTTCTTCCGGGCGGCGGCGGTACTGGACCCCCAGGACATGGCGCGGGGCCTTGCAAGAGGCGTTACGCGGGGCAGCGGATGGAAGAAAGCCCTGCAATACTCCCCCATCGCCATGCGGAAGGATGCGGGCGGCTTCGACATCTCCAGCCCCTACAAGATGACCGAGACGCTGTTCGACAACCGAACGAACGTGCGGAAGCTGAACGACGCCCTTTCCGCCCCTGCGGGCGCGGCGGACGCCGTGACCTGGGGCAAGCTGTGGAACGCCTGCGAGTGGGCCACGGCGCGGGAACACCAGGGCCTCACCAAGGGCAGCGAGGCGTTCTACCGGCAGACGGCAAAGCTGTTCGCGGAGGTCATCGACCAGACCCAGGTGGTAGACGGCGTGCTCCAGCGGTCCAACATCATGCGCTCCAGCAACGCGGTGGTGAAGCAGGCGACCAGTTTCATGGGCGAGCCGATTATGAGCCTCAACCTGCTGATGCGGGCCTATGACCAGGTGCGCTACGAACAGAACAGCCAGAAGCGCGGCAAGGCCATCAAGACGATGGGCCGGGCGGCCACGGCCCTGGTGGTGACGAACGTGGTCAACGCTCTGGCCCAGAGCCTTATCGACGCCATGCGCGACGATGACGAAGATAAAAAATACTGGGAACGCTTCCGGGCTGCGTTCACCGGCATCTCCGGTGACGAGGAGACACCCTGGGAGAAAGCCTGGAACGCCATCATGGAGGGCAACGTCGGCAGCAACATGAACCCCTGGGCCAAATCCCCTTCGTGAAGGACGCACTGTCCATCATGCAGGGCTACGACGTGTCCCGCACGGAAATGGAGATCGTGTCCGACCTTATTCAGGCCGGACAGACGGCCATCCAGAGCGCCGACGGCCAGGGCAAGCGGACCAGGGCCTACGCCCTCAAGGGGCTGCTGGCCGCCGGTGCAAAGATGTTCGGCATCCCGGCCTCCAACCTGGGCGCGGGATATGTGGGGCCTGGCCCGGGGCGCGGCGGTGGAGACGGGCAACATCCCGCTCCAGTATGAGATGGAAAAGGCTATCTACAACATCTCCAACACCGGCAACAAGAACCGCTATTACGCCATTCTGTACCGGGCGCTGGAGCAGGGGCGACATGGACACCTACCAGCACATCAGGGACGACCTGATGAACAGCATGGGCGTAGACGGCGCAAGCATCGACAGCGCCATGCGGAGCCGCTACAACAAGGCCGTTGAGAAGGACCCGGACTACACCCCTGCCCCAGAGGGCACGGGACCTTATCGGCAGCAGGGACAAATACGCCCCGGTCAAGGAGAAGGAGGAAACCTTCGGTGCGGACGACCTGGGCAGCAGCGCCTACCGGGCATACTCCGACCAGCGGGCCAACGACTACCGCAGCATGGCAAACGACCTGACGAGCAGCCCTATTTTCCTGGGAATGGACGACGAGACCCGCGACAAGGTGCTCAAGGCGGCCTATGATCTGGCCGACAAGAGCGCCCTGGCGGACCATTCCGACGGACAGTACGAGGTCAGCACCAAGTGGATGGCCCAGGCCGACGACGCAGAGGCCCAGGGCATCGAACCCTGGGAGTACGTCCTGTTCCACACCGCCTACAACGAGATGGAAGGGACCAAGGACGCAGACGGTAAGACCGTGAAGGGCGAGGCCAAGAGCGACCATGTGCGGGAATGGCTGGAGGACTTCTCCGGCCTGACCGACGAGCAGCGGGCTTTCCTCTGGGGGACCGTCTACACCAGCGAATGGTAAAGAAAGAAGGGCCGGGAGTTAATCCCAGCCCTTCTTATTTTCTTCAAACGCTGCCGCCGTAGCTGCACGCTCTACAAAATCGGCCTTGTCTGCATCCGTGTCTATCCCGTGCGAGCGGAAATATTTGTCCAGTTCCCCGTCTCTTTTGAGTGGAATTTCCAAGGACGGGTGCCGCTTTCGCTCTCCGCTCTCGCGCAAGTCCCAGAACGAACGGAGAACGAAATAGACAATCAATGCAAGAAATATTACTTTGCCCATGCTCTCCCCTCCTCACGGTCTGCATACGGAGCAGGCGTATTTGCCGTCCCGCTCCGCATCTGCGGGCGATTTATAATAGACCCGGTTTTCCTCCAGGATGTTGTCCACATAATCGCAGGTGAGCCGGTGGTACTTTATCGCTGTTGGCGCTTGCCACCACTTCCTCCACCCGCTGGGCGCTCGCCACCGCCGCCTTTGCCGCCGGAGCTCGCCGAGGCGGGCCGCGTCGCAAAGAGCAGCGCTATGGCAAAGAAAACAGCGCAGAGAACCAGGGCGATATTGCGCTGCTTTTTATATGCACGGGCTTCCTGTTCTGCCTTTCCGGCCTTTGCATTTGCATAGTTCAGGCTATCCCGCAGGGAGTAGGCCCGCTCGCTCAACCAAGCCTCGAAACAATCCGGGCCAGATGAAGGGAAGTTCCGTCTTTATACCGCTGCGCCATTGTTTTCTCCCATTCCTGCTTATAACTGGGGAGCAACATGGGTCCCATTTTCAAGCTCATTCAGTTTTCCTCTCTTTCAAATTTTTATCTGCTTCGGGGCGAAAAGGATGCGGGGCTTTGATATGCTCAATGGGAAAGGCAGGTGATACCAATGGAGTGGAACATCATTGTGGGACTGGTATGCACGGTGCTGGGCGCTGTCATCAGTTATGCCACCTTCTCCCGCAACAAGGGAAAAGACGACAGGAGCAACGGCCAACAGCTCGGCACCGTTTTGACAGAGCTGGGGTACATCAAGTCCAACACGGACGAGATCAAGACGGAACAGCGAGAGCAGCGCAAGACCAACACAGCGGTGGAGGGCCGTCTGGCTGCCGTGGAGGCCAGCGCCAAGTCCGCACACCACCACATTGACCATCTGGAGGCGGTACGAGATGAAGAACATTAAGACGACCACGCGGCGGCTGTTCGTGACAACGCAGATCGCCGCGCTGGGGTGGGTCACGATGTCCTACCTCATCGCCCTGTACGCCACGGTGCGCCTGGGCCAAGTGTTCCCGGTGGTGGACCTGTCCGAGCAGGCCATCGAGACCATCCTGGGCGTGAACGTCCTCAAGGTGGTGGAGAACATCTTCGAGCACAACGACGGGGTGGTGTTCGGCAAGAGCAACGCACCGGAGAAGAAAATCAAACGAGATTGCTAAAGGAGGAAATCGAAATGAAAACCTATATCGGCACGAAAATCATTGAGGCGGTCCCCGCTATTCGCAAGGGCTGCAAAGTCTATGAGAAGGACCAGCCCATCGCCATGGGCATGGTCCCCGATGAGGAGGGCTATAAGGTCTGCTACCCGGACGGCTACGAGAGCTTTAGCCCCAAGGCCGTGTTTGAGGAAGCGTACCGCCCCATCGACAGTATGAACTTCGGGCTGGCTATCGAGGCCATGAAGAAGGGGAAGAAGTGCAGACGGGCGGGCTGGAACGGAAAGAACCAGCACATTGAGCTGGCCTCTGCCATCAGTTACACGTCCCCGGCTGGCACAATCGTCAATGCCGAGCACGCGGCCATTGGGAACAAGGCTATCGCATTCTGCGGCACTTCCGGCGTGCAAATGGGATGGCTTGCAAGCCAGGCGGATATGCTGGCCGACGACTGGGAAATCGTGGAGTAAAGGAAGGAGCACATCATGGATATTACGACCATCATTGAAGCGGCGGCTGCCCTTGTGGCTGCCGTCATCACCGCCGTGGTCATTCCCTATATCAAGAGCAAGACCACGGCCTCCCAGCAGGCTGAGATCAATGCCTGGGTGAAAATCGCCGTCACCGCTGCGGAGCAAATCTACCGTGGCAGCGGGCGCGGCGAGGAGAAGAAAGCCTATGTCCTCAACTGGCTGGCGGAGCACGGCATCACCCTGGACGAGGACCGCATCGACGCGCTCATTGAGGCCGCCGTCTACGAACTCAACCACGGCGTTCTGAAAGAAGGTGCGGGCAATGAGTAACAGCCCGCTGGTCAGCTACACCAAGCTGTCCCCTAACCATTCCGGTAGGCGCAAGCACGCCATCGATACCATCTCCATCCACTGTATGGCCGGGGAACCTGTCCGTGGAGCGCTGCGGCGAACTGTTCCAGAACAAGGAACGCCAGGCCAGCAGCAACTACGGCATCGGCAGCGATGGGCGCATTGGTCTGTATGTGGACGAGGCCAACCGTTCGTGGTGTACCTCCTCCGCCAGCAACGACAACCGGGCCGTCACCATTGAGGTGGCGAACACCGTTGCCAAGGACCCGTGGCCGGTCTCCGACGCGGCCTACAAGTCCCTCATTGACCTGCTGGTGGACATCTGCCAACGCAACGGCATCCCCAGGCTGCTTTGGAAGGGAGATAAAAAACCTCGTAGGTCAGGTAGACCGGCAGAACATGACCGTCCACCGCTGGTTTGCGGCGAAAGCCTGCCCTGGTGACTGGCTTTACAGCCGCCACGGCCAGATCGCCGCAGAAGTCAACAAAAGACTGGAGGCCGCAAAGGCCGGAAAGGATGAAGAAACTATGGACACCAAACAGCTCACGAGCTGCGCCGACACCGGGGACAACCCCTCCGCCTGGGCCAAGGAGGCTACCGACTACTGCAAGCGCAAGGGCATCTTCGCCGGAGACGGCGCGGGCAACTATGGATGGCAGAAGCCCATCACCCGCGAGGCCACGGCCCAGATCATCTACAATCTGCTGGAGGCCGCCGGTATGCTGGAGAAGCTGCCGGACGTGAAGTGAGATATTCCCACTTTTTGTACCAAAACGATAAAGGTTGTAAATCTTTATTACAAAGATAGCCCTTTTCCGTGGTACTGTCAAGGTGCAAGGAGGGGCTGCGTGTGAAGATTTACGATTTTTACGGACAAAAGAACATTTCCGGGGACCGCATCCACCAGGTGCGGGCGACCAAACGCATCTCCCAGGCGGACCTCGCTGCGAGGATGCAGGTCAAGGGCGTGTTCATCGAGCGAGAGGCTATCAGCAAGATAGAGACCGGGGACAGCTTCGTTACTGACTACGAGCTGATGATCTTTGCGGAGGTCCTGGGTGTAACAATGGACTGGCTGCTCGGAGAAAGAATAAAAATTTTGAAATCCCCTACGGATAGTAGGGGATTTTTGCATCTTCCGGGGCTATTGACATGGCGAAAAAAGTGTGCTAAAGATATACAAATGCTATGCAAAAGTATTGCAAATGGAGGTTTTCCCTATGCCGAGATAAAGGGCGCACACTTGACCTGGAACGACCGCCTGACCATCGAAAAGATGCTCCGAGAGGGGTACAGCAAGCCCCAGATCGCGCGCTATCTTGGCGTGCATCACAGCACCATCTACGACGAGTGCCGGAGGGGGCGGTGGAGCTGAAACGCAGCTGACCTGACCACCTATATCTCCTACTCCGCCGATGTTGCCAAGGACTACCACCTGGACCGCAAGAAGAACATGGAAAAGCCTCTGAAAATAGGCAAAGACCACCGGCTGGCCCGGTGGCTGGTCAAAACCATCTCCGAGGGGTATTCCCCGTCTGCTGCCTGCTCCATGCTGGGCAAAACGCCGGAGACCACCATTTCTCCTGCACATTATGCCGTCAGACTGTGTATAAGTACATCGAGAACGGGGACTTGTGGCCCCTGACCAACAAGGAGCTGCGCTACAAGAGCGACCAGAAGCGGACCTACAACCGCGTGAAAGCGGCGAAAGCCCCCAGAGGGGACAGCATCGAGCATCGCCCGGAGCACATCAACAACCGGGAGGAGCCGGGCCACTGGGAGATGGACAGCGTAGTGGGCAAGAAGGGCACCAAGGCCGCCCTGTGCGTCCTCACCGGACGCGTGACGCGGGACGAGATCATCCGCAAGATGCACGACGACACCGCCGCCAGCGTCGTGGGCGTTCTGGACCGACTGGAGCGCCGCATGGGGACCGCTATGTTCCGCCAGGTGTTCAAGAGCATCACCGTGGACAACGGGAGCGAATTTGCCGATTGCAAGCTTCTGGTCGGGCTTGTTGAAGTTGATGGCCACCTGCTCCACGGCGGTGAGGATCACCAGCACGTCAGCGTCCAGCAGCTCGGCCAGCAGCTCGCTGCCGAAGTCCTTGTCGATGACGGCGGGGGTGCCGCAGAGCCTGCCGTCCTTGCGCACCACGGGGATGCCGCCGCCGCCCACGGCGATGACCACATGACCGGCGTTGAACAGGGCCTTGATGGACTCGGCCTCCACGATGTCAAAGGGCTTGGGGGAGGGGACCACCTGGCGATAGCCCCGGCCGGCGTCCTCCACCATGGTATAGCCCTTTTCGGCGGCGATGCGGTCGGCGGTCTCCTTGTCATAGAAGGCGCCCACGGGCTTGGTGGGATTCTGGAAGGCGGGGTCGTCCTGGGACACCACGGTCTGGGTGACGATGGTGGCCACGGGCTTCCGGATGCCCCGGGCGGTCAGTTCGTTGCCGATGGCCTGCTGCAGGTGATAGCCGATATAGCCCTCGGACATGGCGCCGCACTCGGGGAAGGGCATGTCGGTCGCTTGATGGGCCTGCTCGGCGGCGGTAAGGCAAACGCGTTGGATCATACCGACCTGGGGGCCGTTGCCGTGGCGATGACCACCTCATGGCCGTCTTCGATCAGGTCTGCGATGGCCTGGCCGTCGTCTTGACAGCCTGCATCTGCTCTTCGAGATTTTTGCCCAGAGCGTTGCCGCCCAGAGCGATCACAATTCTTTTAGCCATTTTATAATTCCTCTTGATACTGCATATGGCAGGAGCGGCGCTCCTGCCATATGCTTATTTGTGTAGTCAGAAGCGAATTAGAACATCTTGCGCTTGTTGTCAGCGGAGTCGAGGTCCATCAGAGCCTTGACCGGATCCTTCACCTGGGCCAGGAAGATCATAGCGGCGATGATATAGGGCTTGTAGGAGGCCTGCTTGTACAGAGGCACGATATAGCGGTCGAACACGGAGTTGTCCACTTCGCCCTCGGCGCAGCTCAGGCCGGTGATGTCGGCGGGCAGGCAGTGCAGGTACAGAGCCTTGCCGTCCTTCGTGAGCTTCATCATCTCTTCGGAGCAAGTCCAGTCCTTATGCTCGGCGTTCTGCGCCAGCAGCTCCTTCTCGAGCTCGTCGATGCCCTTCTGGTCGCCCTTGACGTACAGCTTCGGAGCGCTTTTCCATTGCCTTGAACGGAGCCCAGGACTTCGGATAGACAATATCGGCGTCCTTGAAAGCTTCGGCCATGGAGTTGGTCTTGTGGAACTTGGAGCCGTACTTCTCGCAGTTCCTGCGGGCCACCTCCTCGACCTCGGGGATCACGTCGTAGCCCTCGGGATGAGCCAGCGTCACGTCCATGCCGAAGCGGGTGAACAGGCCGATAACGCCCTGCGGGAACGGACAGCGGCTTGCCGTAGGAGGGGGAATAGGCCCAGGTCATGGCAACCTTCTTGCCCTTCAGCTTCTCCACGCCGCCGAAGTAGTGGATGACGTGCAGCATATCGGCCATGCACTGCGTCGGATGGTCAACATCGCACTGCAGGTTGACGAGCGTGGGTCTCTGCTCGAGAATGCCGTCGCGGTAGCCCTCTTCCAGAGCGTCCATGAACGTCTTCTGGTACTCGTGGCCCTGATGGATGTACATATCGTCCCGGATGCCGATGACGTCGGCCATGAAGGACACCATGTTGGCCGTCTCGCGGACGGTCTCGCCGTGGGCGATCTGGGACTTCTTCTCGTCCAGGTCCTGCACCTCCAGGCCCAGGCAAGTTGCAGGCGGAGGCGAAAGAGAAGCGGGTGCGGGTGGAGTTGTCGCGGAAGAGGGAGATGCCCAGGCCGGAATCGAAGATCCGGGTGCTCTTGTTGCGCTCGCGCAGGTCACGCAGAGCGTCGGCCACGGTGAACACAGCGTCGATCTCGTCGTCGGTCTTGTCCCAGGTCCAGTAGAAGTCGGTCTTGTACATGTTGTTGATGTGGAGCTTCTCAAGATGTCTTGCCAGTTCAACAGTTTTGCTCATGTTCTTTCTCCTTAAGTTTTTTATCAGATTTTTCATGCGGGAGGCCCCGTTGGGACTCATGCCTGTATGCCGCAAAACTTACTTAATGTCGTTGCCGGTGAGCTCCTGGCGGAAGCTGGTGGCGGAGCCGTCCTTGTTCTCGGGCTTGTACAGGCCGGGAACGGCGGCGTACAGAGCGGCGCAGTCACCAGATCCTGCTTCCATGTGATCTCGTTGGGGGCGTGGGCCTGAGACTCGGCGCCGGGGCCGAAGCCCACGCAGGGGATGCCGTAGCGGCCCTGGATGGACACGCCGTTGGTGGAGAAGGTCCACTTGTCGGTCAGCGGACGGCCTTCGCGCTTTGCCTTAGCAGTCTCGTCGGCCCACAGACGGTTCTCGCCCCACAGGGCGTGGTGCGCGTCGATCAGGGCCTGGACGTGGGGAGCGGCCTTGTTGATCCAGGTCGGGAAGAAGCACTCGGTCTCGTAGACGTGGCCGGTCCAGGCGGGACGGTCATACATATACATGGACACCTTCACGTCCTTGGCGTACTTCTTGCAGGCGGGCAGGTCCTCGATCTCCTTCAGGCAGGACTTGTAGGTCTCGCCGGCCGTCATGCGGCGGTCGATGGAGATGGCGCAGGAGTCGGCCACGGCGCAGCGGGAGGGAGAGGTGTAGAAGATCTGGCTGGTGGTGCAGGTGCCCCGGCCCAGGAAGCGGGCGTCCTCATAGTGCTCGGGGTTGTACTTCGGGTCGAGCATCTTGACAAGACCCTTGATCTCCTTGTCGTCGGAAGCGTCGTTCTCGTTGAGGTCGCGGACGTTCAGAATCACCTCCGCCATCTTGTGGATCGCGTTGTCGCCGCGCTCGGGAGCGGAGCCGTGGCAGGAAACGCCGTGCATGTCGACGCGGATTTCCATTCTGCCGCGATGGCCGCGATAGATGCCGCCGTCGGTGGGCTCGGTGGAGATGACGAACTCGATCTGGTTCCGTGCGTCCTCGGGACCGTTGAAATATTCATTGACGATGGACTGCCAGCACATGCCGTCGCAGTCCTCCTCCTGAACGGAGCCCACCACCATGATCTTGTAGCCCTCGGGGATGAGGTCCAGGTCCTTCATGATCTTGGCACCGTAGGTAGCGGAAGCCATGCCGCCCTCCTGATCGGAGCCGCCGCGGCCGTAGATGATCTCGTCGGTCTCATAGCCGGTGTAGGGATCAGCAGTCCAGTTTTCGCGGTTGCCGATGCCGACGGTGTCGATGTGGGAGTCGATGGCGATGATCTTGTCGCCAGTGCCCATACTCCTTTATTGTAGCCGACCGATGCGATCACGCCAGCCTCTTCCATGACGCGATTGTCCGCGGGGCACACAATATGTGGAGGACCATGATCCTCCATATCCAGCGGATCAAATACCATTATTTCCACTGTGACCGGCTGAAAGATTTCCGTTTCATGATCCTGATGCGGAGTCTGGCTCTGCTCCATGGAAAACAGCCTGCGGGATGTTGCGGGCATGATCCATGGAGTCGGCGGGGCCATGTTCTGACCAAAGAGAGGACGCGGAGAGAATCCGGGTCCGATGTTTTCTGGGGAATTCCATAAAATTGTATCCGGCCTCTGGTACGTTCCGTAGAAATATTTTAGATGGTTCCCTCGTCATAATGAATATGCGTTTACATATTGCATGATAGGGAAAGGAGCAGAGACATGGACAGAGACCAGCGGCTGATTGCGTTTTGCCAACAGGTGTTCGATGTTGCTGATGAAGCGCAAGATGGAAGAGTATGGTTTCGACGAGGTGCTCATCGACAGGTACGGCAGCGTACTGGGCCGGATGCGGGGCCGCCGACCGGGAAAGACCATCCTTCTGGATGGCCACATTGACAAGTGGATGTCGATCGACGCCGACGACGGTGTCGGAATGAAGGGAAGCGTGGGATGATCTCTGCGGTTGCCCAGGGCGATGATCATGAGGAGTGTTTTGTCGCCGGTACCCATCCAGCCAATGACGTTGCCCAGCTTGTCGAACTCCACCTTGTCATACCCCAGGCTTTCCATTTCCTGGGCGATGCGGCGGACGACGCCCTCGGTGGTCCCGACCCTGAGGGGAGAACGATTCCGAGGGGATGGCGATCATGTCCCGCAGGAACTTGGCCATAGCGGGACGATAGTCCTGTGCGGCCTTCTTGATGGATTCGAAATTCATGGTGTTACCTCCGTTTGCTTTCCTTATTTTCTGTCTCAACAGGGGGGAGATTTGTTCTCTATGCTTTTATCATATCACAGAGAACGCAGATGTCAAACAAAAAATCTGGATTCCTAAAAATTTTTTTGGGAAAGCCGTTGATTTCTGAAAAAAGTGTGGTATCATGGGGGTGTAGAAAAATTGCGGAGAGGTGGGCTATGGAGGAAAAACGTTTGGAAATGCTCAAACAGCTGGCGGCAGGCGTGGCCACCGCATCGCCTGGCGCGGTCGTCGCCCTGCTGGGAATGCTGACGAAATGCGTTGAGGTTACGCGCTGGGCCAACTGTCACCGGGGAGGTAGTGATCCACGAATGCCGTCCAGCAATCATCCGGCCTGGGAACCGCCACGTTCGCCCATTGTGCAGAACACATTGAAAACGGCCATGTGTCTGGGCCGGTCCATCGGGTCTGCGAGAAGCGACCCCGCCATGTGCCTCATCTATGTGGTGGGGTGCTGTGATCATAAATCGGTGCGTTTGCACCCATGCTGGATCAGAAACCCGCCATCGGCAAGATCAAGAACTGGCCACGCTGTATATCCGCAACCGGCGGGGGGCCGTGACGGCCATCTTCTCCATCAACTACGACGTGTCGGGGCTGATGATGATCCAGAGCACCATCGGCGATCTGCTGTCCACCCAGGACAAGGAGCAGACGGAGCCCGAGCGCATCATCAATGTCAACCACGTCCTGGACGAGCTCATCGAGCAGTCCGTGGCCCTGGTGGGCAAGCCCGTGGCCCTGATGAACAAGGACGACAAGGTCCGGGCCATCCGGTTCCTGAACGACCATCGCCCAGATGCAGAACCCCGACCTGATCCCCGAGAAGATCAAGGCCAAGCTCAGCCACACCGGCCTGTGGGACGTGGACCCCGTGAACCTGTTCCGTATCTCCTGGCACAACGAGGCCAAGGAGCAGGGCGGCCTGTTCCAGGCGGTGCCCAACTATGTGGAGATCCCCAGCAAGCTCTCCGGCGTGCCCTGCCGCATCATCGCCATGTCCGGCAAGTGGTTCCCCACCGGCTGCCATAAGGTGGGCGCCTCCTTCGGCTGCCTGGCCCCCCGCCTGGTCACCGGTCAGTTCGACGCCACCTATCACCACGCCGTCTGGCCCTCCACCGGCAACTACTGCCGCGGCGGCGCCTTCAACTCCAAGCTGCTGGCCTGCGAGTCCGTGGCCATCCTGCCCCAGGATATGTCCAAGGAGCGCTTCGACTGGCTGAAGTCCATCGCCGGTCAGATCATCGCCACCCCCGGCTGCGAGTCCAACGTCAAGGAGATCTTCGACAAGACCTGGGAGCTGAAGAAGGATCCCACCATGATGATCTTCAACCAGTTCGCCGAGATGGGCAACCCCCTGTGGCACTACAACGTCACCGGCTACGCTCTGGCCGAGCTTCGAGGCCGTGAAGAAGCCCGGCCAGAACTTCGCCGGCGCCTGCTTCACCTCCGGCTCCGCCGGCACCATGTCCGCCGGTGACCTGCTGAAGGAGCGCTATCCCCACCTGAAGCTGGCCGTGGGCGAGGCCCTGCAGTGCCCCACCATCCTGGACAATGGCTTCGGCGGCCACCGCATCGAGGGTATCGGCGACAAGCACATCCCCTGGATCCACAACGTGAAGAACACCGACATGGCCATCGCCATGACGATGAGGATTCCCAGAGCCTGCTGCGCCTGTTCAACTGCAAGGAAGGCCAGGAATACCTGAAGAGCCTCGGTATGTCGGATGAGCAGATCGAGAAGTTCACCTGGATGGGCATTTCCGGCATCGCCAACGTCCTGTGCTGCATCAAGATGCCAAGTACTATGAGCTTACCGAGAACGACGTGGTGGGCACCGTCCTGACCGACTCCGCCGTCATGTACAAGTCCCGCGTCGAAGAGCTGAACGAGATGTACGGCGCATACTCCGCACAGGCTGCCGAACTGGACCACAACCTGCATATGCTGAACCTCAAGACCGACAACATGATGGAACTCACCTATCCGGAGCGCAAGAGAGTCCACAACCTCAAGTATTACACCTGGGTCGAGCAGCAGGGCATGACCGTCGAAGACCTCAACGCCCAGTGGTACGACGTCAAGAACACCTGGGACGCCGTCCACGCACAGGCCAAGGAACTCGACGAACTCATCAACGCATTCAACGACGAGGTTGGTCTGCTGAAGGCGCTGTAAGCCGAAATTAAGCCAATATAGAACCAAAATGGGGTGGGGGAATGACCCCACCCCGTTTATTCATCCTTTGCGACAAACGCTTCCTCGGCGGCCTGTTCGCCGTCGATCAAAATTTGTTTCGCAAGCCCGTAATTTTGCTGTTCCAGCGCTTGAATCGCCTGTTCTGCGGCCTGAAATAAAATGATGTAATATTTGGGAATTTCATTCATATTTTACATTTGAATATCCTTTGTTGCATTATATTTTTGTGCTATGTTTATATTACAATGTTCGGCGCATAATTGCAATACAATTTGCATTACGAAACATAATGCGAGGTGCATTGCGATGAAGAAATTCCGAATCCCGAATATTCCGCCCACGACAAACAAGAGCATCCGCTTCCCCAATGACGTGATCGATGAAATTGAGGACGCCATCAAGGGAACGGACTGCACATTTTCTGCGTTCGTGGTCGAGGCTGTGCGTGTCGCGCTGGAAAATCTGAAGGAGGATTCTGAATGAAAAACGTCAAATGTGCG
>VOFE01000078.1_pt1 | contig 14001 bp, 19 predicted proteins | sample 5384071 | NCBI WGS metagenome assembly VOFE01 (sample SAMN12384724, study PRJNA508395) | human gut metagenome | isolation source: healthy gut D | host: Homo sapiens
TGCCACATTCGGAACATTTACGCCCTTTTCTCGCCGAGTTCCCCGCCGTTAACCACTTCACAACGGATATCTTTATCTGTTCTGGATACGACTTTCAGGCCGATCAGTCCGTCGTCGATGAGGATCGTGCTTCCGCGGTCCACGTCTTCCGGAAGTCCCTTATAAGTAATGGAAACCTTTGAAGCGTCTCCCTCGATCTCCTCCGTTGTCAGGATAAATGAAGCGCCGGTCTCCAGCGTTACTTTTTTACCGTCCTTGAGTTTTCCGGTACGGATCTCCGGGCCTTTTGTGTCCAGAAGCATGGCCGTGTTCGTGTGAAGCTCTTCCCGGAGCTGCTTGAGTATATCCATCCGGCCCTTCTGCTCCTCGTGGTCGCCGTGGGAGAAGTTGAATCTCGCCACATCCATGCCGTTGAGCATAAGCTGCTTCATCAGTTCTCTGTCATTTGTATTCGGTCCCATCGTACATACGACTTTGGTTTTCTTCATCATCAAATCATCCTCCTGTCAATCTAATCTGTCTATTTCACATGTTCATGTGTAAAAGATGGTCCTGGCAGTATTCATAATTGCCATTGCACTTGGAGCAGAAACGGAACTCCAGGCACGGGTCATCAAGCTCCGTTCGCCCGCATACCGCGCAGCAGTGCTTCGCCCCATTGGTGTACCGCATATTCACATGCGGGTCTGACTGCCGTTTAAACTTCGCTTTCCTCGCCCGCTCCCGCGGTCCGGAACCGCTTCGTGTTCCGGCTCGAGAGGAAAAAGATCAAAGTTCAAAGGGATGCTCCGATGGCCACCCGGGTCATCAGTCCGCCGCGGACGAAATAGTATGCCGCCATAACAACATAGACGAGCGCCATCCATTTCATCTTGATCGGCAGGATAAAGTAAAGCATTACTTCCATATCCGGATAGATGGCTGCAAACGCCAGGAAAATGGACATGGTGATATAGTTTGTGCTGACCATGCCGATCATGGACAGCTGCATCTCACGCCGAGATCATCTATTTTACAAACGGTGTGGAACAGCGTATGAACGGTGTATGTGCCGGCGGTACCGGTTCCTTTATCGACCAGATGGCATCCCTGCTCCAGACAGACGCTTCCGGACTGAATACATACGCGAAGGACTATGACACAATCTACCCGATTGCAGCACGTTGTGGTGTATTCGCAAAGACTGATATCCAGCCACTCATCAACGAAGGTGCAACGAAGCCAAACCTTGCAGCATCTATCTTCCAGGCGGTTGTCAACCAGACGATCAGTGGTCTTGCCTGTGGTAAGCCAATCAAGGGAAATGTTGCATTTTTAGGTGGTCCTCTCCACTTCCTCGACCAGCTCAAGGAAGCGTTCGTGCGGACACTGAACCTGACGCCGGAGCATATTATCGCACCGGGACATTCGCATCTGTTCGCGGCTGTCGGTGCAGCACTTCAGGCAAAGGAAGAGACACACTATACATTGGATGAGATCAGCGGAAAGCTCACAGCCGACCTTAAGATTGCTGTGGATGTAGACCGTCTTCCACCGCTGTTTGCATCGCAGGAAGACTACGACGCTTTCATCAAAAAGCAGGAGAAAAATAAAGTATTACGTTCCGACCTTGCCACCTACAAGGGGAAATGTTTCCTCGGTGTCGACGCCGGTTCCACAACAACAAAAGTCGCACTGGTTGCCGAGGATGGCAGTCTGCTCTATGATTTTTACAGCAGCAACGATGGTAGTCCTCTTCGGACAACCCTGCGTGCCATGAAAGATATCTATACAAAACTCCCGGATGGCGTGGAGATTGTAGCCGGCTGCTCTACCGGATATGGAGAAGCCTTAATTAAGTCTGCTCTCATGCTCGACTATGGTGAGGTAGAAACAATCGCCCACTACACTGCCGCTGCATTCTTTGATCCGGACGTGGACTGTATCTTAGATATCGGTGGTCAGGATATGAAATGTATCAAGATCAAGAATGAAGTCGTCGACAATGTCATGCTGAACGAAGCATGTTCCTCCGGCTGTGGCTCTTTCATCGAGACATTTGCCAAGTCGTTAAATTATGATGTGAAGGATTTCGCGAAGATCGCACTTTTCGCAGAAAGCCCGATCGATCTCGGAAGCCGTTGTACTGTATTTATGAATTCCAAAGTAAAACAGGCACAGAAGGAAGGCGCAAGCGTCGCTGACATCTCTGCCGGCCTTGCTTATTCTGTTATTAAGAACGCCCTTTTGAAGGTAATCAAGCTGACCGATCCGAAGTCACTTGGCAAAAATATCGTCGTACAGGGTGGAACCTTCTATAACGATGCGGTTCTTCGAAGCTTCGAGCTTATCTCCGGCAGGGAAGCAATCCGTCCGGACATCGCCGGTATCATGGGAGCCTTCGGTGCAGCCCTGATTGCGAGAGACCGTTACGAGGAAGGTGACCAGACGACCATGCTCTCCAAGGAAGCAATGGAAGCACTCACCTACGAGACGAAGATGGCGCGTTGTAAGGGATGTACGAACAACTGTCTCCTTACAATCAACCGTTTCACAGGCGGAAGACAGTTCATCACGGGTAACCGTTGTGAACGCGGTCTTGGTTTAAAGAAAAACCAGCACAACATGCCGAACTTATTTGAATACAAATTTAATCGTTTGTTCTCCTACGAGCCACTGACCGAAAGCGAAGCGTACCGTGGCATCATCGGTATTCCACGTGTCCTGAATATGTATGAGAACTATCCGTTCTGGTTTACATTTCTGACCAAGCTCGGCTACCGGGTACTGCTCTCTCCGAAATCATCGAGAGACATCTATACCCTTGGTATCGAGTCTATCCCAAGTGAGTCGGAATGTTATCCGGCAAAGATCTCGCATGGTCATGTTATGTGGCTGTTGAAGCAGGGAATCAAGACAATTTTCTATCCTTGTATTCCTTACGAGCGTAACGAGACACCGGATGCAAACAACCACTACAACTGCCCGATTGTCACAAGCTACGCAGAGAATATCAAGAACAACATGGAAGAGGTTTCCGCACCGGATGTCACCTACATCCGTCCGTTCCTTGCACTTGATAATAAAGATGCACTAAAGGATCGTCTGCTACGTGAATTCTCGAAATATACAAACGTCACAAAGGAAGAAATAAACGAAGCGGTTGAGGCTGCTTATGCAGAGGCAGATGCAGTCAAAGCGGACATTCAGAAAAAGGGTGAAGAGACGATCGCTTATCTGGAGAAGACCGATAAACTCGGTATCGTGCTTGCCGGTCGTCCATACCATCTGGATCCGGAGATCAACCACGGACTTCCGGAGCTTATTAACTCGTATGATATCGCTGTTTTAACAGAAGACTCTGTTGCACATCTTGGCAAAGTAGAGCGTCCTTTGATCGTATCCGATCAGTGGATGTACCACTCCCGTCTGTACAAGGCTGCAAACTACGTCAAATCAAGCAGGAATCTAGAGCTGATCCAGTTAAATTCCTTCGGCTGTGGTCTGGATGCCGTTACGACCGACTGTGTCAACGATATCCTGACAAACTCCGGCAAGATTTACACCGTATTAAAGATTGATGAAGTCAGCAACTTAGGTGCGGCACGTATCCGTATCCGTTCGCTGATCAGTGCAGTCAATGTCAGAAGAAAGCATAATTTTACACCATGCCCGATGCCAAGTAATTATAACCGTGTAGAATTCACAACAGATATGAAGGATTATACTGTATTGGTACCACAGCTCTCCCCAATTCATTTCAATGTATTGGCTCCAGCGATGCGCCATATGGGATTAAATATTGAGATTCTTCCGGATGCAACAAAAGAAGTCATTGATACCGGCTTAAAATATGTAAACAACGATGCCTGCTATCCTTCTTTGATCGTTGTAGGTCAGATGATGCATGCCATCACATCCGGCAAATATGACATCAATAAACTGGCACTTATTATGACACAGACCGGCGGTGGCTGCCGTGCAACAAACTACGTTGGCTTTATCCGTCGTGCACTTGCAAAGGCCGGCTACCCACAGATTCCGGTGATTGCCCTCTCCGTACAGGGCTTTGAGAATAACTCCGGTTTCGTATGGAATATGAAGACGGTCAAATGCGCGATGCAGGCGCTCGCAATCGGAGATCTGTTCATGCGCGTTGTCTACCAGACTCGTCCATACGAGAAGGTAAAGGGATCTGTCAATAAGCTGCACCGCAAATGGGAACATGCAGCCATCCGTTGCATGGAAAATGGCGGTCGCGGATTCAGTAAACTGGTACATGATATCGTCAAAGACTTCGACAACGTGCCTTTGAATGAAAATATAAAGAAGCCACGTGTTGGTATCGTTGGCGAGATTCTTGTTAAGTTCCTCCCATCTGCCAACAACCACTTGGTAGAGCTTCTGGAGGCAGAAGGAGCCGAAGCGGTTATGCCGGATCTGCTGGACTTGTTTTTATAACCAAAACTTCAAAGTCTCATCTCGGGATGAATTAGTCAAAAAAACTTGCAGGACGTCTCGGTGTTCAGGCGGTTGAATGGTTTCGGTCTCCTGCAAAAGCCTTCGCAGAAAGCAAACATTTTTCCCTCCTGCAAAATCGAACATTTAGCAGAAATGGCATCTGATATCGTTTTGGGAATAAGGTATGCTGCGAAGGAATGGTTTCTGACTCTGATAAATCTTGAATTCTTGAAATCCGGTACAAAACAGGCATCTGCCGAACAGTCCCGTTTGCCTGTCATATCCGCCAAACAGTCGTAGGAAAAGCGTGTGACAAAGATCCGTTCTGTGACGGCGCCATCCGCAGTCAAATATTGTCGCCATTGATTTCGATCCCGGCGCAAGCGAATGACCGGAAGAAACAGCGCCACCGCATGGCTGCCGTGTATATTTTCTGATGAAATTCCATAATCACTCTGTACATTTTACATGCGAAAAAACGGCAGAAATCTTCAGGAAATCAGGTTTATTGCCCGCAGGGATGCCGTTTTATTAAAAAATAAATGTAAAATCTTATATAAAATCGAAGTGTTTTGATGCCTGCACTTACCATGGAACTCAGGATCATCTCTCCCGGCACTTCCGTATCGGCGATCCTTTCCGCTCCGGACTGCCTCCAGTTCTTCCCGGCTCCGTATCCAGAGCACACCGATGCTGTGAAGTCCGCACTTCTTTGCGCCGATGATATCATGGAGCGGTCCCCGACCATGACCGCATATTTCTGCTCTTCTTGTGAGATGTTACATGTTTCAATCACATATTCAATGATATTCTTCTTTGACCGTGCGCGTATTCCATGCAGGCTCCGCCGATAAAGTTCAAAATATTTTGAAAACCCAAAATAATCCGCAATAAGTTCTGCAAACATCTCCGGTTTTGATGTTGCCATCGGAAACGGAAACCCTTTTTTTCAGTTTTTCCAACATCTCGATCACACCGTCATATACCCGGTTCTCAAAGATCCCTTTTTCGCCGTAGTATTCTATAACAGCGCCACCATCCGGCGTCCTTCCTCATCGGAAAGACCGAAGACTTTCCAAAACTGTTCTTTCAGCGGCGGTCCGATAAAGAACGGAGTTGCCTCTTCCGGTTCGGGAAGATGATTTTCTCAAGTGCATATTTAATACTATTCATGATTCCCGGCGCGGAATCCGTAAGTGTTCCGTCCAAGTCAAAAAATATCGTCTTGTATTTATTCTTTTATCTGAAAATCATTGATGCCATATTCTAAAAATTCTTAAAAAATGCGGATTATCCTTTCGTCCTCATCCGTTTAAAAACTTCGGATGTGATCTTGATCTTCACTTTGCGTCTTGACTTTTTTTCACAATAACATAATATCCGAAATCATCATTTACTTTTATAAAACACGATCTCCTTCTTTATGTCCAAGAAGAGCTTTTCCAAGCGGCGATTCAATACTTACAAGACCATTCAGGGAACTTCCTCTGACTGATGTTACAATCCGGTACGTCTCCACTTCTTCATCATCTTCACAGTACACCTCCACTGTATTATTAAGTCCGATTTCATCTTCTTTAGATTCATCTTCTACGATCACCGCAGTTTTTAACATTCTTTCCAGATAACGGATTCGACTTTCATTTCTGTTTTTTTCTTTTTTTGCCGCATGATATTCAAAATTTTCACTTAAATCTCCATGAGAACGGGCTTCTTTTACCGCTTCAATCAATTCCTTTCTTTCTACCAATTTCCGATGTTCAATCTCTTCCTGAATCTTTCTACATCGCTCTTTTGTCAGCTTTTCCGCATAATTTTATTCCTCTTTACGGCTGACTTTATATATAAAGTTCCATTATTGCGCTACATAAACGAAAGACCCCTGAATCCTTCTGAGGTCTGTTCGTATATAAAACGAATTGCTAAATTTTTATCAAAAGAAGAGATTTTCCCGTCATCTCTTTCGGCTGCTCCATTCCCATGAGTTCAATCAGGGTCGGTGCGATGTCTGCCAGGCATCCGCCCTCTCTGAGTCTTAGGACGGATCTGCATTTACAAGGATGAACGGAACCTGATTGGTCGTATGAGCAGTAAACGGCTCGCCGGTCGTGTAGTCAATCATCTGCTCTGCATTGCCATGGTCTGCACAGATAAACATCTGGGCGTCCACTTCTTTGATCGCGTCAACCGCTCTTGCCGACGCATTCGTCAACAGCTTCTATCGCTTTGATAGCTGCCGGCCTCAACACCTGTATGTCCAACCATATCCGGATTTGCAAATTTATAATAATTACGTCATATTTATCTGATTTTATGGCCTCGACGAGCTTTACCGCATACTTCATATGCACTCATCTCCGGTTTCAGATCATAGGTCGCCACCTTCGGTGACTTTACGAGGATCCTGTCCTCCCCTTTGTTCGGCTCTTCCACACCGCCGTTAAAGAAAAATGTGACATGCGCATATTTTTCAGTCTCTGCAATACGAGCCTGTTTCAGACCCTTTGCTGCAAGAAACTCACCAAATGTATTGGTGATCTCTTCTTTTACAAATGCAACCTGTTTATTCGGGATCGTAACATCGTATTCTGTAAAACATACATACGTTGTTTTCACGCGCTCGCCGCGTTCAAATCCGTCGAACTGTCATCGCAGAATGTTCTCGTGATCTCTCTTGCGCGATCCGGACGGAAATTGAAGAAGATAACAGAATCCCCGCTCTTAACGGTCGCTGTCGGAGCGCCGTCCTTCATAACGACCATCGGTTCAACAAACTCGTCGGTTTTCTTTGTCATAAGAAGCCTGGATTCCCTCTGTCGCCGATGCTGCTTCATCGCCCTCGCCAAAAACAAGCGCATTATATGCCTTTTCAACACGATCCCAGCGGTTGTCACGATCCATCGCATAATAACGACCTGATACAGATGCAACTTCACCGACGCCGATCTCTTTCATCTTTGCTTCCAGCTCTTCCACATATTCTTTTTCCGGATGCCGGCGGTGTGTCACGGCCGTCCAGGAAGCAGTGTACGTATACTTTCTCAATGCCCTGTCTTTTTGCCAGCTCAAGCAGTCCGTAAATATGCGTATTGTGACTGTGAACGCCGCCGTCAGATACAAGTCCCATCATGTGCAGCGCGGAATCGTTTTTCTTCACATTCTCGCATGCCGCCACAAGCGCTTTATTCTCAAAGAAATCTCCGTCCTGAATTGACTTTGTGATTTTGTCAAGATCTTGATATACAATTCGTCCAGCTCCCATATTCAAATGTCCGACCTCTGAATTTCCCATCTGTCCTTCCGGAAGTCCGACTGCCATTCCGCTTGCATTTCCTTTCACGAACGGGCATTCTGTCATCAGCTTGTCCATTACCGGAGTTTTTCCTTCTGCTACAGCATTACCCTTATCATCGGCTCTCAAGCCATATCCATCTAATATCATCAATACGGTTGGTTTTTACTCATATCCATATCTCCTTTATACTATACATTTGGACGCCTTGTCCTCGTTACCTATTTAACCGTTTTGCACTGAATTTTCAATATGTTAGCCATTTTTTTCTTATTCCTTCTGCTCTCCTGTTACTTCCGCAACAATCCCCGGATCCGCGCTTCCGTCTCTTCCAAGCCTCCGCAATATCGGCAATATTCATGCCTTTAGCCAGTTTCTTCTGCACCAGTTTACGCAACATCTGTTCTTCGCCGAACTTTCTGCCGCGTTCCATAATTCTATCCGATACTTCACACATGATATCCATGCCTCCTTCTTCTTTCTTCAGATAGCGTACCCGCTTCGATAATTACCTTCACTGTCATCGTCCGGATCCGCCGTCTTGAAGTAATTCATCAGCTTCGCGATCCGCGATCCGTCGTCTACCGCCGCATTTATAAAAAAGATATATTCTCCGTCATCATACAGAATCCCCGTGTCCCCAGCGTCTTGTCCACCGGGTAGATGACTTTCCCGCAATGCCAGATATCGTTCTCACTGATATGTTTCCTGTCTCCGCCAGCACGTCAAGCCGCACCGAGTGTGTCTTGATCTGGGAGATCGCATACTGCGTCCGCACATCCTTCACCTTCAGATCATCGAACCCGGTCAGGATCCGAAGGATATGCTGACACGCCGGGACGTCACGCAGCGCCACGGACATGAATACGTCGCTCAGGAGATTGAATGACTGAATCGCATCCGCTGATCTCTCTGCTGTTAATAGGGAATTAAAAGCATTGAGATTTTCCTGAATGTTACAGAATTATGGATGCGGCTGACGCCGCCTTAGAATCAGACATGCCGGAAATATAATGCTTTTCCATATGATAGCACATGCGGATAGAAAATGCCAGACGAAAAATTTTATCTCAGACACGAAAACAGCCCGCCGGATGATCCTTCACCCGACGGGCCTTTTTCTCCCGATCTACCTATTTGTAGCAAACGATCTTTCCGAAGTCTGCCTTCAGGGAAGCGCCGCCCACCAGGGCGCCGTCGATGTCAGCCTGTGCGAACAGCTCAGCTGCATTTCCTGCGTTTACAGAGCCGCCGTACTGGATACGGATCGCTGCTGCGGTAGCTTCGTCATAGATTTCAGCGAATGCACTCGCGGATGCCTTTGCACAACTTCCTCAGCCTGCTCTGTTGTAGCATCGCCCAAATCGGCTCATAAGCGATAACCATTGTCTTAGCCTGGTCAGCTGTTACGTTCTGAAGACCTACTTTAACCTGCTGACGGATGAAGTCCATTGTCACGCCCTGTTCTCTCTGAGTAAGTGTCTCACCGCAGCACATGATCGGTGTGATACCATGCTCGAAAGCTTTGAGCATTTTTTTGTTAACGTCTTCGTTTGTCTCACCGAAGTAATCTCTTCTCTCGGAATGTCCAAGTACTACGTACTTCACGCCAGCGTCTACGAGCATAGCAGGAGCGATCTCGCCTGTGTAAGCACCTTTCTCCTCGAAGTACATGTTTTCAGCACCAACCTGGATGTTTGTTCCTTTAGCTGCCTCAACAACAGGAATGATGTCGATAGCCGGTACGCAGAATACTACATCAACTTCTTCATTTGCTACTAAGCGGTTTTAAAGTTCTTCAACCAGAGCAACTGCCTCGCTCGGAGTCATGTTCATTTTCCAGTTTCCGGCAATGATTTTCTTTCTAGACATTTTATATATCTCTCCGGTTTTTCTTGGACCACTTTTTCATCGTTGTTTTATTTATCGTTTGCTGCAGCTACTCCTGGGAGCTCTTTGCCCTCCAGGAACTCAAGAGAAGCACCGCCACCTGTGGAGATGTGTGTCATCTTATCGCCATATCCAAGGATATTTACAGCTGCTGCGGAATCGCCGCCACCGATGATTGTTGTTGCATCTGTCTCAGCAAGAGCTTTTGCAACTGCCTCTGTACCATGTGCGAAGTTCGGCATCTCGAAGCATCCCATCGGTCCGTTCCATACAACAGTCTTGGCATCTTTTACAGCGTCTGCAAAAAGCTTTTCAGTCTCCGGTCCGATATCCATTCCTTCCCATCCGTCCGGAATCTCACCACGTGAAACAACTTTGTATTTGCGTCGTTTGAGAATGCATCTGCAACGATTCTGTTATCTAAAGGAAGAAGAAGCTTCACACGCCCGTCTTCTGCTTTCTTCATCATGTCGAATGCATACTGAAGGTAATCATCCTCACAAAGAGATGTTCCGACGGTGTCCGCCCTGCTGCCTTTTGCGAAATGTATAAGACATACCACCACCGATGATCAGTGTATCTACCTTATCAAGAAGGTTGTTGATTACGGAGATCTTGCTGGATACCTTAGCACCACCAAGAATGGCTACGAATGGACGCTCCGGATTATTGACAGCGTTGCCAAGGAAATCAATCTCTTTCTGCATTAAATATCCAACAACAGCAGTATCTACATATTTTGTAACACCTACGTTAGAGCAGTGAGCTCTGTGAGCAGTTCCGAATGCATCATTTACAAATACATCACAGAGGGAAGCAAGATCTTCGCTGAACTTGTCTTCGTTCTTTGTCTCTTCTGCACGATAACGTGTGTTCTCAAGAAGAACTACATCTCCATCTTTCATCTCTGCTACAGCAGCTTTTGCGTTCGGTCCTACTACCTCAGGATCTGCAGCAAATTTCACTTCCTGGCCAAGAAGCTCGGAAAGACGAACTGCTACAGGTGCAAGAGATAACTCCGGTTTCGGCTCTCCCTTCGGTTTTCCAAGGTGGGAGCAAAGAATAACCTTTCCGCCGTCTGCGATCAGTTTCTTGATTGTAGGAAGAGCAGCTACAAGACGGTTCTCATCTGTGATTTTTCCATCCTGAAGCGGAACATTGAAGTCGCATCTTACAAGTACTTTCTTTCCTTTTACATTGATATCATCTACGGTTTTTTTTTTTGTTCAGTTTCCCTCCTGCCATTCCAATGCATTGCCCGCCTTTCTTTTTTTGCGGCATCGCAGGTCCTTATTTAAAAATGTTTTCCGGTCCTGCACAAAAGTCTGTTTTTTTTTTTTGGTCATTTTCGATAAAAGGGCCCGGTCCTTTCAGACCGGACCCTTTTGAGTCTATTCTTTTTGCCGTTCAGTTTAAAAAATTAAGCCTAGCAGTTTGCCGAAGTGCTTGATTGTACGAACCATCTGGCTTGTGTAGGAGTTCTCGTTGTCATACCAGGAAACTACCTGTACTTCTGTTGTGCCATTCTCAAGTGGAAGTACCATTGTCTGAGTTGCATCGAAGAGGGAACCATATCTCATGCCAACGATATCGCTGGATACGATTTCATCCTCGTTGTAACCGAAGGACTCATTGGAAGCTGCTTTCATAGCTGCGTTGATCTCCTCTTTAGTAACAGTTCCTTCTACTACTGCTGTTAGGATTGTGGTAGAACCTGTTGGGGTAGGTACACGCTGAGCGGAACCGATAAGTTTGCCGTTAAGCTCTGGGATAACAAGTCCGATAGCTTTAGCAGCACCTGTGCTGTTAGGAACGATGTTAACTGCAGCTGCACGGGATCTTCTCAGATCGCCTTTTCTCTGCGGTCCGTCAAGAGTCATCTGATCGCCTGTGTAAGCGTGGATTGTGCACATGATACCGGATTTGATCGGAGCAAGATCGTTAAGAGCCTTAGCCATTGGAGCTAAGCAGTTTGTTGTACAGGAAGCTGCGGAGATGATCTTATCCTCGTGTTGTAAGACCCTGATGGTTTACATTGTAAACGATGGTCTTAAGATCGTTACCAGCCGGAGCGGAAATAACTACGTGCTTAGCACCTGCATCGATATGAGCCTGAGCTTTGCTTTGGAGGTGTAGAAACCTGTGCACTCAAGAACTACGTCTACACCGATCTCTCCCCATGGAAGCTCTGCAGCGTTAGCCTTAGCATAGATTTTGATCTCTTTTCCGTCTACTGTGATGGAATCCTCGCCTGCTGTTACTTTATCAGCAAGAGCGTATCTTCCCTGTGTAGAATCATATTTTAATAAGTGAGCAAGCATCTTAGGAGATGTAAGATCGTTGATTGCTACGATCTCAAATCCTTCTGCTCCAAACATCTGACGGAATGCAAGACGACCGATACGTCCAAAACCATTAATTGCAACTTTTACTGCCATGATAAATTCCTCCTAAAAGTTTAAAAATATTTGAGTGTAAGTTTTGTTGAAAAAACCCCTTTAAACACGTCGTCATTGTTAAAATTCATCAACTAGAGATAATTGTACTAAAATGAAAACAAAAAATTCAAGTACTAAATCTGTTTTTAATACTCAAATCAGCCTTATTTATGCACGGATCCGTTCAGGGATTTTCTAAAACCAAATGAAGGCCTTCGCCCAATGAATTCTGTGTAATACCGGAATCCGGATTTGCGCGAAGTCCGCCCGCCCGGTCAAAAATCCCAGGCCACGTGTTCCGGCCGGTGGCCGTCCGCCCCCACCGTCACCATCTTTAAGTTCCCGGTAGCTTCTTCAGCACATCCGGATGGGGATTCGGCAATCCAAGACCATACTTCAGGCCGCCGGTGTTCATTTCAGCCTTTTCCTGAATCGATCAATTTCTTAGGATGGCGTCGATCTCATCGGCAAACATCCGGTAAGAATAATCCTCTGCCTGATGTCTCCAGTAGCGCACCACATAATCCAGATGCCCCAGCGCATCGAAATCATTTGACGCCGTCCAGGCAGCGCAGAGTTTCGACAAACGCTTCCCGGTAGGCCTCCGCATCCGGCCGTCCTTCAAAAGACCTTTCCCGTAATAGGGGTCTTCCCCCAGACCAGATGGACGGATCCGATCACATAATCAAAGGGGCAGGCATGCGTCAACGTTCCCATCCTTTCCCGAGGTGGGGCTGCAGCTAATTCAATGCCGATCGCACATGAATCCGTCGCGGTTTTTTCTTTTTAAAAGAAAGCGTCCGGAAATTTTTCCGCATCAAACCGGAACGGCGTCTCCCGGGCGCGATTTCGCCCCTCCGGCGGGAAATCCAAGATCCATGTGATCCGTGATGTCACCGCATCCAGCCCGCTTTCCGCCCGGTTCAAGCATGACTGCCCACACCGCCTGGCTGTCTGTTGGAAAATTCGTATGCATATGAAAGTCGCTGCGGATCGAAAGTCCGCCTGATGTCCTTTCACCTTTCACAGGATCGTTCCTCCTCCCAGCACATATTCGCCGTCGTAAACAACAGTGCCTGACCTGGCGTCACCGCCCGCTGGGGCTCTTCAAAATGACAGACGATCTCATCTTCACCCGTCTTTTCCGACCGTACACCAGGCGCCTTTGTGGTTGTACCGGATCTTGGCAAACACCGCTTCGATTCCGGCAGATCTTCCACCGCCATAAAGTTGATCCGTTTTGCACGGACAACCGTTGTCAGAAGATTCTTCATAAGTTCCGATAACCACCTCATTCGTCTCCGGACGGATTTCAGAACGAAAGCCGGATGCCCGAGCGCCAGTCCAAGTCCCTTTGCGCTGTCCGACCGTATAATGGATAATCCCTTTATGCTCCCTAGGATCAGTTCCGTCCGGTGTAACGAAGTTCCCTTCCGGGATCTCCCTTCCCTGTATAGTTCCCTGATAAAGGAAGCGTAATCCTGATCCGGCACGAAACAGATCTCCTGACTCTCCGGCTTGTCTACCGGAGAAGGCCGATCTTTCCGCCATGGAGCGGATCTCATCTTTTGAATATTCTCCCACCGGCATCAGGGTTGTGAAAGCTGCTCCTGGGTCAGATTGTACAGCGCATACGTCTGGTCTTTTTGCCGGTTGCCGAACGCCGGATGGCATAACGCCCGTTTTCCAAGCTTTTCAACCTTGCATAATGTCCGGTGGCGATAAAAAATCCGCCCCGATCGAGATGCTGCGCTGAAGCAACGCTTCCCATTTCACATAGCGGTTGCAGGCGATACACGGGTTCGGTGTTCTGGCCGTTCACATAAGAATCTGCAAAGTAGTCGATCACATTTTTTTGGAATCTCTCTGAAATTCATCACATAATAAGGAATGCCCAATGCCGCCACTCTCCGGGCGTCCTCCACGGCGCTTAAGCCGCAG
>VOFE01000100.1_pt1 | contig 14001 bp, 27 predicted proteins | sample 5384071 | NCBI WGS metagenome assembly VOFE01 (sample SAMN12384724, study PRJNA508395) | human gut metagenome | isolation source: healthy gut D | host: Homo sapiens
TGTCAGAGAGGATTTCCGGATATCCTGTACCTTGCTCATGACATCGAGTGAAAATGCATCGATACGAAGTGACGGCAATGACACATTCACATGATCGGTATCGCGCAATGTGATCAGGTAATTCAGCAGCACATCAAGGTCTTCGTAATCACTCGAGCTGAGCGAACTTAACGAAATCTCCTCGTACCCTGTATTATCGAGCATCGTACGGGCATATGCTTTCAGCATCTCCACATTCTTCTGCCGCGTCGGACGGTAGATCATTCCCGCCTGACAGAATCTGCAGCCACGGATACAGCCACGCATGATCTCTAAGCAGACACGATCCTGGGTTGCGCGGATATACGGGACAACCGGCTTCATCGGATATGAAACATTCTCAAAATCAACGACGACCTGACGTTTTACCTTTGCTGGGACATCCTCATATTTCGGTACGACCTTCTCGATCGTTCCATCTTCCTGATACGAAACCTCATACATCGATGGCACATAAATGCCCGGAATCGAAGATGCTCTCCGCAGGAAATCCTCCCGGCTCATGTCCGAATGTTTATACTGTTTGTACAGATCCGGTAGTTCGGATTCACCATGATCCACGGCGTCCCTGTCGTAAAGCCTGCGTTTTCCGTGGCATCCCACTGGAACGGTGTGCGGGCGTTGTCCCGGCTTTTATACCGCAGGTATTTCATCATTTCTTCTTCCGTGAACACGCCCTGTCCGACCAGTTCGTGATAAGCGTTGATGCTGTCAAGGTCGCGGAAGTCGGAAATGTCTTTAAAGGGCACATTCGTCATGCCCAGCTCCTCGCCCTGGTAGATATAAGGAGTCCCCTGCATCATGTGGAGACAGGTGGCCAGCATTTTGGCAGACAGTTCCCGGTACTCGCCGTCGTCGCCGAATCTTGAGACAGACCGGGGCTGGTCGTGGTTTTCCCAGAAGAGACTGTTCCATGCGATGGTATCCAGCCCTTTCTGCCATTTTGTCAGGATTGATTTCAGGTCGCGCAGATCCATCTTCTTATCCGACCATTTATTGGTGCCGTCGGCGTCCACATCCATGTGTTCGAACTGGAATACCATGTTCAGTTCTTTTCCGTCGCTCCGGGCATATTTTTTGCCTCTTCCAGCGTGACGCCGGAACATTCGCCTACGGTGAGGGTATCTCTGCCGTCCAGCACTTCTCTTCGCATCTCCTGGAGATATTCGTGGACACGGGGCCGTTGGCGGGCTCGTTGAAGCTTGCGTAGCCGTTGATGCCCGGCGCTCCGTCCGGAAATGTCTGATCTTTGGAGATCAGGCTGATCACATCCATACGGAATCCGTCCACGCCTTTCTTCAGCCACCAGTTCATCATGTCAAATACTTCCCTTCTGACTTCCGGGTTGTCCCAGTTCAGATCGGGCTGTTTTTTCGAGAAGAGATGAAGATAATACATACCGATTATTCTGTTGTCATATTCCCAGGCGGAGCCTGAGAAGCAGGAGCCCCAGTTGTTCGGTTCCCTGCCGTCTTTTGCTGGCCGCCAGATATAGTAATCCCTGTACGGATTCTCCTTTGAACTGCGGCTCTCGATAAACCATTTATGTTCGTCCGAAGTGTGGTTCACCACCAGATCCATAACGATACGGATGCCTCTTTTATGCGCCTCATCAAGCATCCTGTCGTAATCATCCATTGTCCCGAATTCTTTCATGATGGCCTGATAGTCGCTGATATCATACCCGTTGTCGTCATTGGGCGACTGGTAGACCGGCGAGAGCCAGACCACATCGATTCCCAGCTCTTTCAGGTAATCCAGCTTTTCCGTGATGCCGTTCAGATCGCCGATGCCGTCCCCTGTTGCTGTCTTTGAAGCTCCGCGGATAGATCTGATAGACGACAGACTCTTTCCACCATATCTTTTCCATATCACAATTCCTCTTTTCTTTTTTATTCTGACATCAGCATACACTGATGCTGAAGATGATCCATATAAACGAAAGAAACGGCCGCCGGGCTTTTTGCGCAAGTCCGGCGGCCATATGCCCTGTATTTATTTTACAGGATTTCTCCGTTGCTTTCTATTACTTTTTGTACCAGAAGAACAAAGTTATGGCGATGCCAGCGTTTCAATCAGGGCATCCGCATCCATATCCTGCCCGATCTGTTCCGCGATCACAGAACTGCTGACCTGTGCGATCTCTGCACGGCTCTGGTCCAGGCATACGTAGAATACGAAGCATAGGATGCCGATCACCAGCCGGACATAGAAGCTCCCGCCGGATGATGTGCTGTGTTCTGCGGCGGTACGGCCATCGCCGTACAGGCTGCTGCAGATCCTGCCGTACCGGGGATGGACGGCGGGGAGTTCGTTATGATCATTGTAAAGTTTTCTGGTCTGCCGGAGCAGTTCCTGGCGGCGGAGTTCGGATTCGTTCATAAACAGCCTCCGGGGCATAAGTTCCTGTTTGTAAAACTTATGCCCCGGAATATCCGCTTAGAACGCAAGTCAGGCTTTTCTAGCGGTATCCGCCAGTTCATTTGTGATATCTTCCCAGGTTACGCCGCGCTCTACCATAAGCACCATGGCGTGGTACAGGAAGTCTGAGATCTCGTACTTGATCTCCTCGGGATTGGGATTCTTGGCGGCGATCACGATCTCGGTCGCCTCCTCTCCCACTTTCTTCAGGATCTTGTCGATGCCCTTTTCAAAAGAGATAGTTGGTGTAGGATCCTTCCTTCGGATTCTCCCGCCATCCAGGATCGTGTTGTACACAGATTCGAATACCTGGAGCGGATTCTTTGCGTCGTAGTCGGCGCCCACGATAGTCGTGTAGAAGCAGGAACGGTTGCCGGTATGGCAGGCTGCGCCGATCTGTTCCACTTTGGCAAGCAGGGTGTCTTTGTCACAGTCCACGGCCAGGGGACTTCACATACTGGAAATGCCCGGATGTCTCTCCTTTGACCCACTGGCACTGACGGCTCCGGCTGTAATAAGTCATGCGCCCGGTCTTTACAGTATTGTCGAACGCTTCTTCATTCATATAGGCCATCATAAGCACTTCATTTGTCTTATAGTCCTGGACGATCACCGGGATCAGCCCGTCGGAATTCAGTTTGAATTCGCTGAAATCCATGATGCTCTCAAAGGAGGTCATCTGGATCCCGGCGTCGGCGCAGACATCTTTGAATTCGTTAAAATCCATGTTCAGGTCGCTTACAAACAGCCCGGATACACCCTTTGATGCTGTCGCATTTCAGGATGCGCAGGATCTCGCTCTGCTCCATCGTATCGGTGAGTACGACGCAGGGAAGTTCGGTGATGTTCATGACCGAGTTGAGGTCAAGCCGGTGCATGAATACGATCTCCGTGCTGAATTCTTCGATCAGATGCTGTTGTTTGAACAGCGTATCAAAATCATTGAGGGATACCGCGATCCGCTCTTTACCGAACCGCTGGGACACCTCCTGGATCAGGTCGATGGAAAGCGGTTTTGAGAAATTCAGGATCGCACGCTTGGCTCCGGCGTACAGGATCTTCTTCACATCCTCTGATCTGCGGATATTTCCGCCGGCGATCATGGGGATGCTGATCACCCGGTTGATCCGTTTGATCAGGTCGATCGCTTCGTCGTGTTCTTCGTCGGATACAGACAGGTCGAAAACGATCAGTTCGTCCGCGCCCCGGTCACAGTACTGTTTTGCCAGTGTGACCACATCTTCTGAGAGCACGGTATCGTTGTCAAACCATTTTACGGCCTTCCCGTGATCAATGAAGATACAGGGGTCAGTCTTTTATAGCTCATGTATGTCAGTCTCCTTTTTTCATTTCAGTCTTAAAGTGTGCCTTTTGTAGACCATACGTCTTTTATGCGGGGGCTCTTCGGATACTGCCGCATCAAGCGCTTTTCCGAAGGCTTTGAAGAGGGCCTCCGCCATATGGTGGTTATTGCCGGTTTCCATGATCTTCAGGTGCAGGTTCATTGCGGCGCCATAGGAAACCGCATAGAAGAACTCACGCATCATTTCTGTGTCCATTGTTCCAAGGCGGGGGACGGTGAACTCTGCGTTGTATCTGAGATACGGGCGTCCGCACAGATCAATGGCGGATAGGGCCAGCACTTCATCCATTGGAAGGATGAAATAACCGTATCTGCGGATCCCGGCCTTTTCGCCGAGTGCCTGCCGATCGCCTGACCGAGGACGATTCGCGGTATCTTCGATGGTGTGATGGCTGTCCACGTCCAGATCGCCGCTCGCTTTTACGTCCAGATCGAAAAATCCATGTCGCGCAAATCCGTCCAGCATGTGGTCAAAAAACGGGATGCCGGTGTCGATCTGATTCTTTCCTGTTCCGTCCAGGTTAAGCGTCAGTTGATGTCTGTTTCTTTTGTTTTTCTTTTTGCATGGATGCGATTCTGTTTTTCCATAACTCTCCTTCAGTCCTTTTCTCCGTCAAAGCGGACTTTGATTGAATTTGCATGGGCGGTCAGATGTTCTGCTTCGGCAAATTTTTCGATATCTGTATGGATCTTCTCAAGCGCATTTCGGGAGTAAGAGATGATGCTGGATTTTTTTGATAAAGTCATCAACAGACAGAGGCGAGAAGAATTTCGCCGTCCCGTTGGTCGGAAGAACGTGGTTCGGACCTGGCAAAATAGTCGCCGAGCGGCTCGCTAGAATACTCTCCGATAAAATAGCTCCGGCATTACGGATCTTTGTCATCACCTCAAACGGATTCGCTGTCACGATCTCCATATGTTCTGAAGCGATCTCATTTGCCGCGTCGATGGCGTCTTCCAGGGTGTCCGCCAGCAGGATATGTCCATAGTTGTCCAGTGATTTCCGGATGATCTCACCGCGGGAAAGCTCCGGACAAAGCATCTGCCTGTGTAGAAACCTTCTCTGCAAGCTCCATACTTGTTGTAACCAGAATTGCAGATGCCATCTCGTCATGCTCTGCCTGGGAAAGAAGGTCAGCTGCCACAAAATGCGGATTAGCTGTCTCATCTGCAAGAACAAGGATCTCACTCGGTCCTGCGATTGAATCAATGCTTACGAATCCATAAACCGCTTTCTTAGCAAGAGCTACGTAGATATTTCCAGGTCCTACGATCTTATCTACCTTCGGAATAGACTCTGTTCCATATGCAAGTGCTGCAATTGCCTGAGCTCCACCAACTCTTGTAAACTTTATCTGCACCGGCCTCTTTTGCCGCAACCAGTGTTGTCGGAGTTACTCTTTCCATCTTTTCCTGGAGGTGTTACCATGATGATCTCATCTACACCTGCAACCTTCGCCGGCATGATATTCATAAGTACAGAAGATGGGTAAGCTGCCTTTCCACCCGGCACATAAACGCCGACTCTCTGGAGTGCTGTCACTTTCTGTCCAAGAATAGTTCCGTCCGGCTTAGAGTCAAACCAGCTGTACTGCATCTGTTTCTGGTGATAGTCTCTGATATTCACCAGTGCTTTTCTGATAATAGCGATCAGTTCATCATCTACCTGCTCATACGCTTCTGCGATCTCTTCTTCCGTTACAAGAAGATGCTCTGCGTCCAGTCTGACTCCATCAAATTTCTCTGTATATTCAAATACAGCCTCGTCTCCCTTTTCTTTCACCGCATTCAATATTTCCTGAACACTTGCTTCAAACTTCCCATAGTTATTCGGGCTTCTCTTTAAAAGGTCATCCAGAAGATTCTTCTTCGTATTCTCATTCAGTTTCTCTATACGCATTTGTCTATTCCTCCCTCAGAAGATTTCTTAAATTTGTGATCAGCTCTTTGATTCTGTCATTTTCCATTCGCATACTGACCGGATTGACGATCATACGGGCGGACAGAGGGCATACCTCTTCTAATACGACTAGTCCGTTTTCTTTCAGTGTAGAACCGGTTTCAACGATATCTACAATGACTTCAGATAAGCCCAACAATCGGTGCCAGTTCAATCGAACCGTTTAATTTCACAATTTCTACTGTCTGATGCTTCTTATTATAGAAATAGTCTTTCGCAATATTCGGGTATTTCGTGGCCACACGGATCAGTTCATGATGTCTGCAGTTTCTCTGCTGTCTCTTCATATCCCACACACACACATCCGGCATTTACCAAATCCAAGATCCAGTACCTCATGTACTTTATTTCCCGCTTCCAGAATCGTATCTTTTCCGACCACTCCAATATCTGCTGCACCATACTCTACATAAGTCGGGACATCCGGTCCTTTTGCGAGAAAGAATTTCAATTTCAGTTCTTCATTTACAAAGATCAGCTTCCGGAATCTTTATCTTTCATTTCATCGCAGGTGATTCCCAAGTTTCTCCAGCATATCCAGCGTTTTGCTGGCGAGTCGCCCTTTCGTCAGCGCAAATGTCAGGTATTTCATAGGTTATGCTCCTTTAATCCGGAATGATTTCTTTTCTGTTGACCGCTTTTCTTCACCGGTCTCCAGATTGATCATTTCAATCTTCATGTCGTCATTTAAAAACAGACAGAAGAACGCTTGTCCATACGCTCCGGCGTGCATCGTTTCATCCCAGGAGTTTCCCGGGACATTTTTCATAAGTTCGACATATTGCGTCCTTTGGCGCGGAAAGCCCGCCAGGGTGATGGCCCGTCTTCCGCTGCTTCTGTGTATACGATCAGGTTGCGGTGTACGGTGTCGGTCGGGATCTTCTGCCTGGAAAGGGCGCTCATCAGTTCGTCCACGATAATGGCAAAACCGATGGAAGGCGTGCTTCTTTCCAAATTTCTCCAGAAGATGGTCATAGCGTCCGCCCCGTACGATGGCGTCGCCGGTACCATAAGTATAGGCACGGAAAATGACGCCGGTATAATAACCGTAGTTCCCGCTCATGCTCAGGTCAAATGTAATATGGTCTTCCGCTCCGTAAAGCTCCAGCAGGCGGAAAATGTCCTGCAGACGCTTCACCCCAGGCGGACATCCTCATCCGGCGCAATTGGAGCGCCTGGTCGAGGATCTCCGGCCCACCCGACCAGTTCCGGAAGAATATGGAAAGCCTGGCGGACAGGCTCTTTCACGCAATCTCTGCCGTCCAGAATCTCTTCCACACCAAAGTAATTGCGGTTCGTGATCAATGGGAACGGATCTCCCGGCTTTCTTCTTCGTTCATCTTCGATTCGTTGCCTCGAAAAGACTCTGAATAAAATCAACATGTCCGATACTTACCTGGAATTCCTTTAGGCCGGTTTTCTTAAGTCCGTCCACGACCATGGCGATCATTTCGGCATCGGCTTCGACCGAATCAAGCCCGATCAGCTCCGCGCCGAGCTGGGTGTTTTCTTTCAGACGTCCCTGATAGCTGGAATGGTTGATGAAGGTATTTCCGGCATAACAGAGACGGATCGGGAAATTCTCCTGCTCAAACAGGGTTGCCGCGGCCCGCGCGACCGACGGGGTGATATCCGGCCGCAGGGCCAGGGATATTCCCGTCCCGGTCAAAGAATTTATAAAGATCCTGGGTGGATGTGGAACCGATCTCCTCGCGGAATACATCAAAATATTCGAATGTCGGCGTCTGTATGTCCTGATAGCCGTACAGATGGATACGGTATTCAGGTTTTTCTGAAGTGCAAGTTTGGTTTCGCATTCTCTGTTGTAGATATCACGGACTCCTTCCGAGTATGAAGTTTCTGTTCCATATGCTCTCCTCTTTTTTGGTTTTAATGTGCTAATACGTTAAATTCCTTTGTAATTATACGGACTTTCTCTGAATCTGTCAATCCCCGGCCCGAAAACAAAAGGTCTATTCATCCCGGCAGTCCAGGTCTTTCTGGATGCACTCCAGATAGGGGACAAAATATCCCTGCTTCAGTTCCATAAACCAGCCGGGTTCCAGTTCATCGTACCGGAAGCTTTTGCGGCCGCCTTTTAATCCCCGCTCCCAGAATTTCAGGATCTGTCCGTAGCGCATATAGTAAAGCTCTTCTCTTGTGCTGAAGTAGATGAGGAGAAATGCGATGCCGCCCTGCTTCTCGAATTTCCCCATGAAATCTATCTGGTGTTCATGGATATTCTGGAGCGGGAAGGTATCCGCTTTACATTCCTTGGCGTCAAAACATACCGGGATGCCCTGGACGGCTCCGATATAGTCCACCGTACTGATCTTGTCAAAATAGGCCAGGGTGATGTGGCGGTTTTCCTGATCGATCTTTACCGGCGTGATGGGGGTCGGGATCTTCTGGATCAGGGCAAGCCCCAGTTCCGTATAGCGTTCATTCGTGTGGTTTATGAATTCTTCCAGTGTGGATCCCCGGAGTCCTCTCGTATTCCATGTTGCCATGTGAGATATTCCTTTCCTATATGACTGTCCAGGCAGATGCGCCGGAACAATTCCGGAAGCGGTGCATAGACCGTTTTTCCGGACAGCCCGGCGAGCACGCCGTCCTGCTGCGGGATGCAGAGCCGCGCGGCGTGCAATAGCTGGGACGTAAGCCCGTATGTGCTGCGGTACCGGTCATTGATCTTCCGGTTCCCGTATTTGTAGTCGCCGATGATGGGATGGCCCTGGGCGGCCATGTGGGCACGGATCTGGTGTGTCTTGCCGGTGATCAGATGGACTTCCAGAAGCGTTGCGCCCTCTCCTTCACAGAGCGGACGGTATTCTGTCTCGATCAGGACGGATCCGGCGGTTTCGGTTTTCGAGAAAGAAACCCGGTTCGTTTTCGGATCTTTCACAAGATATCCGTCAATGTGTGCACCTTCCTTTACGGATCCGGCCACAAGGCACCGATAATATTTCCGGAGGTGCGGTCCCGGAACATGGCGCTTAATTCCTGCAGGGCCGCAAGCGTTTTCCCTGCGGCGACGATGCCGCTCGTATTGCGGTCCAGCCGGTTGCACACGGCCGGGTGGAAAGTGCGCAGTTCATCGTCTGTAATCTGTCCGGACTTCAGGAGATATCCGGTCACATATTCTACAAGGGAGACGTCATCTGCCGAGGCTTTCTGGGAAAGCATGCCTGCCGGCTTATTTATAAAAAGGGTATGATTGTCTTCGTAAAGGATATCCAGTTCAACAGACGGTACAGCCGGACTCTTATGCTGCTGCTTTTCAGTTGTCTGTGCAGGTCGGTAAATTTTGAGACCGTCTCGTCCGACAGAAAGAAGCGGATCCGGTCGCCTTCTGCAAGCTTTTCCTGACCGGCGGCTTTTTTTGCCGTTCAGTGTGATATTCTTTTTCCGGAGCATCTTATAAAAGAAACTCTTCGGCGCCAGGGGCATATATTTGCCGAGGAATTTGTCGAGCCGCTGTCCGGCTTCATTGCTTCTGATCTCGTGTTCAATCATCTTTTTCTTTTTTACCTTTTGTCTGAAAATCTGATCATCCGTTTTTAGAACAGGCTTTCCGCCCGGAGGATCAGACCGTGCGGGAGAAGTTTCGAGCCGGCTGCCGCCGCTTTCATGGGGAGTCCGTATATGGAGACTGCTTTTCTTTTCCAGCTGTCTGTCAGCGCTCTGCGGACGACGGCCTGCGCTTTCGTCAGGGTCAGTTTCTTAAGCGGGGATGTAAGCTCTCCGCTTGTCCGGAAGAATTCTGTGTCGACCGGACCGGGACATACTGCCGTCACGATGATGCCCCGGGGACGGAGTTCCTCGAAGAGCGCCCGCGAGAGGCTTAAGACAAAGGATTTTGTGGCCGCATAGACGGCAAAACCGCTCTGTGGACAAAAAGCCGCTGCCGAGGCGATATTGAGGATCCGGCCGCCCCTTCCCATATATGGAAGGGTCAGCTCTGTCATCCGGGTCAGAGCGACGCAGTTCAGACGGATCATATCCGCATGGGTTTTCCGGTTCTCGAATGCGATGTCCGTAAAACCGCCGGATCTGCCGAAACCGGCGGCATTGACCAGCATGCGACCTCAGGCCGGAATTCTTTTAAAGCCCGGCGGTATTCTTTATAAACCGGGTTCTTCTGCAGGTCTCCGGCAATGATGCGGATGTGCGCGAAGTCTGTTCCAGCTGCTTCAGCCGGTCTTCTCTGCGCGCGATCACCCAGATCTCGTCAAGCTCTCTGTAAAAGAAAGGAATCTGACGGACAAATTCTCTTCCTATGCCGGATGATGCTCCGGTTACTACTGCGATTTTCATGGGACTGCCTCACTTCTTTTTATGGATGTTCCGTATAGTTTTTCTTTTTGCCGTTTTCTTTTCCGGCCTGTGCCGGCGGAGCTGCCCGTTTTCTTATTCGTGTTCACAACTTCCCGGCGGATTTCGGCCGGATCAGGTTCGGATCGTATCCGATCAGATCGGTGCGGCCAGCTTTTTTTCAGGGCCTCTTCGACCAGTCTGTACAATTCCGGATTCGGTATTGGATCAAGGCCCGCTGCATCGCCTTTTCATGCGGATTTTTGGACGTTCTCCAGCGGATCCCGCCGGTGATGTGACGACATAGGTAGTTCTTCCGGTTCATATCTTCTGTAAATGCTTCGGTACGCACCCATATACTGGAAATTCCCGCTTCCGGCGGGATTCAAAATCCAAGTTCCTCATTGATCCGTTTGTATTTCTTGCAAAATGCCTGAAAATGGGGTACCGGCAGAGTTCTGAGAAATTCCCGCTTCCGGTCGTAATAACAGATAATCAAACCGGATGCCGGAACGGCTTTACACCGGGAATGTCACGGGCTTTTTCAGCAGGCTTTCCTGGCATTAAGATTCCTGCACGGTGTCGGGAACAGGCACTGCCGGTTCCTGCATACGCCCTGCTCCATCTGCTTCGCACTGGGACGGGTGCCTGAAATTAGCCGTGGGGCCGCCCACGTCGTGGATATATCCCTTGAAGTCTTTTTCCTTGAATCATGGCTGCGCACCTGGAGAAATGCATGCGCCGAAACAGCCCCGGTTGCTGATCAGGCTGAAACGGACTTCGGAGAAAGCCGGCACGCCGCCTTTTTCATCGTAGTCCGGATGCCATGTCCTTGTATAGGGCAGATCATAGATATCGTCCATTTCCACCGTGCTGAGCGGTTTCGAAGGCGGGTTCTGAATACCCATAGAGATGGTCGGAATAGCCCTCGGCCAGCCGGCGGCCGTTGAACGCATCGGTGTTGCAGTACTGGGTGTAAAAACTGCGTGCATAATTCAGCCGGTCTGATCTGAGCTCCTCGAAATCGGGAGAAACTCCGCATCATAGATGCGGTCCCGGTCTTTGATCTTCACCACTGTGCCGTCGATATAGGTCAGTTCACTGACCGGGATCCTGGCGTCAAGGGCGTCTGCGATCTCGACGATGGAGCGCTCGCCCATCCCGTAGGATATAAGGTCGGCGCCTGAATCAAGAAGGATCGAACGCTTCATGCGGTCGGACCAGTAATCATAGTGGGCCAGACGCCGGAGGCTTGCCTCGATCCCGCCCAGGATGACGGGGGTTTTCTTATAGGTCTGCCGGATCAGGTTGCCGTAGACCACGCAGGCATAGTCCGGACGTTTCCCCATCTCGCCGCCCGGCGTATAGGCATCGGTCTTCCGGTGCTTTTTCGATACGCTGTAGTGATTCACCATAGAGTCCATATTGCCGGCAGACACGAGGAAGCCGAGCCGGGGTTCGCCAAAGACGCGCACGCTTCCCGGATCCCGCCAGTCCGGCTGGGAAATGATCCCCACGCGGTAGCCGTGGGATTCCAGCACCCGGCTTATTATGGCGGTGCCAAAAGAAGGATGGTCTACATAGGCGTCGCCGGTCACATAGGCGAAATCCACCCGGTCCCATCCGCGGGCCAGCATATCTTCTCTGTTTACGGGTAAAAAATCACTGCGTGTCACTTCTCTCTATCGCACCTTTCATAGCTGTGTGTGAAGATCTCATTATAGTCATGGATAAAATAATCGGCCAGCCGTTTCTTTTCCGCTTCCAGCGGACGGGAGAAATCGTCGTCCACCGCGCAGACCTCCATGCCGGCGTTTTTGCCGGCCAGGATGCCGTTTGGAACATCTTCGAATACCAGGCATGCGGAAGGATCTACCGACAGATCCTCCGCCACTTTCAGGTAGACGTCCGGCGCAGGCTTCCCGGCTGATACTTCGCAGGATGTGCGGACCGAATCAAAATACGGCGTAAGTCCCCGGGCCTTAAGAGCCGCGTCGGCGATCCGGCGGTCATTGCTCGTTGCGATCCCGAGGGCGATGCCTCTTTGCTTCATGGCGTTCAGGAACCGGACGGCGCCGGCCTTCGGATAAACCTTTTTCAGAATAGAGGCGGATCGTCATATCGCGCCACTCCTGCATGACCTGTTCGACCGTGCGGGACATCCGGAAGGTATCGACAAAATACCGGGCTGTCTCGGTATAGCTCATTCCTTCGATGTCCCTGTGGAAGGAGTCCGGCGGCGTCAGTTCGTATTTCTTCATAAAGATCCGGTCGACTTCCGGCCAGATCCACATGGAATCCACCAGGGAGCCGTCCATATCAAAAATTACTGCTTTCTTTCCAGTGAGCATAGTTCCTCTACCTCTTTTTCCGTGAGCCGGCGGTACTCTCCCGGCTTTAAACGTTCATCCAGCATAAGGGGCCCATTCCGAGTCGTTTCAGATAGACCACTTCTTTGCCGACAGCCTGGAACATCCGCTTTACCTGATGGAATCGGCCTTCCCGGATCGTGAGGGTGATCTCTGATATTTCTCCGGATGAGCAGACCGTAAGATCCGCCGGCAGGGTGGGCTTCTCATCTCCGATGTCAGTCCCCGGGCGAAGCGCTCCTTATCTTCCTCTGTCACGGCTCCCGCGGATCCTGGCAAAGTAGATCTTGTCCACGTGCTTTGCCGGGGCGAGCAGCCGGTGGGCAAGGGCTCCGTCATTGGTGATCAGGAGCAGTCCTTCCGTATCCTTGTCAAGCCGTCCGACCGGGAACAGGTCATCCCGTTTCCGGTCCCGGATCAGGCTTACCACGGTCGTCTCCCGCCGGTCTGTCACGGCGGAGACGGTGCCGGACGGTTTATTCAGCATAAAGTATTCATATGCTTCATAGGAGACGTTCCGGCCGTCCAGTTCGACCGTGTCTTTTCTGTGTCTATTCTGGTTTCCGGACGTTTCGTGACCGCGCCGTTTACAGCGGTTCTGCCCGCCCGGATGGATTTCTTAATCTCGCTTCTTGTACCGGCGCCCATGTCTGCCAGATATTTGTCCAGTCTGATCATCATGATGACTGCCACCGCCATCCCGGAAGATATTTGTTCTTCAGTGTCTGTCCCGCCAGTTTGCCGAATCCCAGGGGATATCCGTCCACACAGACCAGATGCCAGCCCTTCTCTTTGGCAGAGACAAGGTCTGATACATCCAGCGTCTCTCCTTTCAGGTATCTGACGACGCGCTCATCGGATGCGGAAAGGTCGATGCATGCACGGTATTCCTCCTTTTTCAGGTTCATGGCAAAGGCCTGGCTCGGTTCAAAACGCCGTTTCTTCAGTTCGCCGATGAGCAGGCCGGTGCGGAGGAAGCGCACGCCGTTTAAGGCGGGCAGGCCTTCCGGCATATAATAGACTTTGTCGCCCCGTATATCGAAACGGGCAGAATCAAATTCCCGGTCCACGCCGGAGAGAAATTCCAAATAATTCAAGATTCTTCAAAAGTCCCTTCGCTCTGGAACTGCTCAGATCATTCGCAGCCAGTACACCGGTTCCTCCAAGCTTTGCCCCAAGTTCTGTGGCCTTGCCTCCAGGTGCTGCACAGACATCAAGCACACGGTCTCCCGGCTCTACCGGAAGACGATCTGCCGGTGTCATGGCACTTGGCTCCTGCAGATAATAAAGTCCTGCGAAATAATATGGATGTTTCGACGGCTGGATATTATCTCCGTCATAATAGAATCCATTATGGATCCACGGAACCGGCTCTAACGGCCAAGGTGCGATCTTCAGGAAATCTTCCACAGAAATCTTCGCTGTGTTCACGCGCAGACCATAGTGACGCGGTTCATCATAACATGCCGTATATGCTTCATATTCAGAACCAAGAAGATCCTTCATTTTCTCTTCAAATACTTTTGGTAAATTCA
>VOFE01000101.1_pt1 | contig 14001 bp, 23 predicted proteins | sample 5384071 | NCBI WGS metagenome assembly VOFE01 (sample SAMN12384724, study PRJNA508395) | human gut metagenome | isolation source: healthy gut D | host: Homo sapiens
ATATTTATTGTTTGCTCCTTTGCAATATCAAGATCAAAATACTTTACATTTAACTATATCATATTTCCATAGCTCTGGTATAGTTTCTTTTTTCTTTTCATAGAATATTTTTGTAAAAGGAGGTTTCCTATGCTTCCGGCTCTCATACTGCTTTCACTGTTTTTACGATGCTACTCTTTCCTGAAACTGTATTTCAGGGAGCTTGTGATGGCCTGCTTCTCTGGTATCAGATTCTGATACCGACCCTTTTTCCTTATCTTATTGTCACAGGACTTTTGTTGAAAACAGATGGTGCTGCTGTTGTCTCCCGTCTGCTTTTCCGTCCTTTCCATCTGCTCTTTGGAACTTCCTTCTATGGAAGTTTCGCCGTTCTGTCCGGCTTTTTATGCGGTTATCCAATGGGTGCAAAAAAATCTTGAAGAAGCTTCTTACCTGCTGTCCTTCTGTAATAATGCAAGTCCATCTTTCATTATTCTTTTCTTGTTTTAAATACAATTCATCAGAAAGCTTTCTGGCTTTACTGCTTCTTTTCGGAACTATGATCCTCTTCTTTCTTCAACGAATTCTAAGACATTTCATCAAGAATAAAGATTTGATTTTCCTTGAAATGTCCGAAGTTTTCACACAGGAAAATTCCATTTTTTCAAAACCATAACGCACAAAATGAATTTTCCGTTTTAAATCCTGTATCCTGAACAGTTCAGAAACGCTTTAAAAGTCGGAGGTTACCTGATGATCTTTTACTGTACTTCTTGCATTTTGGAACTGCCGATTCGTTCACCTGGTTTTCTTCTCTTGAAATCTTCTCTTGAGATCAAACGGAATTCTTCTCCTGTCTCAAAGTCTTTCCCACCCCAGGTTCTTTATTTCATCAAGAACCTCTTTTGGTGGATGGTGTTCCGTTGCCCGACACAATCCGATTTTCCGGTACAGGACTTAAACTTTCTTCTTTTTACAAAAACTGACCGCCGCACTGGCAGTCAGTCTTTGACATTTCTCTATCTGAAATTTTTATAGTACAATGTAATGACTACCTCAGGTCTCCTGTCCATTCTCATCATAATATCCGTCATCGGATGGAACTTCAAGTTCTGAACGGTCTGTATACTGGATCGCACCAACACGAATTGTATTTGCATCCATTGTTGCGTTATCAACGATCTCCTGCGCCTGTGCTGTGGCCTGTGTCACGATCTCATTGGCCTGTGCATATGCCTGCTGCATAATCTCATGTTCACTGACCAGTTCGGTGGTCTGTACCTGTGCATCTTCAATCATAGCATCTGCTTTTGCTTTTGCATCTGCCAGAATCGCATCCCGGTTTGCGATGATCTTCTGATAACGCTTAATCTCATCAGGAGTCTTCATGCGAAGCTCACGGAGCAACTCATCCATATGCTCTTTATTTACAATGATCTTGGTCTGGGACAGGGGCTGAAATTTACAGTCTCTGTCAATATATTCTTCAATCTCTTCAATGATCTGTTCAATACGGCTACTCATAGTTACACTCTCCTTTTTTCTTTCATCTTTTCTCTGAGTGCGATCTCGACGGCTTCCGGCACAAACTGTGATAACATCTCCGCCAAAGGCTGCAATCTCCCGTACAGTAGTTGAACTGAGGTAAGAATATTCGATACTGGTCGTCAGAAACATGGTCTCTATATCAGGCTTCATCCTCTGATTCGTCTGCGACATCTGCCGCTCATATTCAAAATCGGTAATCGCACGTAATCCCCTGATAACCACATCTGCACCTATCTGTTCCGCAAAGTCTACCAGCAATCCATCAAATGGTATAATCTCAACATTTGGCAGATCCTTTGTCACTTCCTTTAACATTTTAACACGTTCTTCAACAGAAAACAACGGCATTTTCGCTTTATTGTTCAATACTCCGACAATGAGTTCGTCCACGATTTTACAGGATCTGCAGATGATATCATAATGTCCGTATGTAACGGGGTCAAAGCTTCCCGGATAAATCGCTCTTAACATACTTCTTCCTTTCCGGCTTTTTCCAAAAAGACGTGCTTGTTCGTCTTATATCTTTTTTCTTTGATCAAAGAATATCCCAATGCGGAAGATATCCAAAATCTGTATCTAACAGTGAGGCTTCTACGATGATCACCGTATCTTCATAGATCAGATCCGATCCTGCAAGGTATTCCAGTAACTCTTTTCTCAAATCCCATATTATACGGTGGATCCATGAATACAAAGTCAAAAACCTTTTCACCTTCCAACTGATATAATGCGTTCATCACATCCTTTGTCAGTGTAAGTCCCTTCTTCTCCAGACGTGTAAAATTTCAAATTCTCCTTGACACATTCCATCGCTTTTAGGATTTTTCTCTACAAATACTGCTTCTTTTGCTCCCCTGCTGAGAGCCTCTATTCCGATTCCGCCACTTCCTGCAAACAAATCAAGGAAAATACAGTCATACATCTGCGGACTTATCATATTAAACAAAGTCTCTTTGATCCGGTCCGTTGTCGGTCTTGTCTCTATCCCCTCAAGAGTCTTCAGTTTCAGACTTCTGGCACTGCCGGCAATTACTCTCATTCATCGACACCTCCAATCATTAACTATGCTGAATTTTAGCAGAAAAAAAGCACCCGGGTCAATGCCGAGTGCTTTTCTCTTTTCATTTCTTGTGTTTTTTTACTGTACATGACAGTTTTTGAACCGCTTTTCTGTCTGATGCAGACCGCTTCTGCAGACGATTTTTCTTCGCCTGTTACTTTTCTGCCATCTGCTTTCTCCTGCTGCTCGATCATTTTCTTTACCATATATCCACCGACAGATCCGTTCTGTTTGGATGTCAGGTCGCCGTTGTATCCGTCTGTCAACGGTACTCCCAACTCGGATGCTACCTCGTACTTGAACTTGTCGAGTGCGCCTTTTGCTTCAGGCACTGCTGCTTTGTTAGATGAACGACTTGCCATGATCCATTTCCTCCTTTTGCATTTTGTAACTTTACTATTTAGCTTTGTTACGCTGTTAGTATGTGGAGGAAAATTAATTTTAAACTGGTAACTGGCAATCACTGATGCAGTCGAATTGCTCCATTGCTGTACAATTGCTGTAATCAAACCGCAAACATCACAATGTTGTTTCCAGCATGATCTCATCCAGTTTTATCCGTAAATGTTCTTTCAATTTGCGATGCTCAGGGAATTCCAGTTCCGGATCATCCGAAGAAGTCTGTCTGCCTCTTCACTTGCGTTTTGAAGCAGCTTTGCATCTTGAAATACATCGGCAACTTTAAAATCAAGCACGCCACTCTGCCGGATTCCAAAAGATCCCCGGACCACGCAGTCGGAGATCTTCATTTGCAATAAAAAACCATCATTGGAATGATTCAGGATATCTAACCGTTCTTCGTTTCTTTTTGATTTTCGATGCTGTCATGAAAATGCAATAGGACTGGTACTTTCCACGACCCTCGTCCTCTCAACTGGTGGAGCTGAGCCAGCCCGAAACGCTCTGCATTTTCAATCATAATGACCGTTGCATTTGGCACATCGATACCGACTTCTACAACGGTTGTGGATACAAGAACCTGGATCTCATTCCGTCCAAAAGCAGTCATGATCTCGTCTTTTTCTTGCCTGCTTCATCTTGCCATGCAGACAGGCTACCTGGATCTGTTCCCCATCTCTTCCTGAATGCCACCGCTATAATCCGTAACATTTTCCGCTTCCATTCGGCTTCACTTTCTTCTACCATAGGGCAGATTACATAGCACTGACGTCCTTGTGCGATCTGTCTTTTTCATGAAGTTCGTAGGCCGTGTTGCGGTATCCGGTATCCACCACACAGTTTTTGATCGGCAGACGGTTCTTCGGAAGCTCATCGATCACCGAGATGTCCAGATCACCATATAAAAATAATTCCCAGTGTTCTAGGAATCGGTGTCGCACTCATGACTAACACGTGCGGCTCCCCGCCTTTAACGCAAATGTTTCTCTCTGTTTTACTCCAAATCTATGCTGCTCATCGGTTATAACAAGTCCCAGATTATCATAATTACGGCCCCCTGGATCAGCGCATGTGTTCCGATGATGATTTTCGCCAGTCCGCACTCGATACGGTCATATGCCCGCCGTTTTTCTTTTGCTGTCATAGATCCCGTCAGAAGTTCTGCCTCGCAGTGGGATCTGATACTGTTCCAACATCGTCTTTGATATTCTCAAAATGCTGTCTTGCAAGTACCTCTGTCGGTGCCATTATTGCTCCCTGACAGCCATTGAATCCTGCATTCAGTAATGCAAGCACCGCTACGATCGTCTTACCGGAGCCCACATCTCCCTCAACAAGTCTGGACATGACATATTGACTTTTCATGATCTTTTTCAATCATCCCATACCCGCACCTTTGTCTGTGCGCCGTCAGTTCAAACGGCAGTTGTTTCAGAAAATTCTCTGATTTGAGGCTGATCTTCAAAATGGAATCCGTTTTTCATCCGTTCATTTTTGTATTTTTAATCTCTGCGCATCGAAAGAATAAAAACAAGAAATTCCTCGAAAAACGAATCGTTGTCTTGCCGCATGAAAAGACTTCTTTATTCTCCGGGAAAATGCATTCTCCATGCACAGATTATATTCCATAAGACCCGGAAATGAATTTCGCGTGAATTCATCCGGAAGAAAATCATCCAGTTCCCGCACCTGTTCTAATGCCTGTTTCAGTGCTTTGATGACCATGCATTGTTTGTCAGACCTGAGGTCAATCCATAAACCGGCTGCATGGTGTTTTCTTTTCGTATTTAACGGATGCCGGATCGTAAATCTCCGGATGTTCCATAACCAGATCATCCGTTTTCTTCACGAACGACCCTTCCACGCAGGGAGAACAACGCCTTTTCGCCGGAAGTGTATTCCGCAAAAACGGCATTCGAAACCAGATTACCTTTTATTGTTCCTGTCAGATCCTTTAAATATGCAGTCGTGATCTGTCTTCCTTTTTTCTCCCGGAAACCTGTACACGCCCAAAATTGCGCCTGTAACGGTCTGGACTTTGCCTTCCTCCACTTCACTGATTGGAACCGGTTCTCCAAAAATCTCATACCCTCTCGGATAATAATGAATCAGGTCATCCCTGTGTAAACTGATTTTTTCGAAGAGTTTCTCCGTTTTTTCGCCCACACCTTTCGATTGTTCCGAACTCCTGCTTTTTTCTATCATTTATGTCTGTCTCCAAACAAAATAAACCGGAACACTTTTCCCAAATCGTCCCGGTCTGTTCCTGATTTTAATACAGTACTGCTGTTCTGGATATACTTCCGGTTCTGACAGTTCTATCTTTATTCAACAAACAGTACGTAATAGTAGATTGGCTGTCCGCCAGAATGTACATCTACGTCTACATCAGGATATCAGATCTTCAATCTCCTGTGCAAATTTCTCCACTCTTCTTCCTGAACATCCTGACCATAGTAAAGGCTGATCAACTCGGAGTCTTCATCAACAAGATCAGCAAGCATCTCTTTAGTGGTCTCTTCGACAGACTGTCCGACAGCAAGGATTCCGGCATCACCGATTCCCATGATATCTCCCTCATGGATCTCTTTATCATCAATTCGTGTATCACGGACTGCATAAGTAACCTGTCCTGTCTTCACATTTCCAATTCTTCGATCATCGCTTCCAGATTTGTCTGTGCGTCTGCATCCGGCATATAGTTAATGATCGCAGTAATTCCCTGCGGAACTGTCTTGGTTGGCATTACGATAATATCCTTATCCTCTGTCAGGGACTGAGCCTGATTTGCAGCAAGGATGATATTTTTATTGTTCGGCAGAATAAAGATATGTTCTGCAGTTCACCTGATCGATTGCATTGAGCATGTCTTCGGTACTCGGATTCATAGTCTGACCGCCTTCAATAATGTAGTCAGCACCAAGCTCACGGAAAATCTCATTCATTCCCTCACCGATGGAAACGGCAATAAATCCGACGGTTTCTTTGCGCGGCTTCGCCTTTTTCGCTTCAGCCTGCTGTGCAGCCAGCTTCTCTGCATCCTTGATCAGCTTCTCCTGATGCTCTTCGCGCATGTTATCGATCTTCATACGTGAGAGCTGTCCGTATGTCAGCGCTTTCTGGATTGCAAGTCCCGGATCATTCGTGTGCACATGGATCTTAACGACATCGTCATCTGCCACGCATACGATAGAATCGCCGATAGACTCCAGATATGCCTTGAATTCAGCCTCATCTTTTCTGTGAATTCTTTTTTCCAGCATGATGATAAACTCTGTACAATAACCGAATTTAATATCTCTGTTTCTGCCTGTTCAGAAGGCTTCACCATCTTTGTGCCGGCACTTGCCTCGATCGCAGAATAATCAATCTCTTTGCCAAGGAAAGCATCGTATGCCCCGTGCAGTACCTCCAGAAGTCCCTGTCCGCCGGAATCTACTACACCGCCTCCTTTAATACAGGAAGCATATCCGGTGTCTTTTCAAGAACTTCCTGCGCATAGTTGATCACTTCTGAAATGAAATGTATCCAGATCTTCTGTTGTCTCTGCAAGCTCTGCAGCTTTTGTCGGATGCTCCCTTTGCTACAGTAAGAATTGTTCCTTCCTTCGGCTTCATAACAGCCTTATAAGCAGTTGCAGTTGCACGTTCACATGCCTTCGCAAGTGTAATTGTGTCAATCTCTTTATGTTCCCTGATCTCCTTTGTAAAGCCACGAAGAAGCTGGGATAAGATAACTCCGGAATTACCTCTTGCCCCACGAAGGGAACCGGAAGAAATTGCTTTTGCAATCGCCACCATATCAGGATTCTCCAGCGCCTTTACTTCTTTTGCCGCTGACAAGATCGTCAGTGTCATATTTGTTCCTGTATCACCATCCGGCACCGGAAATACGTTCAATTCATTAATGAACTCCTTCTTTGCCTCAAGATTCGCTGCTCCCTGCAAGAAACATCTTCTGAAGCAATTCGGTGTTTACGTTTTAACAGCCACAATTGTTCCTCCTTAATCAATCACTCTCACACCTTCAACAAAGATGTTGATCTTTTCTACCGTCATTCCGGTAAATTCTTCAACCTTATATTTTACATTGCTCATAAGGTTGTCCGAAACGGAAAGAATGTTCACACCGTATGAAACGATCACATGAAAATCAAGCGTAATTACATTATCTTCTGTGATCTCAACATGAATTCCCCTTGTCAGGCTTTCTCTTTTTAAAAGATGCACCAGCCCATCTTTCATATTAACTGCTGCCATTCCTACTATGCCAAAGCACTCAATTGCCATTGAGCCTGCATATTTTGCAATGACTTCAGGATTGATTGTAATGATACCAAGATCTGTGCTCATACTACCCTTCATCATTTATTACCTCCAGTTCTATTGGTTTTTACCATAAATAACATGACTATTATACTATTACTTTTTGTTTTTACAATACAGTTTTGATTTTTTAAAAAAATACTTGCATTTGTGGTTGGGTTCTGTTAGAATATCATTGTTATGAGTCTAAATGACCAGTTCAGATTGTTAGGAGGTGCAGTCATGGCTAAATGTGCTATTGATTCTTTGAAAAGCGGATTTGATCCTGTTAATAAACTGCATTATCCGGAAGGCTTCTTCCCGGCCTGCGGTCTAGCTGCAGCGGGTTTTGATCTTTCAGAAGATTTTATATGCTTATCTTCTGCTTTATGGTCATCCGGCTGTTCTTTATTCCGTTTTTCCTGCCGGTCATTGTTCTCAGGATTCACCGTTTTTCAGCAGGAACGTCTGCAGAAGTGCCTTTCCGTGCGGGGACTGAAGGTGCATCCTTTGTTTTTGGTGTATGATCTTCGGTCTTTACAGGATCAGGGACCGGTTCATCTGCATTTGAATATTTTTTCCAGGCGGCCCTGAAATGCCAGGTGAGTTCTCCGTCCTGCCATGAAGCCTCCCCGAGATCAGATGGAACAGCCAGTGGAATCTGACGTTCCCCCCGCGCACTTTCAGGAGAATTGTCTATGCTGGCCTTCAGCGTACACCTGAGCGGTGTAAACAGGACGGTCAGCAGCAGGATGAGAATGAACGCCAGCAGGATCAGCAGGGCCAGACCGGTTATTTTCAGTATTAGTAAAAGAATATGTACCATCTGCTACTGCCCTGCCTTTTCAAATTGCATCTGCCGATCCAGAATGAATCCCCTGATATCGGCGCCGCCGGTTGCCCTGTACACTTCGTCAGTGATCTTTTCTGTAATGGACAGACATTCTTCATATCCGTCTGCGATCCCGATGACAAACAGACTGCTGCTCTGATCACATGCTGACGCAGGAGTATCCCGGAATAAAATTCCAGGTTATTCCGGCCGCCGGATGGCAGCGTGATCACATACATGTGGGGAAGCAGCCGGTTTTTAAAAAGTCTTTTTATAAGTTTGTCCTTTTTGTCCTTCCAGCATTCACTGATATACAGATCAAAGTATAGTTTCATCTGTGTACACTCTCAATCAATCATAATATGAATCAAGGATATTTCCTGCAATTGATACAGCGCTTCCGCCAATGCTCCCGTCGGAACCTTCTGTGACGACTGTGATGACCAGTTCGGGATCGTCGACATTGCTGAAGCCTGTGAACCAGGAATAGCTCCGTTCGCTTTCGGTCGTACTGTACTGCGCAGTGCCGGTTTGCCTGCTGCCGTGTAGGAACGTCCGGCAGGGAACCGAACCGGTCCCTTCATTTACAACAGCGCTCATATAGTCCTTGAGCTGCGCGGCTTCCTCTGATGTCATCAGACGTCCGGCGCTCTTGGGAACATTTCTTTTTACTTCCGCTCCGGTATAATTTGTAACAGAATCCACAAGATAAGGTTCCATCAAAGTTCCGCCATTTGCGATCGCCTGAGTGATCAGGGCCATCTGGTATGGGCTTACCATCGTTTCTCCTGTCCCATGGCGGTCATCATGATCTCTGATTCGGGGAATCCTTATCCAGAACAAAAGATCCCTTCGTATAGCCGAGCTGACCGGGCAGGCTGGAATTAAAAGCAGATCTTCTGCGGTATCCCGGTAACCGTCCAGGTCCAGCTGAAGGCCGATGTTAATGAATGAACAGTTGCAGGAGTTTGCAAATGAACTTCTGAGGTCTTCGGTTCCATGTGCGGTCCCGCCCGGCGCATGAGATCGTTGTGTCGCCCAGCGTGATCGATGCGCTGCACTCATAAGTATAATCCGCATAATCCGGATTCTGACGCATATAGGCCAGCGCCGTTATGATCTTAAATACAGATCCGGGCGCATAAGAACCGCCTGTGGCCCGGTTTAACAGCGGGCTGTGTTCCTCATCGCTGTTTAATGCTTCCCATTCGGACGCGATATTATTTGGATCAAAGTCCGGATGAGATACCATGGCAAGGATCTTTCCTGTATCCGCCTCCATTACGATCGCGGCTCCACGGTAATCTCCGAGGGCGTCTGATGCAGCCTGCTGAAGCCCTGTATCCAGAGTTGTTATGACGGTATCTCCCTGGTTTTCTTTCCGTTAAATTCATTCTGGATTTTTTCGACAAAAGAACGCATTTGAAGTAAGCAGGTCAAAGTTTTCTATAGACTCCAGGCCCGTTTTCCCGTATTGCGGATCGCTGTATCCCACGATATGGGCAAACAGATCCCCGTACGGGTACTCTCTCGTCTCTGTTCCGTCATCGGACACGGATGTACGTGCCAGGACATCTCCGTTGCGGTCGGTTATAGATCCGCGGATGACTTTCTGCAAATGCATTCTGCCGCTGGTTATACGGACTGTTTACAAAACTGTCAGCGCGGAACGCGGCAAAGTAAATGATGTATGCCATCATTGCAATAAAAGGATGACAAAAAGTAAGTGATCCATGCAAATTCTCTATTTCGAACGCGGTCTTTGTTTTTGCCTGTCCTCTGCCGCGGGACTTCTTCGAACCGCGGGGGCTCTCTTCTGCGTCTTTCCGGCTGCTGTTCTTCCCATGCCATGTCTCGACTTCCTTTCCTTTTCTTTCTCTTTTCGATCTTTTCCTCTTCATCTTCGCGGACGATGTGCAGTCCCTGGATGATCCCGAACATGATCATTGTACTGAGCATTGAACTTCCGCCGTAGCTGACAAACGGGAGCGTCATTCCGTAGACGGGATGAATTTCGTCACACCGCCGATCTGCAGGAATACCTGGAAAACATAACATGTCCCGAGCCCCAGGGCGACATATTTATAAAGCGGTTCCGCAGTTCCATTGCAATATTCAGGAACATGACATAACAGCTTACACATATAAGAATAACGCACAGGCCAAAGATGATGCCCATTTCCTCGGTGAGGGCGGAAAAGATAAAATCGGTCTCCGCTACCGGGATCGTATCCGGCTGTCCCTGAAACAGCCCTGTCCCAAACCAGCCGCCGAACCGATCGCAAACAGGGACTGTGCGACCTGGTATCCGCCTTCCGGTATAAGTGGCGATCGGATCCTGCCATGCCGCAACTCTGACCTTAATGTGGGAAAACAGATGATATCCAATCACTGCAGCTCCAGCACCCTGCTCCCACACCTGCGACTGCATATAGCGGCTGCCTTGTGGCAACATATAGCATGATCAGATACACAATAAAGAAGATTAATGCAGCTCCCAGATCTGTTGACAATACAAGGATCAGAACATGTGCTGCCGCTATCGCAGTCGTCACTACAACATTCTTAAATTCAATCGATTTTTTCAGGCTGGATGCAACATAAAATACGAACAGGATCTTGACAAATTCTGAAGGCTGCAGACTCACAGGTCCAATATTGAGACTCAGCTTTGCTCCTCCAAGTGTTGCTGCAAACAATGCAACGATAAGAAGCTGCTCCTCCAACTGCTGCATAGATATAAGTCCAGTTCTCCAGGAAAGTCATCTTCCGGATCAGAACCGGAACAATAAGACCAAAAACAATACCAACAACAACAAATACCAGCTGACGGATTGCAATTCCATAAGGAGACTTACTCTGTGCGGAAAGCCTTGTGATCATGATCATTCCCGCTGTGATCAACATACACATATTATTGACAACCAGTCTCGAAACATTCGGGTAGATCAGATTGTATAATAAGATGACTGCCATCACAATCACTGCCAGTGCACCATATATGAACATCATCCTCAGATCCTGCGTTGCAAAATACATTGCAATAAATGCAGTGATCTGTATCAGGTAAATAGAAGTACATCCTGACGGATCAATACTTTGTTTTCCTCATCTTCATAACTTCTCGTAAAGATTGAAAAACAGGAAAAAGTATATGCCGCCATCAAGATGATGATAAGGTATTTGGATACCTGAATAATAATATTATCATTTTTCACCTGCTTTCAAATAATTCCTCTGTTGAAATGTCCTGTTGTAAAATCTGTATCTTCTTTTCCTGGGCAACAGTTTTTTCATCTGTTAAGAAAAATGTATTCAGAACTGTTTCTGTCTGTTCTTTATCCTCGAGTAAACTGGATACGGCGCATCTTTGGATACAATTCATTCACTCTATCCCATTCCTGTCTTAGATTGATCGGATTTTCCGTATAAATCACATTATAACAGAGATCACAATAGTTACGCGCAAAGAATTTTTCGTCTCTTCTGTCTTGAAGCACTCGTACTCCCGGTTTCTTAGAACAGCCTGAAGTTGTTCTCTCAATACACTGTGCGGATACCATAACCGGAATTCTTCCGTAAACTTCCAGTTCACCGTTTCTGATGTCAAGTTCCGGGTTCATCTTGTTAAGCTTCAACGGAGCTGTAAAATTCTCAACTTTTGCTGCTTCCAAAATTCTTTGCCATACTGATTAAAGATATATAGATTATGGTCTAATATAATCATTTTTTGTCAAATCCTGCTTTCTTTTAAGGAAAAGAAATTTCAAAATTTCGAATAACAACGCCGTCAATTGGCAATCGATTAAAGTTTTCAAACAGTTTTCTTCAAACCATTCCGCGCATTCTCTGAAAATATGTGGAAAGGGCGGATACAATTCAACTCCGATTTTTCTGAAAAATCAATCCTGTCGCAGTTCTGACATGTCTGTCTGAAAAGTCCGTAGGCAACCGGAAACCCAGATAAATCCGTTGCCAATCCATGATTGAGTTCCCTGTCCATAAAGTTCCTCTTTCTGATTCAAAATATGGAACACGGATATCTCTAAACTGTTCCTCTGTTTCCTAAACACAGAATATCTGTTCAGCATTTCCATTTTCTGTCTCTTCTTTAAATGTTTTACCTGTGTCGTTAAAGGATTGCATTCCCTGTAAAAAGCAGTTGCGATCTCTTCTTCTCAATCCATCCAATGCATAACGCAGACGGTTCAGCTGCTTCATCGGAAGAAATGCATCCAGGATCCATTGAATTTCCAATGTCTTTCAGGAAAAATAGCGTACCACCTGTCTTCGCAAGCTGTGTGCGAATTCTCTCTTCCTCCAATGGGCGCTTCTGTGCACGTTCAACTGCATGTTCTGTATATGCTGTGAAAAACTGTTCCGCCTGAACAGACCGTAAAAGAATGCCGGATATCCGAACCTGAAGGCTCAAAAATCCATATTTTTCCTGCCGGTTTTCTTTTTATGATAATCTGGTCAATCAGTTCTTCATTTTGGTTCGGATCGGTGAAAGACAGTTCTTTTGGAAAATTCATTTTCTTCGGAACAAGAAAATGAACAGTCTCTCCCTTTTGACATCCTTACCAAATGTATAATTATCTTTCCCGCTACCGATTTCAAGAACATCATGTGCATGGCAGATCTGTCAAAGCCTGACCTGTGATTTCTCGTCCATTCTGCGCTGTTACTCTTTTGACAGCAGCAACACCGGCATGGTTGGGACGATCCAGTGCAAGCATTCCCGTCCGTTCTGACGGAGATAGTAGCCGGTATGGGAATCACCGCGATTATAAAGATCCATCAGGTTTTCGCGGTCTTCCGGTTTCACCGCATAACCATGGTCTTTTCCCTTTTTTCAAATATAAATCCACATATTTCCGATACATAGAAGTCACTGCTGCTACATATTCCGGTTTTTCATGCTTCCTTCTATTTTAAACGAATCAATTCCTGCTTCAATCAGATCCGGAATTAATTCCAGCGTACAGATATCTTTCCTTCAGGCTAAGAAAATATTTCTTCTGACCATCTGCTGTATAAGGAAGTCTGCAAGGCTGTGCACACTGCCCTCGATTGCCACTCCTTCGGCCACCAATCACACTACTGAGAAGGCACTGGCCTGAGTAGCAATAGCAAAGTGCACCATGCACAAAACATTCGATTTCAAGGTCCGTTGTTTGATGAATCTCGAACGGATCTCTTCAAGGGAAAGTTCTCTTGCCGGAACAATTCTTGCAGCCCCCTGACTCTCTAAAAACTTTGCTCCTGCCGCACCAGTGATTGTCATCTGTGTACTCGCATGGATATCAAGATCCGGAAAATTGCTTCTGATAAATTGAAAACACCCGATATCCTGAACGATCACCGCATCCAAACCTTTCTCATATAATGGTGCCAGATAATCATACAGTTCTGCAATCTCATGATCTTTAATAATGTATTTACTGTAAGATAAAACTTCTTCCCATAAATATGAGCACGCTGATCGCTTCGATCAGCTCATCCTGTGAAAATTGTCAGCATATGCACGGGCTCCGAATCTTGCTCCGGCCGCATAAACAGCATCTGCACCTGCATTGCATTGCTGCCTGAAAACATGCAAAGGATCCCGCCGGCCAGAATCTCCACCTGTCGGTCTTTTCTCATTCTTCTGTCATTATCCTTCTCTTTTATTTTTATTCATAATCTGATTCCTGTTCTTAAGTTAAACAATGGTGCAAACGGACTTTGGCTCGTTGTTCGCGTAAATGAAAAAGGCTGTCAAATGACAGCTTTTTCTGGTTACCTTCTACGGTTTTTCATTTCGGTTTCAAGCTTCACAATCTGCATCTGAAGATCGTTGTTCTCTTCCTTCATCTTTGCAAGTTCTTTTTCAGCAT
>VOFE01000166.1_pt1 | contig 14001 bp, 23 predicted proteins | sample 5384071 | NCBI WGS metagenome assembly VOFE01 (sample SAMN12384724, study PRJNA508395) | human gut metagenome | isolation source: healthy gut D | host: Homo sapiens
TACTTCGGTTATAATTGGAAAATCTCGAATGATTTCAGTTTACTGTAATAAATCCATGCACACGGATAAAGTACATTTCGCCGACATAGTAGAAGAATCTGTTCACAATTGCCCTCAATCTTGCCTGCCTCGGAATTTAGGAAGCACATTTTCAAATAATTGCAATAGCGAATTTTGAGTAAAATCCCAGCCACCTCCAGTATTAGGAACACGCCACTGACCTTTTCAAAATAGGTGGAAGAATATCCTCCGGCTACCATATTATCTGTATTCTGGTCATTGTTCACTGTACCGACTCCATATCCACCATGCGTTGAAAAGATGTTGTTGTACTGCGAAATACTATATGCAACCAAGTGGTCCGTCGTATTAAAATACTCTTGGCGGAGTCACCTGATCCAGAGGCGCCATATCCAGAAAATCATTACAAGATGTAAGCGACCACGTAGCTCCTGCCATCAAGATTGTTTGTAATGTAATATGTTTCAGTTTCATAAGCCTTAAAATTAGAAGTTAACATTTAAACCTACCGAGATGGTGCGCTGCAACGGATAGAGTTTACCATTATTCGCATCATAAGTGCTTTCCAAAGCCTCCGGGTCGAAAATCTTGGACATATGAGAGAATGTCAACAGATTGTCACCTGACACGTATACTGAACTGAAGACATTCCGGCTTTATTTGTCCATTGCTTGGGCAATGTATAGCCTATCTGAACATTCTTAATACGGCAGTAAGCTGCATTCTGAATATAGCGGCTCTGCACTGCCATGTTTCTCGAATCACTTTTCAATACGCGTGGATAATAGGCATTTGTATTAGCACCCAACGGGTCACCCTCCGGACGCCAGAAGTCCCAATGTTCCTTAAATCCGGTAGCCTGCCATTCGTCCACTCCATTGGCTCCCCAGAAATAGGGGCCGCTCAACACATAATCGCGCTTGGCCACTCCTTGCAGAAATATGCGGAAATCGACACCTTTCCATGCTGCATCCAACGTGATACCATATTTAAATCGAGGTGTATTATTGCCCAAAATCACACGGTCACCGGGTTTCTCTGTGGTATTTTCACCTGTCGAGATCACTCCATCGCCGTCTACATCCTTATACATGATATCACCTGCTCCCCCACTTGCTTCCCAAAGAAGACTGATCCACTTTTGGCCAAGTGAGCGTCCATCTCTTCCTGTGATTGTGCGATACCTACCGTTTCATATCCCCAGATTTCTCCTTTCATCATTCCCGGATAATATGCTTCGGAAAGTTTGTTGTTTTCATTCGGATAGCGAGTGATTTTCTGTTGGTCATCGGCTAACGTAAATTTAGCACCATAAGAGAAATCACCAATCATATCTCTCCACCCCAGTTCCAGCTCAAAACCATAGGATTTCATATCGGAATTGTTGATTTTCGGAGGAGTAGCACCCAGTACGGAAGACAATTCCGGAGCCGGGCCAATCATATCATACGTCCAACGCACAAAGTAGTCGAACGAACCGGTCAAGCGATTATTAAACAGCCCCCAGTCCAAACCGATATCCCAGGTTTCAATCGTTTCCCAAGTCTTCAAGCTGGAGACGATACCGGGTAGGCTTGCATAATTCGGTCTTTTCCATTCACCAACCAGTTATAATCAGTGCCTTGTGGCATCGTCTGATAGAAAGGATACCATGCATCCTTAGTATCCGTATTACCCAACTGCCCCCATGAACCTCTTAATTTCAATACATCAATATGAGCTTTATCGGCTATATTCCTGAAGAAATCTTCACGTGCTATATTCCATCCGACTGACAATGACGGGAAAAATCCCCAACTCTTGTCATTAATGAAACGGGACGAACCGTCATAACGACCGTTCAACTCTATCAGATAGCGTTCTTTATAATTATAGTTGATACGCCCGAAGAATCGGCTACCCCATTGTGCATATCCACCGGAAGTAGTAGGAGATTCCGTTGCTGTATTCAGTGTAGGCACAGAATTGGAGATCAGCGTATTCTTCTGCCCCGACAAACTTCTTGTCTTATACAACTCCGCATTAAAACCTGCCATCACTTTAAAGTAATGACCGCTTTCATATTGTTTAAAATAATCGGAATAGATATTCGTGCTGTAATAATTCTCTTTATAATTATATTCGTTCACAACGGAACTGCCGGCTCCATAACTTCCCCATGGTATAGAATACGGATTACCGTCACCGTCATGAGAGAAGATAGGTAATACTTCCCAATGTTCATTTTTGTTTTTCCGTTCTTAGAGCACCCTCGATATTAATTGTCCAGTTCTTGACCGGTTCAAACACAAACTGCAACTGTTGAGTATTCAAGTCTTTCTGGTTGGTTTGTCGGCCACCATCCTCCAATTCTGTAATTTCCACACCATTCATGGGATAGCCATTAGGATCGTAAGCCGGACAGGTGGGCCAGCGGCGAGCGATATTATGGAAGAATAGCCCGGTCAGATAAGAGGGTCGGTCAAAGTCCTCACGTGTCCATTTGGTAGAATAGTTCACTCTGAACCAATCTGTGATCTGCGCTGTAATGGTGCTGTTCATTGTATAACGTTGCAAATTATCTTCACCATGCCGCAACAGACCGTTCTGGTCCATAAAACTACCGCTCAATGAAAATTGGATTTTCTCATTACCTCCCGAAATACTTAGATTATGTTCTTGAGATGGCACCCAGTCATTGTAGAATTCTTTAAACCAATCCGTATTGGCATTCGCTCCGCCATAATTGTTCCAACGGTTATTATTCGTATTCAGTGTTGTGACGGATGTTATCTTTCCCTCCTGATAATCTTTTATTTTCTGTAACTGCTCGGATGAGAACGGACCTCACCGGATCTGCCCGCATTCTCTGCGGCACGATTAAAGTACTGTGCAAAAGTATATGAGTCCATCATTTTCAGGCACTGATACCGCGTCGCTGAAACGGACATTTCCATTATAACTGACTCTGGCTTTACCCGCTTTCCCTTTCTTGGTCTGAATCAGAATAACACCAAAAGCAGCACGCGCTCCATAAATAGAGGCAGAAGCAGCGTCTTTCAAAACAGAAACCGTTTCTATATCATTCGGATTCAACGAATTAAGATTACCTTCGATACCGTCAATCAACACAAGTGGAGACGACCCGGAACCATCACCGATTGTTCCTGCACCACGAATATTAAAACTCATCGAACCATCCAAGGCTCCACCTTCACTTCCTACCGTGAAGTTCAAGCCTGGCACTGTACCCTGTAGGGCCTGCGCCACATTGGTTACAGGACGTGCAGCCAACACTTTCGCATCGACCATACCTACCGCACCGGTTACATTTTTTTTTTTGTGGTCCGTAGCCTACAACGACTACTTCGTCGAGCTGTTCCGAATCTTCTTTCATAACGATATTAAGGGGTGTCCCATCAGCTTTCACGGTAATAGTTTTATAACCAATAAACGAAAGTGAGAGAACTGCTCCTTTGGGGGAATCAATAGAGCGTCCGTTGAGATCAGTAACAGTACCTGTGGCAGTACCTTGCACCTTTACAGAGACTCCAATAAGAGGTTCTCCGTTTTCATCCACTACAACACCTGTAGTCTTTACTTTTTGCTGCTGTATATCAGCAGTTTCCTATGTTTCATTAGTATTAGCTACTGCTTGCATAGGTTGTGTGCACCATAACAATAAAGTAGCAACTGCTGCTATTTTCAGGCAACGTGTTCCCCGTCCTTCCATAAAGGCCGGGCATCGGTTAGTTTTTCTTGTCATACTTTAATTTATTCAGTTAGACATTAGTAAGTTAAATTTCTAAGGTTTTATGGTGCCTTCATATATTATTTGACACCATGTTTCAGGCAATTTGTGTGTTTAGTTTTCCATAGGCTTTTCTATTTTTTATCTTAGGTTAATACTTGCCAGAGTTCTTAACGAACTTGGTTTTACCTATGCTTGGAAACACAACTTGGAAGGACATTTTAGATAAAACAGTCATCCATACACTCGCACCGCTTTGAGTTTGAGACGATTTGTATGTAAATTGCTATATAATAAATACTTATTTTGATACCAAAGGCAAAGTTGATAAAACTGTTATCCCATTTTGTTGCCAGAAAACACAACAATCCAGCTATCCGTTTTAAAATATTTTAGTAGATTTACTTGCGTAATATTTCATTTTATTCTACTTTTGCTTCACCATAATGATATTCTAAAACGATTCTTTTGTTGTTATTAAGAATTAAAAATAATAAGGCATTCGTTTTCATATCAAAATAAAACCAAGTTCGTTAAGAACTCGGTTTTCATTTCTCTCCTTCTCTAATCGATATTGCAATATACACTACTCATTTCCTTTGACTAAATAACACCTATTTATCAATATCATTAACTTTATGGATAGAGAACTGATGATAAGAAGCTATTTTAACAGGTACTTATTTATAAATAAAAAATGGAGAAGGATGGAGAAAAGGGTAGAAAACTGGAACCAGGTTCATAGCTATAAACTCAACACTAAATTTCTGAAAACGAATATACAACTATTAAGAAGCATTTAGAAGGTTCACAGGTTTCACCTTCAGCTGAACAGCTATGAGTCAACGGTTTACAGTGACATAAAGCACAAAAATACAGAAGAAAGTATCCTTCACCTCCTTCACCATGTAGAGTCTTTCATATAGATTAAGGACATATATCCAATATACAGGGCATATATGCGCAACGTGTTGGATATATATGTCCAACACGTTGCGTATATATACTCTACAATTCAGGTATTAATATCCTAGAGATAGAGTATTAGTGTCTGATTACTTAGGTGCTAATTTCCGGTTGACGGCAGTTTTATTTTGTTTTAAACCTGCAAACAGTTTGTTTCAAGCGTATGAAACAAATAGTTTCGCCTTGAAACACTTTGTTTCATTGCTTAAAAGAGTGTAGTTCGTTTTAATCTTTTATAAATCAGCGATTAAAAGTGTTTTTATAAAGATGCAGGTAACGATATAGTAGTGGAAGTTCAGCTACACATTGCATTGCTCTGCATAATTTCAAATATCTCTGTAACACAAAGGTAAGCAATGTTTTTGATGCTTCCAAGTTAATCATAGCATATTTATAGAAGGGGTTGACAATTAATTGTCAGCCCTTTTTTATCCGATATCCTCTGTCATTCTATCAGTCTCTTTTTAAGAAGGAGAATTGCGTGTATTCCCCTTTCTATCCTGATGAAGAAAAATATTCTGAAAATTCACATTGATACCAAGTGAGTTACGAAGGAAAATGTGGGGCTGGCGGTTACCGTCAGCCCTATTTTTTCATGCCCAATTTTGAAAACTTTGCAACCGAAGAAAGAAAAATAACCCATTAGAACAAAGGAATATTGTATGGAAGAGAACAGAAATGATATTGAGATACTCAAAGCAATGATAAAGGACAACTTTGAGGAACAACGAAAACTGATTGCCAAGCTGGAAACGGCTCTGGAAGCAGTAACCAGTTTCAACGGTAAGCAAATGCTGGACAGCCGGGATATGCGCCTGATGCTGAAAGTATGCGACCGGACACTGATCCGCTGGCGTAATTCCGGGAAACTCCCATTTTTCAAACTCAGCGGCAAGATTTACTTCTGGGCTTCTGACGTATATAAATTCCTGAGAGAAGAATGTCTAAACGAAGATTTCATATCCGATTCTATTAACTCATAAATAAAAATTCACATGGAAAATCAAAGTAAAGTAATCGTCATAGAACGAAACAAATTCGCAGCACTCGTCAAATCACACCGCAAATGCCTCCAGATGCTGAACATCCTGACTTACATCTACACAGTTAAGGAAGTAAGCCTTACCCTGACCTTGCAGGAAATCTGTGAAGTCCTGCACATGACTCCCGAAGAAGTGGAGATACAGCGACAGAAAGGATATATCCGCTTCACGACACAGAAAGGGATGACCGTCTATGAAATCACGGACCTGCTCCGATTGGAAAAATATGCTGGAGATGGGGAGCATCTATCGTAAGATCGACAAAAAGTAATGAACCTCGAACCTCTAAATAATGAATAAACAATGAAAGAAGAAGAGCAAGACAAGAAACAGCGGAAGCGTCTGGTACACGCTTCCCTGTTTAGTGGATTCGGCGCCCCAGACCTGGCTGCCGAATGAATGGGATGGCAGAATGCCTTCCATTGCGAGATAGACGATTTTTGTAATACCATTCTAAATTACTGGTTTAAAGATGCGAAAAGTTATACAGATGTCACAACGACAGATTTCAGGGAATGGAGAGGAAAAATCAAATGTCCTTACAGGAGGTTTTCCTTGTCAACCATTCTCCGTCGCAGGCCAAAGAAAGGGAGCGGATGATAACCGCTATCTCTGGCCTCACATGCTCAGGGCCATACATGAGATCAGGCCCGATTGGGTCATTGGTGAGAATGTTGCTGGAATCCTCACGATGGTACAGCCCGGTCAGGAGACTGAAGTGGGAGGTCAGGCCACTCTATTCGGAGAGAGTGAGCCTGTATTTAAAAGACGACAGCAATATGTTGTTGAAACCATTTGCCGTGATCTTGAACGCGAAGGATATTCCGTCCAGCCGGTACTTTATACCGGCTTGTGCCGTCGGAGCGCCGCACAGAAGGGATAGAATTTGGTTTATTGCCCACCGTGACGGCACAGGACTACAAGCGCAGGGGGCCGGGCAGCAGGCAGCAGGGACTACCGGAGATAATCCATGGAATGCTTCTGCCAACGCCAGTGGCAACAGAGATACACCATGCCGAAAGAGTCAGGAAATGGAAATCGATGAATTTATCCTCACCCCATGCCCAGATAGCCGGAGAGAAGAATCCCAACGGCCTGACGGATTTTCTGGACTTTTACGGGATACTACCGGAACCGATACCGGACAATACTGAGCTGGAAAACACGGACGGGAACAATCTGGAAGAATCGATCCTACAATGGCTGGCAGAAGGACAAGTGATGCCGACACCGACAGCGCGGGATTGGAAAGGCGCACCTTCACTGGAGAACCTGAAGAAACGGGGAAAGATACCACAGAAGAACAGCCTTCCGGATTTCTTCGCCCGGACTGGAAAGAGTTTCCAGCTGAATCCCCTGTTTGTAGCCGAGATGATGGGCTTCCCACCCGACTGGACGGTATCTCCTTTTCTCGGTGAAGACAGGCATCCATTAAAGGATACGGGAACGCTATCGTCCCCCAGGTAGTCTACGAGATATTTAAAGCAATAGAAGAAACCTATAAATTAAACAGTCATGAATAAAGTATCAATATTTGAACATCCTGAGTTCGGACGCATCCGGACACTGGAAATTGACGGGAAAATATGGTTCTGCGCCTCGGATGTTGCCGCCGCACTTGGCTACTCCAATCCGAGAGATGCCGTCGTAAGACATTGTAAACCAATGGGTGTCGTGGTTTACGACACCCCTACACGCAGTGCCGTCCAGAAAATCAAGTACATCAGCGAAGGGAACGTATACCGGCTGATTGCCGGTAGCAAGCTGCCTTCCGCTGAGAAATTCGAAAGCTGGATATTTGATGAACTGGTTCCCGAAACACTAAAGAACGGTGGCTATCTTCTTAAGAAGAATGGCGAAACGGATAATGAACTGCTTGCGCGTGCCATATTGCTCGCACAGAACCGTATAAAAGAGCGAGACAGCCGTATTTCAGCATTGGAGAAGGAGAACAACTATGCTATCCTGAAACTCAAGCTACAGGCCCCAAAAGTTCAGTATTATGACAAAGTCCTCCAATCCCAAAGCACCTACACGACCACACAGATAGCGAAAAAGAATTGGGAATGACTGCCGGTATGCTGAACAAGCGGCTCCGATGGGCAGGCATCCAGTTCCGTCAATCCGGTCAGTGGCTGCTCAAAGCTCCTTACCAGAATCAAGGCTATACGGCAACCCGGACCCATGTATGGGAAAGCCGCACAGGAGAAACCGGCACGGCCATGTTGACCGTTTGGACGGAAAAGGGTCGGTTATTCATACATTATCTTTTTGAGGCTTATCTGGTATAGCCGGAATATAAGACCGGGATAAATAAAAAGCTACTGAAACAAAAATTCAGTAGCTTTTTATTGCTTTCATTGATACTATCTCAACCGTGGTCCCGTTTTCTTCTTTTTCTTTCACAGGCACAATTTCTTGTCGGGGTGCTTCTTGCGGCCTTATCCTTTCACTTACAGTCTCACTCTGAAGAAGCCTGTTTAAATACCGGAGGTCCTTCAGTAACTCCTGTTTGCATTCCATCTCCAGGGAATGGGCCATATTCGACATCGGGTTGGTACTTTTCTTGACAAGCGGACCGTTCAGGAGATCTTCTTCTACATACAGGGTACAACGCTTCAAATAGCCTTCAATGTCCTTCGGCGTTTCAGCGGTATCAATCGCCTCCTGAATGGCCTTATAATTCTTATCCATATAACAGGCCTTATACAAGTCATCGGCATGCCAGTCAAAGAAATGAAGATAGTTTTTTCCCAGTTGCTGGTTATACTCTTTTATATCGCTTTCCACAACCCTTTCTTCTTGTCAAGATATTGCTGCAATTGTTCGATCCTTAAATCACTTTTATCCATTGTTGTCCGATTTATAGTTCCATGTCCGTTTCAGTTTTGCTCTGAAAGGATATATCCAGTTCTCTTTCCTGATGGAAATTATCCGCTATCACGAATTTAATTTCCGCATTCTTGCTGCTTCGGTTATGATAGAAGAGCGTGAATACCTGGCGGCAGGGATCGCTGTCATCCAACTCCGCTATCGAATCCAACGGTTGCATCTCCCGGTTCACCAGATAGACCTTCTTCTTGTCGTACACCTCGCCGCTGCCCTCCATCTGTATATAACCGATTTGATAGCCGGCTTCCTCATAGTTTCCGCTACGATTGAGTGTCAGACGAATCTCCACGGTCTCATCCGGGGAAATGGTCTTCTGGAGATACCAGGACGTTAGCGAGAAATCATAAGCCTGCTGTACTTCCAATTTATCATCACAGCCACCCAGCAGGCAAAGCAATGTGAGCATGATACCACTTATTATTAATTTCATCTTCATGATTTTACGTATTACTAAATGAATAATTTACTTGATTGAGTCCGTTGTCGGCTAACGCCTGATGCCCGTTTTTATCTTTCTTTCAGGCGGCTCTTTCTCTTCTTTTCTGTTTTATTAGCCGTCTGTTGCAAATTCTCTTCGGGAGGCGTTTGCGCAAGGATATTCGCGAATTCCCGGTAATCCCTAACCAACTGCTGCATACACTCCAACTTCAGGAAATGGGCAACATTCGTTGTCCGGCTGGAACTGTTACAATCCACCTGACCGTTCAACAGTTTGTTCTCACAGTAAGCAATGTTGTCCTCAACAATATTCCAAACCGTATCCATGCCCTTTGCCCCGTCCACCGCCTGCCGGAGTATCTTTATAACACCCTGACATAAAATGAGACTTATACAGGCTCTCCGCATTCCATTCGAAAAGTGTAGGAAATTCTCATTCATCTTCTTGCTTTGTTCACGTATGTTCCGGTCTTCCCGGTTTATTTTCATATCCAGCCAATGAAGCATCTCATCCACGTTCCAATTGCCTTGTTCCATACTGTTGCCGCTAATTGAAAATGTACTTGACACCGACAGCTGCCACCGTGTGGAAATTCCCCACGGATGATCCGAAGAATATCCTCTGGCGGACATTGAAAAGAAAAACCAGCCTGTCGGAAAGGAACGCCTCCATCTCGAAAGCCGGGGCAAAACCATAAATGAAGCATCCGTCATTCTTTAAAGTCGCCCCGTCATAGAGCAGCTTGCAGTTCCAGTTGGTCGTCTCATAACCCGCCAGAGCGGAAAGACCGGCAGAGAAGAACACGTTCTTACCACGGTCCGAGATGAACGGCACGAAATAGCCTACCTCCCCGGTAAACTGCGCTTTGGGGATCGCAACATCCTTATAGGAATAGTGCTTTTTCACATAATCCGCCCCGAACAGCCAGCGGGAATGGTTCCGGTTATACCGACTCAGAGCCAGTCCGACCTGGAAATTACCATGCAGATGCTTCACATTTGAACCGAAGTCGTCTACACCGCCTAACGTAAGCTGGATACCTTTCTGCCCCGGCAGGTAACGCTGGGCAAAAGATTTGCCTGCCACAAAGGGCAGACAAATGCATAACATAATAAATAAAACTCTTTTTCATGATTACTCACCGATTAATTCATTCACAATACGCGCATCCACCAGATCACTGTTCTCCATATAGAACCGCTGGTGACGGCCTCCCCCTTTCTCGTAAATTTCCACTTCCAGCAACTTGTCGTCAGGAATGACAATCTTCGGGAAGGCATACACGATACGTCCCGTGCTCTTTCCCACGATGCGTGTCAGGGCATTGAGCGTGCGTACCGGTTCAATATAAGTTTCCTGCCGGGCCGTCCTTTTGGCTATCTTCTTATCCACTATCTTAAACCGCACGAAATCCACATCGAAAGGCACATTGGAATTGTTCGTCAGGGAAACATGGAAGAATATCAGGTCCTTATGCACATAAATGCCCTTTCAAAAGAGCCTGCATCCCGAACTGCCTGCACCCGATATGCTTCACGTCCCTGCGGTCCAGCCGGTGGATGGTGTACATCACGCTGGCAATGACCGTCGGATCTTCCTCGCCCAGTTCCGTGACACGGATGGAGCTGCCTCCTTTCTTTTCTCCCTCGTCCGGGTTCATCCACTGGTCCATATTGATATTCAGTGTGGAAGGCTCTTCCTTATAAACGACATTGAAGGAAAAGAAAGAGCCGTCTCCTGTAATCACGGAGAAGTTCGTCTCTCCCGGAAACTCCTTCACCGCCGCTTTGACACGTACCACGTTCTCGACTCCGTCAGCCTTGCCTGCGATGATATTGTTACTTCCCAGGTCCACGTAACGAACTTCAGTGGGAAAGAGGATATGCACCGTCTTTCCGAAAGTGACCTCTATCTTATAAGGAGTGATATGCTGGCCCACCGTCAGAATCCTGACGGGATTTGCCGGTCTTTCTTCCTGTGCGAAACCGGATACCGAGGCCAGTACAGCCATCAATAATGCTATTACTATTTTCATTGTCTTATCTTTTTTTTATTAAAGTGAATAATCCGTTATTGTCTCTTTGTGACCAGCAGCACCTTATATCCGGCTTTCAGTGTCACCTTGACCGCGCGGAACCCGTCCGGCGCTCAACCGCGTGCCGCCCTGCATGACTCCGCGCGTCAGGTCCATGACCACCTGCTGTCCGGCAGAACGTGCAAACGAAACGCTGTTTCCCATGCTCTCGCTGACCGTTCCAGCCGCATCCTTTGCCGCATTGCGGGTTTCCGATCCGGGAACGAAAATACCTTTCTGCCCGTCTATATCGTAAGTCGCCAACTGCACGGGGATGATATTTCCGGCATACTCGATGCTGCTGATCAGGATATCCAGACGCTCTCCCTGTATGACCGCCGCACCTGTTACCAGACTGTTCTCCGGAACGGTAATGTTGCCGGCTTGTAGAGGTTGCAGCAACCGGAGTTTTACCCTGCCTCCCTGTTCAATGATCTGGTTCTCCGGAATGCAGGCGGCGATGGTATTCGTCCCCATTTGGTAGCTGCTCCCGACAGCAGTATTAAAACCGTAATTCCTCTCGACAGTAAGCGAAGCGATATAAGCGGAATCCGTAACAGGTTGTGAAAGGCCGGAGGTCGTCTGATACTCCGCCCGCTGAACCGGAACAGTTTCCGTGGGTTCTTTTCCGACAGCTTTCTCCTGGACCGTATCCTTATCCGGGTTCAGATACTTTGCCGCCATCTTGTAGGACCGCTCCATCAGTTCTTCTCGGGTAGCCGCCTTGTTCTTCTCCTTTTCCGCCTCTTCCAGCTTTTTGTTCAGTTCATCTACTTTTCTTTCCAAATCGCTGTTTGCCGTCTCTTTGGGAGTCTCATAGAAGTCATTCAACTGCCCGGAGATTTGCTCGTAGGTATTAACGGACTGTTGCAACCGGTCTCCGTCCTTTTTCTTTTTCACCGGTATCGGATGCCCATTTTCCATTGTTCATTAATGTCCCGGCAAGCTGCTCCAGCGACTTCATCCGGCTTTCTTCCTCCACTTCCGCCTGTTGCTTCTCATAGGCGGCGGTCTTCTTATCAACCAGTTTGGCCGTGGTAGGCTCCGGCACGTTCACATTGAATCCTGAATTTCCGGGAGCTTCCGTCCCGTTTTCCTTGCCGGTGGGGGCAAATATTCAGTACATGACTCCCAGGAAGACCAGCACAAAGGCCGGAATCACAATGAACTTCCTTCTTTTTTTCCATCTCTTCCGGTGTGAGCACCTTCTTCTCTTTTTTTCCGGTTCTTCCTTCAAGGCTCTGCCGTTTTCCGGCTGTACCGCCGTTTCTTCTGCCGCTTCGGGCTTTTCCAAATCTTTATCTTCCATTACTCGTTGGTTTTAGGGTGATACATTATACTGTCTTTATCCGCCCGGTGGAGGGAGTCCACCGGATGGACAAACGGCAACTCCTTTTGTGTGCCGTGAGAGAGAAAACGCCCGAAAGCGCGTGCTACGGTGATACCACATAGAACGGTACTGGTAACCAGCATGCCCACAAGCACTCCCTTACGCTCTTTTCGGACAGCTCCTCGCAAACGTTCTTCAGTTTTTCGCTGATCTCTGTCTTTATCTTCCTGCTTTTCATTACCTTAATATATTAGCGTTCAACGGTCCTTATATCCCTGTTTTCCAAAATCTCAAAGCGTTCCGCCATGAAGCCTTGCGGATTATTATCCGACCTGACCGTACTCTGCAGGAAGCAACGGGTGACCAGGGAACGCTCGGTGATATTGCTGTTTCGGATAATCATCTGCCGGGCAAAGGTGGTGATCCGGTACGGATAGTTATCGAAATCACACTGCATGCTGTCTACCAGGACAGTCTGGTTGATATTGCCGCTGATCAGACGGTTATAATAGCCTTTCTCGTTCCAATCCCGGTAATAACTATAAAGACTCTTGTCCGCCAGATACATGGCCCGGTTGATATTGGATTCGATAGCGGCCTTATCGGGAGCCAGCGTAAAGAACAGTTCATGCATGCGGCGCACATGCTCGCGGGCCTCCACCGGACGGTTCAATGCCGCATCCTGGGATAACGCCACTATGAGTGACTTGCCCTGATCCAATACATATACCTTCTCCCGTTGCTGGTTAGCAAAGAGATAGGACCTTCAAATGGCATACGTAGTCAGCGAGGCGCAAATGCCCAGAAAGACCAACGTGAACAGACGGATCTGCCTGAACGAGGATTCGATGTTTTTTAAACTTTTAAATTCCATAATTTTATGTTTTTTCAATTTCTACTTTTTCAATAATACGGCACCGACATTTCCCGTTGAAGCACCCGCCGCAGCACCGGCTACATTGGTCACCTTGGATGTCGTATTGTTGACATTCCGGTTATAGGCACTCATACCTCCCGCTTGGACAATCCAGTTCGAAACAGTGGGCACACAAAAATATCCGATAATGCCGATGACCATGAATATCAGATAGATGGCCGAGGAACCGTCCACGTCAATGACACTCATCGGATCGGCCATCAGGTTCATCTCTTCCTGCAGGATGAGCGTCTGTATCTTGGCAAGCATCGCCCCGAATAGGTCTGATACCGGCAGCCAGAGATAGACACTGATATAGCGTGCCAGCCATTGGATGAGCGTGTTCTGCAGCCCGTCAAAAACACTCAGGGCAAAGGCTATCGGTCCCCAAAATGCTCAAGACTATCAAAAAAAGGTACGGATCGTGTCGATGACCAGCGAGGCAGACTGGAAGAGAATCTCCAGCAATTTGCGCATGACCATCTGGACAATACCTTGCAGGGAGAAGGCATACGAAACCTCATACATGGTCTGCAAGGCCGTATGTTCCTCCTCACTCCAGCCCATGTTATCCAGTTCCGCATCCAGCT
>VOFE01000429.1_pt1 | contig 14001 bp, 16 predicted proteins | sample 5384071 | NCBI WGS metagenome assembly VOFE01 (sample SAMN12384724, study PRJNA508395) | human gut metagenome | isolation source: healthy gut D | host: Homo sapiens
CAGCCAGACGCAGACCGTCCATCGCTGCCGACATAATGCCTCCCGCATATCCTGCGCCTTCTCCACCCGGATAAATTCCGTGCACACGGCTCTCTCCATTTGTATCCCGCATGATCCGCACCGGAGATGAGGTGCGTGTTTCCATGCCGGAAAGAATCGCATCAGACCGGTCAAACTGCGGAATAATGTTCGAAAAATGTTCCATTCCAAGCAAAAAGGAATGTTCCATGTCCTCTGTCATCAGACCTCTGAGATTTGCAAAGCAGGTCTGCCCTTTTGTCTGGGAATTAAAATCTCCATATCCTTGGCTTGCGATATTCTGCCGGTAATCGCCAAACAGCTGCTGCGGAATCTTTCCGTTTCCCAGCTGATAAGTTTTATGTTCGAGTGTTTCCTGAAAGTGCATGCCATCAAGTGGATCCTGTGCTCCGTAATCGGCAGGGGAAACCGAAACAATAATGGCAGAATTTGCGTTTTTCCCACTTGCACGTTGAAACCGTATCCAACACTCCGCTCTCCCAGAAGCGCTCCACATCCTTTGTGCGCTCCGTCACTGAACGCCCGCGCTCAAGGACAACCGGTGCACAGCCGCTCATCGTGAGCGCATACGCGCAGAAAAGTCCCGCAGGACCCGCACCGACAATCACCGGCGGGATGGACGGCGTTGGCGAAACCGCCCGGGCAGATGATAACCGGTCTGCTTTACGATCGTAACATTCGGATCGTTTGCCCTTTTTATGATTTTCTCTTCTCCGGAAGTGGAAACCTCCACGGAATACACCAACGACAGTTCCGGTTTCTTTCTCGCGTCAATGGATTTTCTGATAATCCGGTAGCGAAGCTCCTGGCCTCCCGAAAGTCCCAGACGTTTTCTGATTTTCTGTTCCAGTGCTGCCGCATTGTGATGCAGCGGCATTTTTATCTGATTGATCCGTATCATCTCTGTTCTGACATTCCTTCCTCTGCTGCATGCATCCCCGCCACAAAGCCGCTCGACCACGCCCACTGCAGATTGTAACCGCCGCAGGTGCCGTCAATATCAATGACCTCGCCCGCAAAATAGATACCGTCTGCCAGCTTTGACGCAAGCGTTGTAGCTTCAATCTCCTCCGTGTCAACGCCCCCTGCGCATACCTGCGCCGCTTCCATTCCGTTGCTTCCGGTAATATCAACCCGGAAATTCTTGACACACTTCACCAGCCGGTGCAACGTGGCGCGTGCCACCTCCCCGGCATAGAGTTCCGACCGTATGCCAGCTTCGGAGAGCAGTACCTCGCTCAGCTTTCTGTTAAAGAGACCGATCAGTGCCTCCCCGGCGCTCTTGCCATGTGTATTCTCGTAGAAGCGCTCTGACAGCAGATCAAAAAACTCCTTGTCCGTAAGATCCGGCGCAAAATCAATCAGCACGTAGGGATGCTTTTCGTCCGCAAGCGCTCTTGTCGCATAACGGCTGATCTGAAAGACCGGGATACCCGAGATTCCGGAAGCCGTAAGCTGAAGTTCGCCCCGCTCACTGCACACCACGTCAGGCTTTTCTCCCCGGGCTGTCCCACGGCTGCCTTTTGGTTGAAATTGCGCATTTTCCAGGTAGAGTGTTACCTGCATTTCTGCACGAATTCCTGCAAGTTTCTTGAAAAATGCCTGTTTTCCATGCAGTTGCACGAGAGCTGGCACCACATCTACAAAATGATGACCAAGTGCTTCTATATATGGAAATGCACTTCCGTCGCTTCCTGTCTTGGGTGCTGCCAGCAATCCGGGCGCAAAAATCACTGTTTTGGTTGAAAACGCGCCTTTTGTGGTGCGTATTTCATACCCGGTACAGGTTTTTTGAATGGATTGCAGTCCGCAGGACGTCCACAGATCAACGCCGAGGTAATCGCATTCCATGCCAAACACTTCCACGACAGACACCGCCTGCTCACTCGCCGGATAATAGTAACCGTTTTTGATCTTCGGATAGATTCCAAGTTCTTCAAACAGGCGCACGGTATCCTCCTGCCCGAACTGCTCAAAAACAGGCAGCACAAAAGCAGGGTTCTCTCCACGATAACAGGAAAGCCCCTGCACTGCATTTGTGTAATTACATTTTCCGTTGCCGGTGGATAGAATCTTTTTCCCAATCCGGTCCATGTGTTCGATCACCCGTGTTCTCGCGCCGCACCTGGCTGCACTGACCGCCGCCATAAGTCCTGCCGCGCCGCCACCGATCACCGTAACATCTATATCTGTCATTTCAACCTCTTATCTAACCGCTGTATCATTCTGTCCGTTCTTCTTAACCGTAACAATTTTACCACACAGCCCTGTAACATTCAATGAATAACTTCTCTTACGTCAGCTGGAATAGCTTTCGAGCAGATCGTACAGTTCTCTCTCATCGTCTACCGGAATTCCGTTGGAAAGCTGCTCCCTCGTCTGCACGGAAAGCCGTTCCGCACGGATGTTGGTCTCAAATAAAAGGGTTATCCCGTCCGCCTCATAGACTTTTAAGATGCCGTCGTCATCCATGCGGAGCAGATAGCGGCAGGTTTTCTGGATCTGCATGCTCTCCGCAGTCCGCTCCGTCTGTGCCACTGCGACATCTTCCGTGACCGCCTCCGTCTCCTCTGCCGTACGGATCCTTCCTGCATCAAATGCGGTTTTCCCGCACAAGCCTCCGACAAGCAGCATCACTGCCGCAAAAAGGCAAATACCTATCGTCCGTTTCATAATGTCCTCCCATTCTCTGCGATAAGTATCTGCCAGTTCTTTCCTTTTTTATTCAATTAACGCAAAAGATGCATCTTCCGCGCGAGTTTTACAAGCGTTCTGCCTTTCGGGAAGCGCAGGATTTCCTGCTCGGTCAGTCCCTTAAGCATCAAAAGCAGCGTCGCGTAGGTAAAGACGCCTGCAACAATCGATACAAGCGTTGCGATCAGATTGCTCCGAAGCAGATAGAGGAACAGACGGTAAACAAGCCATACCACCACGCCCATTCCAGCCGCTGAAACCGCCGGCACGAAAAACGTGCGCCGCACTTCCTGACGGTATCCGCTGTAACGGCGGATCGAGCGCGCATTTAGAATACACATGATCAGTCCGAAGCATGCATTTGCGATGATCACCGCAAAAATGTTCAGATCCAGCCCAAGCATCAGCGCCACCAGAATGATCAAGTGAAGCGCCAGTGCAATCACTGCATTCTTGATCGGCTCCTTCATCCGGTTCATCCCCTGCAGCAGACCGTTGGAAAGGGTCGACAGGGAGAAGAAAATGATGGCCACGGAACCGGTCTGCAGCATTCTTGCCGCAAGCTCGGAGGAATCACCAAACAGCATCTGAAGAATCGGGGAGGCAAAGCACGCCCATTCCGACTGCACACGGGAATGCCACGACCATGATAAAGCGTGTGGCAAGCCCAATCTGCCGTTTCGCCTCGCCCCGTTTTCCGCTCGCATAAGCAGCAGAGAGCGCCGGCACACTCGATGCCGCAAGGGAGGATGCAATGGCCAGCGGCACATTGATTAACACCTGGTATTTTCCGGTATAGATACCGTTCCAGGTACCGTAGTCCGTCTTGGAATATCCCTGCCATGCCGCGATATTCTTGTAGACCGCCTGGTCAATGGTGGCGTTGCAGTTGTAGATCGTGCTGCTCACCAGCACCGGAATAATGGTGATGATCAGCAGTTTAAAAATCTCTCCGTACGAATCTGCGCTTGTCTTCCGCTCCTTGCGAAGCGTCTTTTTAAACACCCGCAGATAGACAACAAGGACAAAACCCGCAAACAGCAGCGCACTCAGCGCTCCGGCAGCGGTTCCGATCGTTCCGCCCGCCGCACCGTAGGCTGCGCCGTAATCCTCGGCATTGCCTAAAAGCGCTCCGGCTTTGGAACCGTAGGAAAAAAGGACATACGCCGCCCACACGCTGACAATCGCATTTACAATCTGCTCTAAGATCTGGGATACGGCACTCGGCATCATCGTGCCAAGTCCCTGGAAAAAGCCTCGCATCACACCTAAGACCGCAACAATTACAAGAACCGGCACTAAAACCTTTAACGCAAAGATACAAAGTGGGGTTCTAAGCAGCGTACCCGTAATAAAATCCGCTCCGAAATAGAGAATTGCCGCGGCAGCGGTTCCGGACACCAGCGCAAAAATCAGCGCGCACTTTAAGATGCGGTAGACATTGCGCCTTCTGCCCTGTGAGATATTTGCCGAGACAAGTTTGGATACCGCGAGCGGCAGGCTGTAGGACGAAATAATTAACAAAATATTATAGATGGTATAGGCACTGCCATAATAGTCGTTGCCGGTATCCCCAATAATCGCCGTCAGCGGCATGCGGTAAATCAGTCCGATCACACGGCTGATCAGCGAAGCCGCCGCGAGGATTGTGCCCTGCGCCAGAAAACTTGTCGTATTTTTCCTTTTGTTATTGCCCATAAAAGTACCTCAAATCCTTTCGGAAGCGCCACGGCGCCGCCGTTCGTTAATCACGCGAGATGTTCATCTCCTCCAGAATCTGTCTCTGCTTCGGCTCCATGACTGCCGCGTCCTCCGGCGTCATGTGGTCATACCCGAACAGATGAAGCATGCTGTGCACGATCAGAAACGCAAATTCCCTGCGCTCGCTGTGTCCGTAGGCGGCAGCCTGCTCTCTCACCCGGTCCACCGAGATGACAATGTCTCCCAGCATGATCTCCCCGGTATCCGGATTAAAATTATCCTCATAATCCTCTTCCAACGCCGAGAAATCGCCCGCCTGCTCATAGGAGAGCATCGGGAAAGACAAAACGTCCGTCGGCGCATCAATCTGCCGGTACATCCGGTTGATCTCATGAATTCCTTCATTGTCCGTCAGCGTCAGATTCACTTCCGCCTCATAAGGAAAACCTTCATGGTCGATGGTAAAAGCGACAACCTCGCCCGCCAGCGCTTCATAATCAAATGTAAATGGCACGTCCACTTCGACTTCTAAATTCAGGCTCATACCAGTAATGCCTCCTCGTTCACAAGATATTCCCGTATTTTCAAAAACATATTCATGCTAAGCCCGGAACGGTCATACAGCCCCGCGGCAGAATATTCATTCAAGGTCTGATAGATCACCATATCCTGGTTCCAGTTGCTGCCAACGGTATCCTCATCCAGAACCTCCAGTTTTTTCAACAGCCCGTCCACCATATGTACAATCGCCGACTCGATGGTGGATGGCAGAGCCTCTTCCCCGTTGTATTCCCCGATAATGCGGATTACCTTCTCCGGGAAGCAGGCTCTCTGTGCCATTTTCACACCGTTTTTTGCAAGCGGTGCGCCCTCCAGTACGCCGATACGGTAATACATCCCCGCGGCGCTGCACACACGTTCGTCTGCCCCGACCACAGCAGCACATCGCGCCGCCACAAGCATCACCCGCCTTGCATGGCTGTAGTCTGCCCTGGAAAAACTCGCCAGTTCCCGCGCCAGCGGATAGGATTCATCGGTGATGTCGACCATGACCTCATCGACTTCCGCATTTCTTGCATCCGCCAGCTTCCGGTAGCACAGATGCAAAAACAAAAAGACGACCACACCGTCCGCCACGGCAGATACCATGATCCGGACGCTGATCTCCCGGTAGGTCAGATAGTAGAACAGAACCGGAAGAAGCATGCCGGCCATGCCGGCAAACCATTCATACCAGAACTGCTTTTTGCTGTTTTCCACTGCGTCCGCTGCCACCGCTCCGATCAGAACCAGCAGGATATACATGGAGAATTCCTGGATGGTTCCACCGCACAAAAGACCGAGCAGGCTGCAGAAAAAGAGTCCGCTGCACAGGGAAAGCTCGATATTCCCCACACCGAGCATCAAAATGGCAGATAGCATCACAGGTCTTGAAAATTCCGGAAGTACAAGACAGACCGCCGTCACGCCAAGCGACGCCAGATACCCTGCAAAAATACGCCGGTAGCTTGTCTCACGATTTTCCGCAATGCTCCGCTTCATCCGGCAGTGCTCCAATAAAAAGAACCACAACGCCAGAAATACCAGATTGATGATAACAAGGACGATCCACTCGTCGAGATACTGTCCCCTGATAAATGCCGCCGCTGTCGTAAACAGGATCGTTGCGGCAGACATGCCAAGCAGATATATTACTCTCTTTGCCACATAGCGATCATCCATTCGTGTTCTCTCTCCTGCTTCTCGCACCGGTTCTGCCCGCTCCGGTTCTGCTCGTGTTCTTTCTCGTGCCGGACGTCTTACCGGCGCGCTTCTCATAATCCTCGTATGCCTTGACAATCTTCTGCACCACCGGATGCCGCACGACATCCTGGCTTGTCAGTTCGCAGATACCGATCTCCTCCACATTGCGCAGCACTTTCAGCGCAATGTCCAAGCCCGATGCGGCATCCGGCGCCAGATCCTTCTGGGTGGCGTCACCGGTGATGACCGCCTTTGAACCGAAACCGATTCTGGTCAGAAACATCTTCATCTGCGCCGGCGTCGTGTTCTGCGCCTCGTCCAGAATGATAAACGCGTTATCTAACGTACGTCCGCGCATGTAGGCAAGCGGAGCCACCTCAATCAGTCCCTTTTCCATATTCTTCTGGAAGCTTTCCGCCCCCATAATCTGATACAGCGCGTCGTAAAGCGGTCTTAAGTAAGGATCAACCTTGCTCTGCAGATCGCCCGGAAGGAAGCCAAGCTTCTCCCCCGCCTCAATCGCAGGCCTGGTGAGGATAATCCGCCCGACCTCCTCGTTTTTAAATGCGGTGATTGCCATCGCCATGGCCAGATAAGTCTTACCGGTACCTGCAGGTCCCAGTCCGAACACGATCATATTCTTGCGGATCGCATCCACATAGGCTTTCTGTCCCAGTGTCTTGGGCTTTACCGGCTTGCCGTTGATCGTGTGGCAGATGCAGTCGCGGTCGATCTCCACGATCGCCGACTCTTTTTCCTCCGCCATCAATGCCAGTGCATAGTTGACATTCTGTTCCGTGATGACATTTCCGCGTTTGGACAATTCCAGAAGCTGCATGAAAACATCCTGCGCGCGCCTGCAGCGTCTTTCGTCTCCGAGGATTTTCATATCTTCTCCCCGGACAACCACCGTCACATTTAAGGTACGCTCGATTTTTTTGATATAGACATCAAACTGACCGAACACATTCGCCATGTGGTCTGTCGGTATATTTAACGAAACTTCAGTCAGACTCATTTTCATTCTGCCTTTCTTGCATTGTGGTATCGTAAACCTCTGTCGGCTGATAGGAAACAATGGATTCGTGCGCCCACAGATCGCCGCTTACCACATATTTTTCACCCGTACTTTTTATAATAACATTTTTTGATATAATTTGAATACCTTTTTCTTCCAAATCTTTGATGTAATCCGAGAGATTCTTTGTGGCAATCTGACGGATCTCCTCTTCGGTGCGCTCGTGCCGCACCTGCTCGACCTCTGTGAACTCACTTTTATTCAGCCACACGGGCAGATAAAAATTGTCCGCCACATGGAGCTGCCTGCTCTCCGTCTGCACCTGGTATTCTGCAAACGGATTCCGGAAAAACGGCCAGTCGAACACGTTATCAAGCAGCGTGATGCTGTAGCACTCCTTCGTGTTCCCGGTCGGCGCCATCTCCACCCAGGTGCCATCAATCACATCCCGGTAGGAATAGAGTACCTTCGCCTTGATATCCGCATCGGATGGACGGTAGAGGTACTGCATGATCTCACCGTCGTCGTTTAACACTTCAATGCGCCCCGAGACTAAGATGTCGCCTTTCTTTACCTCCGCTCCCACCGCGGCAAGCGGCGTGCCCGCGCGTGTCACCATCTCGGTAATCACGCCGTCTTTGGCGGCGACAATGTCCTGCGGCTTGTCGCTCTTCGCCTCATATTCTTCCTGCGGCAGGAGGTTTTCCTGAATATCGACCGTCATCTTTGTACCATAAATCTTGATGGAAGTCCAGATGACATCCCGGTAGCGGCTCCGCATGGCTTCTTCCAGATCCTCGCACGAAATCCGGGATTTTTTCGTTCCAAACGATGCGTGTTCCTCCTCCAGGAAATCCAGAATCGTCTCCGTGGTCAGATAGGAATTCCCGTTGATTTCGATATTCCAGATGAATCCGGACAGATCATACAGCAAAAAGCAGAAAAAAAGCAGGCCTGCCGGGAAAAGATACCGTCTGCGGTAGCGAAACGCACAAAACGGCATCCCCACACGCTTCTGAATCCGGATCTGCGTTTTGGTTTTTTTCAGAATGGGCTTCAGCTGTCGGAATGCATCGACACTGATACAAAAAGTATATCCATTTTCACACGGTTTTAAATTCCAGATCAGGATATTCCGGTTCCCGCACAGATTTAAGAACCGTTCCGGTGCATATCCCGTCAGCTTCACATGAACATAACCGCGAAAATATTTGATCACAGAGAGCAACATCGTCTCAGTTCTCGTACTCTATCGTATCAATGCTGCCCGTTATTTTCATTTCTTCATTCGTGTAATAATCTATGGCAAGACGGACACCGGTAATCCGTATCCTGCAGGTTTTTGTCTGCACCCGGATAAAGGAATCCTCGTATTCCAGGATTCCTTTATAATTTGAAATCACAGCTTCCCCTCTGCCGGTGACGGTCACGATCGCCGCCCCGAGCATGAGGTCTTTGGGAAGCTCCAGGTTATCTACAATTCTTTCGCGCAGCGAAATCTGTGACCCCGCTGAAGTTCTGCTATTTTTTCTCATATAGCACTATATGAGGAAAAATACCGTCTTATTCTGGAAAGATATATTCTCTGACCACCGGCACGAAAGCCGCCGGCTCTTTGGCGATCTCGTAGGCATGGGCAATTTTTTCATACGCCGCCTGCATTTTGGCATCATCATTGCCATAAATCGTCGCAAGCACTTCACCGTCACTTACCGCATCCCCGTTCTTTTTTCTCCAGAATAATACCAACGGATAGATCAATCGCACTCTCCTTGGTCTCTCTTCCGCCTCCCAGGGTCATGCAGGCAATTCCGATGTCTTCCGCCAGAATCCGGTGCACATATCCGCTCTCTTTTGCCGTGACCTCTAGTGTCTTCCCCGCAACCGGCAGAAGGGATGTGTCATAGACCGGTGCAGCATCTCCGCCCTGTGCGCGCACGAACTGGGCAAATTTATCGAGTGCCGATCCGTCTTCTATCACGCCCTCCATCAGTGCGCGGGCTTCCTTTTCGTCCGCCGCCCGCCCTGCGAGCATAAGCATCTGGCTGCCCAGTGCAAACACCACTTCTTTGAAATCAGCCGGTCCCTCTCCGCGCAGGGTATCAATCGCTTCCCGGACCTCAAGTGAATTGCCGACCGCGCGTCCCAACGGCTGATCCATATCCGTGATGACAGCCACCGTCTTCTTGCCCGCCATCGTACCGATGGAGACCATCTCTTTGCGAGCGCTCTGGAATCCTCAAGCTTTTTCATAAAAGCGCCGTTGCCCGTCTTGACATCCAGAACGATGGCATCGCTTCCGGACGCCAGCTTTTTGCTCATGATGGAGCTGGCAATGAGCGACATCTGATCCACCGTTGCCGTCACATCACGCAGCGCGTATAATTTCTTGTCCGCCGGCGCCAGATTGGCAGTCTGTCCCGCAATGGCAATCCCGATGGTATTGACATTCCCGGCAAACTGCTCCTCGGAGAGCGCGGTCGTAAACCCGTCAAAACATTCTAACTTGTCGATTGTTCCGCCGGTATGCCCCAGTCCCCTGCCGGACATTTTTGCAACCGGAACTCCGAGCGCCGCAATGATCGGCGTCAGCGCCAGCGAGGTCTTGTCTCCCACGCCGCCGGTGCTGTGCTTATCGACCTTTACCCCCTTGATCCCCGAGAGATCCAGCACATCACCGCTGTCCCTCATGGCAAGCGTCAAATCCACCGTCTCGCGCGGCGTCATTCCGCGAAAACAGATCGCCATTGTCATGGCGGACATCTGATAATCCGGAATGCTTCCCTCCGTAAAACCTTCTATCATATAGCGGATCTCATCCGTGGAAAGTTCCCCGCCCTGCTTCTTTTTTAAGATCAAATCATACATTCTCATACTGCAATCCCCCTTATTTCTAAAGTATACTTTATTGTAACACCGTTTAACCGCCGATTCAACATTTGCCGCGCGGACGCTTGACAAGTCGTGCGGCGGACTTCTATACTGATGATAGATTTTTAAGCTTCTACAGGGAAAAGGAGACCGTTATGACCGGATATCAAATTCAAAGACACAGAATATTACTGTGCGTGCTCGCACTTTTTTGCTTGGGAATGGCTCTGATGGGATGTAAAAAAGCATCGCTGGATGACTGGTATGCCACACAGGCGGATCAGTTTCAGGAGATGACAGACGCCGTCAATTCCCAGGATCTGGGATACACCCTGGACATTGTCACCGCAGATTCCGATGCGTTAGTGTTCCAGTACACGCTTTCTAAGGCGTATGATATGTCGGATGACGCCGACGCCGACGCACTGACGCAGCTGTATGACGCCATTTTTGACAGCTATGCCTCCACTTTTTCCTCGCTGCGCGCGCAGATTGCAGATGAGACCGGCATAAACGGCATCGCCATCCGGCTGACCGCCTTAAATCCGGACGGAACCGTTCTGTATTCCAGAGACTTTACCGAATAGCCTGCCGCTATTTGTGGTAGGGTTCCCGGTTCATGATGCGGTAGCCGCGGTAGATCTGCTCCAGAAGAATCACGCGCATCAGCTGGTGTGGAAACGTCATTCTGGAAAAAGAGAGCTTAAAATCCGCCGCCGCAAGCAGCTCTTTTGACATGCCGAGTGACCCACCGATCAAAAAGATCACATGGCTGATCCCGTCAGTTCCCAGTTTTTCCAGTTTCTGTGAGAGTTCGACCGAATCGAGTTCCCTGCCGTCTATGGCGAGTGCCATGACATAGGAGCTGCTCTGCCTGCATTTCTCGAGGCGGGCAAGCACACGCTCCCCCTCCTTTTGCCGGATCTGCATTTCTTCCGTGGCACTTGCGCCGTCTGGCGTCTTTTCATCTGCGACCTCGATGATTTCCAGCTTGCAATAGCGCGTCAGGCGCTTAGCGTATTCCTCGATGGCATCTCTGTAAAATTTTTCTTTGATTTTTCCAACGCATAAAATTGTAATCTTCATAGCAGGTTCATTATAACATTCTTTGGTTGCGGCAGTCTATAAAATCTCCTATAATATAGGAAAAGAAAACTAAGAAAGCGAGAACTTATTATGTGGTGTCCAGAATGTAAAAACGAATATGTAGCGGGAATCGTCCGCTGTCCGGACTGCGGCGTGGATCTGGTGGAGTCGCTCTCCATATCAGAGGACAAATCAAAAGACAGTCCGGATGCCTTCTCCCCTAATGACATGGAAGAACTTTCGGCAGCTTCCACCGTCAGGGCAGCGGAAGGCGGCAGAGGAGATACTCCGCCGCTTACTGCACATTCACACGCCTACCGGTCCAAGGCTTCCCAGACCGAAGATATGAAGTCTACCGCCTACACCTTTACCGGGGTCGGCATCATCGGACTGGTTCTTTTAGTGCTGTTTTTCTGCGGCGTTCTTCCGATCCATATTACCGGTGCCGCCAGAATTCTGACGGGTCTTGTCATGGGAATCATGTTCGTCATATTTTTGTGGATTGGCATCCGTTCCTTCGGCCAGATCAAACAGCTCAAAGATGCAACTGCAACAGAAGATGCGCTGCAGGATGAGATACTCAAATGGTTTCTGGATACCTACCGTGCCGATGTCATTGATCAGTCCGTCGACAACGATCAGCCGGAGGAGGCGCTGTATTTTTCCCGCTACGAAGTGATGGAAAAGCTGCTGCTTCATCAGTATCCCTCCCTTTCGGAATCCTTTACCGATCATATGATTGAACTGCTCTACGCCGAGCTTTTCTAAAATCGGGACATTTCTCCAAAACAGCACTTCTTTCATGCAGCGACTTATGGTACAATAGAACCATCAAATATACTATTGAGAGGTGACGATTTTGAAATTACTGGAAGAAAAGATTCTTTCCGAGGGAAAGGCATTAAACAAAGACATTCTTAAGGTAGACAGTTTTATCAATCATCAAGTGGATCCGGTGCTCATGGCACAGATCGGGGAGGCATTTGCCGCACATTTTAAAGGCAGAGGCATCACGAAAGTGGTTACCATCGAAAGTTCTGGAATTGCTCCTGCACTCATGACCGCATCTGCGCTGGGCGTTCCTATGGTAATTTTGAAGAAGCAGCCTTCTCAGATTTTAAATGATAATCTCTACCAGACTGTGATCACATCCTTTACCAAAGAGACGAACTACGAGCTGACGCTCTCCAAGAAGTACATCTCCGAGGAGGATCACGTCTTAATCATCGATGATTTCCTTGCAAATGGTGAGGCTGCGACCGGAGCAATCCGTCTTCTGCGTCTGGCACATGCGACCATCGCCGGTCTCGGCGTTCTGGTGGAAAAGTCTTTCCAGCCCGGACGCAAAAAGCTGATCGATCAGGGTACCGAAGTGTATGCACTTGCCAGAGTCGGTGCAATGGATACAGACCACATCGAATTTTTACCGGCGGACGACGAGTGATCTTCTTCCCCAAAGAAAAGGGTCTGGTGCAATAAGCATATCATGCTTTGATAAGTAATACTATTATAAGAAACACACTTGGGGATTTCATGTGGAAATGCGGATGGACATTCGGTTCAAAAATGTGGCATTTCTAACCGGCCAAATGTTTGCATCTTCGATGATCCGTGTCTTTCCAAGTTTGGAGCACTCCGAGGGTCATGTCCGCATCCCGGAAGACAATTTGTAGGACTTTTTTGTGTGTCCCTTATGGCACCTCTGAACAAAAACATAACCGCGCGAAGCCGATGTCTGAATTGCCATCTGCCCTGTTTTTAATAGCAGATGGCAACGAGTTTCGGTTCGCGCGGTTTTATAATGTCTGTGAAGAGGTGCCATTAGGGACACCAGAAAGTCCGCCCATTGTCTCCGGTGTGCCGGACATGCACCCGTCGGATTGTTCAAACGTGGAAGAGACACGGAATCCGATGTAAACATTCAGCCGGAAGAAATGCTCACATTTTTCTCAAACGAATATTCCATCCGCATTTTCATCTGAAATCCCACGGTGTGTGGTCTTCCCGTAATATTACTTAGCACCCAAAGGAAGTTCTATGCTTATTGCGGCAATTCCTTTTTACGGGTAATAGATAAAATTGGCACGGTAAACACCGCTGTCCAATCCCGTCTTTTTGTCCACCACAAGTACGGACAGGACATTGTTGCCCTCCGGCACCTCAAACGGCTCCGTGTAGCGCGCAGACGCCGTGGTAGGATCGGTTCCGTCCCAGGTATAGTAAATGCTGCATCCATCCTCTGCGGTCAGCGTCACGAGTGTCGGCTCATAAAAACGGCCTCCGTCCGGCGACACCTCTGCAAAATCCGGTGGTGCAAGTTCGATCTCAAAATCGGCATACGTCACGGAACTGTAGATTCCCTTATCGTTCCGGCAGACCGCTGCGATGGTATAGGTTTTATTATTTTCATCCAGTTTCACAGGTTCTGTGTATCGCAATCCGCGTTCGGTTTTGGATCTGACCCGTCTACCGTATAATAAATTTCATAGCCTTTTGTGGAAAGCATCTGTAGTATCTGGGCATTTTCAAAACTTCCGCTCTTTAAACTGAACTGTGGTCCCTCTACCTGATAATCGGCGAAAAGATCTTTCAGACTGTCATCCACAGCCTCGGAGAGAGAAAGTATGGCATCGGTATTGTTCTGCTTCTCATAAATGGCAATCAGTCCTTTGCATGCCTGACGGTTTTTCCTGTCCGCACGGATCACTTCCTGATATAAAACAAGTGCCGAATCATAATCGTTTTCTCCGTGTGTACAGATCCGCCAGAGCCAGCCGGACTTCAATACTGTTTTGTCCAGTGCCAGTGCATTCTCGTAGCAGGCAATTGCATTTTTTGGTATCTCCGGC
>VOFE01000500.1_pt1 | contig 14001 bp, 14 predicted proteins | sample 5384071 | NCBI WGS metagenome assembly VOFE01 (sample SAMN12384724, study PRJNA508395) | human gut metagenome | isolation source: healthy gut D | host: Homo sapiens
CCAATAACTCTCCTTTTTCCTGCTTAATGGCTGTAAGATGATTTTCAGTTATCCCAATGAAAGTCTGCATACCAATCATGACTTCAGGTTCCACCCTCTGCGCCGATTGGTCGGATAGAGTTTCTATGTTCTGCTTTCTTCCCCCTCATAAGGTAACATTCAGGTATCTTACATAATTAAGGTTCAGCCCTTCCCATTATGGTGAGTAACAGGTACTGTGGCTTCAGCTGACTTCTCACGACAAATCTTGTTTCAACCACATACAGTTGTGGTGCACCTGTCCGTGAGACCTCCCCAGATAAGAACGTACGCTTTCATCTCATATACCCTCTGATTCTACTACATAGGGATTCGGATAGTTATAGGACTTTATTTTGTTTAGCAAACTTGTCCTCCAAATGTAGCCTTATAATCAGTTTCTGTTCGTAGAGCCGAGAGTTTGCCGCCAGCTTCCTTCAGATTCCAAATGAGGGATACTCATCCTCCGTTTTGTACCTCCACAGTAAGCATTATTAGGCGTTGACCTTGGTTAACAAGCCTGTCGACCAAGGTTAATCGACTCGTTAACTAAGGTTGATAGGCCGGTTAACCAAGGTCAACACCCAACGATTCCTAAGGCTAAATAGATATATCCCTTGTTTTCATTGACTGAGAAAGTGAGAGTAACCCACTTACCCTCACACCGGTTTTTTACTACCACCACATTTAATACCCTAACTATCAACGATTCACACTAAAAGTGAGGGTAGTGAGAGTAACTTGCTCCAACTTTTTATTGAACGAGTTCCGTTTAAAACTCACATTTCACTCCGGCAGAAAAGTAAACCGTCGGATTGAAATACGGATCATCTTTATCACTGAACATATTGTCTACAAACCCCTTAAGCGTACGTTTAGTCAGATCGCCAGACCTGAGCCAATTGCCTCCTATCCCCAAATACAGGCACGACTTCTTACCTATCCTGTATTCCGGACAGAGATAGGATCGCATCATAACTGAAGCATATATCATCGACTTTCCCTCTACATCCATCACGGAAGATATTCCATCCATTTCCATTGCCACCAGCCTCAGCTTAAACCGATCTCCCAAACGTACCGCCCCGGACACTTCAACACCGGAAGAGAGATTCACATTAACCTCATAATTACCGGAAAGTTGCCAGTTAAGAAAGAACATCGGCATGGCAATAGGTACTCCAAATGAATTCGTCAATCCAGCCCCAACACCTATATCCAGATTTTTCCTACATTTATACACAAAAATCACTCCCCCATTCACCAATACACTCTGCCAGGTAATTGCATCCGGTGCCGAATAAATACCTGCTCCCAAACTGGCTATCATGTACCACTTTTTCGACAAGGGCCGTACATGCGTCAGATTGAGACTGCCACTTAACACCTCATCCGGATGTATATCCAAGGCCATATGTCGATTATTAAGTATCGCGTAAGTTCCTCTTACCGATGCCGACCACATGATAGGCTGTCCCGATGCATTCTGCTTCAACGAAAAGGGTAGCGTGTATGCTCCGGTGAATTTCAATAAATCACCCAGACAATTTATTCCCCGCTTCATCTCTGAAAGAAGAGGCAGGCATATACTCCGTTTTAATAACTCCTTGTGCAAAACCATCGATTGCTGCCACCAAGAGCAACAGAAATAAAAGATAAGAGAATCGTCTCATTGCTAATAAATTAGATTATTTTATTGCAAAGAAAAGAGATTAGCTTGTCCGGTATAAGTCTTTTCCGACGAACTGCACGAAAGACCTGTTGAATTTCATTATCCCAAAAGATGGAACAAAAAGGGAAAAAAGAAGATTATTCGAGGAAAGGTACTCTCACTACAAATTCTGTAGTACTTTCCACGATATCAATTGCTTTATCATACAAGGCGTATTGTTTTCCAGGTTCCCTAATCCTACACCACCTCTATCTACTGAACTCCGCAATTGCAGATTATTGGAAACCATGATCCCCTCATCGGTAAAGCCTATCCGAATAATAAGCGGATTCTTAAAAGTAGCTATATTATGCTTAATCGCATTTTCTACCAGCAGTTGCAAGCTGACGGAATGATCAATCTGGTTCCATACAAATCATATTCGTCTATCTCGATGAACAATGTATCTTCAAAGCGAATCTTCTCCAGAAATACATAACTTTCCAGAAAAGCCAGTTCTTCCTTCAAAGTAACCATCGGACGATTGTTTGTCAACAACAGATAACGGTAGACACCTGACAGCTTTTAGCAAACAGATTGGTCTTTTCCGCATCACTATAGGCCAGTGAAGATAGCACATTCAGACTATTGAACAGGAAATGCGGGTTTATCTGGGCTTTCAAGGTTTCATACTGATACTGAATCTTCTCTTTCTCTATAATAGCCAGTTTCTTCTCTGCTTCCATTTGGCTTTGCTGATAAAAGAATATCTCAATCAGAAGAACAATCATGCTATTCCAAAGCACTACCGGCAGAACATTTTCAGCAGAGCATAATCTTCCGGCCAAGGTTCCTCCAGAATAATGGACAGGAAATAATTTGCCGCTATGCCGAAGCAACTCACCCATACGGATGCCAACAATAAATCGATAAAGATTCTCATTGTATTGTTAATGTTGTCCAGCCTCTTATGGACAATAACAATGATGAGAAAGTCAACAATCCCCACAAAAATGCAGGCAGGTAAATTGAGCAGATACTGTGTTTCCAAACTTAAGCTCCGGGGAGCGTCAGAAAGAAAGCTCCGCCCATACTGGAATGCAAACAAAGAAATTGCAATGAGCACTATAAAAAGCAGGATATACCATTTATTCTTCATCCCCAAATGTATTTTAAAGCACACCATCCACCCACTTCAGGAAATCAGGAACCCGCACACGACTGATTAAAACCTCGTGTGGGCATTCAGGCTGGAAGCTCAACTTCAACCGACTGTTGAAGTACTTGGATATCTTACGGATAGAATTGATATTAGCAATGCAATTGCGGGAAACACGGAAGAAAGTCCTTTCATCCAGCAGTTGCTCTATCTGTTCCAAAGTATAGTCCACAATATAGCGTTTATCTGAAAAGGTGTGCAGAAAGACTACTTTTTCTTCACTGTAGAAGAAAGCGATATCTGAAGTCTCCACATAATGATACGCATCACCTTTCTGGATAAAGGAAACGGTTCTTTTTACAATTACTCATCAATGCTTCTTCCAGTTTCCTGTAATCGGTAACGGGAGATTGCACAACCCTGAACTGTTCAAATTTACTTAATGCCGCCAGTAGATCATCTTCCTCCACAGGCTTCAGCAGATAGTCCACACTATTTACCTTGAATGCCTGTATGGCATGTTCATCATAGGCGGTAGTAAAAATAACAGGAGTCGTGACCTGTATCTGCTCAAATATGTCGAAACTGTTTCCATCCGTCAACCGGATATCCAGCAACATCAGATCTACCGGATGATGTTTCAGAAATTGTACGGTCTGCTCCACAGTGGCCGTCCATGCCTCAATTGATAATCGGGGCGCAACTTCTCCATCATCCGCTTCATCTCTTCGTAAGCGAAACGTTCGTCTTCTACTAACAGGTATTTTATCATCCGGCACTCTATTTATAGGAATCCGCTGTAAATTTACAGATTATCATCCATATCCGGTTATGAAAGGATGTATTTCCGACGAAGTGCAGAAATTGAAGGATGAAGTGCAGGTACAATTACCTGCCTTCATCCATCACCACCGAGAATCTATAAGTGCCTGACTGCAATGCCAGTGATAGAGCATTCCTTTTTTGTGAATACAGACTGACTCCTTCCGCCTCTTTCCACGCAGTTTCTCCCTCCTTTAAAGTGTCAGGATGGATGCCGGATAATTTCAGGACAGCAGTAGTATTAGCAGGTATGGTGATTTCCATTGTCAACACACCTGATTCCACCGTCCAGTCAGAGACTATTTTCCCGTACAGGGAGTTGTAGTGCGAACGTACTTGTTTGGGACCGCCTTTTGCAATCCAAGGTTCAATGGTAAATTCCTTATAGCCGGCCTCCGGACGGCGGATACCTCCTAAAGCCTCTATAAACCAGCTACCTATATACAAATAGGAACTATGCAGACCCGAGCCACGACATTGCCAATCTTCAAAGAACGTACCGTTGCCATGCTTCAGCATATCTCCCCAGCCGGGAAAATCTTCTTTGGTAGCCATCTCAAAAATCAAATCATTACGATGATTATCTAATAAAGTATGCAACAGGAATGAACCGGCAGTAATGCCTCCCCAGAAATGTCCTTTGCGCTTTACCTGTATTTCTTGTTCAAGACGTTTCCAGACTTTTGCTTTCAGATGCTTCGGGGGTAAATCGACCATCAATGCAATAGCCTGATAAGAAGGATAGCCATTCACGTAGCTATTATCTTTCGAATTGAAGAAAGTAGCATGGACAGCCTTACGTACTTTTGACGCCCGGTTCCGATAGGTGGAAGCTGCCTTTTCATTACCCAACACATCGGCTATCTGTGCAGCAGTTTCAAGACTGTAAATCCAGTGACAGTTATTGAAGAATAAAGTTTCCTGAGTATCTCCAAGTGCTTTTCCCTGTTTCTCCATAGCCGACCTTTCCGACCATGCATCCGGCCAGAGCCAGTCACCCAGGAAACTCCATTTACCTCCCCCAACGTACCAGCATGTCATCCTGCGACTTCGTTTCTACAAAAGAAAGCCAGCACTGAATAGTGGGAAAACTCTCCGAAAGAATACGTACATCTCCATACTGACGATAAAGCTCCCAAGGCAAGGTAATGCAGAAACCACTCCAGGATGGTCCACCCCCGCCAATGCGGGTAGGAGCGGTATAGGGAACATTCCCTTCGGGATCTTGCACATCACGCCAATCTTCCATCCATTTGTTATAGAAAGCCCCCAATTGATAGTTTCCCAAAGCTGTGCGCGTAGTGGCCAATGCATCTCCCCCGTATCCACAACGTTCACGATGAGGACAATCGACCACATAGTTACCCAGGCTGAGATTTTCAAACGTCCACAAAGTAGTACGATAAATATCATTCAACAGAGGGATATCACATTCAAATCCACCGCTCCGGCGATAATCCGGACGAATCATCCAACCACGTATCTGGTCTAATTCCGGTTTATACCGAAGACCGGTAATTTGTACCCAGCGTCCGGTCATATAATTAAAACGGTTACAAAAGACTCCTTTCCGTTTGGAGCCAACTTTATAAATGCTATGTATACCATAACTGCAAGCATCCTTTTCCCTTTCAGAAAATTGGAATACAATTGAATCACCGGGTTGGCCTTGGAGCTGCATCTCAAACCAGCCGGCATAGTTGATTCCCCATATCAACCCTATAGACTCCGGGACTAACTTCCTGAACAGAAAGTGGTTTAATTTCACCAAGTAACCGATTAGGTTCTGTACGGTCAGATGATACTATAACGTCGGTAGAATAAACCTTTGCCATAGCCCAACCGGAATCATCAAAATCCGGAGTATTCCACCCATCTTTTTCCAAAGCAGCATCATAACATTCTCCCTCAAAGTGATGTGCCTCCCAGTAGCCTAACAAGGTATTGGGACTTGCATGGGTCTTCAGGTATTATCCGAAACAATTCGTAATTTCTTTCCGGAAGATAATGCGATCTCAGCTTGAGCCAATGCCATCGGAATAGCCGGTCTATTCTTCTGCTGATAGGCGGAAAACAGCCGAGGGAAGTACCCAGCCACAAAGCTATAACATTAGTACCTGTTTTCAGGTAGCCCTTGATATCATATGTCATGTAACGGGCACGTGATTTATGATCCGTAACCGAAGGTGAAAGGACAGCATCCCCCACTTTCCGCCCATTGACATACAGTTCATGATAACCTATGGAAGCTACATAAATAACAGCATCCTGTGGAATATCCGACATATTAAATGTTTTACGGAACCAGGGATCTGCCATTACATTATTAACCTTCTTACCTCCCACACTCTGAGATTCCATTTCTGCACTGCCTATCCATTGTGCCGCCCAATCAGCAGCAAATAGCCCCATACGCCAATTTGCCGGATTACTCCATGCTGACCAACAATTATGCTCATCGGAGAAACGGACTTTCCAGAAACATCTTTGTCCGGCAGACAAAGGTACTCCTCCATAAACAATATTCACCGACTCAGCAGAGTTAACACGACCGCTATCCCAAAGATCTCCACGGTCTGCATCAAGTAAATCCCGGGAGCTTGCTACAAGAATCTGATAAGCAGTCTGCTTCCGCCCGCGTGCCGAGGTAGTAGCTCCCATTTTCCAACTCAAACGAGGTTGCAGTATGTCAACACCTAAAGGATTACTAAGATATTCACATTGCAAATCAAAAGGTTGGAGAGTGGCAATATTCGTGAAAGCCGTACTGCCAGTCAGTTCACCCTCCGGAAAAGCGATCTGCACTTCTCTACCATTAAGAGCCAGACAAACCTCCCTCTGACTATAAAGCGGATCTGCAACCCAGATATCGTAACCTGTTCCCTTCTGCTCAAGATAGACAATCACTTGTTTATCAGTAGCTAGTGTAAGTCCCTCCCCTAAATCAATTGTTCCCGGATGATAAAAAACAATAGCATACTGCTGATTCAACTTAACAGCCTGCACCACAGAACTATTTTGAATAATCTTATAATTCTGGGTAGCCGTAAATGTCGGAACTCCTCTAAAGATTTGTCAGGAACAACCATATATGCATATTTCCCTTCCTTAGCCTTTACACCATGACTAATCCAGAGATTAAAGATGTCAGCAGAAATCTTTTTCCCACTCCCACTGATATTAATATCTTTCCAAGCTCCGGTTTGTTTCGGATTGCTAACAATTACGTCTCCTCTAAAGGAAATAAATAACCAACTTTATCATGATATACCCAAGCCGGATTCTTTACAGATACATTTTTCTCTATAAACAGACGTAGTTCCTTCCTCTTTGCCAACTACCATTTCGCCTGTAAAAAGGCACTGATTAACAGTTGTAACCACTTCCTCGGGAGCATCTGATGCAATATCTGTCCCTAAGCACAAAAGTACATCATTCATAAAAAAGTAAGACTTCCTGGCCTTTACTCCCTTATAGCAATGCTCATAAGCAATGACTCCATTCTTGCCGTTACTTACCCCACCTCCAAACCGATTTTTTCCGAACAGATATCCTTCAAGACGAGTAGAGTCCTGATGTTGAACAGCCGTAGTCCCCGGTATTTTATTCCAGTTCCATACAGGGAAGATACCTTCATATTCTTTCCCGAAGTAAGGATATTCGTAGCACCAAGCGGCAGGTTATAACCTTTGAGGTTCTCATTATTAAGCATTTCGGTTCCATTAGTCCGTGTAGAAATCACCTTAGCAGAGAGATAATAGCCGGTACCATGCTGAACTATAATGTCCGATTTCCAGAAATACTTATTACCGGGAGCAGGAAAAGGAGCACCGGAAGATGTTTCTTCCAAGCCGAGTAATCAGCAGCACGATCAGAATCATTCTGCTCCATGTATTCCAGCGTGACAGGAGAAATATTGCTAAGTCCTTCGGGACGTGATATATTACGACCGATTGCACCAAAATCAAACGTTTCCCGATAGCCCAACAACCGATGACCACCCATCAGAAGATTGATAAATATATCTTTTTCTCTTGTGTAAAATAAGGCTCAAAGGCAGTTCCTTTCACCAATTGTAAATAATATGCAATATCATCTACATACGATAAACCATACCCGCCGGAATATAATTGCGGACGATGCTGATGGAAACTACCATCCACCTTAATACCTTCGTCACCTTGTTCCGAAACAATCTTAATAGTAGAAGCTATGGACTTGATTCCGATTCGTATCAGCTCAATATTATTTTCAATACATCCTTTATGAATGGTAACGGCAGATACCCATGTACGGTTTTTGCCTTTATGACCTTTATTCCCAGTCAAATCTTGTAGATAAGAAGAATAATGCAATAACTTCTTATCACTAATTTTGCCTTTCAGCAGAATCAACGGAACCATGTAGTCTTGGGGAGCACCAATATCACCGAACCACCAGTTTCCGGATTTAGGACGTACTCTATACCAATAATCGATACCTGCAACTATTTGTTTCAACAGTCTTCCTGAATTATAATACTTATTTCCAGGTTTCCGATATGCAATAGCCATTAATTTCAAGCGTTTCAAATGAGAGCCGGCCGGATAAGACGAACCTTCATGCACAGTTACATAATCAGGTCCGGAAAACTTCCATCCGAACGTAACGCACTCGCATAACCCGCTATTATGTCCTCATCTACTTTCGCTTCCAAATAGGAAGCGACCAGTCGTCCGGTCATTTCGTCCACTTCTTTTTGCGCATCTACTTGCACCTCTTTAGCCTCAGCCAAAGAGCAACAAAAATAAAGCAAACAGAATATTAGTTTCAAGCATTTCATAAACATACTCCCTATTTATCCGGTACTTACCATCAGCTACTATCCCTGAGCTATGCACTGTACGAATAAATTTCGCATCAGCAGGAGCGGCACCTTTACATTGATTCAGTTCTGCCCCGACAACATCATCCAAAAAGAATAACGGACGTACATCAGGCTTCATCGCATCAAAACGTACATTATTAAATCTCACATTTCTGGCATGACGTACATAGAAACCGGCGGCCGGTAATGTATTACCAAACATTCGATTCTCAGGATAGCTTTTAGTCATTTCCGGAACAGGTTTACTAACCATGTCCGAGGTTCCGCCGGATAGCTGATTTGCACGTTATTGATCGAAACATTTTTCTACATAGCTTGTCTCCACACCAGTTATTGAACAGGCTATCAGGCTTTCTGCGGTTGCTACAATGTTGTTGATATTTATATTCTTCAATACACCACCCTCTTTCCGGTAAGTGCGGTGTCTGTCTCCCAAACGGATGAATATGGGAGTCTGGACATCGCGCATAGAAATATTGGAAACGGTGATGCCATCAATAATGCCTCCATCAACCATTTCTATGGCAACACCCGAAATAACGGTAACATCGGCCGAAATATGTTCAAGCTGTTTACTCCAATGACGAATATTATCTTCCGCTGCCCGGCGAACAACACAATTGGAAACCGCAATATTCCGGTATCCTCCATGAGAAGCTGTACCGAATTTGATTGCATTACAATTGCTTGCTGTGACACAATTCGTAACCGTTATGTTCTCGCAAAATTCCGGATGGTCACTCTTGAAACAAATGGCGTCATCTTCCACATCAATGTAGCAATCAGATATAGTCGCATTCTTGGCATCAATATCGAGCCCGTCATTATTATAATTACAATGGCTGAATACCTTTAAACCACGGATAGTGACATCTTCACATTTTTCATAATGCTGCACCCAATAGGCAGAATTACGGAGAGTGACATCGGTCACAACAATGCCCTTGCATTCTACAAAATAAATTATCTTAGGACGTTTCGGTCCGCCGTCCGCATCATTGCCAAACTGAAAAGTTTTATTTCCACCTTGTCCGTCAATCGTTCCGAATCCGGTAATCGAAATATTCTTTTGTCCACGTGCAAACAAAAGTCCGGAAGACTGATTCATACTACCATCCTTGAAGGGAAAGGCATTATCATAATCCGACAAACGTGTACTTCCCAACAATAAAGTGCCAAAATCCAGATGAAGGTTCACATTTGATTTCAGTTCAATGGGACGTATCAAATAAGATCCGGATGGTATCAAAACGGTTCCGCCTCCTTTCTTCGAACATTCATCTACGGCTTTCTGTATAATGATTGTATTATCCGTTACCCCATCTCCTTTAGCTCCACGCTTAGTCACATCAATTGTTCCGGCTATAAGGGAAGAGGAAAATAGCAAAAGATATTGCAAACAAAACGATATTACATCTATTCACCATGGCATCATTAATTTTAGGGTTTATCATTTAAGGATTTGTATCGGCACAACGCCTCTACATAGTAATAATCAGCATAGGTCAAAGGCATATCTACTTCTGTACCGGAAGGAATATTACCTACCGAATGTTTCAGAATAAATCCTCCGTTAGTTCCTTCCTCTGCCGTATATGCCGGTGAGGATAATGTCTGGAGCATTTTCTCGGCTGCCTTATAATATTTCTTAGCCCGTTCTTCGGATACATACTGAAATAGTTCCAATAATCCCGAACAGTTGATAGCTGCTGCAGAAGCATCACGCAAAGCATCCGGTATACCGGGAGCATTATAGTCCCAGTAAGGAATCAGGTCTTTCGGCATATTAGGATGATTCAGCGTAAATTCTGCTATCTTTATGGCTTGCTCAAGGTATTTCCGCTCTTTCGTAAAACGGTACATCAGTGTATAGCCATATAATCCCCAGGCTTGTCCACGAGCCCAAGCTGACTTTTCGGAAAAGCCCTGTCCACCTTGGTAGTGCTTTATTTCACCGGTTTCCGGGTTATAATTCAGTCCATGATAAAGACTATTGTCTGCCCGGAAATGATTCTTCAAAGTTGTATCGGCATGTTTCACAGCAATATCATAGAATGTGCTGTCTCCTGTGGCCTGAGTAGCCCAGAAAAGCAATTCCAGATTCATCATATTATCAATGATAACAACATAATCATCCGGTTTGCGATTATGGGATTTAATGCAGCCTACCACCGGGCTGAAACGGGAAATCAACGAACGGGCGCTGTTCACCATAATATCTTTATACTCAGGTTTCGGAGCAATGCGGTTTGCATTGCCATAACTGCAATACATCATAAAACCGACATCATGCGTATTCACGTTGTATTGTTCCGGTTCCAGCAGCTTCAACATACGCACTCCTTCAGCATATAGCTCCTTGTCTCCTGTATCCTCGTACAAATAGAACAAAGTTCCGGGATAAAAGCCGCTGCACCACCATTCCGAGTTGCTGGTTTTCAGGCGTTGCATATGTTTGTCATACGTTTTAGGAAACTGGTTACTTCCTTGCAACTCGCTCCTCATATAGAGATACTGACGAGCAGCATGCTCTAACGCTTTATCAACTTTTACCTTACCCTTGGCGAATAAGTCACCGAAGGGAAAAAAACTAATTAGAATAGTAACAAACAATAATGTACTCTTTTTCATGGTTATATCTTAAATTTATATTCTATTGTTTCACTGCATCCGAGAAAGAAACGACCTGTAGCCTTTCGGCAAACTGCAACGAAGGTAGTTCAGTAGTCACTTTAACCGTAACCGTTTCACCAGGCAAAATATCCATATAATTGTCGGATATGAAATTGTCAATATCCCCTTGGAGTGACAAGAAAACGCCTCTTGCAAACACATCACAAGACAGAGTTACCTCATACCCTCCTTCAGTCGGTACAAAGTCTTTATTAATCCGAGCTGCCGCATAACGAATATCTTTTTGCTTCGCCAAAAAATAATTATTAGTATACTTTTTTTCCTGTTTTATCCTCATAAAGAACGTGTACGACGACGTCTTCTTTTTTCTCTCCATTCAATAACCCATCCACAGCTTCCTTCCATATAACTGTACTTGTATTAGCCGGAACAGTTATCTGTTTCTTGAATTCTTTCACCACTCCGTTACCATCAATCTGAGCACACAGACTGTTAATTTACCAGAAGTACTCTTTAGCCTGTCTGATACCATATATATCTGCAACGTGTTTTCCTTTTCTATTGGCGATACCAGTAAATCAGCGAAAGACTTTACCGTAAAATAATGCTGCGCCTTCCAACGTCTGTAATAGTCTCGACTAGACCAGGATGCCACCGGCCAGCAGTCATTATGCTGCCATACCAACGATCCCATACAATAGGGGCATATCCTCCGATGTGCCTCCATAGCCATTTTCATAGCATCAGCCTGCAAAAGCTGGCTCATATAGGTAAACGAACGGAAATCTTTCGGCTGACGATATTCCGACAAAAGAAAATCATTGATACGCTTATTAGCCGCTGTTCCCCCTCGCTGATGCGACATCATTACCTCCGAAGTCAGATTCCAATCCTCTGATAAAGGTGCATACCGTTTGATCGACTCGAATTCCGGGAATGACTGAAAACCATACTCACTGAAAAAACGGCTTCGCTCATGATTAAATTCGGAAAGGGGTTTCAGCCCTTGCCAAACTGCCCAATAGTGCATATCACCCACCGTATGATTGCGCGTCCCTTTGTCATCAGAATAAGGAGATGATTTACGGTAACAAGCACCCGGATGGAATTCTTCTACCACAGCCGGCAACGTCACAAAATACTGATTCTTGAACTGTTTCCATATAATATCCGAATAAGCAGGATTCTGTTTGTCATATGTCTTTTTCCAATTCCAGTTGAACCAGGCATCCAAACATTCATTATTCCCACACCAAAGGGCTATACAACTATGGTTACGCAAGCGTCGTACATTATCAATGGCTTCCCTGCGAATGTTTTCCAGCAATTCGCCTTCAGCAGGAAATACGCTGCACGCAAACATAAAGTCCTGCCAGATTAAAATGCCGTATTTATCACACAAATCATAAAAGATATCTTTCTCATAAACTCCACCACCCCACACTCGTAGCATATTCATATTTGCACTGACTGCATCCCGGATCGTTTTTCATAAATGGAGTCGGTAACACGAGTCAGAAAGTTATCACAAAGGAATATAATTCGCACCTTTGGCAAACAAGGGTTTTCCATTTAGTTCAAAATAAAAGCTTTCACCATATTCGTCAGGAGCCGTTACCACTTTCAATGAACGGATACCCAGTTTTTTCTCTGTTACATCTACTTGCTTACCATTCAGTTCCAGTGTTGCTACAAAGTCGTATAAAAAGGTTCGCCCAAACCATTAGTCCACCATAACCGTGGCTTCTTCATGGTAAAAGATACCGGAATTTTATTCAAACCTTTATTCAAACGAATCAATTTCCGGCACTCGGTACGCTTATCCGTACGATTAATCACAGCTACCTTTGCTTCTGTCTCCTTTATCTGCCAATACTTCCACCGTGACATTCACTATGGCCCGTTGGGCTGTCACCGACTGCTGGTTATAAAAAACATCATTTATACGAGCCTCATCCCATGCTTCCAGACTAACGGTCCTCCAGATACCCGAAGTAACCAAAACGAGGTCCCCAGTCCCAACCAAAATGATAACCCGCTTTACGAACAAACACTCCGATCTTGCGGTTGAGCAAACCTCCATTCTCAGACTGGTCATTCGAACTGCGATACTGGAAAGGAACAGCTTCCCATTTCGGCATAGCTATCTTAACGGGAGAATGCAAATAAACCTGCAATTCATTGCCATGCTCTTTTAAGAGAGAACGGACATCCGCCTGCCATTCACAAAACATATTATCAGCAGAAAGAATCTTCTTTCCGTTCAATGTTACATCAGCATACGTATCCAGTCCCTCAAAATGTAGCACAATATTCTTCTTTGCCAGCAACTCAGGGGTTACATCAAACGTCGTCCGATAAATCCAGTCTTCTTTATCCACCCACTGCACACCGCGCTCATTGAGCCTGTAAAAAGGATCATCTATCAGTTTGTTATCCATCAGGTCTGTATGAACTGTTCCCGGAACAGTGGCTTCATACCAGTTAGTACCCCTCGCCTATGATACCAGAATAATAACCCTGAACAATAGCGATCCCCATAGTCCAGCTTATTATAATTCCAAACCTCCCAAATTGTCTTTGAATTCATTGCTCCTACCAACTGGCCTTTTTTAGCAAACTCTTCTATCGACTGCGAGGTTCCGTAATTATTGACAAGATCTTTATACATAGTGGACATTAAATGGAAGCCTCCCCCATCGTGATAATCCCAGACCTCTTTATTGATCGGCCATAAATCTTTCTCATCCATCACCTCCCGTAAAGTTTCAAGGGTCGGCAACGTTGGCGCTCCATACTCTGGGTTAAAACCATCCACACGGCTTCCACGTGGCGAGGCCGTATTCTCAT
>VOFE01000552.1_pt1 | contig 14001 bp, 22 predicted proteins | sample 5384071 | NCBI WGS metagenome assembly VOFE01 (sample SAMN12384724, study PRJNA508395) | human gut metagenome | isolation source: healthy gut D | host: Homo sapiens
GCGGCTGTCGCTGGAGTGGTTTCGGTTGTCGCCCATGACGAAAATGGAGCCCTCCGGCACCGTTAGGGGAAATTCCGTCCCCTCCTCCACATAGGTGGGCTCGTTGATATAGTCCTCCTCCAGCAGCTCCCCGTCCACATAGACGGCGCCGGAGACAAAGTCGATGTCCACCGTCTGGCCCTCCGTGGCGATCACCCGCTTCACGATGGGCTCCTCCAGAAAGGTGTCCTTCCGCAGCACCACGATGTCGCCGTACTCATAGTCGTTGTCCAGCATGGCGTTCAGCACCAGCAGCCGGTCTCCGTCCTGCAGGGTGGGCACCATAGAGTGTCCATCCACGCCGATGAGCCGGATGACGAAGGTAAACAGCAGCACCACCGCCAGCACGGAGCACACCAGCGCCTGGGCCCACTCATACAGGTCCCGGCCCTCCTCCTTTTCCGGAGACACCTCCTGCGTCTCCTGCTTCTTCTCTTTCTTCCACATGTCTGCAAAACCTCCGCGGGCGCTTTCGCCCCTGTTGATGGAAAGCCCCCCGCCGGAGGTCTCCTTGCTCTTATGTCAGCGGGCCGATCCTGCCGAAGTCCCGCTTGTCGGTGTCTGCCGTCACGCCTGGGAACAACAGGAACACCGCCCGGCCCAAAATCTGCCGGGTATCCACCGGCCCCAGCTCCGGATCCCGGCTGTCATCGCTGTCGTTGCGGTTGTCGCCCATAACAAAGACGCAGACCCTCCGGCACGGTGACAGGGAACTCCAGCCCCTCCTCCAGATAGGTGGGCTGGCGGATGTAGTCCTCCTCCAGCAGCTGCCCATCCACATAGACGGCACCGGCGGTAAAGTCGATGTCCACCGTCTGGCCCTCTGTGGCGATCACCCGCTTCACGATGGGCTCCCCGTCCTTGAAGCTCTCCTTCCGGATGATGACGATGTCCCCGGCCTCAAATCCACCGCACAGGTGGGCGTTCATCACCAGCAGGCAGTCCTGATGCTGGAGCGTCTCCCGCATGGAGGGGCCGGACACCAGCACCACCCGCGCCGCAAAGGTGAACAGCGAGCACCGTTGCTGTCACGGCGCACACCAGCACCTGCACCCACTCGTACAGCCCGCGGAGGGAAAGCGCGTCCCTGTTGAGCCGTTTTCCTCCCCGCACGTGACCGCCTCCTCCAGCACCGCAGTTTTTCACAATAACGTATGCTAGTATATCAAAGAACCGTCAAAATCACAAGATGCCGGGGAAATTTTGTGTGACAAAAAAAAGAGAGGCTTTCGCCTCTCTTTCGTCTTGGATCACAGCTTTTCCTTGACCTTTGCCGCCTTGCCCACGCGGTCGCGCAGGTAGTACAGCTTGGCACGCCGCACAGCACCATTGCGGACGACCTCGATCTTCTCGATGGAGGGAGCGTGGACGGGGAACACCTTCTCCACGCCGACGCCGTAGGAGATACGGCGGACGGTGAAGGATTCTTCGATACCGCCGTGCTTCTTGGCGATGACAGTGCCCTCGAACATCTGGATCCGCTCGCGGTTGCCTTCCTTGACCTTCAGGTGCACCCGGACCGTGTCGCCCACCTTGACGGGGGTCACTTCCGCTTCCAGACGCTCTTTGTTCAGTTCCTTAATCAGATCCATGGATGTTCCTCCTAAATAATAGGTGTTCATGCCGCTTCTCTCAAAGGCACATCAACGCACTCCGGCGTGTGCACGGCAGAGGACCACCCTTTGTAGCCGTAATAGGATACCACGGCCAGGAGGAAAATGCAAGTATTTTTTACAAAAATCCGCCTTTCTGCCGTGCAGTTCCCGAAGAGCCGCCGCCAGCAGGCCGAATGCAGCCGGCAGCAGCCACAGGCTCCCGCCGGTCCGCCCGATCAGCCACAGTACCAGGCCGCCCAGAGCCAGCGCCGTCGTGCCCCCCGCCCAGCAGGCGATGCGCTCCGCGGCGGAGGGACCCGCCAGCCATGCGGCCGCGAGATACAGCGCCCGGCCGCCGTCCAGGGCCGCACCGGCAGCAGGTTGAAGAGGCACAGTGACAGATGGGCTCCCGCCGCCACCCAGGCGTGGGCGCCCCCCAGAACCAGCGCGCACAGCAGATTCACTGCTGGCCCCGCCAGCACCGCCGCGATCTCCCCGGATAGGACAGGCGGGCGGCGGAAGTCATCAGCTCCGCCCCAAAGACGCTGACCCGCAGCTCCCGCACCCGGGCCCCCAGCAGCCCGCAAAGCACCAGCAGGTGTCCCAGCTCGTGGAGCGCCGCGGCGGAGAGGATCACCGCCAGCAGCTGCCAGCCGTTCACCAGTGTGAACCAGGCCGCCAGCAGACCAGAAGCCGCCGGAAATCCGAATCCGGTCACGCCAGCGAGACATAGTAGATGGGATTTAGGTACTGGCTGCCCTCATGGACTCGAAGTGCAGATGAGGCCCGGTGGCCACGCCGGTCTCCCCCACCTCTGCGATCACGTCCCCCTCCTTCACAGAGGCGCCTGAGGAGGCGATAATCCGGCTGCAATGGGCATACAGGGTGGAGTAGCCCCCCTCGTGGGCAACGGTGATGTACTTGCCGTAGCTGCTGCTCTCCCCCACGGCGGTGACGGTACCGTCGGCAAAGCAGCCGATCTCCGTCCCAGCGGCGGCGCCGATGTCAATACCATAGTGGAACCGCTCCTCTCCCTCCACCGGGTGCTCCCGGTAGCCGAAATCAGAGGTGAGGGTGCCCATCACCGGGGTGCAGTAATCAAAGCCCAGCAGGGCCTGTTCCAGGCACACGTTGTCCGGCAGGTTCTGGTCGGAGTAGAGGACGTAGGCCAGGGTAGACGCCTCCGCCGCGCCCTGGGATGCGGTTTCCGCAGTCTCCGCTGTCTGATCGGCCTCTGCTGTCTGCGCGGTCTCTGCCGTCTGGGATGCTGCTGCGGGCAGATCCAGCCAGCCGTCGCTGCTGCCGGTCCCGGTCCGGAAGGCCCGCAGGGGCGCGATGGCCGCAGGAAGCTGGAGAGACACCGCCTCTCCCCCTGCCGGGGCTGACACCTCCACGGCGGAATCCTCCTGAGGGTCGAACACCGCCTGATACATATCCTGAAGGGCCACGTCCACATCCGCTTCGCCGCTCACGGCCCGCCCCACAGCGGAGAACACGGCCTGCATCGATGTTCTGTTCCAGCATTCCGGTGAGCTTGGCATTCACCTGGGCCATGCGTCCCGGCAGCAGGAGCTTCACCGCCACCAGCAGCAAAAGATGCTGCCGCAGGCCACCAGCTGGATCAGATGCCGCCGCTCTCCCGGAGTCAGAGTTTCCCGTTTTCCCCTGCTGGACCCCTGTGCGGCGCGAGCCGGGGTACTCCGCCGCCGCCTTTCCGCCGCCCGATGCTGGGACGAGACGGTGCCGATCCGCCGCCCAACGTGCCGTGCCGCCATGACGCTCCCTCCCCTGTCGGAATCTATTCCAAACTCTATGCGCCGACCGGGCGGGATATGCGTCTTTGGGAATCGTCTGCCCCCGCCGAAAAGAGACCGGGAAGGGGCTCCCTTCCCAGTCTCTTGCACTTGCCCGCTTTGCGGGGCGTTATCCCAGCAGGCCCAGCATCGCCGCACACAGGGCCGTCCTGTCCCGGATGGAGGGGATGCGCACCCGCTCTTCCGTGGTGTGGATCTGTTCTGCGATGGCGGAGAGGGCGTCCACCGTGGGGACGCCGTAAGTGGAGAGATAGGCCCCGTCGGTGGCGGTGGGGTCCGCGATCTCCTCCGGCTCCCAACCCAGCAGCTCCGCCGCCTCTGCCGCCCGGAGATAGGCGCTGTGATTGGCGGCGTTCCGCTCCATGGCGGCGAACAGCGTCCGGTAGGTGACCTGCACCCGGCAGCCCTCCACCGTCACCTGGTCCGCCATGCTGTCCAGCCTGGCCTGGATCACCGGGAAGTCCGCGTTTTCCGGAATCCCGGCCACGCAGAACTCCCCCCGGGCCTCTCCGGCCACCACGCCGTTGGGCCGTCCGCCGGAGATGGGCGCCACATTGTAGTAGATGCCCTTCTCATAGTCGTTGAAGCTGTATAGCCGGATGATCTGGTGAGCCAGCTCCAGCACGGCGCGCGGCCCTCCAGATACGCCTTGCCCGCATGGGCCTCCCGCCCCGCCACGTCGACGGTTCCCAGAATCACCCCCCGGCGGGATGTGACAAACCGGGGACGTCCGTCCCGCTCCCGGCCGCCCTCGAACACCAGGGCCAGAGCCGCGTCCTGCGCCTCCCGGGCGTAGACCTTGCGGCCGGACCGGGAGCCGGTCTCCTCGTCACAGGTGAAAAGGTACGTCAGCTCCCAGGGGGGGCCAGCAGGCCCGCCTTTTTCAAAATCAGCGCCCCGAACAGGGAGATAAGGACGCCGCTCTTGCAGTCCCCGGCCCCCAGGCCGTGGGCCCCTCCCCTTCAATATGAAAGGGGTGCTTTTCCGCAAAGCCGGGGCCGAACACCGTGTCCAGGTGGGCGGCCAGCAGCACCTTCCCCGGGGCTGTTCCGGCCGCACCCGGGCCACCAGATGGGTCCCCAGACCAGGCTCCGTCACCCGCTCTGTCCGGGCCCCCAGCTCGGAGAGCACCGGCTCCAGCAGCCCGGTCACGGCGGCGTTGCCCGCCTCATTGCCGGTGCCGCTGTCGATGGCGCAGATCTGTTCCAGCAGCGCCAGCTGGCGGGCAAAGCATCTCCTCCGCCCCGGCCCGGACGATCCGGGCCAGTGTCTGTCTCTTGGCATCCTCCATCGGCCGTGCCTCACTCCGCCAGCAGGTCCACCATGACCTCCGCCGGATCGAAGGCGGCGTCGATCATGCCCACCTTCTGGAGCCAGTCGATGTTCTCCTGCCACACGGACACGTCCTGGGACAGGAAGGGCGCGTCGGCCGTCTCCATGATGGGCAGCAGCACATCAAAGCTTCGCCGTTCCACGGACTCCGTCAAGGGGAAGTTCTCCTCGTCCTGGTTGGCCAACAGGAGCCCCAATGCCTCCTCCGGGTCCGCCTGCATATCGGCAAAGCCCTTCTGACAGGCCCGCAGGAACCGAGTGTACTTGTCCCGGTTGGCCTCCAGCTGGTCCTCGCCGGTCACCAGCATCAGCGCGTAGTAGTTGGGTACGCCGTAGTCCATGACCTCCATGTAGTCCACGGCGAAGCCCTCCTCCTCCAGCGCAGGAACCTCGTGGTTGATGAAGCAGCCGAAGGTGGCGTCCACATTTCCGGTGGTCATGGCGCTCATCAGGTCAAAGCCCACGTCGATCAACTCCACGTCATCCAGCGTGGCGCCCACAGTCTCAACATCTGGCCCACCGCCACCTCGCCGAAGCGGGTGCCGGAGTAGCCGATGGTCTTGCCGATCAGGTCCTCCGGGGTCTTGATGTTTTTTCTCCGCCAGGGCACAGACGATGCTGATGGGCTGCTGGACCACAGCTCCCAGCACCTTCACCGGCACGTCCTCATTGGCCTTGGCGATGATGGTGTCCTCCCTGATAGTAGAAGCCGATATCCGCCCGGCCCGCCGCCGTCATGGTCAGGGGATCGCTGGCGTTAGAGGGGAACAGGATATTCACCTGCAGGCCCTCCTCCGCAAAGTAGCCCTTCTCCTCCGCCTCGTAGAGGAAAGCATGGACGGCGTTGGGATACCAGTCCAGCACCACGTCGATGGTCTCCAGCTCTCCATCGTCCTGCCCGTCCGCCGTGTCCCCGCTTCCGCCGGAGGAGCGCCGGTGAGCAGCAGAAGCGCCGTCAGCAACAGCGCAAGTTTCTGTTTCATCATCAATCTTCCTTTCTTTATAAACTGGATCCAGGTGATTCCTGCGGGGCCCGCCCCGCAGGTTTCAGGACTCTCCCCTCCAGCGGACGAACCGCTTTTCCAGCAGGTTCACAACGGCCACCGCCAGGATGGCCGCCGCGGACAGCAGACAATAGGGGCGAACACCCCGGCGCCGTCCAACTGGGTCATCATGCGGCGGGAGAAGTAGCCCAGGCCGCTCTTGGCCCCCAACCACTCGCCGATGGCCGCGCCGATGATGCTCATGGGCACCGCCATCTTGACGGCGGAGAAGAAGTATGGCAGGGCGCAGGGCACCTTGATCTTCAAAAAGATGTCCTTCTTCGTGGCACCGTAAGTCTCCAGCAGCTCCGCCATCTCCGTCTTGGCGGAGCGGAGCCCGTCGTACACTGTGATGGTGATGGGGAAAAAGGTGATGAGCACTGTCACCAGCACCTTGCTCCAGATGCCGTAGCCGAACCACAGCACAAAGAGCGGTGCGATGGCGGTGGTGGGAATGGTCTGGGACACCACCACGATGGGATAGATCATCTTGCGGACCAGGTCGCTCTCGTCCATCACCACCGCCAGGGCCAGGCCCAGCACCAGAGAGATCCCCAGGCCGATGGCCCGTCACCAGCATGGTGGCGGGCAGATGAACGGTGAAGAGGACATCCCGCAGCTCCCACAGCTTCGCCAGGATCTGGGTGGGAGACGGCAGGATATAGGCCGCGTCTAATCCCATGGCCCCCCGCCTGCCAGAGAATCAACAGGGCGAAGAGAAAATCATGGCAGGTAGATTTGCTTTACAGGCCTTTTTCATGGGGTCACCTGCTTTCGCAGAAGGTCGATGAGATGCTCCTTCAGCTCCACCATCTCCGGCAGTTTGAGGCAGGAGCGGTCCCGCGGGAAGGACGCGGGGACCGGAATCTCCGCCAGCTCCCGGATGGGGTGCGCTCCACCACCAGCACGCTGGAGGAGAGGAACAGCGCCTCCTCCACGTCGTGGGTGATGAAGAGGATGGTCCTCTTGTGCCGCGCCACTGGTCCAGCAGCCACTCCTGCATGGAGATGCGGGTGAGGAAGTCCAGGGCGGAGAAGGGCTCGTCCAGCAGCAGTAGGTCGCAGCCGGTGAGAAGGGTGCGGGCAAAGGCTGCCCGCTGGCGCATGCCGCCGGAGAGCTCGTCTGGCATCTTGCTGCCGCAGCCGGCAAGTCCCACGTCGGCCAGCGCCGCCTCCGCCCGGTCCCGGCGCTCCGCACGGGTCAGCTCCCCTGGATCTCCAAGGGCAGCGCCACATTTTCTCCCACGGTTCGCCAGGGGAACAGCAGGTCCTTCTGGGGCATATAGCCGCAGTAGTGCTTGCGTCCCACAATGGACTTCCCCTCCACCAGAATGGTCCCCGCCTTGGGCTTTAGCAGTCCGTTGGTCATGCGGAAGATGGTGCTCTTTCCGCAGCCGCTGATGCCGATGATGCAGTGGAAGGAGCCGGGTTCCACGGCAAAGCTCAGGTGGTCGATGATATCGAAGTCCTCGCTGGGGTACTGATAGGAGACGTTCTGAAATTCCAGCATGGTCATCGCTCCAGCGTCCAGGCCATCTCCCAGAAGCCCAGCTCATACCGGCTGCAGTTGATGAAGATCTCCTCCAGCCGCTGGTATTCCGCCTCCGTGCAGCTCTCCGCCAGGGTGTCCATCAGCTCCACCAGCGCGTCGTTGGTTTTCTGGTAGTCCTCCCGCGTAGCTGCGGATCCACTCGCCGTAGAAGGGGTGGTCCGCCGCGCCGGGGATGGCCGCCAAGCGCGTGCCGATCTCCGCATAGCTCCAGGAGCAAGAGGATGGCGGCGATGATCTCCGCCGGCCCGCCCGCGGCGGCACAGGAGAGCATGTAGTGGGTATAGGACAAATTGGAGAGGGCCGGCTGGACAGAAAACACCTGCTCCTCCGTGATGCCCAACCGGGCCATGTAGGCCCGGTGGACCTTCATCTCCCCCGCCCAGAATCGCGTCCACATTGGCGGAGAAGGTCCGCATCAGGCCGGGGTCCCGGGCCTTCACTACACCGTAGGCGAACACCCGGGCGTAGTCGAACAGGTACAGATAGTCCTGCAGCAGGAACCACCGGAACTTCTCCAGGTCCAGGCTGCCGTCTCAATCCCCGGACAAAGGGATGGTCATGGCACTGCTCCCAGATGGGATGGGCGGCCTCGTACAGCCGCTGTGTCGTTCTCATTCGTATTCCTCCTATCCAATGGCCGGTCCGCCCCCATGCAAAAAGGCAGGGGTCCCCTTTGGGACACCCGCCTTCGCTCAATCCTATCTCTTCCGTGCGGAAGAGACTCCGCACGAATAGCTTGTGCTGCGTCCCTACGTTGGCATTACCCACATCAGGTCAGGTCGAGGGACCGGCCCCTCATCTCAGCCTCCTCGCGGAAGCTCCCTTGCACGTTTTATTATAAAAGCCCGTCTTCTTTTTGTCAATAAATTTTTCCCGGTTTTCGGTAAAAATCCCGCATTTACACCAGATGCCGCTCGATCTCCTGCCGGGTGGGCAGGGAGGGATCGCCCTCTGCCCTGAACACAGAGCCATCCGCTGACGTCGCCGTACTCCAGCGCCTCCTGCACCAGCGGCTCCGTCAGCTGCTCCGCCTGGGTGACACCCCGGAATCGCATCTGAGACAGCATTCCGCCCCAGAAGGCGTCTCCGGCGCCGGTTGCATCCGCGCAGTGGGCCCGCCGACCCGGGACAGCGAGGCGCCGCCCCCGGAAATATCCTCTGGCACCCTGACCGCCCAGGGTCAGCACCACCAGCGTCAATCCGTACCGCTCCATAAGGGCGGGCAGCTCCGCCTCGCCCCCCAGCATATCGGCCTCCTCCTCTGAGATCTTCAGCAGATCCACGTCCGGCAGGATCTCCCGCACCTTTGCGGCGCAGGCCTCCTGACTGCCGTTCCACATCATGTCCCGGTAATTCACATCAAAGCTCACCAGCCTGCCCATCTCCCGACCCAGGTGCAGGGCCTTGGCTGTGGCCTCTGCCGCTGGGGAGGCGGAGAGAGAACACGACCCGGCGTGGACGATCACCGTGTCCCGGATGTCCGCCTCCCGTACGTCCTCCTCCCGAAGGAACATATCCGCTCCAGGCTTGCGGACAAAGGTGAAGCTCCGCCCCTTCCTCCGTCAAAGAGACAAACGCCATGGTGGTGACCGCCTCCCGGCAGGGCTCCCGCCGGATACAGCGCACCCTGTTTTCCCGGAGGGTGCCCAGCAGGTACCGCCCGAAGTCGTCATCCCCCACAGAAGCACATGGCCGCCTCCAACCCGTTCCGGGCGGCGGCGATGGCCACATTTGCAGGGGCGCCCCCGGCGTTTCGAATATAGCTTCCGGGCTCACTGCCCGGCAAAAAGTCAACTAGCATCTCGCCAACGCTGTAAAGGTCCACCAGTGGTCCTCCTTGTCTGAGGTGGTTTTGCAATCATTCGCATCGATTATTAAACCATTTCCAGCGTTCAATGTCAATCGTTTAGCTGATGTTTTTATAGGAGAAAAATGTACTTTTTGTGGGATTTCCGATATTGCGGCAAGCCGCCCCGGGAAATCACCCGTTTTGAAGAGGTAGCTCCCCGAGAAGATCCGGGCGATCCCGCCGCAGGCCGCCCCAGAAGCGCTCCCTCCCCAGGAAGCGCGGCTTTCTCACCAGGACTCTGCCGCCCCCATCCGCTGGGCGCAGGCGGGCAATGGCGGATTCCAGATCCGCCACGTGCCGGTCGGTCCAGCAGAGTCCGTCGCCGCCCAGCAACACCAGTTCGCTGTTCAGCAGATTCAGGGCGCTGGCGATCCCTGCAGCCAGAAAGTCCACGGTCTCCCGGAACACCCGGTCTACTTCCCCGCTGCCGGTTATCCGGCAGAAATCGGCGTAGGAAGCCTCCAGTCCCGTTCGATGATACAGTTTTTCAGCACCTCCGGCGAACGAACGTACAGCTCCAGGCAGCCACGGCCGCCGCACCGGCAGGGACGGCCACCGGCGCAGATGGTGACATGGCCCAGCCCCAGTGGCCGTCCTCCCCGGCCCCTGCACAGTTGCCCGCCGCTGAGGACCTCGCTGCCCACCCGGTCCCCAGGCTGACAAACAGCACGTCCCGGCAGTTCCGGGCCCTGCCGAACAGGCTCTCCACCAGCAGAGCGCTCTGGCAGGTGTCCTCCAGGAATACCGGGAGGCCGTACCGCTCCCGGACTGCCGGACGCACGGATTCCGAGGGACACATCTGCTCCCCGCCGGGCCGCCAGGGCAGGTCCGCCGCCAAGCCGATGGCCCGTACACCAGCCGTCCCGGACAGCATCTTGTCCAACAGCCTGAGAGCGGTCTCCCGCCGCACCGCCTCCGGAGCGTCCTTCGGCAGGTCCGTGCCAGCCCGCCGGAATACCCGGAGGTCCAGCCCGCACAGAACACTCTCACAACGGCCCGGGAGGAACGCCACGCCCGCTGCCTTCGGCGCTTCGGGTGAGAGCCGGAGGCGCACGGGGTTCCGCCCCGGCTCCTCGCTGCACACCACCTCGCTCTCTCACAGGACATCCCCGTCGATCATCTCACCCACGATATTGGAGATGGTCATTTTGCTCAAGCCCGTTCTCACCACCAGATCCCGCCGGGTCCGGCATGCGCCGGTGGCAACCATGCGCAGGACCAATCCGCGGTTGTCCCGCCTGTTGTCTCCGCTGTTTTTTCCCGCTTTCTCCAGCATGACCTGTCCTTTCCCGCGATGCCTGTCAAACCTCCCGTGCCGGAGTTCGCCTCCGGCATTCTTCATTTGTTTACTACTATATGACGCTCCCAGAGGCCCGTCAAGAAAAACCGCTCCCCCACCCGGAGGAGCGGTATAGGACATCATCTAAATTCTGTCCCATATCACCGTCCCAGCAGGGCGCCCCGCCCAGCAAAGCACCCCATAGACTATCGGCTGGTGGAGCATATATACCGGCAGGGACTGCCTGCCCAAGGCACACAGGGGCGGACACCGGAGCGCGTCCGGATCCAGCCGCTCCATCGGCCCGGCCAGCAGGCGGCGGAGAAAATGCCCCGCCAGGAACAGGAACAGCCAGGGCAGCAGGGAGAAATAATCCGTGGAGAAAAAGTCCGGCGGCGGAAATCCTATGTACGCCGTCAGCAGATTACGGTAAAGTCCCTCCGGTACCGTTCCCAGCGTCCAGTCCTCAAATCCCAGCGTCCCCTGGTTCACGTTCCGCAGCAGGGTGAACAAGGCCGCGCTGGCGGCGAGGCCCACCCCACAGGTACGTGCCGCAGCAGTTTTTCCAGTGGGACCATCAGCAACATGCAGGAGCCGATCAGCGTCAGCACGCCGAACCAGATCTGCTCCTCCGGCATGAAGAGCACCGTCACCAGCGTCACCACCCAGCCGCAGCCGAACACCGTCAGTCCCCTCCGGAGGCCGCCGCCCCAGGCTGAAGCAAAATCCGGAGAGGAGGATAAAGGTCCAGCAGATGCTCTGCTGCCAGATGTACGCGCCGGTGCCCCGGTACCAATCCCAGTCCGCGTGGAACAGATACACCAAGTCCCAGCAGGCGTGATAGGCGATCATGCTCACCAGCGTCAGGCCCCCGCAGGGCATCCAGGGAGGCGATCCGCCTTCTGGGCCGGACCAGTGTCCGAGTCCCGCTGTCTGCTGCCATCTTCCGCTCCTCCTCTCCGGCGACCGGCGGAACCGGTCGTCTATCTCACTCCGGGGTCAGCCCCGGTGCTCCCTGCCGGTACTCCGTGGGGAGCTGTCCCGTCACATCCTTGAATGCCCGGGTGAATTTCCCCTGGCTCTCGTAGCCCACGGCGGCCGCGATGGCGGCGATGCTCCCGCCGCTCTCCCGCAGCAGCTCCATGGCCCTGCGCACCCGGTACTCTTTCATATAGGTGGCGATGGGCAGGCCGTACACCGCCTTGAACACCTCCTTCAAGGTGGAGGTGTTCAGCAGATACCTGTGGGAGAGCTCCTCAATGGTGTACCGCCGGTCCAGGTGCTCGGTCAGCAATGCGTGGATCTCCTGGATACGCGCCGTCTGCTGGGAGCCGTACCGGGTCAGCTCCCGCCCGCCGGACTCCAGCCCCTCCAAATACAGCAGCAGCCCTGGAGCTTCAGCCGGAGATAGGGTAGCCGCCGCATCTCCGGCTGCCGGTACAGGGGCCGGAAGATCTCTCCAGCTCCGGTCCCGCCGGAAGGGCGAAGGTCCCGCCTCCGCAGGATGCCGCCAACAAAACCCCTGGCGTCAAATCCGCTGTGGTGAACTTTATGACGCTGAAGATGCATGTGGAGTTTGAAGAGGGGCAGGACCCCAAATCGGTGATGACTGCGGTCCGGGACAACTGCAAGAAGGTGGAGGACGACTGCGAAGTCTTCCTGTAAGCCTCCCATCCAGACTGTCATCGCCCTCCCGCTGGTCCACACGGCGGGAGGGCGATGGAACAGAAGAGGGAAAAGGAGTGTGTAAGCATGAATAAAAAACAAAGGGTGATGCTTTCCCGCATCTTGGCGGCAGCCGCGCTGCTGATTCTGTTTCAGTTTTTACCCCTCACCGGTGTGGTGCGCTTTCTGGCCTATTTGGTGCCCTACCTGGTGATCGGGTATGATATCCTCCTCAAGGCGGGGAAGGGGATTCGCAACCGCCAGGTCTTTGACGAGAGCTTTCTCATGGCGGTGGCCACAGTAGGGGCCATTGCCCTGGCCCTGTATGAAAAGAGCGGGGACTACACCGAGGCCATCGCCGTCATGCTGTTCTATCAGATCGGCGAGTGGTTCCAGAGCTATGCTGTGGGGAAGAGCCGCCGGAACATCAGCGAGCTGATGGACATCCGCCCTGATTACGCCAACGTGGAGCGGGACGGCAGAGTAATCCAGGTAGACCCGGACGAGGTGGAGATTGGAACGGAGATCCTGGTGCAGCCGGGGGAGAAGGTTCCCCTTGACGGCGTGGTGGTGGAGGGAGTCTCCACCCTGAACACCAGTGCCCTCACCGGAGAGAGCCTGCCCCGGGATGTCCGGGAGGGGGATGAGATCATCAGCGGCTGCGTCAACCTGACAGGCCTGCTGACCATTCGGACCACCAAGGAGTTTGGGGAGTCCACGGTGTCCAAGATCCTGGACCTGGTGGAGAACGCCTCCTCCCGCAAGTCCCGGTCGGAGGACTTCATTGCCAAGTTTGCCCGGGTCTACACCCCGGCGGTGTGTTACAGCGCCTTGGCCCTGGCCGTTCTGCCGCCCTTGGTGCGGATGCTGGGCCTGGGGCTGGCCCCCGCATGGGGGGACTGGATTTACCGAGCCCTGACCTTCCTGGTCATCAGCTGCCCCTGCGCCCTGGTCATCAGCATTCCTCTGAGCTTTTCGCGGGCATTGGGGGGGCCAGCAAGGCCGGCGTGCTGGTCAAGGGGTCCAACTATTTGGAGACCCTGTCCCAGACCGGCTATGTGGTCTTTGACAAAACCGGGACCCTGACCCAGGGGGTCTTTGAAGTGGTGGGGATTCACCACGCCGCCATGGAGGAGCGCAAGCTTTTGGAGTATGCCGCGCTGGCGGAGAGCGCCTCCTCCCATCCCATCAGCAAGAGCCTGCAGAAGGCCTATGGCAAGGAACTGGACCGGAGCCGGGTCACGGAGGTGCAAGAGATTTCCGGCCACGGGGTTTTGGCCAAGGTGGACGGAATCTCGGTGGCCGCGGGCAACGACAAGCTCATGGCGCGCCTGGGAATTGCGGCTGTGCCCTGCCATCAGGTGGGGACGGTGATTCACCTGGCGGTGGACGGGGCGTACGCCGGACATATTCTGATTGCGGATGTGGTAAAGCCCACCGCCAAGGCGGCGATGGAAGCCCTGCGCGGAGCGGGGGTGGAAAAGACGGTCATGCTCACCGGGGATGTCCGCACGGTGGCCCAGCAGGTGGCGGAGGAGCTTGGAGTGGACCAGGTGTATAGCGAACTGCTGCCCGGGGACAAGGTGGCCAAGGTGGAGGAGATGCTGCAGCAGAAGCCGGCAAAAAAGAAGCTGGCCTTTGTGGGGGAATCACCAGATTCGGCAGCATCATCAGTCCTGCGCAGACCGTACTCAGTGCGGAAAAGTGGAAGATAATCGCAGATGGGTGCGTGAAATTTTTACAGTAGGACAACATGGTGTAAGCCATGCCGGATACCACCGCTGCCAGCAAAGCCGCCAGAAGCGGGAACGGGTTGGAGTCGAAGGACGGCTGC
>VOFE01000658.1_pt1 | contig 14001 bp, 21 predicted proteins | sample 5384071 | NCBI WGS metagenome assembly VOFE01 (sample SAMN12384724, study PRJNA508395) | human gut metagenome | isolation source: healthy gut D | host: Homo sapiens
ACAAGGCCCGCCGCGCCCCGCCCGGCAGGACCGGTCGGGAGGCACGCGATGCTTGTCGATCTGCACATGCACACCGAATATTCCATGGATGCCCAGTCCCCCAAAGCCCGCTGGCCAAGGCGCGCGGCCCTTGCCCGCGGGCTCCGGGATCATCGCCATCACCGACCATCTGGATTTTCACCACCGGCACGGCCCGGCGGAAAACCGGGACATCGAGGGCTGCGTGCAGGCAGTGCGCGCGGCAAAAGAAGCCTTTGCCGGCCGGTTGGAGCTGCTGGCCGGCATCGAGCTGGGGCAGGTGCATGCGGACCCGGCGGCGGACGCCTTTCTGCGCACCCATGCGTTCGATCTGGTGATCGGCTCACTGCACGTGATGCCCAACGATCTGGACATCTATTTCCACGATTTTTGCATCGCTGGACTGCGACGCCTTTTTGCGCGGGTATTTCGCCCAGGTGCTGGCGATGGAGCGCCACGGCGGCTTCGACGTGCTGGCCCATCTGGATTACCCGCTGCGGGTCATGCGCCGCGAGGGCTATACCCCCTCCTTCGACCAGTACATGGACCGCATTTCGGACGTTCTGCGCGGAGTGCGTCTCGCGCGGCTATGCGCTGGAGCTGAACGCCGCAGGCCTGGACGGCTGGCAGAAAAGGTTGGCCCGCCGGACTGTGTATTGTACGAATACCGGCGGCTGGGCGGCCGGCGCATTTCCATCGGAAGCGACTCCCACAAGCTGTCCAACGTGGGCCGCGGCGTGGAGGAATGCGCGGCGCTGGCCAAACGGTTCGGTTTCGATTCCGTGACCGTGTTCCGCGGCCGCAGGCCGGAGCAGGTGCCCTGTAAAAAGCTCCGCTTCCGGCTTCCGGGGGCCAAAAAAAGTTTCGCGCTTTACTTGACAAAAGCAAAACGGCGTGCTATGCTTGGCACAATCCCACCGCACACACGAGGTATGTATCATGGCAAACCTGCTTTCTGTCAGCTATTTTATTACGGCTTTTACTTTACCGGTAAAGGCCTGTTTTGCTATTGTGGAAAGACCCGCGGGGTGGGCGGCGCGTAACGCGCGCTGACCATTTTGAAAACGCCGGGGCCTGCAGCGGCAGGCCCCCGGTTTTTGTTTTACATTGTGAAAGGGGGCAATTCCATATGATCATCATTCTCAAACAAAAACGCCGAGCAGCGGGCCATCAAGGCCACTGTGCGAGGAACTGAAAAAAGCCAGGGCTCTCGATCCACAGGCGTGGGCGAGGCCACCCACATCCTTGGCCTCATCGGCGAGATCACCTCCATCGCCGAGCTGGCTGCGGGCCAGCCCGGTGGTGGAGGACGTGCGCCGGGTGTCCGAGCCTTACAAAAAAGCCAACCGCAAGTTCCACCCGGAAGACACGGTGGTCACGGTGGGCGGCACCCGGATCGGCGGCGGCAGTTTTGCGGTAATTGCCGGCCCCTGCAGCGTGGAGAGCAAGGCGCAGATTACCCAGGTGGCCGAGAGCGTGCAGGCCGCCGGCGCAAGCCTTTTGCGGGGCGGCGCGTTCAAGCCCCGCACCTCGCCCCTCGTTCAGGGCATGCGCGCCGAGGGTCTGGGAGCTGCTGCGCCGCCGAGGCCCGCCAGGCCACCGGCATGCCCATTGTAACCGAGATCATGAACACCGAGCACCTGCCCCTGTTCGGCGATGTGGACCTCATCCAGGTGGGCGCGCGCAACATGCAGAACTTCCGAGCTGCTCAAGGCGGTGGGGGCAAAGCGGCGCCGGTGCTCTTAAAAGCGCGGGCTCTCGGCCACGCTGGAAGAGCTGGTCATGAGCGCTGAGTACATCATGGCCGAGGGCAACGACCAGGTGATCCTGTGTGAGCGGGGCATCCGCACCTTCGAGAACAGCATGCGCAACACCCTGGACATCAGCGCCGTGCCCATGCTGAAAAAGATGACCCAGCCGGTGGTGATCGACCCAGCCACGCTGCGGGCATCGCCTGGATGGTGGAGCCCTGGCCCAGGCGGCGGTGGCCGCCGGCGCCGACGGCCTGATGATCGGGTTCACAACGACCCCGCCCACGCCAAATGTGCGACGGCGCCCAAACCTCACCCCGGACCAGTTCGCCGTCCTGATGGGCAAGATCGGCCCCGGGCCGTATTTTTCGGCAAACACTGAATTGATCGTCCCCCCGGCCAAACCGGGTGCGCTTTTTGCAAAGTGACCCAATCATGATCTCCCTGTGACGGTGTTCCAGATCGCCGCCACGGGGAGATTTTTTAACCTTTTTCCGCGGCGTGTATTATGCAGCTGTCCCTCATCGGCTGGTAGTGGGCGCTTAGCCCCCCTTTCCGTTGCCTGACAAAGCGCGGTTTCCGTTTTTTAGGAAAACCTTACATTACCTTCCCCTTCCACCGCACTTCCGTTAAATCCCCGATCCTACCTCCTTCAAACGCCTCCCCCGCCTTTTCGCTGCTCCCCGGAACAAAAATCTCTTTTTTATGCGGCTGTGTTCACAATCCATGCCTTTTCCCACCCGAAATCGTGGTATAATAATCATAAGATGCCCATTTTGCCCCCCATGCCCCATTTCCCGGGCAGCCCGGGCGCAATCCACCGCCACAGCATTCCCAATCGTTTCGTTTATCCCTTCCATTCATCGAGAGGAGGCGCATGCAATGCCGCGCCGCGTATGCACGTTTGCCGTGGCTCACACCCGATCTGTCGGGCCAGCCCTTCAACAATGCCGGGCGCACCCTGCGGGTGCTGGCCCCAATAACCTTGGGGGCTGCGGGCTGTACGTGAAGTTCAGCACTATTACTCCGACCGGCCGGTCTGGGGTGGGCAACGCCACCGTGGCCCTGGCGGACCCGCTGGGCAACCTCTTGCCCGGCACCCTGCGCCCCCTCACGGTGCACGGGGATTCCAGCTTTGCCCTGGTGCCCCGCCGCGACGTATACCCCGACCGGGTGGATCTTGCAGTAAAGCCTGGGCAGACCATTGCCGTCAGCCTGTACTATCCCCTGCCGGACAGGGGTGGTCTCGGCAATTTGTCAGCATCTTTGCCACCCGCTCGGTCAAGGGCGACTGGTGCGCCGAGCCGGAGCTCCCAAAGCCCGCATCCTGAGCAGCCTTTCCCGCACCGTGCTCCCCTGGGATATTACCAGCGCCACCACCACCCTGTCCGAAATTCTGGTAGAGCAGCCAACCGAGGCCGCCGCCCCCTGTGTGGTGGCCGCTTTCGGCGATTCCATCATGCAGCAGGGCGCCTGGCTCACCCCCTTCACCCAGCGGCTTTAGCTAAGGCGTATTCCGGCCGGGTAAGCGTGTGCAATCTGGGCATCGGCGGCAACCGGCTGCTGCACGGCGCGCCCGCCGCCACCAAAGGCATGTACGGCCACGCGGGGGTCGAGCGCTTTCGCTACGACCTGCTGCCGGTGGAGGGGCTCACCCACGCCATCCTCGCGCTGGGCACCAACGATATCGGCCTGCCCGGCAAGGACGGCGCGCCCGAGGGCGAGCTCATCACCCTGATGGATTATCAGGCCGCCCTTGAACCCATGGTGGATACGCTGCGCCGCCGGGGGGTAAAGGTATTCGCGGGCCTTTTGCTTCCGCGCGAGATCAATCATATCTACACCGAACAGCGCGAGGGCCTGCGCCTTGCCATCAACCAATGGCTGGCGGGCTGCGGCCTGTTCGACGCAGTGCTGGACCTGGGCGCTCCATCGCGGCGCCCGACGGCTTTACCGGTATGAAAAAGGAATACGCCCTGCCGGATGGGCTGCACCCCATAAGCTCGGGGGGCAAAGGATCGCCCAGGGCATCGACAGCAGCCCTGTTCGCACCGGGGTGAGCCGCCCTTGAAGCCTCCGTTTTCTTTTCGCCCCTGGCACAGGCTGGACAATACCGCCCACCTGTTCCCGGTCACTGCAAACCGCAGACGCCCAACGTGTTCCGGCTCACGGCCTTCTGACCCAGCCGGTGGACCCTGCCCTCCTGCAGCGGGCAGCCGCCGAGTGCTACCTATTTCCCCGCCTTTCACGTGCACGGCTGCGCCACGGGCTGTTCTGGAATTACCTGAAACCAACGACACACCGGTCCCCGTGCGCCCCGAAACACAGAGCCCCTGCCGTTATCTGGACCCGCTGGAAACCGGGCGGTACCTGTTCCGCATCCTGTATTTCAAAAACCGGGTGCACCTGGAAACCTTTCATATTTGACCGACGGCACCGGCGCCCCTGCGCTTTTAAAAACCCTGTGCTACCGCTACTGGCAGCTGGCCCGCCCCAGGCTGGACGACGGGCGCCTGTACCCGGGCCTGGAGGGCGCGGGCAACCTGCAGGACTGTTACCTCAAATACACCGCCCCGCCGAAAAGAGCACGTATAGGGAACCCACCGCCTATCACCTGCGCGCCCACGCGCACCGCGGGGATGTGGGGGTGTAACCCTGCTCATGCCGGCCTCCGGCCTCAAAGAGCTTTGCCGCGCCCAAAACGCCACGGTGGGCGTTTATCTCACCGCCGCGCTGCTGGCCGCCGCCCGCGAGGAATACATGTCCGCCGGAGGCTCCAAAAAGCCGCTGAACGCCTTTGTCGGTCAACCTGCGCCGCATTTTGGGGGCGAAACCTCGCTGAACTTTTTCTCCGGCTTCACGGTGAGCGTTCCCTTTGGCCCAGGCCCCGCCGATTTCAGCGCCCTTTTGGCCGAGACCTCCCGCCAGTTTGCCGAAAAGTGCACCGAGCCCGCCTTTGCGGAAAAACGGCCTATACCTCCCCGTGGGCAGCTCAATCCCTTTGCCCGGGTGCTCCCCCTGCCGGTAAAGAACGCCGCGCTGCGGCGATCTACGGCGCTCAATCACGGCGCCAGCTTTACCTTTTCAATCTGGGCCCCGTGCCGGTGGAAAGCGCCGTTTTCAGGTTGTTTTTCCGGCTTCCCGCTTTGCTCTCGCCCGGCCGGGGCGAGCCGGTGAAATGCTCGGCCTGCACCTACGGCGGCACACTGGCTTTCAAAAGCTTTACCGGCGTTTTGCAGGAAAACCGGCTGGCATGCCATATGGCGCGTTTTTGGCAGGCCAGGGTCTGCCGGTTACAGTGGAAAGCAATGGTGATGCAGATGAAACGATGTGAACAGTGCGGCGTGCGGTAAACGGCCCCCGGCAAGCTGTGCCCGCTGTGCGGCGCCCCCTTTCGGGCGAGGGGGGGGCGAAGCCGTCTATCCCGCCGTAGGGTCTTGGCCGCGGCTACCACTTTGTCAAGCGGCTGCTGCTCTTTTGTCCATCATGGCTGTGATTGTGTGCGCGGTGGTGAATCTTGCCACCATGCCGAACTTCTGGTGGTGGGCCATCGTGGCCACGGCGCGCCTACGCCTGGGCTGTGGGCAGCCCAGCCTGCGGCGGGGCGGCAACGGCGGAGGCAGGGTGCTGGTGCAGGTGGTGGCCGCCGCCGCGCTGGTGCTGCTGTTGGATTTCGAGACCGGCTGGCGCGGCTGGTCGGTGGATTTTGTGCTGCCTGCCATCTGCGGGGTGGGCATTGCCGCCATTTAGTGCTCATCCTGTGCAATCTCACCAACTGGGCGCAGTATGTGCTGTACCGGTGGCGCTCGCTGCTGGGCTTTGTGCCCATCGCGCTGTATTTTTCCATGTCTCCCACGTGTTCTGGGCGCCTCGATCCCCGCCGTTATGGCCCTGGCCAGCCTGGTAGCGCTGTTTTTGTTCGGCGACCGCAGCATCAAAAACGAATTTGTGCGCCGGCTGCATTTGTAAGCGGCGCGCCGGTCTATACTATATTAAAGGGTATAAATAAAGGGAACCGTTTTCTGTGCTCACCACGGTCCGCCGGGCGCATTTGCATCTCCGGCCGGCGGCGCGGCGAGCCAGGCGCCGCATTCCTGCAACAAAAAGGAGCTCTGCCATGAAAGCCCGCATTCATCCTGCAGCCCCCGTCGCCCTGGTGTGGAATTTCACCCCCGAAACCTCCGGCTGGCCCGCGCTGGCCGCCGCCTGCAAAGGCCGGTCTCAACTTAGGCAGTGTGGGCAGCACCGAGGCCGGGGTGAATGGGCCGGCTGTGCGGCATCCCCCGGTTCCCCCGACGCCGCCCTGCTTTTTGCACCTCGAGCCGGACGCCTATCCCCCCGCGCTGATTCTTTACGGCCTCGCCGAGCCTGCTCTCGACCGCCTCCTCGCCGCCCTGCGGGCGGGCGGGGTGCCTGCCGCTCAAGGCCGTGGTCACTCCCACCAATCAAAAATGGCCGCTGTGCGAGCTGCTGGCCGAGCTGACCGCGGAGCGGCAGGCGCTGGAAAAACCCGGCAGTTAAAACCTGCCGTTCCCGTGGCTTCCGGGCTGTTTTAGGGCTTTTGGAACCAAAATGTCATATTTTATGGCTGTTTGAACATTGACAAACATCTATCATCTTTATATAATAGTCATGCTGCCCGCCGTTTGAGCGCGGGCTGTGGATACGTGAAATGTTTGAGAGGAGTACGACACAATGAAAAAGGTTTTAGCATTGGTCATGGTCCTGGCTCTGGCTCTGAGCTTCGTCGCCTGCGGCGGCAGCTCTGCTGGCGTTAAGACCGGTCTGGCTATCGTTTCCGGCACTTCCCCCAAAGACGCTTCCGCCGATGGCGCTGGTGTTGCCCAGGTAGACAGCACTGCCGCTGCCGTTCTGGTGGACGCCAACGGCAAGATCGTTGCCTGCAAGCTGGACTGGACGTTGCCCAGAACAAGGTTCCCGTGGCCGCCGACGGCACCTTCGACATGAACCTCACCTTCCAGTCAAGCAGGAACTGAAGGAAGGCTACTAAACATGAAGGGCGCCCCCATCGGCAAAGAGTGGTACGAGCAGGCTGACGCCTTCGCCGCTTACGTGATCGGCAAGACCGCCGCTGAGGTCGAAGCCATTGCTGTGGCCGGCGATCACAGCGGCCCGACGTGTGGCCGACCTGGCTGCCTCCTGCACCATGAACGTGGTGGACATCAAGGCCGCCATCGTGGAGGCCTGCAACAACGCTCAGGATCTGGGCGCCAAGGCCACCGATACCCTGGGCCTGGGCCTCTCCACCGAGATGAGCTCTTCCTCCAAGGCTCCCGATGCTGACGGCGACGGCCTGGTTCAGGCCGACACCACCTATGCCGCTGTGACCTACGGCAAGGACGGCAAGATCACCAGCCGCCCGCGTGAACGCCCCAGGCCAAGTTCGACGTCACCGCCGAGGGCAAGGTGACCGCCAAGGGGCGACATCGTGCCCAAGATGGAGCAGAAGGACGCCTACAACATGAAGGGCGCTTCCCCATCGGCAAAGTGGTTCGAGCAGGCTGGCGCCTTCGGGCTTACGCTGTGGGCAAGACCGCTGCCGAACTGGCCGCGCTGCCCGCTGGTGGCCACACCACCGAGCCCGCCGCCGACCTGGCTGCTACCTGCACCATGGACATTTGCCGCGTTTACCGACGCGATCAGCCGCGCTGCTGCGTAAGTAAATTCCGCACGCGGATCACACCTGCATCAAAAAGGCTGGGCTTCGTGCCCGGCCCTTTTTCCGATTCTCTCACAAAGGAGTTTTGCATGGCAAAACGCATCATCGCCGCCCTTCTCTGCCTGGGGCTGTGCCTCGGCCTTTTTCACCGGCTGTGCCTCCGGGCAGGACCGCCATGAAAGGCTGGGAAAAGTACACCGCCTCCTGGTTTTGATGTATTCGACACCGCCACCACTGTGATCGGCTACGCCGAGAGCCAGCAGGAGTGGGACCGCCAGATGAGCGCCCTCCACGAGGACCTTCGCCAATACCACCAGCTCTACGATATTTACAACCGCTATTCCGGCGTCACCAACCTGCGGGACGTAAACGAGCAGGCCGGTGCGGGGCCGGTCAGCGTGGACGCGCGCATCCTTTCCATGCTGGCCGAGGCCCAGGAGATGTACACCACCACCAACGGCAAAATGAACATTGCTTTTTGGCGCGGTGCTGCGCCTGTGGCACAACTACCGCGAGGCGGCCGAGAGCGACCCGCCGCAGCCCAGCTGCCGCCTATGGCCCAGCTGCAGGCCGCCGGTGAGCACTGCTCCATCGGCGATCTTATCCTGGACCAGGCGGCGGGCACCGTTGCCTTCGGGGATCGAGCTTCGGCTGGACGTGGGCAGCGTGGGCAGGGCTACGCCGTGGAAATGGCTGCCCAGGCTGCCCAGGCCCGCGGTTTGAAAAGCGCCATCATCAGCGTGGGGGCAACCTGCGCACCATCGGCCACAAGCCGGACGGCAGCCTGTGGGCGGCGGCATCCAAAACCCCTGGACCGCCGCGGAGCTGCAGCTCGGCCAGGAGGATCCCTATCTCTGCGCGGTGGAGCTGGAGGATCTGTCCCTGGTCACCAGCGGCAATTACCAGCGCTATTACACGGTGGACGGCAAGCGCTATCACCACCTCATCGACCCCGACACCCTCATGCCCGCCGGCTATTTCTCCGCCGTGGCGGTGCTGGGGCCGGATTCCGGCCTTGCCGACTGCCTTTCCACCGGGCTTTTCTGCATGAGCCTGCAAGAGGGCCAGGCCCTGGTGGAAGGCCTGGACGGCATGGAAGCCATGGATGCTTGCCGACGGGAGCATCGTCTATTCCGCCGGCTTTGAACAACATTTGAAAAAATAACTCTTGCTCCGCCGCGGCTGCTTTGCGGCCGGGCCATTCAGTAAGTTTTTGCGCCTTGCAATAAAAACCGCCGGCCTGCAATGGAATCCGGACCCGTTTTTTTCATACACTGTAAGCAGAGGAGGGATCGCATATGGAAGGAAACGCCCCATGCCGCGCGCGGGCTCCCGCTCACGCTGTGCGTGCTGGCGGGCCTGGCCCTGCTGCTGATGCTCTGCCTCCTCTCCCTCAGCTCCGCCCGCTCCACCCTGCCGCAGGAAGGCCTTGACTTTGGTCAGGCCGAAGACCCCTCACCCGGGGCTGGCAGCTGCTCGGCGGGGGATGGCCGCTGGGTGGATCTGGTTTCTCTTCCGCGGCAGCTTCAGACCCCGCAGGGCGAGGCGGTCCTGCGCATCGCCCTGCCGCACGCCATCCCCTCCCGGCACGATCCTCGCGCTCCACAACCAGTACCAGGCAGTGGAGGTGCTGGACCCGGCCGGGCGGCGGCTGTTCGAATACGGCCTCACAGGCGCCCCGCCCTTCGGCAGCCTGTTGGCAAACCGGCTGTGTATGGCGCAGCTGCCCGCGCTCGGGGCCGGCCAGTTCGTCACCGTGCGCCTGGTGTCGCCCTACAGCGGCCGCATCGCGCTCTCTTCCCTGGCGCTGGGCTCCAACGGCGCTTTGCTCATGGCCCAGCTCAGCGCCGGCCGGGGCACCCTTTTTGGTCACTGCCGCCCTCGTTCTGCTGAGCCTTTGCATGTTCACAGCCTTTTTTACAGACTGGCTGCGGGGCCGGGGGCGCCGCAGCGGCGGCCTTTGTGCCATGCCGGTCTTTTGTGCCTGCTCAGCGCGGTGTGGCTGTTCACCGATTCCGCCCTCAGCCAGCTGTTTTTTCATGATCCCGTGGCCGTCTGCCTGCTCTCCTTTTTTTTCCTTCATGCTGCTGCCGGTCTTCTTTCTGGGCTGCATCCACGCGCTGTGCAGCAGCCATACCCGCCTGGTGCGCCTGCTTCGGCGGCGCTGCTGGCAAATCTGCTGGCCCAGGGCCTCTTGCAGGCGGCGGGGGTGTGGGATCTGCCGCAAATGCTGCCCGCTACCCACGCTTTGCTCGCCGTCAGCGTTTTCGCCGGGCTGTACGTGCTGGTTTCCCGCCTCCGGCGCACACTCCCCGGCCCTGCGCTGGCTGGCCGCCATCTACGTCCTTTTGGCCGTTGCCGGGCTGGCCGCCTTGGTGGAATTTTATCTGCGCCCCTATACCGACAACAGCCGCCTGTTCCGCGTCGGCTTGTATCTGGGGCTGGGCCTTTGGCGGTTCTGGGGCTGCGGCAGCTGCTGCGTCTTATGCGCGACAGCCGCCAGGCCTGCACCTGGCATCGGCTGGCGCTGGTGGATCCGCTCACCGGCCTGGGCAGCCGCGCGGCGCTGGAAGAGGCGCTGAACCGCCCTTTCCAGGGGCCCGGCCTGGCCTTTATGATGGATCTCAACAATCTCAAGCTCGTAAACGATACCCTGGGCCACGCGGCGGGCGACGAACTGCTGCGCGCGGCGGCCGCCTGCATCCGCCAGGCCTTTTGAGCCGGCCGGGCAATGCTTCCGCTTCGGCGGCGATGAATTTGCCGTACTGTTAAATGGCTGCCAGGCCGACCCACAGCAGTTCGACCAAAAATTGGCCGACGCGCTGCAGGCCCACAATGCAGCGCAGGCGCTGGCGGTCTCGCTGGCCCGGGGCTGGTCGGAATACCGGCTGCTGCCGGGGGGCGGGGCGGATCAGCGCCTGGCCCTGCGCCGCGCCGATCAGGCCATGTATGCCGACAAACAGCGCTGCCGCGTGCGTACCGCCGCTCTGCGGTGTGAAGCGCAGGGCCAGCCCTCCCCACAATAGCAAACAGAACAGCCGCCGGACCTTGTTCGAAAGTCCGGCGGCTGTTCTGTTTGCTATTCACCTACGGTGGCGGTATCCGGAATAAAGCTGCCTGCAATGGCATTGAACAAGGTGGATTTGCCCGCGCCGTTGGAACCCACAATGGTAGCGAACTCGCCGCTTTCCATATGCAGATTGATATCGGTCAGCGCTTTTTTCTCGTTCACCGTACCGGGGTTAAAGGTCATACTGACATGGTTCAGATCAAGCATGGGTCTTGCCCCCTTTCTGGCTGACGGCACGGCGGCGGCGCAGCGCAAGGTTCTTTTTCAGGGCCGGGGCCGCAATGGCCAGCGCCACAATGACGGCAGAAATCAGCTTCAGGCACTCGCTGGGAACATTGGCACGCAGGGCCAACGCAATGATAAAGCGGTAGATCACGCTGCCCGCCACAGCCGCAGCCGCTTTGACCCACATACCGCCGCGGCCAAACAGCGTTTCGCCAATAATCAGCGAAGCCAGACCGATGACCACCATGCCAGTGCCCAGGTTGATATCGGCGGATTTCTGGTACTGAGCCAGAACCGCGCCGGAAAGCGAGGTCATGGCGTTGGAAACGCAAAGGCCCAATGGCCTGTACCTTCATGCGGGTGTGCAGAAATGCGGTCACAAACCCCGCCGCCATGCCCGCCACCATCGGCCAAAAGCCCCAGCGCCGGGTGCCCCTGGGTGGCGCAGGTGGCCGACACCGCGCATCCCAGCACAAACGAGCCGTCGGTGGTAAGGTCCGCAATGTCCAGAATGCGGTACGAGAGATAGAGCGCCAGCGCCACCAGGGCATAAATAAACCCTTGTTCCACCGCGCCCTGCATCAGCATCATCATAAAAAGCGATCTTCCTTTCTTCAAAAGAACCAAAAGGGCGCAGGGCGGGCCGCTCCTGCGGCAGCCCGCCCATCGCCCGCTCCTTGTTATTCCACGGCCACGTAGCCCTCGCCCGCGTCGAACACGTCCGGGTCGATGCCAAGAGCCTTTGCGGTGGCGGTGTTCACGGTCACGATGCCGTCGTTCAGCACCCGCACCGGCATGGTGGCCGGGCTTTGCTGTTGTACAGCACGTCGAACGCCATCTGAGCCGTCAGTTCGCCCAGGCTGGTATAATTCACACCGGTGGTGGCAAGGCCGCCGGCCCGCACCATGCTGTCGGCTTCGGTGTACACCAGCACGCCCGCCTTGACGGCCTCGTCGGCCAGAACGCTCATGGCGCTGGCCACCGTGTTGTCAATGGGCACAAAGATCGCCTCCGCCCCTTCGCTGATCAGCTTCTGGGCAGCCATCTGCACCTCGCCGGGGGTGGTCACGGTGCTCCACATATTCAATGTTCTGTTCGTCCAGGGCGGGCTTTGTCTTGGCGATGGTCGCCACACTGTTGGGCTCGCCCAGGTTGTAGATCAGCCCCATCTTTTTTGAGGTCCGGGTCCTGGGTGGTGGCGAGCTTTAAGATCAACGCAGTGTCGATGTAATCCGACGTGCCGGTGATGCTGCCGCCGGGGCGTCCATGCTCTCCACCAGCTGTGCCTCCACCGGGTCGGTGACCGCGCTGAACACCAGCGGATGCCCGTGCCCTGGGTGGCGGCCGCCGCGCTGGTGGCCGCCGGTGTGGCGATGGGGATGATCAGATCCACCTTGTCGGCCACGAACAGGCTGCAGATGTCGTTGATGGTGGGCGCGTCGCCCTGGCCGTTTTCACGATCACATTCAGCTTTACCTCGGTGGTGCGCGCCAGCGCTCCAGCTCCCTCTGCAAAGCTTCACAGATCTCGTCCAGGCTCGAGTGCTGGGTGTACTGCACGATGCCAATGGTGAAATCGGCTTCGCCCGAAGCCCGCCGCCGAAGCCGAGGGCCCGGAGGCCGGGGCGGGGTCGAGCCGCCGCAGGCGGCAAGGGCGAACATAAGGGCGGCGGCGGTGACGGTGCAGAGCATCTTTCAGGTTCATGGTGTGTACCTCATTTCATGTCAAAAGAATGGATGGCGGACAAAGGTTTCAACGCCATCGGCGCCATCGTGTGGAAAACCGGTTGTGCCTGGCATAAGCTGCGGGCTGCATCTGTGGCGCCCTCCTTTCTGAGGATAAAAATAAAAAGACCCGCCCCTTGTATCGTACAAGGGCAGGTCTTGAATCAGCATTCAAAAACTTGCGGTGCCACCTTGCTTGCCTTTTTCAAAAAAGGCCGCTCATGAGGGCGCTGACACGCCCCCGCGCTCTGTAACGGGAGTTCCCGGCGCAGCTACTGGGGCCCATGGCCCGTTCACCCTGCCCTTGGCGGCCCATTTGTCTGCCCCGCTCCCCGCCCGTTTCCACCCTCCGGGCTCTCTATCGGCGCGCTGTGCAGTTTTATCTCCGCCTCATCGGTTTAACGCTATTAAACCACAAGCCGCCCCCGTTGTCAAGTAAAACTTTTTACCAGATTAAAGCGTCAAAGCCGGGCAGGTTGCACAAAACCAGTCCCGTATCCGGCCGCGGGCAGCCGCCTTTGCCCGCGGCGCTTGGGCAAACGGGCTACCACCTGTTGCAATGGACCTTTGCCGCTTCCCAGCGGTCACACAATTCCTTTGTTTCGTCCGGCCAGCCAAACGCGATCACGGAAACAGGCTCCACTTTCGGGGGAAGCGCCAGCTGCCCGATCAACAGCTTTCGCCAATCGGAATTGGGCGCCACGCCGCACCAAACGCCGCCCAGCCCCAAGCCGTGGATGCCAAGCAGCATGTTTTGTGCGGCGGCGGCACAGTCTGCGTATAAGAACTCTTTTATCCCCTCTCTGTTTTTATCGCCGCAAACCACAATCGCCCCTGCCGCGGCCTCCACCATGGCGGCATTTGTGTTCTGCCGGGCCAGGGCTGACAAAAGCTGCCTGTCTGTTATTACAATAAAATGGCACGGGCGCTTGTTTTTGGCCGTGGGGGCGCGCATGCCCGCGCAAACAATGGCGTTCACCATCTCCTCGTTCACCGGTCTTTCGGTGAATTTTCGGATGCTCTGCCGTGTTTTGATCGCAGTGAGCAGATCCATGCCGCACCTGTTATCCATGGCCTTTTCCGGGCTCTCCCCCCGCCTGCCTTTTCCCTTATCCATGCGGCCGGATGTCGTGGGACCCGCCGCACCAATGGCACAGCCGGGGCGCTCCGGTGTGGGGCCGACATAATAGATGGCCGCGCCTTTGATATCGAACGGCAGCGGTTCCCCACGGTCCAGCGCTTCGTTCATACGGGCGTGGGCGGCATCGCGGGCGGTATATACGGTGCCGGTCAGCAGCACGGTATCCCCCGCGTGCAGCGGGGCAAGCTCCTGCCGTGTAAGCGGCGTTGTTAAGCGTACCTGCATATAAAAATCACCCTTCCTGCTGCACACGCGCGCGGCGGTGCTGCTCCCTGACTTCCTCATGGTGGCGGTTTACAATTTCCATTTCAGTTTGCAAAATCTGCCCCGGTGCCGGGTCCGGCTGCAGCTTGGGCGGCTGGTCGTCATCCAAGGAGATATCGATTTTACTG
>VOFE01000672.1_pt1 | contig 14001 bp, 18 predicted proteins | sample 5384071 | NCBI WGS metagenome assembly VOFE01 (sample SAMN12384724, study PRJNA508395) | human gut metagenome | isolation source: healthy gut D | host: Homo sapiens
AGTGCAGCCATGTCAAAACCGTCCGGCGGAATTCGCTCGTTACACTCGCTGTCCGCCTGTGGCTTGCCAACGCCGGTGGTTGCCTTTTCCTGTATCGGTAATGTTGATATTTAAGTGTTTTCTTGTGCAGGTGGGCGACTTTATTTCATACGGCGTTTGCAAGTTTGCATTTCTAGGCTCCCCTTTAAGGCACCCGAAGGGCGTGCCTTGTGCTGAGCTGTCACCGCAGGTGACTGAGGGGTTCCCCGCCACAGCAGCCAACCGATTTCACAAGGAGTTACGCTTCTTTTTTTTTTCTTTACTGAAAAGAAAAAAAGAAGCAAAAAAGAAAAGAGTTCGCATTCCACTTGTACTGTAAGATTCCAATATCACCCGAAGATTACACAAGAAACTGTCACAATAGATTCTCATCAACAAAACTCCCCCGGCGGGGCAAACAGGCGGCTGCCGCCGCCGTAACACTACTCTTTTCACAGTTGAAATTGGGGCGTAGGGTCAGCGGCGACCCGCCGCTTTAAGATAAGATTAAGTATTCTCCCTATAATAGAAGCTGGAAATTTAGGGAAACGCTGCATAAAGCCCGTCTGACGGCTTTGCACGCAATCTGACTACGCATCTTACGCACAAGCTTTATGCAGTGTTTCCCTGTATTCTGAAAGGAGAATTCTCCATGAAAATTCTTGTAGTAGAAGACGAAGTCCAGCTGGCGGATACACTGGCGGAAATTCTCAAACGCAATAAATACAACGTGGATACCGTTTTCGACGGTGACGACGGTCTGGAATACGCCCGCACCGGTATCTACGACTGCATCTTGCTGGACATCATGCTCCCTGTCCGCAGCGGCACCGAGATCGTGCAGATTCTCCGACAGGAAAAAATGCGACCCCGATCATGCTCCTGACTGCCAAGTCCGAAGTGGAAGACAAGATTCACGGGCTGGACTGCGGGGCGGACGACTACCTCACCAAGCCCTTTTCCACCGGTGAACTGCTGGCACGAATCCGTGCCCTTACCAGACGAAAAGGCGAAGTGGAAGTGGATTGCCTGCACTTCGCAGAACTCCAGCTGAACCGGCAGACCTATGACCTGATACAGGGCGAAACCCGCATGAAGCTTAGTCTGAAAGAATATCAGATCATGGAAATGCTGCTGTCCAACCCCGAACAGATCATTCCCAAGGAACGCTTTATCGAAAAGATCTGGGGCTATGAAAGCGATGTCGAATATAACAATATCGAGGTGTATATCTCCTTCCTGCGAAAAAAACTGACCGCAATTCACTCCACAGTGCAGATTCGCACGGCTCGCGGCATCGGCTATTTTCTGGAGAAAAAAAGCATGATCCGGCGGGTACGGCGGCAGTTTATCTGCATTACCATGGCGATGCTGACAACGGTGCTCCTGATCCCGTTGATTGCCCTGAATGTGATTACCGAAGCCATGAGCTACAACCAGACACGGAACCTGCTGGAGCAGATCGCGATCAGTGAAACTGCTGTGCGGCAGATGCCGGACGGTGCTCCGCCGGACGGAAAACGGTTGCAGGAAACCACAGACGCTGTTCCGGCTGCCGGCTCGGGTACTTCCACGGAAACTACAGTTACTACCACAGCCAGCACCACCACTACTGCGGAAACTACCACCGTCCAGACGGAACGTGCTCCTGCGGAAACCAAGGCGGCAGGAAGCGGTGCTCCGGCTCCGGCGGCAGTGCAGACACAGCCACCCACGCCCCGGCAGACAGCTGCTCCCAAGGCAACGACGGCAGCCCCAAGGGCAACCACTGCACGGCAGACCAAGGCTCCTGTCACGACTACCAAGGCGGTTGTTTCACGTGAAACAAAGCCCGCGGCAACACAGCCGCCTCAGCCTGATCCTCCTCGTCAGACAGAGCCGGATCTGCCGCCGGATCCGCCGCCGTGGTGGGGCTGGGACGATCCGCCTCATGACTACGAGGACAACAGGGAAAATTACGCCGCCCGGCAGCCGGTGCTCTACGCCATGCCGCTGGCAAGTCTGGCACAGTTTGTGCCCATGAACGACGGCGGTCGGAACGCCCCGCCGTTTCCGGACAAACGGGGCGATGTGGTGACGATCGACCACTTCCTCTGTTTTGCCAACGCCGAGGGCACGCTGATGCGGCTGGACGGTACGGAAAACTACACCGAGGACGATGCACAGACAATGCTGGACTACGTGCTGGAAAAGGGAAAGACAGACGGCTGGTACGGCAGCCTGCAATATTTCCGCAAGGATTACGACAGGGGAACGCTGGTAGTATTTTCCGACCGCAGTGCGGAACAGCTGCTGCTGCACAAGGTGCTGCTGGTCAGCATTCTGGTGTTCCTGCTGATGGAGGGCGTGGTATTTTTTCTGACCATGATCCTGACCAAACGAGCCATGCGTCCCATGCAGGAAACCTTTGAACGCCAGCGGCAGTTTATCTCCGATGCGGGGCACGAACTGAAAACGCCCTTGACGATCATTTCCGCCAATGTGGACATTCTCCACGACGAGATCGGGGAGAACAAATGGCTCAGCTACATCCAGTCGCAGGCGGAGCGAATGCGGGTGCTGGTGGGCGAGATGATGAATCTGACCAAGCTGGAAATGGGGACAAGGAAAAAGATTTCGTGGACTTCTCTTTGAGCGAAGCCGTTTCCGGTGCGGCACTGCCCTTTGAGGGGCAGGCGTTCGAGCAGGAAAAGCAGCTGGAACTGGAGATACAGGAGGACATTTCCTATCACGGCAACCCTGACCAGATCAAACAGCTGGTGGGTATTTTCATGGACAACGCCCTGAAATACAGCAAGGAACACGGAGAAATTCGGGTGACGCTGCAACAGGTACAGAACAAGAAAACGCTGAAGGTCTATAACACCGGCAAGGGCATTCCGGAGTCGGAAAAGGAGAAGATCTTCCAGCGGTTCTACCGCAGCGACGCGTCCCGTGCCAGAGCCACCGGCGGTTATGGTCTGGGGCTGTCTATCGCCCAGAGCATTGCCGATGCCCATAAGATTCGCATACAGGTGGAATCGGAATACGAACACTGGATATGCTTTATTCTGACGTTTTAGAAAATAAATCGGATATGCAAAAACTTTCCTGCGAGTGCAGGGGGATTTTTTTACTTTTGCAGCATTGGATTTTGCGAAAGAACCTCTTGGAATGTGTAGAGAGCGATGCCCACATCGCCCCGCAGACTTGTGCATAAGCCTCCCTGAAAGGGGGGGGACCAGCGAAGCTGGTGGAGGGGTTCTGCTGAAATCTTTTGTTCCTGTTTTAGGTTTCACAGAAGAAACCCTCAGTCAAGCCTGCGGCTTGCCAGCTCCCCTTCAGGGGAGCCTAAGTACAAATGAGCCTCCCTGAAAAGGGAGGGGGACCGCCACTAGGCGGTGGAGGGATTCTCCGCCACAGCAGCCAACAGGTTTCATAAGAAGCAAAAAAGAAAAGAGTTCGCATTCCACTTGTACTGTAAGATTCCAATATCACCCGAAGATTATACAGAGAATCTTCTACTGATGTAAAATCTTTTGTTTGATGTTGAGAGTTACGTAGGAACCCCTCCACCGCCTAACGAGCGATCCCCCTCCCCTTTCAGGGGAGGCTTTTTCCACCAACAAAACTCCCCGGCGGGGCGAACAGGCGGCTGCCGCCGCCGTAACACTACCCTTTTCACAGTTGAAATTGGGGCGTAGGGTCAGCGGCGACTCGCCGCAGTAGGAATTTTTACACGGTATTCGATGTAGTCCTCGTGCTGGATCTTCTGGGACTCCGCCGCGATTCCCACCGCCTGCATGGTTTCCACCGCTTTCGTGATCGTGTTCACGAAAATCCGCACATTCTGGAACACCTTGCTCCGCTTCTTGTAGCTGTTCTGTACCTTCTTTTTTCCCGATCACTTCCTCCACGGCGGCTTCGGTTTCTCTACGTTCAGATTCTGCTTTACCACCCGTTCCAGTACCGCCAGCCGTTCTGCCGGAGCCGCCAGCCGCAGCAGTGCACGGGCATGCCGTCCCGTCAGATTGTACTTCATAATGACTTCCCGCTCGTCCGCCGTCAGCCGCAATAACCGCAGCTTGTTGGCAATGGTGCTCTGTGCCTTACCCAGCTTCGCCGCCGCGTCCTCCTGCGTCATACCGTAATATGTAATCAACTTTTCAATGGCACTCGCCTGAAATCCCTTGCCAGACAACTGCGTTCGAGGCAGGATTCTGCTCGAGAACAAAGGCGTGTCGCACTAAGATTGATTGCGACCATACAGCAATCTGCCCGCACCGCGTTGCCTCAAACATACTTCTTCAATCAAATTCGGTGTGCTGGAGCAACTCGTTTTCAACACACCGCAGGAAAGGAGAACCTGCGTGAGTATTGTGCATGCAGTTGCCAACCAGAAAGGCGGCGTGGGAAAATCCACCACCGTGGTGAATCTGGGGGCATATCTGGGTTCCCGCGGCAAGCGTGTACTCTGCGTGGACATCGACCCGCAGGGCAACACCACCACCGGTCTTGGCATCAAGAAAAAACAGCTGCCGGTTTCTTCATATGAGGTGCTGGTGGGGAAGTGCAGCATACAGGAAGCCATTGTCCGCACAGCGTTTGAAAACGTCAGCCTGCTGCCGGCGAAGAACACCCTTGCCGGTGCGGAACTGGAACTGTCCGCCATGGACAATCGCATGAACCGGCTGAAAATGCAGATTCTGACCTGTAAACTGGACTATGACTATATCCTGATCGACTGCCCGCCGGCACTGGGGCTGCTCACCGTCAATGGACTGGTGGCGGCAGATCAGCTGATTATTCCCATGCTGGCAGAGTTCTACGCACTGGAAGGTCTGTCCCAGCTGACCAACACCATTAAGGTGGTACGCAGCAACTATAACCCCAATCTGGACATCGGCGGCATTCTGTTCGTGATGTTTGACCAGCGGCTCAACGTGTCCCGACAGGTGGAAGAAGAAGTCAAAAAGTATTTCCCGAACAAGGTCTTTCAGACGAAAATTCCCGCAACGTGCGGCTTTCGGAAGCCCCCCAGCCACGGCAAACCGGTGATGTATTACGACCGGTTTTCCAAGGGGGCAGAGGCGTATATGCTGCTGGGTCTGGAATTGCTGGGAGAAAAACCGCCGGAGAAAAAACGGCGGCTGTTGTCGTTCGGCAAGAAAAGGGAGAGTGGTGACCAATGACGATCGGCGGACTGGGCAGCGGTCTGGATTTTCTCTATGATGAAAATGCCACCGAGGTGCAGGTGAAAAAGACGCTCCGCGTTTCGGAACTGGAACCCAATCGGGACCAGCCCGCAAACAGTTCAGCGATGAAGCCATTCAGACGCTGGCGGATTCCATTCAGCAGTACGGCATGATCCAGCCCATTCTGGTGCGTCCGCTGGGGGCTGAATTATCAGATCATCGCAGGCGAACGCCGCTGGCGTGCAGCGAGAATGCTGGGCATGGACGAAGTGCCGGTGGTGATTCGGGAACTGACCGACGAGGAAACCATGGCGGTGGCTCTGATCGAGAATCTCCAGCGGGAAGACCTGAACCCACTGGAAGAAGCCAACGCCTACGCACAGCTGATGGACATGTTCCACCTGACGCAGGAGGAAGTGGCGAAGCGTGTGGGAAAATCCCGCAGTGCCGTGGCGAATTCCCTGCGGCTGCTTAAGCTGCCGGAAGATGTGAAAACACTGGTGGAGGACGGCGGACTGAGTGCCGGACATGCCCGTGCACTGCTGGGCATCTCTGACGAAAAGCTGCTCTCCGAAACGGCGGCAAAGGCGGCAGACGGAAAGCTGACTGTCCGTGCCGTGGAAAAAATCGCTGCCGACAGCGAAAAGCCGGAAAAACGGACGAAGTTCAGCCATAAGGACAGCTTCTATAAGGAGATCGAGATCAGTCTGGAAAGCCGTCTGGGACGGCGTGTCACAGTGACCGCCGGCAAAAACAAGGGCACACTGAATCTGGAATTCTACGATAAAGACGATCTGTCTGCACTGGCACAGAAGCTGACAAAAGAGTAAGGCGGCAAGGGTGTTTCACGTGAAACATTGTTCGCCTCTACACATACTGTGTAATTTTTGAAACGTTATAGATCAGGCTCCCCTTTTCAAGGGAGGCTTATTCCTATAATTTTAACTGTTATATAGTACTACATACTGTAATCTTGTGGGCATCCCACATACATAAAGGAAGGAAAAAATCATGATCGATATGAAATGGATCCGGAACGATCCGGAAAAAAGTCAAGGAAAACATCCGCAAGAAATTTCAGGACGCGAAGCTTCCGCTGGTAGACGAAGTTGTGGAACTGGATCAGAAATTCCGCGAAGCAAAGGTACAGGGCGACGAACTCCGCAGCCAGCGGAAGTCTATCAGCAAGAAGATCGGTGCCCTCATGGGACAGGGCAAAAGGAAGAAGCCGAAGCTGTCAAGGCAGAGGTAGGTGCGATCGGCACCAAGCTGGAAGAACTGGAAAAGGCAGAAACAGAACTGTCTGCCCGTATCCGCGAGATCATGCTGGTGATCCCGAACTTCATTGATGACTCCGTGCCGATCGGTAAGGACGATTCCGAAAACGTGGAAGTAGAGCGTTTCGGCGAGCCGGTTGTGCCGGATTTCGAAGTGCCGTATCACGTGGACATTATGGAAAAACTCCATGGCATCGACATCGACGCAGCCCGCGACACCAGCGGTAACGGCTTCTATTATCTGTGCGGCGATATTGCACGGCTGCACTCCTCCATTCTGGCATATGCCCGCGACTTTATGATTAACAAGGGCTTTACCTACTACATTCCGCCGTTCATGATCCGCAGCAATGTGGTGACCGGCGTAATGTCTTTGCCGAAATGGAAGGCATGATGTACAAGATCGAGGGCGAAGACCTCTACCTGATCGGTACCAGCGAGCACTCCATGATCGGTAAGTTTATTGATACCATCATTCCGGAAGAAGAGCTGCCCAAGACTCTGACCAGCTATTCTCCTTGCTTCCGTAAGGAAGTGGGTGCACACGGCATCGAGGAACGCGGCGTGTACCGTATCCACCAGTTCGAAAAGCAGGAAATGATCGTTGTCTGCAAGCCGGAGGAAAGCATGGACTGGTTCCATAAGATGTACGGCTATACCGTAGAGTTCTTCCGCAGTCTGGACATTCCGGTTCGGACACTGGAGTGCTGCTCCGGTGACCTGGCGGACCTGAAAGTCAAGAGCCTGGACGTAGAAGCATGGTCCCCGCGTCAGAAGAAGTACTTCGAAGTCGGCAGCTGCTCCAACCTGGGCGACGCACAGGCAAGACGGCTGGGAATCCGCATCAAGGGCAAGGACGGCAACAAGTACTTTGCCCACACCCTGAACAACACCGTTGTTGCTCCGCCCCGCATGCTGATCGCATTCTTGGAAAACAACCTCAACGAGGACGGCTCTGTCCGCATTCCGGAACCCCTGCAGCGGTACATGTTCACTGACTGCATTCGTCCGCAGGACTAAGAGCATATTTCACCTAGGGGAAAGCACGCCTGACGGCTTTATTCAGTGTTCCCCTAGTTTTCCACAGCAAAAATTGCGTGTGTGGAAAACAAAAATAGAATTGAAAATTGGAAAACCGGTTGAAACTGCGATGTTTTCAACCGGTTTTCTCTTTTGTGGAAAAGTGTGATTGTTGAAACATGTGGAAAATACAGAAACAGCTTCTGTGGAAAAACAGGCAGTGGAAATCATGCTGGTAAAGCTGCTTTTCCACAAGGCATGGCTGTTCTGCAAATACAAAAAGCGGACATTTTTCCAGTTGGAAGAACGTCCGCTTTTTGCAGAATGTGTACCTCACAGGGATTCAAACTGTGAAATACATTTTGAGAAACGCGTATCTTTCTGGAGAAGAAAGATGCACGCTGAAAATGTCATGGTTACGCTGTCAGCTTTTTGCCGCAGCACTGCCAGATCCAGCCCGTTCACGCTGCCGTCACCGTTGCAGTTTGCCAATGTTGCAGCGGTTTCCGACAGGGACTTGCTGTCCAGCAGATACTGCTGCAACAGTACCGCGTCTGCTACGCTGACAATACCATCCTCGTTGCAGTCGCCTGTCAGCGTAGTTTCACCGGACTGTTTCACTGCCAGCAGCTGCTGCATCAGTGTGTCGTCAAACATCTTGCAGCTGCTCCGGTTGTAGTGCAAATCGGTGACGTCCCACATTACCGGACACATGTCGCGGGAATAGGCGGCTTCGCAGACCGAGGAAAGAAATCTCCGGACGGATTCTTCTTCCTTGTTCTTTTCGGGCAGCCGTATTCGCCGATGATGACAGGGATTCCTTTATCCACATAGGTGGTTTTCAGGAGATCCATGTTCCGGTTCAGTTCGGCGTAGTCGTCGTCTGTGCCCCAAGTGGAACGCATCTTGCCCCATGAAGCATCTTCTTCCAGAATGGCGAAGCCGGAGGGTGTGTAATAGTGTACGGATACCGCACAGCGTCCCGCCGGATCGTTGGGCATCTGGAACAGGCTGTCACAGGTCAGTTCCACATCAGTGTTATAGCCGGAAATGAGCAGGTGTCGCTGAGGATTGTTGCCGCCGGAGGAACGGATAATGTCCACAAACGTCTGGTTGATCTCATTGACCAGATCATAGGAGTCCGTCTTTCCCTCGGTGCCGCCCCAGCGGTTTCAAAGGCTTTCCCAGCCCAGTTCTTCATTTTGCGATTCAAAACCAGATAGTCGCTGTAGTCGGCGAATGCATCGCTGACCTGTGTCCAGATCCGCTTGTACTTCTCCATGCAGTTTTCCTTGTCCGTGGGGAAGTTCGCCAGCCAGCCGCCGTCATAGTGCAGATTGAGAATGACATACAGCCCGCAGTCTATTGCCCAGTCCACCACTTCCTGCACCGCAGAAAGGTACTTGTCGCTGATGGTGTAGTTATCCTCCATCATATTCGACCACGCCACCGGTACACGGAGGGTGTCAAAGCCGGCATCTGCGTAACCTTGGATCATCTGCTGGGTAATCACAGGACTGCCCCACGCGGTTTCATAGGATTCCGGTGTGCCGTCCCCCACTGGGCGATCCAGTCGCCGCAAGATTCGTAGGTGTTTCCCAGATTGATGCCAATGCCCATGTCCTTGACCAGCTGGGCGGTGGTGATGTCCCGCATGGAGGACTGCTTCTGGGGCAGAGCCGACACAGAAGCGGTGCAGCTGCACCAGAGAATACCGGCAGCCATTGCTCCGGCAATTATTTTTTCATCATTATGATTTCCTTGCGGTCCATGCCGCTGGTGTTTCACCCGTCAGAGTCGTCTTATGCAGAAGTTGCCATACGCACCTGTACACGCCCCTGCTTGCGGAAGTCCGAGGGGTGCTGCCGCAGTTCTTCTTGAACTGGCGTAAAAAGCTGTAGGTGCACCCATAGCCGCACTGCTCCGCAATCTCGCCCACCGTCAGCCTCGTGGAGGACAGCAGTTCCTTGGCACGCTGCATCTTTGCACAGGTGACATCAGTCATCACTGTGACCCCGAAGGTCTTTTTATAAAGGTGCTGCAAGCCGGAACGGCTCATGCTGACAAAATTCAGCATGGAGTCCACCGTGCCGAACTGCTCCGGTGTCTGGTAGATCCGCATTCGCAGATATGTCAGCTGCTGGTTGTTGTCCCGCAGCTGGAGTGTGCTGTGATGATCGCCGGCGGTGTATTCCCGCCGGATCTTCATGAACAGAATGTTGGCGTACTGGTGTTCGATCTCGCTGTGCATCAGTTCCGCGGAATAGTGTTCGTATGCCATTTTCCGGATTAGTTCTGACAGTTCCGCAGCGTTCTGTGTCTGCATCGGCGTGTCAAAGGGCATGCCCTCGTTTCGCAGGGCGAGTTCCTCCTCCGGTGTCATGTTGCAGTAGAACCAGTCGTCTGTATAGGTGCCGTTTTCCGCAGCATAGCGGCAGGCGGTGTGCGGGGTGAAAAAGAGAATTGTATTCTTTTCCAAACGCAACTTTTTCCCGTTCAACAAAAATCGTGCAGGGATTTTACCAAAAGGAACAGATAACAGCCCGGTCCCTTCGGATAATCCATCACAAAATCTGCACCGTGGGTATAATTGTGTCCGATTACTCCAATTTTCATAGTGTTCTCCTTTGCATTCAGCGAATTTTCCGGATCTTTTCCGGAGAACATGGGAAAAATCAAGGAAAATTCGAATCAGGTCCAATTGCATTGCATTTATTATAGCACGATTCCTCAGAAGATGCAACCACAAATTCTGCTTATTTTTTATAACATATTATGCAAAGTGGGAGAATATTGCACACATCATTTTGTGCAGGGCAATATCTGCATCATCAAAATCGTACAAAAATCAACATGTTTTTTGAAAAGCAGGATTGTGCAGTTTTTGCGGCATATCCGGACAATGTTTTGCCGTCGAAAATTTTTCCGGTACAAGCTATTGACAAATACCCCTACAGGGTATATAATAGACAAAGGCAGACCGTTCAGGAGCTGCCCTGAGAAAAGAAGAAAGGCGGTATCGATCATGGTAAAGACAACATTGAAAATTGACGGTATGATGTGCAGTATGTGTGAGGCACACATGAACGATCTGGTTCGCCAGAACTGCAGTGTGAAAAAGGTGACATCTTCTGCGAAGAACGGAGAAACCGTTGTCATCAGTGAAGAACCGTTGGATATTTCTATGCTGGATAAGGAGATCAAGGGCATTGGGTACACTCTGCTGTCCCACGAGAGCGAGCCCTACGAGAAAAAAGAAGGGACTGTTCCACCGGAAGTAATGGTGCGAAGTCCAGCCAGTGAAACACGTAAAAAGCCACTCCTGTGTAAGGAGTGGCTTTTTTGGATTGTTGTTTGTGTAAGGGGGCTAAATAAGCCTCCCCTGAAAGGGAGGGGACCAGCGAAGCTGGTGGAGGGGTTCTCCCGCGAAGTGCAGCTTCTAGTGCAGCCATGTCGAAACCGTCCGGCGGAATTCGCTCGTTACACTCGCTGTCCGCCTGGGGCTTGCCAACGCCGGTGGTTGCCCTTGCCTGTATCGGTAATGTTGATATTCAAGCGTTTTCTGGTGCAGGTGGTCAACTTTATTTCATACAGCATTTGCAAGCTGGTGGAGGGGTTCTGTGAAATCTTTTGTTAATGTTTCAGTTACACAGAAGAATCCCTCAGTCAGCCTGCGGCTGCCAGCTCCCCTTTCAAGGGAGCCTTTATTTCCACCAACAAAACTCCCCCGGAGGGGCATACAGGCGGCTGCTGCCGCCGTAACACTACCCCTTTTCACACTTGAAATTGGGGGGTAAGGTCAGCGGCGACCCGCCGCTTTCTTTACTGAAAAGAAAAAAGAAGCAAAAAAAGAAAAGAACTCGCCTACCCTCATACTGTACGGCAATGCATCACACGAAGATTACACAAGAAACTGTCCCCCATAGATTCTCACCAACAAAACTCCCCCGGCGGGGCGAACAGGCGGCTGCTGCCGCCGTAACACTACCCCTTTCACACTTGAAATTGGGGCGTAGGGTCAGCGGCGACTCGCCGCCGCCGTAACACTACCCTTTTCACACTTGAAATTGGGGGGTAAGGTCAGCGGCGACTCGCCGCCGCTGCCACCGCATGCTAATCCGCTGAAGAACTGCTATTTTCGCCACGGAGCGTTGCATCATCTTCAGAAATGATGTACCACTTCTCCCCGATCTTGCCCAGTGTGGGATAGACCACATCTGTGCCGGAGTCATTGCTGCCGGAGAAGTTCCGCTTGACTTCCAGCGTTACCGCGTCGGAAATATCGGCACCCTCATTGCCCAGCATTTTCTCCATATCGGTATTCCACTCGGATACGCCGGCATCGCCCTGTGAGGACATGCCCTGGATCTGATAGGTCACCTTGACATCGTCGCCGTAGGTTTCCTTCCATTCCTGCACCGTGTTGTTGCAGCCCTCTGTGAAACTCTCCACAACGTCGTCCTCAGACTTGCTGTAGGTTTTCATGTAATACGTCCAGTACTCCGGCGGTGCCATCAGCTGAGTCAAGGTCTGTCCGTCTGCGGAGAGCACCGCAGTATAATAACTGCTGAGTACGTCGGCATAGTCTGACGAATCCGGTGCGGCTTTCTGTGCCTTTTTGTTCTTTCTGATACCAGAACAGTCCGCCGAACGCCAGCCCTGCCGCTGCCGCTACCATGATGATACCGGCAATGATGCGGATATGCCGGCGTTTTCTTGCCGCCTGCTCTGCCTGTTTTTGATTTCGGGTGGTTTTCTTTGCCATTGCTGATCGATTCCTCCGTTACCAGACGTTATAGCCGTTATTCTGGCACACATAGTCCATGTCTTCCATTGCTTTTCATACAGCACCAGCGGCTGCCGATCTTGACGAACGTCGCCTTCTCCGAAGCCTTGGTGCCGCCGTCATCAATGGTCAGGCTGACTTCTACGGCTTTGCTGATCTCCACGGTAATGTCATAGCTGGTGTGGAGTTCGTCCTCCAGTGCGGCGAGCTCATCGGCATCACTGATGTGCTGCACATGCCCGATGTCATAGGACATTCTGCCCTCTGTGCCGTAGCTTTCATTCCAGTAGTCGAAGTAGTCGCTCATCATGGACTTGACTTCCCGCCGTGTGGTGGAATAGGTGCTTTCCAGATAGTCCATATACGCGTCCGGCACCAGTGCGGTATACATGCTGCCGCTGGAATAATCCACCCTTTGACATAGCGGAATACCGCCAGCTTATAGCCCCAGAAAAGACGTAGTACACCACCGCCAGCAGGATCAGCACAAACGCCACAGCGGCGGCGACGATCCTTCGGGTGCGGCGGAACTTCTTTTCCTGTGCCGCCCGCCGGAGTTCCTCCGGATCTTCGGCAGCGATGCCGTCAGCTTTTTCCAGATCTGCCGGTGCAGAGAGAAAAGGCATGGAAAATTTCTCTGCCGCGGGGGACGGCTCTTTTTTCGCCTGCTCCTCTGCCGCCGGCTTCTTGGGACGGGGCAGGATCTCACCGCATTCCGGACAGATCACGGCACGTTCGGGGGCTTCATATCCACAGTGTTCACATTTCATTGCTGTTCTTTACTCCTTGCAGCAAACTGCCATTGCCCTTAACCTACACTCTGGCTTGCATTATAGCAGGCAGTTGCATAACTATACATTGCATCGTACACATACCACTGTCCGTCGATCTGGGTCATGGTAAGATAGGTGTCGTTGCTTTCATCGTTCATCTTCACGGTCATGCTGACATCTACGGCAGCATCGCCGGCAATGCCATAGGTTTCAGACCGTCATTCAGTTCTGACAGTTCTTCATCGGCAACGTCTGTGCCGCCGGTCACATCTACAGAGAGTTCCGGTGTGCCGTCCTCGCCGAAGCTGCCGGAAACCATTTCCTCCAGCATGCTGGTCAGATAGCTTTCTGCATCGCTCTGGCTGACACCGTATTCGGCATCGATCAGTTCCCACCAGCTTTCCGGCACCAGTGTGGACATGGTAGCTGCATCTGCATTTACAACGGCGTTCCAGTAGGTCTGTACCATATCGCCGAATTCTGCGATATACTTGGCAGAAGCGGCATAGTCAGAACCGCACAGCTGATCGAAATCGTCCATTGCAGACAGGCTGCACCACTTGCCGTCGATCTTTACTGTCCACAGAGAATAGTCATCGCTGTCGGAATCGTCTGCACCGGTGACGGTACAGGTTGCATCAATGCACACGCCGGTGGAAACTTTCAGACCGAACTTGTCGGTATCTTCCCGCACCGGATCCAGCTGTGCAGAGCTGCCCATGCCGGCAGTTACGCCGTTCTGTTCCATTTTGTAGGACAGGTCGCCGCCGAGGGTGTCGGAATAATCCTGCATGTACTGGTTCATCGCTGCCACAGCATCTTCCTCGGACAGGTCGTAGGTATCGGAAATATAATCCCAGAAGCTGTCCGGACAGAGTTCTGCCAATGCCTCGCCGTCACAGTTGATGTGGGCATTCCAATAGGCAGCATTGTTCTTGGCTGCCTTGGTGCCC
>VOFE01000678.1_pt1 | contig 14001 bp, 25 predicted proteins | sample 5384071 | NCBI WGS metagenome assembly VOFE01 (sample SAMN12384724, study PRJNA508395) | human gut metagenome | isolation source: healthy gut D | host: Homo sapiens
TCAGCAGTATGCGCGCACGGACGATCAGTCCCAAAACCAATTTGGGACCTCTTCAAATTTTACATAGATTCCTTGATCTGAGTTCTTTTTAAAACGGCGATAACCTGGTCAGTAAAATCAGAATAGAATTTTTCTGTCAGCAGAGGCCCAACACCATAACGTTTACAAAAGCAAAAGGCCCCTCATTCTCCCCGCCGAACAGTCCGAACGCCATCACGGCGCCGGAGATGCTGCCGCAGATCTCACCGCAGCGCACACCGCCGCCGAAGCCGGCCGCGACACGCTTTGCCGTGCTTTCGTCCAGGCCGGTCTCTTCCTGCAGCGCTGCGAGCACGCTCTGCGCGCAGTTAAAGCCGTTGTCGTGATAAGCAATGGCGGATTCCTGAATACTCATGGTTCTCTCTCACCTTTCTTAAGCGATTGTTTATAGGCATCGGCGGAAGCGAGCTGCTCTGCCGCGCTGGCCAGTGTCAGCGGTGTGATGTGATCGCCTCCGTAGAGCCGCGCGATCTCGCGCTGGCGGCCGTCACTGTCGAGCAGCTGCACCGTCGTGCGGGTACGTCCGTCCTGCTCGCGTTTTTCGATCAGGTAATGCTGATCGGCCATAGCCGCGATCTGCGGCAGATGCGTGATGCAGATGACCTGCTTGACCATAGAGAGCTTACCGAGCTTTTCACCGACACGCTGAGCGGCCACGCCGGAAACACCGGCGGCCTCCTCGGCATCCTCAGCTTCCTGCGCCGCGTCCCCAGTTCCGGAAGATAGGGGCATGCTTTTGAGCTCAGCCCCGAAGCCTGCATCCAGCTCCGGCAGCAGTCCTGGCTGTTTCGTCGCCGGAAAGCAGTCCTTTTACCATTTCTATCGAAGCTGATATCTTTTCACTGTTCCGTATGGCGTCCCGCTCCCGTGTGAGCATTTCCTGTTCACCAGGCTGCACGCCGGCGCTTTATTTCATCGATCTGGTAGCGCAGCAGATCGATTTTCTCGCCTTTTCCCCTTCGTCACCTGTACGGAACGTGTCCAGTTTCGTCTGGATTTTCGCAGACTCCGGTAGGCTTCCTGGTATTCTCTCAACAGCTGTTCCAATTCTCCGAAGCTGTCCAGATAAGTCATATGCACTTCCGGAGAAAGAAGCTCATAGCTTTGTGCTGCCCATGGATACTACCAGCTTTGGGCCCAGCTTTTGAGCATGGAAACCGTTGCTGGCAGCCCATTAAGCTTGCAGACCGACTTTCCTTCGCTTCGGATCTGACGCTGAACCAAAAAGCGAACTGTCTTCCTCCCTTTGAATAGAAAGCTCATCCAAATCAGCCATAAACCTCCTCGCTGACTGAGGTAAAAGTGCAGAAACAGAAGCGTTTTTGCTCCGGTACGCACTAATTCTTTCGAGGTCCGTTCCCCAAAACAGCATGGATGGCGTCAATAATAATCGACTTGCCCGCGCCAGTCTCTCCTGTCAGCACAGTGAAACCCTTTTCAAGGTCGATGGAAGCCCGTTCTATGACCGCAATATTATTGATAAACAATTGAGCCAACAAATCCAATCACCTGCTGATCAGTTTTCTGAATTCTTCCCTGTGTCTCCAGCGCCGCAGCATCAGTGCGGCAAACGATAAAAAATAGTATCCTCTCCCGCCAGGGTACCCACAAACCTGCCAGTACATTGCATCCATAGAAGCGCATACCGCCTGCGCCATCCCTGTCATACACTTGACGACAATCAATTTTTGAGCAGCCTCTACAGAAAGTACGGAGTCTGAAAACAGAGAATAGAATTTTGGGGACATGTCGTTGGCATTGTCCGTCCCGGTGGAATACTTATATTTTCCGGTTCGGGAAAGCGTTTTGACAAGCCGCAATTCTTTAATATCCCTGGATACTGTCGCCTGTGTCACATCAAAGCCGTTTTCCCGAAGATAACGGAGAAGCTCATCCTGCGTATCGATATCAAACTCTTTAATAAGCTCCAGAATTTTCGCATGACGTCGTGTTTTCATGCTTACGACCACCTTCCTTTCTTTCAGTTATGAAACGCAGCGGTGCAGACAAACATTGCGCCTAGCAGATATCCGCTGTCTGCTTCGGAAATTTTCCGCCAGCAGCTTACTCTTATTGACCGTTTTCTACCATCTTCTGGTTCAGAATATCATAGAAGCTGGTTTGGCCCAGCTTGATAAATTGTGCCGTCCGCTCTGCCAGAGAAAACACCAGCCGGTCACCCGGTCTCAGAGAAACCGGTTCCTCCCCCGTCCACTGTAAGGAGCAGCCTTCCGGGATTCTCCGGCAGCTCTACCTGGGCTTTGTCCCTCGGAAAATATGATGCTTCGGTCAAACAGAGAATGAGGACAGATCGGCGTATAGACGATACAATTCATTGCGGGTTCAATCACGGGCCCGCCTGCTGACAGAGAATAGGCGGTTGACCCTGTAGGCGTAGCCACAATAAAACCATCCGCCCGATAGCGGTACCAGCGTTGCTCACCCAGAGCCATCCTGTAATCGAGTATTTTGGAAAGCCTCGCCGGAGACCACTGCGTCATTCAGCGCCAGACATATTTTTCTCTGCTTTCCGGAATAGATTTCCACTGACAGCATCGCACGGCTTTCCGTGGTATACCGGCCATTCGGCAGATTGGAAAGCAAGAACAGATCGTTTCTCTCCACACCCGCTGTAAATCCCAGCTTTCCGGCATTTACCCCAAGATAGGCTTCCCACAGCGAGCGGCGGTTTTGGCCGCATGAATGATGGTGCCCCCCCACTGCAATAAACATATCGCAGTCACAAAGTTCAGGCTCTACTGCTTCCGTGTATACGCCATCCTCATTAAAAAGGTCAGTCTTCAAAAAAGAACTCACAGCCGCAGCTTGCCAAAATAGACAGCACCTCGTCCGTACAAGCCTTAGCCTTCTTTTTAGATTTGGCACTACTGCAATTTTCATGGTATCCTTGTGCCTTTCTCTGATTCAGCTTTTATCCAGCTGCAGGTGGGACTCTTCCATTAATGTCGGCGGCAGCCAAAATTGTTTCGACACGTTCCGGCATGTCGGATTTCTGCAGATAGATTAGGTATTCTATATTTCCTTCCGGGCCCTTCACCGGGGAAAAGGTGAGTCCGAGCACAGAAAAGCCATTGTTCAAAGCAAAATCCTGTATTTTTTCAATCACCTCTTCATGCACCTTATGATCCCGCACCACACCTTTTTTCCAACTTTTTCTCTGCCGGCCTCAAACTGAGGTTTGATCAGGCAAACAGCACATCCATTTTCTCCCAGCAAAGGGCGGATACTGGCAAGATCAGAGAAAGAGAGATAAAAGAGACATCCACAGAACAAAAACCGATGGAGTCCGGCACCTGGTCCTGTGTCAGATACCTGGCATTCGTCCGTTCCAGATTTATCACGCGTTCGTCCGTTCTGAGGTTCCAGGCAAGCTGTCCATACCCCACATCCACCGAATAGACCTTAGCCGCCCTGTTCTGCAGCATGCAATCGGTAAAAACCGCCGGTAGAAGCGCCCACATCCATACAGATTAAATCCTGCAATACAAGATGAAAGCTTTCCACAGCCTTTTTCCAGCTATCAGCCCACCCCTGCTCACATAACGCAGGCCTTTGCCCCGAAACTTCATTTCCGACTCTTCATCGACAGTATCGCCCGGCTTATCAAATTTTTGATTGTTCACATAGACGAGCCCTGCCATAATCAGCGCTTTTGCTTTTTCACGGCCTCAGCCAAGCCCTTTTCACAGACCAAGATATCAATCCGTTTTTCAGAGTAATCAAACCTTTCTCACAGACCGACTGCAAAATACAATCCTTCATTCCGTCTGCATTGAGGCCGAGCTCCTCCAGAGAATGATACATAGGAGCATGCTTTTGATAAAGGGATCCCTGATTCCCCGAAGAAAAACCTTCCGGAGAATCCGCTATTCTGAAGCAGGCTGGCATAGTGCTCACCTATCCCCCCCTTGCTCCACTCCTTCTTCAAAAAAAGAAAACCCATTTACAACCGAGCACCGCCTGTACTGCTCCCTGATCCATCGGGATGATGCGGTTGAGCTTAACCAGCTTTGACCGGATAACCCAGATTTCCCAGCAATTCCGCAGTCTCCGCGGCAAAGGAAAATATCCTGCCGTAAGTCACCAAAGCAATTTCGCCGGTTTGCGGCCCATAAACCGTGAAGGGAAGCAGACTGCTCTCAAAATAAGACGGCTTATACAGTTCCTTCCCCGCGGATAACGAATTGCGCAGAGGCCTTTTCCCTCCCTGACCAAAAAGCCAGCTGTTCCCGCAGCTCTTGAAAATAAGCGGGAGAATACACCGTAGTATTGGGTATCGTCTGCAGGTAAGCGGCGTCAAATACACCCTGATGGGTTTTGCCGTCCCTCCCACCACACCGGCACGGTCGACAGCGAGAATCACCTTGACGTTCTGAAGGGAGACGTCATGAATCAGTTCGTCATAAGAGCGCTGCAAAAAGTGGAATACACGGCAAATACGGAAGCATCCCGCCGACAGCCAGGCCGCCGGCAAAGGTTACGGCATGCTCCTCTGAAATTCCCACGTCAAAAAAAACGGTTCCGATACTTTTCCCGAAAAGCCGTCAGGCCCGTCCCGCCCTGCATGGCAGCCGTAATGGCACATATGTTCCCTGTTCTCTTCAGCCAGGTCACAGATTTCCTTGCCAAACACGTCAGAAAAACTCTGAGATCTTTCTCCCGTGTCCCCGGTAGTCACATCAAAACCGGAAAGGCCATGATAGATGCTGGGGTCCTGTTCCGCATACTGGTAGCCCTTTTCCCTTGTTGGTGCGCACATGCAGCAACACCGGCTTGTTGATCAGTTTCGCACTTTCAAAGGTCTCTTTGAGCTCTCTGATGTCATGACCGTCAAAGGGTCCGTAATAAGCGAAAACCAAAATCTTCAAAGATCGTAGAATTATAAAAGACCTTTTTGACCGCCCGCTTCATCCCTGCGCAGCGCAGAAGAAATTCCCTTACCCACCACAGGCAGTTTCTGTAAGGAGCTTTCCAGATTGTTCTTGGATTTTCAGATAGCCAGGCTTTGTTCTTGATATAGGTAAGGTACTCGCCATGGAACCCACGTTTCGTGAGATCGACATATTGTTATCATTCAGAATGACAATTAAATTCCGATGCAGCCGACCGGCATTGTTGAGGCCTTCATACGCAAGTCCGCCGGACAATGCGCCGTCGCCGATCACAGCGATGACATACCCTTCTTTTCCCCTGAAGATTGTTCGCCTCAGAAAGACCCAGGCAGCTGAAATAGAAGTGCTGCTGTGACCGCTGGTAAACACATCATAGGGGCTTTTTCCTCACGGCAGGGAAACCCTGCCAGCCCTCCCACCTGCCGCATCGTAGAAAACCGGTCGAACCTTCCGGTCAATAGCTTATAGGGATAGCTCTGATGGCCGACGTCCCAGACAATACTGTCCTTGGGCGGATCAAAGGCCAGCATCAGCGCCACCGTCAATTCTACCACGCCCAAGTTGGATGCCAAATGACCTCCATTGCCGGAAACAGTTTCGATTACGGCTTTTCGAATCTCTTTCGCAGAGAGCGTCAAGCTCCGCATCGTTTAGTTTTCTGACATCCTGGGAGTGTGAATTTGCCCCAATAAATTTCCCATAAAGACCTCTGTTTACTCAAGCGATCCTGTTTTGAAGCTTCGCGGCAGTCACTGTATTTTTCATCAACATGGCAATAGTCATCGGCCCCACTCCGCCAGGAACAGGCGTGATGTGGGAAGCCAGTGATTCTGCGGCGTCAAAACCACATCGCCGCACAATTTTCCGTTTTCGTCCCGGTTCATCCCTACGTCTATGACAACAGCGCCTTCCTTTGACCATATCAGCGGTAACAAAATGGACCTTTCCTACGGCAGAAACCAGGATATCGGCACTGCGGCAGATTTCCTTCAAATTTTTAGTCCTGCTGTGGCAAATAGTCACAGTGCCATTGTTGTGAAGCAGAAGCATCGCCATGGGTTTTCCCACGATATTGCTCCGGCCGATCACCACACAATTCTTCCTGCAATCTCCACACCGGTAGAACGGATCAGTTTCTATCACCCCTGCAGGCGTGCAGGGCAGAAACCGATAATTCCCGATCATGATGCGTCCTACATTATAGGCATGAAAAGCATCCACATCCTTTAAGGGGTCAATTGCTTCCACAACGGCAGACTCATCCAGTCCATCGGGCAATGGAGACTGCACCAGATCCCATGGATATCTTCCTTTTTCATTCAATTTCCTTTACCAGCGCGAGAAGTTCTTCCTGGGCAGGTATCCGCAGGCAGGGCATACTCCTCGGAATGAATCCCAGTAGCTGCACACGCCTTCTTCTTGTTGTTCACGTAAATGGGAAGCGGGGTCGTCGCCAACAATGATTACGGCGAGACCCGGCGTGATCCCTCCCGCTTTGAGCACTTTCACTTCTTCAGCAGCCTCCGCTTTTACCTTGGCTGACACCGCTTTTCCATCGATCAGTTTAGCCACAAAACGCCCCCTCTTATTCGGTTTCTTCCTTCTCTTTTCAACGCCGCCGTTATCACTGCCGGGATTTTCTTCCCGTTTTCCGGCTGATTCTTCCTCTTCTTGCTCCTGCTCTGCCTGCTCCTCTTCCGGCGGCAGATCTCCAAAGATGGTACTGACGCCGTCGTCTTCCTCCGCAGGTTCCGGCTGAACAAGCCCCACTGCTTCCATAACCTTCCTCCCACAGCCGCTGAGACTTGTCCTCCGGCGGAAAACAATCAGCAAAATCATGCAACAGCCGCACTGAGCGCAGCGAGAACCTGAGAGATGCGGAAATCCGCTGAGTGCATCAAAAGACTGTCTGTACGCAGACCTTCGATGAAATACCGGCAGACACCATACCACACTATGTAGAGCAGGGAAGGTCTGCCCATCATAGCGGCGGTATTTTCTGGTAAAGAAATGCAGCAAAACAAAACCCAGCAGACATAGAATGGATTCATAAAGGAAGCAGGGGTGCACATTTCCCACCACCTCCAACGCGGTGTTATCGCTGTACATGCCCCAGGGGAGATCGTAGCAGTGCCAAAGGCCTCCTGGTTGACAAAATTCCCCATCTGCCGATTCCTGGCCAATGAGAAATCCCAGGGAGGCCAGATCCAGCACAGCTGGAACATTCAGCTTTCTGATCTTCGCCACAATGCCCCGAAAACCAACGCGCCTATAATGCCGCCGTAGATAGCCAGCCCGCCGGAATGAATATTAAGGATTTCCAGGGGATTCTTCCAGTATTTGTCCCCCGGATAGAAAACCCATAAAACAGGCGCGCACAGATAACACTGCCAATCAACCCCCACAATGACGGCGTCGAAAAGCTTATCGAAGTCGATATTCATCTTTAGAGCTGCGCGCCGCATAGATCAGCGCCAGCAAAAAACCCACGGCAATAATGATGCCGTACCACTTCACTTCAAAACTGCCGATAGAAAACGCCGTCTCATTGACGGTAAACGAAAGCCCCAGCTTTGGAAATTCCACTTGGTGTGTCATTGCACAGTCCTTCCTTCTCTCTATAAAATCAGCGCTGTCAAAGAGGCAGAATTACAGACAGCACCGTCTTGCTTTCATCGAAAACCCGCTCCAGTATCTGCTGGATATCAGATAGCTGCAGCTCCGCCAACGCATCCAAATAGGCAAAAAGTTCCCTGCCTTTGAAGGTGAAGCTTGCAAGTGCATTGGCTATATTGGAAGTGCTGGTCAAAGCCGCAATATTCTCTCCATAAATAGCTTTTTAGGGTAAAGCCGCTGGATCAATTCCGGTTCTCTTCAGGCGTTCCGTTTCTGCAACAATAGCCTCCGCTACAGCTTGGGGATCTCTGGATTCGCCGCCAAACATCACCGTGGCGTAGCCGGATCCCTCAAAATATTCATAACTGAAGGATGTCTCATTGATCAGGCCTCGGTTCAGCAGATCCTGAAAAGAGGAGAGGAGTCAGAGGCCATAGTTTCCAAAAAGGATCTCCATAGCCGCAATTTCACGTTCCGTACGGCATTCTCCGGATACAGCTTCCTTAAAGCCAAATTGAAACAGCGGAAGAGATACCGACAGCCTCTGCTCCACCTTTGCGGTCACAACGGTCTCCGGCTCCGGTGCGAATACCCGCTTCACCTGGACCGGTTCTGAAGTTTTCAGCTTACGGGCACACACCTCCAACACTCTTTCCACATCCAGGCGCCCCGCTATACAAAGGGCCATATTGCCAAGATTATAAAAGGTGCGATAGCAGCGATAGAGATATTCCGGCGTGATTTCAGCGATGCTCTCTACGGTTCCGGCAATATCCTGCCGGATCGGATGCGTATGGTACATGGCCCGCAGATAGTTGAACATCACCCTCCACTGCGGGTCGTCGTCATACATTTTAATCTCCTGCCCGATAATCCCCTGTTCCTTGGCCACACTCTCTTCGGTAAAATGTGGAGACTGTACAAAATCCAAAAGAATTTCCAGCGATTCATAAAGCTGGTCGGTACAGGAAAAAGATAGCAGGTTGACTCAAAGGACGTAAAGGCATTGGCGCTTGCTCCCTGTTTTTGCAAACCGCCTCGAATGCATCCCCATCCTCGCTTTCAAAGAGTTTATGCTCCAAATAATGGGCGATCCCTCCGGCACGGTCTCCGGTTTTGTTTCGTCGCTTCGCTGGAAGCAGGTATCGATAGAGCCGTATTTTAGCGCCAAATACAGCATAGGCGGTGCTGCAGCTTTCCTTCGGATACAGATAGATTGACAGCCCGGAGGGATGCTGAATTTTATAATAACTGTCTCTGGCGCGTTCTCCAGTAACTTTTTCTTATCTGCATCACTGTTGCCCCTTTCCTACAAGAGAGAATACTGCCGCGGGTACCAGCCGTTTCGCAGCAGCCACGACCTCTTCCCTGCTATACTGCATCAGGCGCTCAGCCGCCTCTTCCGGCGTTCTCAAGGATTCCTCAAAGACTCTGGAAACACACCAGTTTTCCACTGCCTGCAGGGAATCTCCCACGGAACGCATGGAATTGCACAGTGCAAGCTTTGCAGCTTCTAGCTCGTCCTCCGTCAGCTCTCCGGAGCAGAGGAGCTCCCACTGACGCATGATTTCCTCCTCAGTTCTTCTGAGATTCTCTCGTCTCTACGCCGCTCTCCACATAGAGCGTGCGGCTGCCGGAATCCAACGAAGCAGAACAGTAATAACACAAGCTCTGTTTTCCCTGACATTCTGGAACAGCTTGGAACTGGGCGTACCGCCAAACACAGCGCTCATCAGCTGAAACAGAAGCCGTTCCTCTGGCCGGAAATCCGCACGGAATGCCATAGACAGCTTGGATTGTGCCAACGGCATCTCCTCTGCCGCCCCTTGACGGCAGAAGGCGCCTCAAATGGCAGATAGTCAATCTGGAATGGTTTCCAGTGACGAAAAAATGTTCCCGGAATAATTCCGGGTTCGGTTCCGCAGTCGCCCAAAACGAACACCTCAAATCTGGAATTTTGAAGCAGTTCCTGCCAAGCGCCGGAAAGTTCCTCGCGGTTCAGGGACGCAAATCTCCTCTCGGGAGCCGTGACGATTCACCCCCGCCGGCTGCCCTCAAAAAGGATTTCTTCGCAGCGCTGATGAGCATAGACAATCTTATCATTGAACTCTGCGTCCTTCAACTCCAGAAGCTGCCTCTTCTCCTGTTCAAAGCCCTCCTGGGGAAAAAGACCGTCCTTATCCGCAGAGGATCAAACAAAACGCTGAACAGCAACCGCAGAGCTCCTGGAACATATCCTCCCTCCAGGGCATACCGGCTGGAAATTCCGGCTGCAGAAAGAGTCAACACCTGATATTTGCCCAACTTTCTGACGCTGGAATCAAGAGAGGCGCCGTGTAAAGCCTGAGAGCCTTCCGCTCAGCGAAGCATAGTCGGGATATTCCCTGGTAGCACGGCTCACCAAGGAAGGCAAAATACCATATTGGGCCGCTTTCAGCGCCGACATGGGAATAAGCATATCCACAGAGATTTTCATGGTCTTAAATGAGGATCCGTAAACATCTTAATCTGACAGCATCCGTGATGGATACAGTTTTAATTTGGCTCATAAAATATACTACCTTCTTCGATGTGATATACAGCAAAATGAATAAATATTCTTATGAATAACTAGTATACCACATTTGGAACTGTTTTGAAAAGAAAATCGTCTGTTTTTTAAAATACGTTCACATTTCAGAAGAAAACCGCGCACTGCAGACGGCAATACGCGGTTCTTCTCACTGGTCGGATTCTCAAATCGTACCGAATGCGATCCCCCGGCATCTCCGAGGCCGGGCAGGATGTCAGCCGTTCTCATTGAGCTTTTCATCCACAGCGGCACAGTAAACCTGCACGTCCGGATGTACTGCAGTCAGTGCCTCAAGCCCCTCCGGCGCGGCAATAACGCAAAGGAATTTGATGCTCTTCGGATGGCTGCGCTTCACAATGGTAATGGCATCGATGGCGGAACCGCCGGTCGCCAGCATGGGGTCCAGCACAATCACATCCCGCTCCTCAATATCCTGGGGCAGCTTATTGTAGTATTCCACCGGCTTCAGAGTTTCATGGTCGCGATAAAGGCCGATATGCCCTACCTTGGCGGAAGGGACCAAATTGAGCATACCATCCACCATCCTGAGGCCAGCCCGAAGAATCGGCACAAATGCCAACTTCTTCCGGCAATCACCTTCGTTGTTGTCTTCTGCATCGGAGTGACTGTCTCCACGTCCATTAATGGGAGGTCCCTGGTGGCCTCATAGCACATCAAGCGTACCGATCTCGCTGACAAGCTCCCTGAAATTCCTTGGATCCCGGTATCCTTGCATCCTGCAGGAACGTAAGCTTGTGCTGAATGAGAGGATGGTCCATGACAAATACCTGGTTTTCCATTTTCAACTATTCCTCCCAATTTTTTCCGTTCTCAATGGCGTTTCAGCGTTTGCTGAATCCGCAATCTAATCGCCCGCCGCTGATGGCGGGAGTCAAATTCGGTTTCCAGAAAAATATCCGCAAGCTTCACCGCCGGTTTCCCGGTCTACTACTTTTCCGCCCATCGCACAGAGTATTTGCGTCGTTATGGCGCCTGGTCATTTCCGCGCAGAATTCATTGGTACACACTGCCGCGCGAATACCTTTCACCTTATTGGCCGCGATGGAGATTCCGATCCCCGTGCCGCAGCAAAGCAAAACGCCCCTTTTCAGCTTCCCCTGATACAATAGACTGGGCCACCCGGCAAGCGTGGTCCATAATTCACCGATTCCTCGCTGTCGGTTCCGAAATCCTTATATGGGATTCCCTTTTTCTTCTAAATAAGCCTTTACCGCTTCTTTCAAACGGTAACCGCCATGGTCCGCTCCTAACGCGATCATTGTTGACTCGCTCCTTTCCGTTTGTTCAGCTTCTGGTAGCCTGCGGCAGCCTTAGATACACCGGCATCAGCTCCGACGCTGTTAACAGCAGTCCATTTTCCGCCTTTCTTAAGGCCGCAAAAGCTACGTTCGACGCTTTTTGATATCGTAACAGCTCTGGCGCAAGCCTAGCCTCCAGTCTCCCCTGGAGCCTGTCAAAGCACAGTCTGGCGCCGTCGCCGGCAAATACAATTTTCTTTTCCCGGTATGCCGGGGTCTCCGCCAGTTCAGTAAACGCACCGGGCATCCATCACCGCGCACACCAGCGCCTCCTGCCCCCGGTAATTCTCCCCGATCGCTTCCAGGGTGGAAACCGCCGCGCAAGGCTTTGAGGAGGCCATTGCCATTCCTTTACCGCCGCCACGCCGATCCGGATCCCGGTAAATGAACCTGGGCCGGCGGAAACAGCAAACACATCCACCTGTTCCAGAGGAACCCTGGTGTTCTGAAGCAGCGCCTCCGCCATGGGCATCAGCGTCTCACTGTGGGTCAGCTGGGTATGAATATAAAACTCTCCCAACAGCACACCGCCGTCGATCAAAAGCGGCGGAGGCCGATTTCGCGGAGGATTCTATCGCAAATATTTTCATAAGCCATTGATTCCTTCTATGGTAATAAGCCGGTCTGTGTCTGTCCCGCCCGCTGGAGCTCTACCTGAATAGAATCCTCCGGCAAGGCTCCTGAATGTTTTCGCTCCATTCGACGGCCAGCACGGCGCCGGTATCCAAATAATCGAAAAAAGCCGGTGGAGTAAAGGTCTTCCCAGGTCGTCACCCGATACATATCGAAATGGTACAGGGTCAGACGGCCGTGATACTCATTCACCAAAGCAAAGGTCGGACTGGACACCCCTTCCTCCACTCCAAGGCCCCTTGCCAAGCCGCGGACAAAATTGGTCTTTCCCATGCCAAGGCCGCCGTAAAGGGCAATCACTTCATTTCCTGACAATTGGGCCGCCAGCTTTTCCCCTATCAGCTCGGTTTGGGCCGGAGAACGGCTTTCCACACAAATTTTTCCGCTCATCAGAACAGCCCTTCGATCACGCCGTCAGCGGTAACGTCAATTTTCTCCGCCGCCGGCACCTTCGGAAGACCGGGCATGGTCATGATGTCTCCAGTATAAATCACTACAAAGCCGGCACCGTTGGAAAGCTTCATATCCCTGACGGTAATCTGGAAGCCCTTCGGCCTGCCAAGCAAGGCGGGATTATCGGACAGAGAATACTGGGTCTTCGCAACGCAAACGGGAAGCCTGTCGCCGCCCAGCGCCTGGATTTCCTTCAAAGCCTTTTTGCGCGGCAGCCGTATAAGTCACCCCATCGGCACCATAAATTTCCTTTGCCAGGGTCTCTACCTTTTCCGCAATCGTGAGCTGGCCGCTATAAATCGGTGTAAAGTTAGACGGCTTTTCACAGGCCGCGACCACCTTTTGAGCCAAAGCCTTGCCGCCCTCTCCGCCTTTGGCGAACACCTCCGTCATGGCGAAATCCGCACCGCAGTCAGCGCAGGTCTTTTCGATGAGCTGAAGCTCCCGGTCGCTGTCGGACAAAAAGCGATTGATAGCAACTACCACAGGGACCTGATATTTTCTCATATTTTCAATGTGAGCCTTCAAGTTAGCAACGCCCTTTTCCAGCGCCTCCAGGTTTTCAGCGCTCAGCTCTGCCTTCGGCACGCCGCCGTTGTATTTCAAGGCCCGAACAGTGGCGACCAGAACAACCGCCGAGGGCTTTAAACCGGACAGCCGGCACTTGATGTCGAAAAACTTCTCCGCTCCTAAATCGGAGCCGAAGCCCGCTTCCGTAATGCAGTAATCCGCCAGCTTCAGCGCAAGCCTCGTCGCGCGCACGGAATTGCAGCCATGAGCAATATTGGCGAACGGACCGCCGTGCATAATGGCCGGGGTTCCCTCCAGGGTTTGCACAAGATTGGGCATGACAGCATCCTTCATCAGCGCCGTCATAGCTCCCTCCGCTTTCAGATCCTTAGCGTAAACCGGTTCTCCGGAATAGGTATAAGCCACCAGGATTTCCCCAAAACGGCGCTTTAAATCCATGAGATCACTTGCTAAGCAGAGAATCGCCATGATCTCCGTTGCCACGGTGATGACAAAGCCATCCTCTCTGGGAACGCCGTTGATCCTGCCGCCCAAGCCAGGGCTACGATATTTCTCAGCTCACGGTCGTTCATATCCAGGCAGCGCTTAATCAGGATCCTTCTGGGGTCGATATTCAAGAAATTTCCCTGGTGGATGTGATTGTCCAGCAAAGCGCACAGAAGATTGTTCGCGGCGGTAATGGCGTGCATATCGCCGGTAAAGTGAAGATTGATATCCTCCATCGGGAGCACCTGAGAATAACCGCCTCCCGCGGCGCCTCCCTTGACACCGAACACCGGGCCCAGTGAAGGCTCTCTTAAAGCGATAACCGCTTTCTTTCCGATCTCGTGAAATTTAAATAAAAAACCATCAAAACACACGTTTTGGTTTTGACATTTGCTGCTCCTGCGATTATAATAAAAATATTGCAGGCTTGGAAAAATTG
>VOFE01000679.1_pt1 | contig 14001 bp, 25 predicted proteins | sample 5384071 | NCBI WGS metagenome assembly VOFE01 (sample SAMN12384724, study PRJNA508395) | human gut metagenome | isolation source: healthy gut D | host: Homo sapiens
GTGTTTCCCGCTTTGTTTTTCCATACCATGCGATTTTTTCTTGCCATTGCTTTTTGGGGCAAAATAGCAGGGAAAGATCTGGAGGTGAAAGTATTTTGGCAAAAGAGACCATGCAGGCTGTCAGCGAAACTGAAAAGCAGGCGCAGCAGCTTGTGAGGACTGCAAAGGAAAACGGCGAGCAGATTATTTCAGAGGCTGCCTCACAAAGCAGCCGGCTTATTGCAGACGCGGTAAAGAAGCGCGAAAACGTGCGGATGTTCTTCGGGGCGTGGCACGGGCTGACGCGGAAAAATTGCGCGCCGCAGCTGTTGCAGATACGGAAAAAGAGACCGCCGCACTCCGGGAGCGGGCTGACAGCCGCCGCTTGGAAGCATCGCAGGTGATCTTGAAAATTGTGCTGGGGCAACCCTGAAGGAGGTCATACCATGGCGGTACTTGCCATGAAGCGCATCAGTATCTATGCGCTCAAAAGCAACCGCAAAAAATTCTCGAGCTCTTGCAGCGAAGGGGCGCCGTGGAAATCGATTCTCCGAAAGAGGCGGACGACGTGTTTTCAAAACAGATACCGCCTCTGCAAGGCTCACATTTGAAAAGAATGCGCAGCAGGCAGTAAACGCGGTCTCCATTCTAGACGGGGTCTCTCCTCCTGAGAAGGGGCTTCCGAAAATGCTGCTTGGCCGCACTCCAGTCACATTAGAGCAATATGAAAAGACTGCAGAGGCAGCGCCGGTTCACGCCAAAACCGCCTCACGGATTTTGGCCTTGGACAAAAAGGATTTCCGACGAAACCGCCGAAATTCTACGGTTGGAAAGCCAACTGGACGCACTGACCCCTGGCTTTCGCTGGATATCTCCATGCGGACTCTCGGGACCGGCAGTACCAATGTTTTCATCGGTTCTTTTCCGGAGGAATTGACGGAGGCTGATCTCAAGAACAAGCTCGCCTCTTCTCTGCCCGAAGCGGACGGAATCGAATTGGAGATCATCAGCAGCCAATCCCAGCAGACCTGTGTCTTCCTTGTATGTCATTCTAAATTGGGCATGCAGGTAGAAAGTCTTCTGCGCTCCATGGGCTTTACCTATCCGGCAGCACCCTCAAACGTCCTCCGCAGAGCGCAGAGGAACTCAGGCAGAGAATTGCCAAAGCGAAAGAAAACAGCGCAAGGGCAGAAGCAGAGATCGCTGAATTAAAGGACAGTCGGGGAAGCTCTGCTTTACACGGCGGATTACTACGCTATGCGGGCAGATAAGTACAGAGTACTGGGCGAATTGTGGCAAAGTCCCCATACCTTCGTTGTAACAGGTTATGTGCCGGAACCCGACAGCCTAGCGCTTCAGCGGGAGTTAGAAGAACGTTATCAGGCTTTTGTGGAGCTGGAAAACCCTGAGACCGACGAGGATGTGCCAGTCAAACTAAAAACAATAGGTTTTCCGCTCCGGTTGAACCTGTGGTAGAGGGATACAGCCTGCCGGCGAAGCATGAGGTGGATCCTTCCTCTGTAATGGCAATTTTCTACTATGTGCTTTTCGGCATGATGCTTTCCGACGCGGCTTACGGTTTCTGATCTTCCTAATCTGCGGCGTGGTTCTGCTCAAATTCGGAATATTGAGGAGAGCCTGCGAAAATCCCTCACCATGTTCATGTACTGCGGTATTTCCACTATGTTCTGGGGTGTGATGTTCGGAAGCTATTTCGGCGATGCCATACCGGTGATCGCCCGAACCTTCTTCAACACAGAAATCACTATTCCCGCCCTTTGGTTCACGCCTTTGGACAATCCTATGAAGCTGCTTCTCTTCTCCTTCCTGCTGGGAATTGTCCATCTGTTTACCGGTTTGGGCGTACAGTTCTACCAGCTCGTCAAAAAGAAGAAAAATTTGCCGACGCCCTATATGACGTAGTCTTCTGGTATTTTCTGGTGGGCGGGCTGATCATCTTCCTGCTCTCCACGGACATGTTCCATAACATGATGAGCCTATCCTTCCAATTCCCCTCCATTGTGGGAACCATTGCCGCGGTGTTTGCGGGGTCGGGGCTGTGGGCATCATCGCCACCTCGGGAAGAGAATCCAGAAGTCCGGTCAAGCGGCTGCTGAAAGGCCTTTATGGGCTCTACAATGTTTCAGGATATCTCAGCGATATCCTCTCCTATTCCGATTGTTGGCTCTGGGGCTGGCCACAGGCGTAATCGCTACCGTCTTCAACCAAATGGGCAGTATGTTGGGCGGAGGAGTTGTAGGCGCCGTTTTCTTCACCCTGGTATTTATCATCGGTCACGCCATGAATCTGGCCATCAATCTGCTGGGCGCTTATGTGCACACCAACCGCCTGCAGTTTGTGGAGTTCTTCGGGAAGTTCTATGAGGGCGGAGGACGCAAGTTCGAGCCCTTTGCTGCGAAAAACAAAATATTTTAAAGTTACGGAGGAAAATAAATGAACATCAGTGCTTTGGACCTCATTTTGATTGGGACACCTTGGGAATCGTATTCGCTCTGCTGGGCGCAGTCCTGGCCGCTCTGCTCGGCGGAATTGGTTCCGCCATCGGTGTTGGCATGACCGGACAGGCAGCTGCCGGCGTCGTCACGGAGGACCCCGGAAAGTTCGGCAAGGTGCTTGTGCTTCAGCTTCTTCCCGGTACGCAGGGCATCTACGGCCTGCTTATCGGCTTTATCACCCTGACCCAGATCGGTATTCTCGGCGGCAATTCTGATATCAGCCTGGCAAAAGGCCTGCTGTACCTGGCCGCATGTCTCCCCCATGGCCATTGTAGGCTTGGTTTCTGCAAAATGGCAGGCTCGGGCTTCTGTTTCCAGCATTCCCTGGTTGCGAAAAAGCCCGATCAATTCGGCAAGGCAATGATCTTCCCTGCCATGGTGGAAACCTACGCAGTGTTGGCACTGCTCATCTCCATCCTTTCCATCTTCAGCATCGGCGGCCTGAGCGTATGATGATCGCCGCACAAGTAACCACAGGTAAGGAGGAGCGCTGATGACCGGTTTAGAAACCATACTCCATGCAATTACCAGCGATGCTGAAACCGCAGCCGCCGAGGAACTGGAGCAGGCCCGCCAAAAGGCCGACACAATTCTGACAGAGGCCAAGGCTGAAGGTGCGAAAAAAGCTCAGATCATCCTCCAGGAAGGCGAATCGGAAGCTCAGGAAATCCGGGAACGCGCAAAATCCGCTGCACAGCTGGACCGGCGCAACCGGATGCTCAACTTTAAACAGCAGCTGATTCAGGAAGCGATTGATGAAACCCGCAGTAAACTGGAAAATGCGCCGGAGCAGGAATATTTTCAGATTCTATTAAAGCTGATTTCAAAATTTGCCCTTCCGGGAGAGGGAGAACTTCGTTTGAATGGACGAGATCTTGCCCGTCTTCCTGCTGACTTTACCGCCCAGCTTAGCCAGGCAGCGCCGGAATCCAAACTCACTCTTTCCGGGGAGCCCAGCAGTATTGAAAGCGGCTGTCTTCTGGTATACGGCGGAATTGATATTAACTGTACTTTCCAAGCTATATTTGAGGATGCCGCTGATGAGCTGAGGGATGCGGTGGGAACCATTCTGTTTCAGAATGCCTGAGACCGGCAGTGTAAACCTGCGGCTCTCCCCATCCATAAAATGGCTATAACTTTCTAGCAGCGTGCTGGTTTTCCGGCGGCAAATTGCTGCCGGAGCTGTGCATTACAAAAGGAAAAAATCGTGTCCCGGAGAAAGGAAGTTGGTCCCATACATGAGTGAAGATTATATCTATGCGGTGGCCCGCGTTCGTTCCAGAGAGCTTACACTCCTGAGCCGGCCGGACCTCGATCAGCTCATGGCCTGTAAAAGCTTTGAAGAGTGCCTGAGGGTACTTCAGGATAAGGGCTGGGGGCATGGCGTCTCAGTTTCAGCGGAGCAGCTGCTGGCCGAAGAAGAGGAAAAGACCTGGGCTTTCATTCGTGAGCTGACGGATGATCTGACTCCCTTTGATGTGCTCCTCTACCCCATCGATTACAATAATATAAAGGCGGCAGTCAAAACTGTGGTAACGGGCGCCGCCCCCACCAGGTATTTCTGAAGGGCGGCACTGTGGATCCGGATCTTCTGCAAAAAGCGGTGAGAGAAAATGATTTCTCCGTTCTTCCGGAAGACATGGCGCAGGCGGCGGAAAGCGCTACCACACTCTGCTCCAGACGGGGATGGGCAGCTCTGCGACGTCATCCTGGATAAGGCTTGCCTGCTGGGTATTCTGCGCTGCGGACGGGAGAGCGGGAGCGAGCTTCTGGCCGGGGTATGCTGAGCTGATAACCGCCACTACAGATATCAAAATTGCGGTACGGGCCTGCAAAACCAAAAAAAGAGCAGGGCTTTTCTCGACGCTGCCCTGGCTCCCTGCAGCACTCTTGACGTGGATTCTCTGGCTGCCGCGGCCTGCAGGGGAACTAGAAGAGGTATTTGTCTATTTGTCCGCCACAGAATATGCGGAGGCTGCAAACAGATTGAAGGAATCCAACTCTGCCTTCGAAAAATGGTGCGATGACAGGGTGATGGGCCTGATCAAAGAACAAAAGTCCAATCCCTTTACAATCGGTCCTCTCCTTGCCTACATCATCGCCCGGCAGAACGAAATCAACATGGTACGTATCATCCTCTCCGGAAAGCTCAATGAACTGCCGGACAGCGTGGTTCGGGAAAGACTGAGGGAACTGTATGTATAGAATAGCTGTTGTGGGCGACCGGGACAGTATCTACGGCTTTGCCGCCCTGGGTTTGGAAACCTTTCCCGCAGAAAGCAGTGAGGAGGCCGCAAAGCGGCTTCGTCTGCTGGCAGACCAGGATTATGCCGTCATTTACCTGACTGAAACCCTGGCTTCAGAGCTGGAAGAGGAACTGGAGCGATACCGGGAAACCCTTTTGCCCGCCGTCATTTTGATTCCGGGAGTACGCGGAAACACGGGCATGGGGATTCAGATGGTTAAAAAAATCCGTAGAACAGGCAGTAGGTTCCGATATCATCTTTAATGAAAAATAGGGCAGCGTTTCCCAAATTGGGAAAGCCAGCTGCTGTTTCAATGGAAAACAGAAAGAAACGGGCGGCCCATTGGGACAGAGTTTTACCTGCCGCAGCCCGGAGAAAGGAAGATGGTCACAAACATGAGCAAAGGCACCATCAAAAAGTGGCCGGTCCTCTGGTCATCGCCAAAGGCATGCGCGACGCCAATATGTTCGACGTTGTGCGTGTCAGCGACAGACGGTTGATCGGCGAAATCATAGAAATTCATGGCGACGAGGCCTCCATTCAGGTCTATGAGGAGACCTCCGGACTGGGACCGGGCACTCCTGTGGAGTCCACGGAGAACCCATGAGCGTGGAATTGGGGCCCGGCCTGATCAGCAGTATTTATGATGGAATTCAGCGTCCTTTGGACGCAATCATGAAAATTTCAGGAAACAACCTGCAGCGGGCGTGGAAGTTCCTTCCCTGAAGCGGGACGTGGCCTGGGATTTTGTGCCCGCTGTAAAAGTCGGAGATTCAGTCAGCGCCGGAGATATCATCGGTACGGTTCAGGAGACGGAGATCGTCTCTGCAAAATCATGATTCCGCCAGGGGTACTCGGCACCATAAAGGAAATCCGCGGCGGTAATTTTACCGTCACGGAAACTGTCGCCGTCGTGGAAACGCCAGACGGCGGAGAAAGGGAAATTGGCCTGATGCAGAAATGGCCGGTGCGCAGAGGACGGCCTTACCTTCGTAAGCTTTCCCCGATATGCCTCTGATCACAGGCCAGAGGGTCATCGATACCCTCTTCCCCATTGCCAAAGGCGGTGTGGCAGCCGTGCCCGGTCCCTTCGGCAGCGGCAAACCGTGGTGCAGCACCAGCTGGCCAAATGGGCGGAAGCAGACATCGTCGTCTACATCGGCTGCGGGAGCGCGGCAATGAGATGACGGACGTTCTGAACGAATTCCCGGAACTGGTAGACCCCAAAACCGGGTATTCTCTGATGAAACGCACCGTGCTGATTGCCAACACCTCCGACATGCCGGTGGCGGCCCGTGGAGGCCTCCATTTATACAGGTATCACTATTGCGGAATATTTCCGGGACATGGGGTATTCTGTCGCTCTGATGGCTGACTCAACCTCCCGTTGGGCCGAAGCGCTCCGTGAAATGTCCGGTCGTTTGGAAGAGATGCCCGGTGAAGAGGGGTACCCTGCCTATCTGGGCAGCCGCCTGGCCCAATTCTACGAGCGGGCAGGACGGGTCATCACGCTGAGCAGCGGAGAAAGAGAAGGCGCTCTCTCTGTAATTGGGGCCGTCTCCCCTCCTGGCGGCGATATTTCCGAGCCTGTCTCCCAGGCCACCCTGCGGATTGTGAAGGTATTCTGGAGCCTGGATTCCTCCCTGGCCTATAAGCGGCATTTCCCGGCAATTAACTGGCTGACCAGCTATTCCCTTTATCTCGACACCATGGAAAAATGGTTCGATGCCAATGTGGGCCCCCGGACTGGGTAGAGCTGCGTACAAAGCTTATGCGCCTGCTGCAGGATGAGGCAGAACTGGAAGAAATTGTACAGCTCGTAGGTATGGATGCCCTTTCTTCGCCCGACCGGCTGAAGCTGGAAGCGGCGCGCTCCATCCGTGAAGACTTTCTTCATCAGAATGCCTTTGACGAGGTGGACACCTACACCTCTCTGGAAAAACAGCATGACATGATGCTTTTGATCGTCCAGTACTATGAGAAGGCGCAGGCCGCTCTCTCCGGCGGAATGGATATTGAGACTCTGATTTCCCTGCCGGTACGGGAGCAGATCGGACGCTTCAAATATACTGACCCCGATCAGGTACGGAAACCTTCGAGCAGGTATCCAGCCAGATCGACCAGGAAATTTATGACGCTTCGCAGAAAAAAAGGAGGACTTCTGATGCCAAAGGAATACAGAACCATTCAGGAGGTAGCCGGTCCTCTGATGCTGGTGCGGAACGTGGAAGGCGTCACCTATGACGAGCTGGCTGAAATCGAGCTTTTCAGTGGGAAAAACGCCGCTGCAAGGTGTTGAAATCAACGAGGGCAACGCCCTTGTCCAGTTGTTTGAGAACTCAACCGGTATCAACCTTTCAAACAGCAAGGTTCGTTTTTTTAGGCCGCAGTATGGAACTGGGCGTCAGTGAAGATATGCTGGGAAGAGTCTTTGACGGTCTGGGCCGCCCGATTGACGGCGGCCCGGATATCCTGCCCGACCGCCGCGCAGATATCAATGGCCTGCCCATGAATCCCGCCGCCCGGAATTATCCGCAGGAGTTCATCCAGACCGGCGTCTCCGCCATTGACGGCCTGAACACTCTGGTGCGCGGACAGAAGCTTCCTATCTTCTCCGCCAGCGGTTTGCCCCATGCCCAGCTGGCCGCACAGATTGCGCGCCAGGCCAAGGTGCGCGGTACCAACGATCCCTTTGTCGTTGTCTTTGCCGCCATGGGTATCACCTTCGAGGAATCCGACTATTTTATTCAGAGCTTCAAGGAAACAGGGGCCATCGACCGAACGGTGATGTTTGTAAACCTTGCGAACGACCCCGCCGTGGAACGTATTGCCACTCCACGTATGGCTCTGACCGCAGCGGAGTATCTTGCCTTTGAAAAAATATGCATGTACTGGTTATTCTCACCGACATTACCAACTATGCCGACGCCCTGCGTGAGGTTTCCGCAGCACGGAAGGAAGTTCCCGGACGGCGCGGATATCCCGGATATATGTATACAGACCTGGCTTCCCTGTACGAACGGGCCGGACGGCAGAAAGGGAAAAACGGTTCCATTACTTTGATACCCATCCTCTCCATGCCGGAGGATGACAAAACCCACCCATTCCCGACCTGACCGGCTATATCACCGAAGGTCAGATTATTCTGAGCCGTGAGCTTTACCGTAAAAATGTCTCTCCGCCCATCGACGTTCTCCCCTCTCTGTCCCGTTTGAAGGATAAAGGAATAGGAGACGGCAAAACCCGGGCAGACCATGCCAGCACTATGAACCAGCTGTTTGCCGCCTATGCGCGAGGCAAAGAAGCAAAGGAATTGATGGTGGTATTGGGAGAAGCCGCACTGACGGAAATCGACAAGCTGTACGCTAAATTTGCCGACGCCTTTGAAAGTGAATACGTCTCCCAGGGATACAGCACAAACCGGGATATCGAGGAAACGTTGGATCTGGGTTGGAAGCTTCTGTCTATTCTGCCCAGAAGCGAACTGAAGCGGATCAATGATAAGTTCCTCGACCAGTACTACGGAAAGGTGTGATGACCCTTGGCCGGACGCACACAGGTAAATCCCACCCGGATGGAGCTGACGAGGCTGAAAAAAGCTTGTCACCGCAACCCGGGGTCATAAGCTCCTGAAAGATAAACGCGACGAGCTTATGCGGCAGTTTCTGGATAAGGTGAGAGAGAACAAACGCCTTCGTGAACGTGTGGAAAACGGGATCCAGGCAGCCAACAAGAACTTTCTGTTGGCCAGGGCCGGCATGCAGGACGAAGTGCTCAATACGGCGCTGCTTGCGCCGAAACAGAAAGTCACGCTGGAAAGCGAAACAGAAAATGTCATGAGCGTGGATATCGAAGTTCACCTTTAAAACACGTACTCCTGACGAAAATGATATTTATTCCTATGGATTTGCATTTACATCCAGCGACCTGGACGGAGCGGTGAAATCTCTGTCCGATATATTCCCCGACATGCTTAAACTTGCGGAATGTGAAAAAAAGCCTGCCAGCTGATGGCCGCGGAGATCGAAAAGACACGCCGCAGGGTCAATGCCTTGGAGCATGTGATGATCCCGGAGCTGCAGGAAAATATCAAATACATCACCATGAAGCTGGATGAGAACGAGCGTTCCACTCAGATCCGCCTGATGAAAGTAAAAGGATATGATGCTCAAGGAAGCGCATGGATATGAGGATTATCTCAACGGATAGGCAAAGTTATTTCGACAAGTTCCGGCTGAGCACGGAGAGCTTCTCCGTGTTTTGCGGATCGGGTGCTCTGCTGCAAGATGCAGCAGAGCACCCTTTTTTTGCTTTTTCGGGCTTATCCGGCTATAATGAAACGCAAAGACATTAAGGAGGGAATTTACAATGCTTGATGATATCTGCTGCCTGGAAACGCAGCTGCCCGAAGATATTGAAAAGGCGAAATGGTGCGGCGATTTTGCAAGGGCCGGGCGGCTGATAGCCCAACGCCTGCAGAATCCCAAGACCCCGGCTTTTTCTGAGAGAGAGGCGGCTTGCTTTGGAGCAGGAAATCCTGCTCCGCCTGCCGCTGGATTACTGTTACAGCGAACCGGAGGCTTTGCGCCTGATCCGGAAAGACATTCCTGACTTCACCGAAGATGAGCTCCTTTCCCTGGAGGACAGCGGCGCTGTGGATTGGATCTACCGCGAAGGCAAACCATACCTTTCCCGCAGGTTTTACGAGACCCTGCTGAAAGTCCATCGATATTTCCGAAGGGCAGGTATAAAGGAAGCGGATACAGTTTCTGAAAAGCAGCTGTTGTCAAACACGCTTGCATGGATGAAAGAAAAAGGTTCTGATTCCTGGCACATTCGCCTGAAGGCCTCTCTTGCGATCGACGACCAAGCCTTTCGGCCCGGTGAGTTGCTGAAGGTCCATCTGCCGCTTCCAAAAGAAGCTGAAAATATGCGAAACGTGAAGCTTCTGGCATGCTCTCCCGAAGCGTTTCATATTTCCGCTCCTGATGCGCCGCAGCGCACTGCCTATTTTGAATGCACTCCAGATAAAAATATCCCCCTTCACTGTGGAATACGAATATGACGCCTGTGTGACTTACACCATGCCGGATGCTGCGCAGGTCTCCTCAGCCCAGCCGAATTTCTGTACGGAAGAACAATCCCCGCACATCGTTTTACGCCCACCATCCGGAAACTTTGTACAGAACTCAGCGGCGGAGAGACCAATCCCCTTCTTTTGGCCCGGCGGTTCTACAAATATTGCACAGAGGCCGTCACCTACTCCTATATGAGGGAATACTTTACCATCCTTCAGATTCCTGAATATGCCGTGCTGAATCAAAAAGGGGACTGCGGTGTACAAGCGCTGTTGTTTATCACACGCTGCCGCTGCGCAGGAATCCCGGCACGCTGGCAGTCCGGACTCTTTGTTACACCCTATTCCCAGGGCTGTCATGACTGGGCCCAATTCTATATTGCGCCCTACGGCTGGCTCTTTGCCGACCCCTCCTTTGGCGGCAGCGGTTACCGGTCAGGGAACCTCGAAAAACAGGAGCATTATTTCGGCAATCTGGACCCCTGGCGCATGGTGGCCAACTCTGAATTTAAAAAAGCTTTGATCCTCCCAAGATGCAACTTCGCTCCGATCCATACGATAATCAGAAGGGTGAGGCGGAATATGACGGCCACGGTTTGCTCTGGAACGAACTGGAAGCCAGTTGGGAGCTGCTGGAGATGCGGCGCAATCCCTGACTTTACTCCGCTATCAAATGTATCATATTGCTGTAAAGAAAGGATGACCGTCAAACATGGAGGTAACACTGGGCATCGACATCGGCGGTTCTACAACAAAAATTGCAGCTCTTCTGGACAGGAAGCAGCTGCTTGCTCCCTTCAGGTCGAAACGCCGGATCAGATCACCTCATTATATGGTGCTGTGGGTAAACTGCTCTACGAAAACAGCCTGCCCTTGGAACAGATTTCAGAGATTGTACTCACAGGAGTAGGCTCTACCCATATCCGGGAAGATATCTACGGCATTCCACCTATAAGGTGGATGAGTTCTCTCTGCTATTGGATGCGGAGGCCTTACGCTCTGTGGTCTCAAAGAAGCCACTGTAGTCAGTATGGGAACTGGTACTGCTTTTTGTCCGGGCAGAACGCAGCGGCTACCGGCATTTGGGCGGAAGCGGCGTCGGCGGTGGGACTCTTGCAGGGCTTTCCCGCCAGCTATTGAATGAGACCCAGGTATCTGCTGCCGCCGAACTGGCAGAAAGGGGAAATTTAAGCCAGGTGGATCTGCTGGTGGGTGACATCAGCGCCGGTTCTGTCGCCAGCCTCTCCCCGAAGTCACTGCGGCAAACTTTGGAAAACTGCATTCCCATGCCGCAAAGGCTGATCTGGCAGCGGGATTGGTCAATCTGGTCTTCCAGACGATCGGCGTTCTGGCTTGTTTTTCCTGTCTCGACTGGGAGAATAAAACCATCGCCGCTGTGGGAACCCTCGCCACACTCCCTTCCGCAAAACGGATTCTGGAAGAAGTGGGATCCCTGCACGGAACGACATTCCTGATACCCGAAAACGCCGAATACGCCACAGCAATTGGTGCTGTCATACAATTTTCCATGAAAAAGATGACGGAAAAAAGTGCATTCCTAAAACGGGAATGCACTTTCTTCATTCTTTAAAAAAATTTTATTCCTTGAGAACTGATCCTTTGCCACACCGCAGATCGGGCAAACCCAGTCCTCTGGAATATCTTCAAATCTGGTGCCGGGAGCAATTCCGTTATCGGATCCCCCACCTCAGGGTCATAGCGGTAACCGCAGATGTCACAGACATAAACATCCATTGTCAACGTCCTCCTTCTTTTGATAATGTCAGGGATATCCCTTGCAGTAGATAATATTCCACATTTTTACTTTTTTTATTCTTCATTAGAAATATTTAATTATTTTTTCACTGCCTATTTTCTCCCCATAAACTCTTTTGATCCAGCCTCATTGCGGGAATCTTGATTCTATGGTATGATAAATTTGGCTATAAATTTTGTTAGGGGAGCGTTGAAACAATGAAATTATCTTTCCGCTGGTATGGAGAAGACGATCCGGTAACCCTGAGAAATATTCGACAAATCCTGGCATGCAGTCCATCGTCACCGCTGTGTACGATGTGCCAGTAGGCGAGGTCTGGAGCAGGGACAGTATTGCCCGGCTGAAAACTCTGACCGAAGAGGCCGGGCTTTCCTTCGATGTCATTGAAAGCGTGCCTGTCCATGAGGATATCAAGCTCGGAAAGCCCTCAAGAGACCGGTTTATTGAAAATTACTGTGAAAAATATTCGGCGTTTAGGAGAAGCTGGTGTACAATGTGTTTGTTATAACTTCATGCCTGTCTTCGACTGGACCAGAACGCAGCTGGATCATATGCTTCCCGATGGATCCACATCTCTGGTCTATTATGCGGAACAGGTGGATCAGGTGAATCCGCTGAAAAGCGACAGCGATCTTACTTTGCCGGGATGGGACGCCAGCTATACGCGAGAAGAATTACGGGAAATTGTCTCCCAATATCAGGAAAAAAACCGAGGAGGATCTTTGGGAGAATCTCCGTTATTTTCTGGAGCGGGTAATCCTGTGGCCGCAGAAGCAAATATCAATATGGCCGTGCATCAGGATGATCCCTGCTGGAGCATCTTTGGCCTGCCCGCATTTTGACAGGAGAGAAAACCTGGACCGGTTCCTGAAGCTGGTAGATTATCCTCACAACGGGCTTACCCTGTGCTGTGGCTCTCTGGGCTGCTCTCCCAAAAACGATGTGCCGAAGCTGGCGGCCAAGTATGCTGGAATGGGCAGGATCCACTTTGTCCATCTGCGAAACGTACAGATCCTTGAAAACGGCTTCGAGGAGCGCGCTCATCTTAGCAGCTGCGGCTCTCTTGACATGTATGCTATTGTGAAGGCTCTGTGTGAAAATGGATTCGATGGATTTGTCCGCCCAGACCATGGCAGAATGATTTGGGGCGAAACTGGCCGGGCAGGCTACGGCCTCTATGACCGCGCTCTGGGAGCCGCCTATCTCAACGGTTTGTTTGAAGCCGCAGAGAAGGAAATAAACCATGTGTGAAATCTCAATCAGAACCATGACAGTTCAGGATTACCCGCTGTTCGACGTAATGGAGAGCGCCCTGCACCGGATGCACCAGCAGGCCCGGCCCGATCTCTTTGCCGAACTTGCCCATCCCTGTTCAGAGCAGAGTTCTCCCAGATGATACAAGATTCCCACCGGGAGCTGTTCCTTGCAGAATGGAAGGGAAAACCCGCGGGCATGTGTGACCTGCTGCTGTGAGTCCTCCCCAAACCCCATACTGCTGCCCCAAAAGAGCGCACACGTCGATGACATCCTTGTCTTGGGAGAATTCCGCCGGAAAGGTGGGAACAGCCTTGTACGAGGAAGCTCTTTGCAGGGCAAAGCGTTTCGGTGCAGAGCATCTGGAGCTGATGGTGTGGGCTTTTAATGAAAGTGCCCGGAAATTTTACGAAAATGCGGAATGACCCTGCGGTCTTTCGTGATGGACATGAAGCTGGAAGGAGAAACAACATGAAAAAGGAAGAAACTTTTTCAAATCCTGGAAGAGTATCTCAAAGGGATTCCTGTCTATAACACCCATTCCCACCACCTGCCCGCAGAACAGCTGACTGACGTAGGGGCTTGACTATCTGCTAGCCCACTCCTACCTGAATGAAGAATGGGAGGACTGCGGTGTCCCCGGCAAGAGGCCTTTTGCCGGCGTTTCCGTGACCGTTCCTTCTATCTCTGGCTAAGTCGGGCGCTCACGGAAATTTACGGAATTCCCTGACCCTCTGAGCCCCGAAAATTGGGAGAAAACAGATCAGGCTGTCCGGGCTGCTTATCAGGATCCGTCGCACCATACCCGGAATTCTGGAGCAGAACTGCGGTTACCAACATGTGATTGTGGACGCCTATTGGAACCCCGGCGAAAAACGCACCGACTCACCTGTTTTTGAGCGCACCTACCGCATCAACCAATTCCTGTACGGCTACAATCTCACTGCCGCAGATCACAATGGAAACAATCCCTATCAAAATTACGGCTGGAAATTTTTTGAGACTTGGATCGCTATCTGGAACAGGTGCAGAGAAATGGAAGAGGCCGCAGAAAGCGGCTGTGTCGCCTTCAAATGCGCTTCCGCTTATGACCGCGGTCTGGACTTTGAAGCTGCGTCCAAAGAGGATGCTCAAAAAGCTTTGCGTCTGCCG
>VOFE01000682.1_pt1 | contig 14001 bp, 31 predicted proteins | sample 5384071 | NCBI WGS metagenome assembly VOFE01 (sample SAMN12384724, study PRJNA508395) | human gut metagenome | isolation source: healthy gut D | host: Homo sapiens
CCACGCCTTCCGGAACCAGCTTTTTTGCTTGCCGGTCTGGAAGTAGCGGTCCTTGGAACCATTGTTCATAGCCGCCAGACTGCCCATCCCGCGGTACACCTTGAACTGACGTCCTGATAGATTTCCATATCGCCGGGGCTCTCTTCACAGCCCGCCAGAGGGAGCCTAGCATGACCACATTGCCGCCGGTACCGACAGTGCCTTTGTAATGTCACCGGGTACTGAATGCCGCCGTCTGCGATAATCGGAACACCGTACTTCGCCCCCCACACAGGCGGCGTCATAGATGGCGGTAATCTGGGGCACACCAATACCGGCAACCACACGGGTGGTGCAGATGGAGCCCGGGCCGATGCCGACCTTGACGCAGTCTGCGCCGGCCTCGATCAACGCTTCCGTAGCCGCAGCTGTAGCCACATTGCCCGCAATCAGCTGCACATCGGGATACAGCGCCTTGACCCGGCTGACGGCCTGCATAATATTGTGGCTGTGTCCATGGGCGGAATCAGGCAGAGAACATCTGCACCGGCCTCTACCAGAGCCGCCACGCGCTCCAGCACGTCTGCGGTTGCGCCGATGGCCGCGCCGCACAGCAACCACCGCCTTCGTCTCTGGCCGCGTTGGGATAGGTCACCGCTTTCTCGATGTCCCAATGGTGATCAGGCCCTTCAGGTGCATCTCATCGTCTACGATGGGGAGCTTTTCGATTTTGCGGTGACGCAGAATCTCTTTGCCTCCTCAATGGTCGTCCCTTCTTGGCGGTCACCAGATTTTCCTTGGTCATGACCTCGTCAATCAGTCGATCCATGTTGGTTTCAAACTTCATGTCGCGGTTGGTGATAATGCCAATCAGCTTGCCGCGCTCACAGATGGGCACACCGGAGATATGGTATTTGGCCATCAGGGCAGCCGCTTCCCTAAGGTGTGGCCAGGTGCCAGCCAAAACGGATTGGTGATGACGCCGTTTTCAGACCGCTTAACCATATCCACCTGCTCAGCCTGAGCCGCAATGGACATATTCTTATGGATAATGCCAACGCCGCCTTCTCTCGCAACGGCGATCGCCATCCGATACTCGGTTACTGTATCCATAGCCGCGGACATAACCGGAATATTTAAGCGAATTTTCTTGGTCAGCTGGGTGTGCAAATCAATGTCCACCGGAACGACATTGCTCTCTCCAGGGATCAACAGAACATCGTCAAATGTCAGTCCTTCTTTTAAAAACTTTGCGGAAGCATCCAAATTCACCATATTGGCATCCCTCTCTTTCTTGTTGTTCCGATCTGAAGCCAGATCTATCCGTTTATTTGCTGCTGCGAATCCGCAGCGTCGGGTGACAGCATAACTCACTGAGATCGTCCAGCGTGGCAGCATTGATCCGCATAGTGCTGCCACAGGCAGCGCAGATCAGCTCTACTGACGCATAGTGGATCTCCATCCTCCAGCGACGGCTCCCGCACTGGCAGGAAATGCCGTCCGGGCTGCAATATCCTTTAGCTCACTCAACACTTCCCGCATCACCAGTTCATTCAGAAACGCCCCCGGCTGCTCTTCCTTTTCAGTTGATCCGTCGTCTGCTCCAAGCGGGCCATGGCAGCGTAAACCGCTCCCTCCTCCCCCACATAGCAACAGTCCATGCCTGTGGTGTGACAGGAAAAAAAGCAAGTGCCTTGCGTGACAGAAAAGCTTCAGCAGGGCACGTAACAGTGTGAACCTCCCCCACACGCGAGGCAGGGGAAGTAATCCGGAATCGGTCTAACAGGTACTCAATTTTCAAACTGGACTTCCCACAAGGGCAGGGAATCTCACAGGATGCGGATGCAGTCAACTGGAAAGGAGAGCGGTCCGTAATCACGCTTTGCCGGCAGTGCGGACAAATATAGCCGATGGTGCGAACCGTAATATCCGCCATAATAACTCTCCTCCCACTTTAAAAAATATTTTTATTATTATAGCATTCTCCGTTACAAAAAACAATGGTGCGCCCTTACAAAAGCAAGCGGCAGAGAAAAATTATTTTTTGCATAATTTCACCGGTTCCAGTTAAACTATGGGCAACTGATAACAGCAACTGCTGAAACAACTAGAGTTGCTTTCAAACCCGAAACAGGAAGGGATAATATGGCGAGTAAAAAACAGGGAACCAAACTTTTTGTGCTGTGTAATCCGCCCTCCATCGCTGGCCACGCAAACGTAGTCGGCCAAAGGAGGGCGCAGGTCCGCTGAAAAACAGCTTTGACCTCATTGGCACCGACGACGCTTTTTGGTGAACGCAGCTGGGAAAAAGCCGAGGTTGAGATGCAGAAACGCGCACTGTCCATGGCACTGGAAAAGGCAAACAGACGCCTTCTGTGCTGGACTTCATCTTTGCCGGGGATCTGCTCAACCAGTGTATCAGCGCCGGGTACGCCGCGCGCGGCACAGGCATCCCCTTTTTCGGTCTGTACGGCGCCTGCTCCACCATGGCCGAGTCGTTGGGATTGGCCGCACTGTTGTTAGACGGCGAATTTGGCGAATGGGGTGCGGCGGTGACCTCTTCCCACTTCTGTTCGCGGAGCGCCAATACCGCACACCGCTGGAATACGGCGGGCAGCGCACCCCACTTCTCAATGGACCGCCACAGCGGCTGGCGCGGTAGTGCTGGCCAAAAACAGGGACGGGCCCTATATCACCCACGTCACCCAGGCCGCATCCAGGACAAAGGGATCAAAGATGCCAACAATATGGGCGCCGCTATGGCCTGGGCCGCCTACGACACCATCTCTCAACACCTGAAAGATACCCCAGCGCTCCACCGCTTACTACGACTTGATCGTAACCGGTGACCTAGGAAAGCTGGGGATGGAGATCGTCACCGACCTGTTCGCCCAGGGACGGCATTGATTTGTCCACTCATTACACAGACTGCGGCGTCCTGCTCTTTGACCTGAAAGAACAGGATGTTCACTGCGGCGCCTCCGGGTGCGGATGCTCTGCGGCAGTCTTAACCGGATATCTGCTCAACGGTATGCGTGCCGGGCAATGGCAGAATATTCTTTTTCTGCGGTACCGGCGCCCTGCACTCCCCCACCTCCCTGGGTCAGGGAGAATCCATTCCTGGAATCTGTCACGCCGTGGCCATTTCCACCTGTAAATGGGGAGGCTTTTATGGAGATGTTCTCGCAATTTATCCGCACCTTTCTCTGCGGCGGAATTCTGTGTCTCATCGGTCAGATTCTAATCGACAAAACCAGCCTGACCCCAGCCAAGATCTTAACGCTCTACGTGGTTGGCGGCGTTGTTCTGGGCGCCGTAGGCGTTTATGAACCCATCGCAAAGTGGGGCGGCGCCGGAGCCACCGTACCACTGACCGGCTTCTGGCTACGCGCTGGCAAAGAAGTGCGCCTGGCTGTCGCCAGCGATGGATTCCTGGGGCAATGACCGGCGGTATCACCGCCGCAGCCGGAGGGATCACTGCCGCTATTTTCTTTGGCTGGCTGGTGGCATTGCTCTTCAGCCCACGTGAAAAAACTGACCAATCCAAACACCTGCACAATCAAAAACAGCCGCCTGTGTCCAGGCGGCTGTTTTTGGTGAGACGGCTTTTGCCAGATTTCCCCCTCTTATGTTATAATAGTCCCTGCAATAGTGAGAGAAGCGAGGGAAATATATGTTTTGTTTTAATTGCGGCGAAGAAATCTCCAGCAACGCAGCCTATTGCCCACACTGCGGCTGCCGTACATATCTTCCAAAAACAGCCGGAAATCCTGCCGAAATTGATTTGGAAGAACCTACAACCGCCGGAAACCAGACTGGTTCCCAGACGCGTCCTCCCGTTCGTCCGCCACGCACCCTCTACCGCGGGTATACTCCTCCAGCCAGACATGCATCATATCCCCTCCGCTGTCGACCCCTTTCACTCGCCTAAACGACGCGGGATTGCAGCGTTGCTCTGCCTGCTGCTCGGCTGCCTGGGCGTGCACCGGTTTTACGTCGGAAAAATCGGAACTGGAATCGTGTGGCTGCTCACGTTCGGTCTGTATGGACTCGGCGTAGTCGTTGACCTTTGGTCATCCCTGTGCGGCAGTTTTCGCGATCGGGATGGCCGCCGGCCTCGCCCGCTGGTGAATTTCAGCCAAAACGAACCCCAGGCAGCGGGTTATATCTGTTCATCTGTTTCGCACAGAAATCCACTTTCCTCCTCGTCACAGTCCCGCGACCTTCGCGGAATTTGCAGATACTTTTTTAATTACAAAAATGCAACCAACACCTACGATTGTCAACAGATTCTCCAGTGAGGACGTTTCCGTGATAATCATATGCCGGGCAATCACGAACATAAGTACTTCCAAAATGGTATCCGTATCCGGTTTACAGAGCATCTTAAAAACTCAATACCAATGACCACATTAAACGCATAGCCCAAAAATTCCAAAAAGCGCCTTTTGCTGTACGGTCACTTAGAAAATCCATAAACGGATCCCATAGAGAGACAATGGCAACCGCAATCGCTATCAACACAATAGAGTTGATCACCCATTCCAACACCTTTGCCAACAGATTTGCCGCTCTTTTTGATCTGTTTTTCCATACATACCACCTGTTCTCCTCAATTTTATCGTAATACTGCCTTGCACGCAAGCACCCCTTTCCCGATCTTCACTGTATCGGAGCTACGGTGATGGGACACAAAATAGCCCTCCATATTGAGAGCTATTTTTGCATCTTTTAAGTTTGTCCTTAAACATTGGTGCGCGAGGCGGGAGTCGAACCCGCACGCCCGTAATGAGCACTAGAACCTGAATCTAGCGAGTCTGCCAATTCCACCACTCGCGCATCTGCTGTGGTTTGGCACGGGTGTTATAATAGCACACCTGCCCACTGCTGTCAACACTAAATTTTAATTTTTAGCGTTTTTTGAAAGAATGGAAACCGGCCCTGTCCTGCCGCGTTCCGGCGATCCAGATCTGATTTGTTCTTCTGTTCCCGCAGCACCCACCGCCTGCTCCGGAAGCAGCAGTCCCCTGTCAACGCCGGCCCCTGACATACGCTTTTGATCTCTTTGAATGCTGTTTTCCATCCCACTTCCTCTGCTGGTACACAGGGTCTGATCTGTTTGCCGCTAAAGTCATATTGCTTCAAAAAAGTGTGGACCGCCATCGGTATACCGTTCCACCAGTTGGGATAAACCAGATAAACCGTATCGTACGCTTCGATGCTGTCCAAATACCGCGCCAATTCCGGTTGGCGGTTCTGGTGCCTTTCTTTGGCCGCTTTTGTCGTAGTCATCACATAGATTGCGGATACGGTTCCAAAGGTTCAATGTGGAACAACTCTCCTCCCTGTCTCCCCTTTGAATCTGTCTGGCTAACTGTTCTGAGTGGCCGCTCCAGGTAAAATAGGCGATTAGCTGCTCTTGACATCTCAACGGTTCCTCCTGTTTTTTTACTCACAGCACCCCCGTGCGCTTGACACGTTGTCCGTCCCATGGCATAGTATAACATAACAAACTGAAAAAGAAAGAACTGTGATCACAATTGATGAGATTATTATCAACTATCAAGGAACACTATACGTGCTCATTCCAGATCTGGAGAGCCAGCGCTGGAACACCGGCATTCTGGACGCCGCCTCCTATGTCGGAATGTGGTGGCAAATGGACGCCATTGATAGCGACGGAAATGAGTATATGCTCTGTTGGTTTGAGGAAAACATTGAAGAAGACGAAATGGCATGGTCGATGCGAACCTTTACAAACCGGACTTTCTTCAATGCACTTATCCCATTCAGGACTATCCGCATCAAAACAGGCTCTGCCGTACTCCTGTACGGTCGGGCCTGTTTTGCTTTCCTGCTTACACCGACAATCGCCACCTGCTTTTTCACCATATGCCTGACAGGCATATTGAGTTTTACGATCTTCACTGCTATACTGAAATAATCTGAAGCATCAGAAATTCCGCCGACCCGCCGTGTGAATCTCTGTTATAAAAAGGGGTGGGGGATGAACTACGCGTTTTAAACTATTTCCTCGTGGTCGCCAGAGAGGAAAATATCACCAAGGCCGCAGCGTTGCTGCACATCACCCAGCCCACTTTGTCCCGACAGCTGATGCAGCTGGAGGTTGAATTGGGGGTCACGCTGTTCCGGCGTGGCCGGCGCAGCATTCACCTCACCCCAGAGGGACTGCTGCTCAAACACCGTGCCCAGGGAGCTGGTACTCCTGGCGGAGAAAGCCAGACAGGAAGTCACCCGTCAAGAGAGCGCTCTCACTGGCCAAATCGCCATTGGCAGTGGAGAAATCCACAGTATGCACACGCTATCTCTGCTGATGCACTCCTTTCGGCAGAAACACCGCTGGTCCAGTTCAACCTTTACAGCGCGGCTTCTGATGACATCAGAGAGCGCCTGGAACAGGGCGCTCTGGATCTGGGGCTGTTGCTGGAACCGACAGAGAGCGGCAAGTATGACGTCCTTCGTATGCCCCACAAAAGAGCGCTGGAGCGTGTTGCTCCGTGAGGGATTCTCCCTCTCGGCGCAGTCCTCCTCGGCCCCGAAGAGCTGTGCACTGTCCCGCTTCTGATGCCAACGGGGACTGGTATCTCCAAGGAACTGGCCGCCTGGTTCGGGGATGCTGGTCACCAGCCGCAAATTGCCGCCACCTATAACTTGATTTGCAACGCCGCCACCATGGTGCAACATCGTATGGGAGCAGCCCTCTGTTACCGCTTGAGCACTGCTTTGACGGTCTTTTGCTTCCGCCCGCTCTCTCCGCCGCTGGAAACCAGTTCCGTCCTGGTCTGGAAAAAGCAACGGGACTTTTTCCCCTACTGCCAGCCACTTCATCCAACACGCAAAAGAATGCCTGCAAGGCATTCCTGATCATGAAAAACAGGAGATTTTATGATGAACAGCAACCTTCTTATCGTCTATTTTCCCAGTCCAATCACACCCGCCAGCTTGCTCAGGCGATCCAGCGGCAAACCGGCGGCGCACTCGCGGAGCTGCTGCCGGATCCCCTATCCCGCATCCTATCGCGCCGTGGTGCAGCGGGGACAGGAGGAGCTTCACACCGGCAACCTCCCTCCCTGCACCCATCGGTGAGCCAGCTGGACCGCTACGACACCCTTCTTGTCGGAACTCCCAACTGGTTTGGTACCATCGCCCCGCCAGTGCAGACCTTCCTGAAAGACAGCGATCTGTCCGGCAAAAGGGTAGCGCCGTTCTGTACCAATGGCGGCGGCGGATTCGGTACTATCCCCAGGATCTGGAGCGGATGTGCCCTGCTTCCATCTGCCTGCCCGGCTTACAGGTGTCCGGCAGCGGCGTCTCGGAGGAGCAACTGTCCCACTGGCTCCGTCAAATCGGCGTTCTTTGAATAGGCTCGGAGATACCGCCTGCGCCTCCCCATTGACAGACTGGTCGGAGTGTGCCATAATGACAAAAAACTATGCAGGGGAGCTTGTAAGCAGGCTGAGAGGAAGTCATCAAACTTCGACCCTTAAACCTGATGCGGGTAATGCCGCCGTAGGGAGTAAGGAACACTTGCTTATTTGCGGAGGGGTACCGTTTCGGTAACCCCTCCGCTGTTGTTTTCCCTGAGGAAAGAAGGAGCCTCTATGGAAGAAAAGAAAACATCCGCCTTTTCCAACGGCCTGATCTGGTTCGGCGCAGCGGTCTCCATCGCGGGAGATTTTGACCGGCACCCTTATGGCCCCACTGGGTTTTGCAAAAAGGCCTGGCCGCCATTTTAATCGGTCATGTCATTGGCTGTATCCTGCTGTTTTTCGCCGGACTCATTGGCGGACAGACCGGAAAAAGCGCCATGGAAACCGTCGCCCTCTCCCTTTGGACAAAGGCGCCTATTTATTCGCCGCCCTGAATGTGCTGCAGCTGGTTGGCTGGACCGCTGTGATGATTGCCAACGGCGCGTCCACCGCAGGCGCAGTGCTGAATCTCGGGTGGAACTGGGTGTGGAGCGTCATCATTGGCGCTCTGATCATCCTCTGGATCGTCATCGGAATCGAAATCTGGGCAAGCTGAATACCGTCGCCATGGGAGCGCTGTTTCTGCTGACCATCGCCATGAGCACCGTGGTGTTCCAGGGCGGCGTAAGCAAAGTTGCCGGAGCGTCGTCCATCACGTTCGGAGCTGCCGTGGAGCTGTCCGTTGCCATGCCCTTGTCCTGGCTGCCCCTGATCTCGGACTACACCAGGACCGCCCGCAAACCGTTCCAGGCCACACTGACCAGCGCTGTGGTCTATTTTCTCGTCGCGCCTGGATGTACGTCATCGGCATGGGCGCAGCCCTCTTTACCGGTGAGGGCGATGTGGCCGCCATCATGGTAAAGGGCCATATGGGCGCCGCCGCTCTGATTATCATCCTTTTTCTACCGTGACCACCACCTTTTTTGGATGCCTATTCCGCCGGGGTGAGCGCAGTCAGCCTGCCGCTTCGGCTGAAGGAAAAACCAGCGGCCATTCTGGTCGCCATCATCGGCATCCTGCTGGCCGTCTTTACACCGGTCACTCAGTTCGAAACCTTTCTCTATCTGATCGGCTCTGTCTTCGCGCCGATGATTGCCATTCAAATTACTGATTACTTTTATTTTAAAACGGAACACTTCTGATAAACCGGCGGATTACCGCAATCTGTTTCTGTGGCTGGCAGGCTTCCTGTTCTACCGGCTTCTGATGCGGGTAGACCTGCCCCTGGGGAACACCCTGCCGGATATGCTGCTCACCGGTCTGCTCTGTATCGCAGCTAATCAACTCTTTGGAGGAAAGAAACATGCTGAATAAAATGCTTGAAAACGTCCAAAAACCACACCGCTGGTCCACAACATCACCAATTATGTCACCGTCAACGACGTGGCCAACATTCTGCTGGCCTGCGGCGGCTCCCCCATCATGTCTGACGATCTGGACGAAGTGGAGGAGATCACCTCCATCTGCGGTGGCCTGAACATCAACATCGGCACGCTCAACCCGCAACACCATCCCTCCATGTTCGCGGCGGGGAAACGGGCAAACCAGCTGGACCATCCCGTCGTTCTGGACCGGTGGGCGCCGGAGCCTCAAACTCCGCACCGACACCGCCTGTCGCCTGCTGCAGGAGGTGCAATTCACCGTTATCCGGGGAAACAGCTCTGAGCTGAAGGCCCTGGCGCTGGGCAGCGGCTCAACCAGAGGTGTAGATGCCAACGCGGCGGACGCCGTGACTGAGGACACTCTGGACCGGGCTGTGGCATTTGCCAAGGAATTCCTCCGCACAAACCGGCGCAGTCATTGCCATCACCGGAGCCATCGACATTGTGGCAGATCGAACCCACGCCTTCTGCATCCGCAACGGTCACCCGATGATGAGCCGCATCACCGGAACCGGCTGCCAGCTCTCCGCCATGACGGCAGCCTATGTGACCGCCAACCGGGAAACCCCCCTCTGAGCGGCGGCGGCCGCCGTGTGCGCCATGGGCCTCTGCGGAGAACTCGCCTATCGGCGCTTACGCCCAGGACGGAAACAGCACTTATCGAAACTACATCATCGACGCCATTTTCCGGCTCACGCCCGAGGCGCTGGAACAGGGGCCAACTATGAATTACGGTAACATTCGCCGGGCAATGCTGCTCTACGCCGTCACGGACCGGGCCTGGACCGGCCCAGACCCCTATATGAACAGGTGGAACGCGCTCTCCAGGCGGCGCAACCTGTATCCAGCTGCGGGAAAAGGAGCTGGACGACAAAGCGTTTCTCGCAGAGGCTTTGGAACTGAAGGCGCTCTGCCACTCCTATCAGGTCCCCCTGATCATCAATGACAATGTAACTGTAGCCCTCCAATGCGGTGCAGACGGCATTCACGTGGGGACAGCATGACAGGGTCGCCCGCGACATGCGCCGTCTGGCTGGCAGCTGATGATCTTGGGCGTCTCTGCTCAGACGGTGAACCAGGCAATCCAGGCGGAGCAGGACGGTGCGGACTACCTGGGGGTCGGCGCGGTCTTTCCCACCGCTACCAAAGAAGATGCCGACGCCGTCCCCTTTGACACCCTGGAAAGCCATCTGAAGCTGTTTCCATCCCTGTCGTGGCCATCGGCGGCATCTCAAAGGACAACCTCTCCAACCTGGCGGAAGCGGTGTAGATGGCGTTGCGCTGGTCTCCGCTATCTTCTCCGCCGACGACATCACCGGAACCTGCAAACTGCTGCGCGCACCCTGTCCGAAAGGATGGTGGAACCGTGAGGCTGACGGCGCAATTTTTGATCTGGACGGCACGCTGTTGGATTCCATGTTTATCTGGGACACCATTGGCGAGGACTACCTTCGCTCCCTGGGGGCTGGAACCCAGGACGGTCTGCGGGAAGCCTTCAAAACCATGAGCCTTTACCAGGCAGCGTGCTTTTTATCAAGCGGGAATACCAAGTCCCTGGTACCACAGAGGAGATCATGGCAGGAGTGAACGGGATGATCGAGCACTTCTATGGGGACGAAGTACAGGTAAAACCCGGCGTCCCCCCACTTCCTGGAGGCGCTGCGCTGCCGCGACGTCAGGCTTTGCATTGCCACCGCCACTGACCTGCATCTGGTAGAGGCAGCCCTGAAAACGCACGGGCATCCGCCCCTACTTCTGGCGCTGTTTTCACCTGCACCTCTGTAGGCCACGGGAAGGACGAACCGCATATTTTCCACACGGCCCTGGATTTTCTGGGCACCAGCCAGAGATATACATTGGTGCTGGAAGATGCTCTGTACGCCATTGTACCGCCAAAGCTGCCGGTTATACGGTAGCCGGCGTCTTTTGACCCGTCAGAGCCAGATCAGGCAGCCGTAAAAACTGCTGCGACTACTACATCGACGATTACAGAAAAGCAAAGGGGATTTTGTTATGAAGAAGGTCCTTACCATCGCCGGTTCCGACTGCAGCGGCGGCGCCGGAATCCAGGCGGACATCAAGACAATCACTGCCCATAAGATGTACGCCATGAGCGCCATCACCGCCCTCACCGCGCAGAACACCACAGGTGTTTACGGTATTCAGGAGGCAGCGCCGGACTTTATCCGCCAGCAGCTGGACTGCATTTTCACCGACATCCGTCCTGACAGCGTCAAAATCGGCATGGTGTCCAGCAGCAGCCTCATTTTTGCCATTGTGAAAAACTGACCCAGTACCAGGCCGAAAAGATCGTAGTGGACCCGGTCATGGTCTCACCAGCGGCTGCAAGCTCCTCTCCGACGACGCCCAGGAGGCACTGATCTCCCACCTCCTCCCCTGGGAACCGTGATCACCCCCAACATACCAGAGGCTGAAGTACTGTGTGATTCCCCATCCGCAACGAGGCCGATATGATCCGGGCCGCCGAGGCCATCGCAGCACATTTTCATGGGGCCATCCTGGTCAAAGGCGGCCATCTGGTCAGCGATGCCATTGACCTGCTCTATGAAAAAACGGCACCATTCACTGGTATCGGGCCGAGCGGGTGAATAACCCCAACACCCACGGCACTGGCTGCACCCTCTCCTCCGCCATCGCCTGCAATTTGGCCGCCGGATACAGCCTGGATCAGAGTATCCGCAACGCCAAAACCTATTTGACCGGCGCGCTGAATGCCATGCTGGATCTGGGGCACGGCCCGGCCCCCTCGATCATACCCTACTGTCTCTGAGCCGCCCCATTCTGCGCCAATGTAAGGACCACCCCGGGCTTCCGATGCCTCCGGGATGGTCCTTCTCTCTTTCTGCCAAAAAGCAATTCATTTCGCCCTTTTTCTGGGCAAAATCTTAATGATTTTAAAATGATTTTTATTCCATTTGTGTTACACTGAAAAGCAATTACGACCACTGAGCTACCCCTTTGGTCGGCAGATTTTCTATAAACTACCGTCGCATACAGAGGGTCTCCCCCATCCACCTTTACACAAGCCGGAGCATTTTCACCACACTCTCCGCTCTGGAATCTCCTGTGTCCTCAATGAATCCCGGAGGAAATACACTATGAACCTATGGAACACCCTGTTCGGCAAAGCCCTGATGACCTTTTTTATCTCCATGGTGCCCGTTCTGGAGCTGCGCGGCGCCATTCCCTTTGGAACCGCCTATGGTCTGCCTCTTTGGGCTGCCATTCTGATCTCCATTGTTGGAAATCTGGTCCCAGTTCCCTTTATTATCATCTTTATTCGGAAAATCTTCGCCTGGCTGCGCCGAAAAATCAGAAACTAGATCACCTGGTCACCCGTTTGGAAATCCGGGCAGAAAAGAAATCCGATGTAGTACAGAAGTACGCCTTTTGGGGGCTTTTCGTTCTGGTGGCCATCCCACTTCCCGGTACCGGGGCATGGACTGGTGCCCTGGTGGCCGCCATGCTGGACATGCGCCTAAAGCGCGCCTTCCCCGCCATCGCCCTGGGCGTCATCAGTACGGCGTCATCGTCGCCTTTGTCACTTACGGCGCAGGCGCAATCTTCTTCGCCTAAAACCATACGGCACCCCTCGCTGTCCCTGAATAGGATGGCGAGAGGTGCCGTCGGTTTTCGTTCTCCACTCCGGGGTTCTCATTATACAAAAAAAAAATCGACCTCGTCTCCAACAGAAGCACGAGTTCGGTTTTTTCACGTGGTGGACGATAACGGATTTGAACCGCTGACCCTCCGCACGTCAAGCGGATGCTCATACCAGCTGAGCTAATCGTCCGTGTCACGAAGGTGATTATACCGCCCACTCGCAGGAAGTCAAGGTTTTTTTTACATTTTACAGATATTTTGCAGGAATCCGCTCATAGGGGCGCTCCAGCTTTCTCCGTTCAGCGCCGCATAAACCAGTTCTTCTCCCCGGTACTCCAGCTTCAGCGAGAAAAAGGGACCCTGCCGCCAACAGCATCAGAAAAATCCGATCCCCCTCCCAGATGGGGAGGGCGGAATCCGATCCAGGTCCACCCACTCCAGTTCCCTTCCGCACAGGACGTCATCTCTCCCTCAAACGCATCCGCCGTAAACAGATGCATATATTCTGTGGGCCATTGATCGGAAACAAAGGTCACCAGGCCACGGTAGCGGTACCTGGTCAGGGTCAACCCGGTCTCCCTTTTGCCTCCCGCAGCAGACACTCCCCTCCGGGCTCTCTTTGTCCTCGAACTTGCCGCCGATCCCAATCCACTTATCGTGGTTCAGATCATGTTCCTTTTTTTCACCCGGTGCAGCATCAGATATTGCTGCCCTCGCTGGACATAGCAGAGCGTTGTGTTGATCATCGCGCACACTCCTCTCATAACTTCTGTCCCTATCATAATACACCCCAGTTCGGACTGCAAGGCGCCGCGAAACACTTTTTTCCGCCCTTTCGCATAGGATATGCCATCCATCTTACCAAACAGGAGGCAGCTCAAAATGGCCTTTTCTATCTATCCCTTCCACCCAGGAATTCAACCCCTACATCAACAACGGCAACGAAGAATATTACATGAATCTGATTGCAGATCAACTGGTTCCCTTTCTCCATGCCAGCGGCATCTCCTTCACCCGCAACACAACAGAGATGACCGCAGCCAGTTCCATCGAAGCGTCCAACTCCGGCGAATATGATCTGCATCTCGCCCTGCACTCCAATGCGGTAGGGGGCGATCTGGTGGGCACGCTGACGGGGATTGACATCTACTATTCTCCTGCCTCAGTACAGGGTCAGCGGGCCGCAGAACTCATTCAGACTCAGCTGCAGAAGATCTATCCCAACCCGGAGCTGGTAAAAATTGTCCCCACAACAACCCTTGGTGAAGTCACGAAAGTACGCGCCCCCGGCGTACTGGCAGAACTGGGCTACCACGACAATCTGTCCGACGCTGAGTGGATTCAAACACATCTGTATGAAATCGCCCGCAGTCTGGCAATTGCCCTGACGGAATTTTTCCCCTCCTTCCTGGAACCACAGCCGCCCCAGATCGGCATTGTAGATGTCAACTGGGGCACCTGAACATCCGCGCAGCCCTTTTTCCCTGAACGCCCCTACATGCTGGATGAGCTGTCCCCCACGCTGG
>VOFE01000695.1_pt1 | contig 14001 bp, 23 predicted proteins | sample 5384071 | NCBI WGS metagenome assembly VOFE01 (sample SAMN12384724, study PRJNA508395) | human gut metagenome | isolation source: healthy gut D | host: Homo sapiens
ATGCAGTTGGATTTGTAGGAGCACACGGCAGAGGAACTTCCGAATACTGTGGCGTAGAAGGAAGAGTGGATATCATTACAGGAACACTCGGAAAAGCACTCGGTGGGGCTTCCGGTGGATATACATCCGGAAGAAAAGAGATCATCGATCTGCTTCGTCAGAGAAGTCGTCCGTACCTGTTCTCCAACTCTCTTGCACCGGCAATCGCAGGAGCAAGTTCAATATGCTGGAAGAAAGCACCGAGCTTCGTGACCATCTGGAAGAAGTAACCGCATACTACCGCAAGCAGCTGGTAGAAAATGGATTTGATATCATCGAAGGAACCCATCCATGTGTACCGGTTATGCTTTATGATGAAAGACTTGCCGGAGAATATGCAAAGAAAATGATGGAAAAAGGGGGAAACTTCCGAAGAAGCCGGAAGCGAAGAAGCCAAAGAGGATGCAGAAAAAGAAAACTGGCAAAAAATTATTTGGTAAAAAGAAAGATAAAAAGGACGAGAAGATAGAAGAACTGACAGATAAGCTTACTCGTCAGATGGCAGAGTTTGATAACTTCCGCAAACGTACAGAAAAGGAAAAGTCCCAGATGTATGAAGTTGGAGCGAAAGATATCATAGAAAAGATTCTTCCGGTTGTAGATAACTTCGAAAGAGGATTAGATGCGGTAAAGGAAGAAGAAAAAGAAGATCCGTTCGTTCAGGGAATGGAAAAGGTATACAAACACCTGGTTACCACACTTGAAGGAATAGAGGTGAAGCCTATTGAAGCAGTAGGTCAGCCGTTTGACCCGAATTTACACAATGCGGTGATGCATGTGGAGGATGAGAATTTTGGTGAAAATATTGTTGCCGAAGAATTTCAGAAAGGTTACACATACCGTGATTCGGTCGTAAGACACAGCATGGTAAAAGTAGCAAACTAGAAACAAGCATATTCACAATTATCAGAATAAAGAATAATACAGGAGGAAAATTATCATGGGTAAAATTATAGGTATTGACTTAGGAACAACAAACAGTTGCGTGGCCGTAATGGAAGGTGGTAAGCCCACCGTTATCGCAAACACAGAAGGCGCAAGAACCACACCCTCTGTTGTAGCATTTACCAAGACCGGTGAGAGACTGGTCGGTGAGCCTGCAAAGCGTCAGGCAGTAACAAACGCAGAGAGAACAATCTCTTCTATCAAGAGAGAGATGGGAACCGATTATAAGGTAACAATTGATGATAAGAAATATTCTCCACAGGAGATTTCCGCAATGATCCTGCAGAAATTAAAAGCAGATGCAGAAGGATACCTCGGAGAGAAAGTAACAGAGGCTGTTATTACAGTTCCTGCTTACTTTAACGATGCACAGCGTCAGGCAACAAAGGATGCCGGTAAGATCGCAGGTCTGGATGTAAAGCGTATCATCAACGAGCCTACAGCTGCTGCATTAGCATATGGTTTGGATAATGAAAAAGAGCAAAAGATCATGGTATACGATTTAGGTGGTGGTACATTTGATGTATCAATTATCGAGATCGGTGACGGTGTTATCGAAGTATTATCTACAGCCGGTAACAACAGACTTGGTGGCGATGACTTCGACCAGAAGATTACGGATTATATGATTGCTGAATTCAAGAAGCAGGAAGGCGTAGACCTGTCTGCCGATAAGATGGCGCTTCAGAGATTAAAAGAATCTGCAGAGAAGGCGAAAAAAGAGCTTTCTTCCGCAACAACATCTAACATCAACCTGCCATTCATCACAGCAACTGCAGAAGGACCGAAGCATTTCGATATGAACCTCACAAGAGCTAAATTCGATGAATTAACACATGATCTTGTAATGAAGACATCTGAGCCGGTACAGAGAGCATTATCAGACGCTGGCATCACAGCTTCTGAACTTGGTCAGGTACTGTTAGTAGGTGGTTCTACCCGTATTCCGGCAGTTCAGGAAGAAGTAAAACGACTGACAGGTAAAGAGCCCAGCAAGTCTCTGAATCCTGATGAGTGCGTAGCTATGGGTGCTTCCATACAGGGTGGTAAGCTGGCAGGCGATGCCGGTGCCGGCGATATCCTGCTGCTGGATGTAACTCCTCTGTCTCTGTCCATTGAGACAATGGGTGGTATCGCAACCAGACTGATTGAGAGAAATACAACCATTCCTACTAAGAAGAGCCAGATCTTCTCTACTGCAGCTGATAATCAGACTGCCGTAGATATTCACGTTGTACAGGGTGAGAGACAGTTCGCAAGAGACAACAAGACTCTGGGACAGTTCCGACTGGATGGAATCGCACCAGCTCCACGTGGAATCCCACAGATCGAAGTTACTTTCGATATTGATGCAAATGGTATCGTAAATGTATCTGCAAAAGACCTAGGAACAGGAAAAGAACAGCACATCACAATTACAGCAGGATCTAATATGTCTGATGAAGATATCGATAAAGCTGTAAAAGAAGCTGCTGAATTCGAAGCTCAGGATAAGAAACGTAAAGAAGGCATTGACGCTAAGAACGAAGCAGATGCCATGGTATTCCAGACAGAGAAAGCACTCGGAGAAGTCGGCGATAAAGCTTGACGGAGCAGATAAAGCAGCAGTAGAAGCTGACTGCAAAGCCCTGAAAGAGTTACTGGAAAAAGCAAATACAGATACTCTTACAGACGAGCAGGTTGCTGAGATCAAAGCAGGTAAAGAAAAACTGACAGAAAGTGCTCAGAAGCTTTTCACAAAGATGTATGAGCAGGCTGGTGCAGCAGCAGGAGCTCAGGGAGCAGGTCCTCAGGCAGATGCTTCAGCAGGAGCAGGTCCGGCACCAGAAGGATTCCAGGGCGACGATGTCGTAGACGGAGATTACAAAGAAGTCTAAGAACATTAAGTGAGGAATAGGAAATGGCAGAGTCAAAAAGAGATTACTATGAGGTGCTTGGGGTCAGTAAAGATGCTGACGAAGCAACTTTGAAAAAAGCATACAGACAGGTTGCCAAGAAGTATCACCCGGATATGAATCCGGGTGATGCTGAAGCTGAAAAGAAGTTCAAAGAAGCTTCTGAGGCATATGCAGTCTTGAGCGATCCGGAAAAACGTCGTCAGTATGATCAGTTTGGACATGCTGCTTTTGACGGAAGTGCAGGAGCAGGCGGTGGATATGGCGGATTTGACTTCAATGGTGCGGATATGGGCGACATCTTCGGAGATATATTTGGAGACCTGTTTGGCGGCAGCGGCAGAGGCGGTCGTGCAAATCAGGGGCCAATGAAAGGTATGAATATCCGGAAGAGTGTCAGGATCACATTTGAAGAGGCTGTATTCGGGATGCGAGAAAGAATTGGATGTTGTATTAAAAGACCCATGTCCGAAATGTAACGGAACAGGTGCCAAACCGGGAACATCTCCGGAGACTTGTCCGAAATGCGGCGGTAAAGGTCAGGTTGTATATACACAACAGTCTTTCTTTGGAACTGTACAGAATGTACAGACCTGTCCAGATTGCCAGGGAACTGGTAAGATTATTAAGGAAAAATGTCCGGATTGTGGCGGTACAGGTTATGTAGCCAGCAAGAAGAAGATTTCGGTATCGATTCCGGCAGGTATTGATAATGGTCAGAGTGTACGTATCCGCGAAAAAGGTGAGCCAGGTGTAAACGGCGGACCAAGAGGAGATCTTCTGGTAGAGGTCGTGGTATCAAGACATCCGATCTTCCAGAGACAGGATATGCATATCTTCTCAACGGTACCGATTACATTTGCACAGGCGGCGCTTGGTGCGGATATCCGTATCAAGACGGTAGACGGAGAAGTAATCTTACAAAGCAATCGGCATTAAAAGGCAGATGATCCAGATGCCAAGTCCGATGACAATGTGACCGAGAATCAGCTGACAGCTAATGCTTCGGGCAGAGATGCAGGAACAAAGCATTCGATTCTTTACATTCGGGTTGCCAAATGAAATCATAATATAACTCAATATGTAGCACAAGATGGAAAAGAATGATATAAGGCATATATTGGAACATAAATGCATGAGCCGGTACATTTCCGTCATGTCCTGTCTTGTCGATTAAAGTGATCTCAGGCGCTGCGATGACAGATTGTCGGATTATACGAAGCGCTTCAGATATAGAATAACCTCCGGCTGTTAATGTCCGCATATGATTTAAAGTCATTGATCTGTTGATCTACATAGTACCAAGTGGTACTGTCAGGAATTTTAGTCACAGCAAGCTTCCCATTGCCGGACAGGCAAAATTGTTCAGTTCTCAGGAATTGTAACGACGTAATAAATATCCGATAGAAGAGTCGTTCCTGAAGGAAACTCTGGTCATTGGGAAGCTCTTTGACATGGTGGATGGAAGCAAGATAATCTTTCATTCCTTCTGCCAGTTCTCCGCCGTCAGATCAAGGACTGCAATAGGCAGAGATTCAGCCTGAAAACCGGAGGTGGTAGAATCGCTGAGTGCATTTTGAATGAACAGACTGATAGTGAGAAAAATCAGAATATAAAGAAACATCATTCGAGATTTCTCTTTGCGATTGTCAAAAATCCTTTAAATACTGTCATAACGTTCCTCCTGATTCCTAAAAAATGCTGCAAATAAAAGGATGATACTCATAAAAGCTAAAATGAGTATACATTTTGTGAACCGTTCCATGTCGTTGTACACTCCCATACAATAATAAGCATCACTTAATACAGCCGCAGGATTGATCCGGTTCAGAACAGGAAAATGCTGTTCAATTATATTTTCATATTGCCAAACATAAGACCGGCAAGAAAAAGACGGGAACAGCGTTAATAAAACAGAAAGCCCTAATTTTATATTAAGAGACAACTTTGTCAGAGAACCAAAAAGCAAGCCCCAGTGTTATGCCGATGATACTTCCCATCAGGTTGATAAGCAGCAGAGCAGGAAGGTTATGGCCGGAGTCCGATGCCGAGGATTTTCCCGATATAAACAGTAAGTATCATAATATTGATAAAGTGAATGGCAGTAAGGACGAGCATATCTACGAGGATCAGTGTCAGACGGTGTGTCGGAGTAATGCTGCGCCTTGCCCCCAGAGGCGTCAAATTTGCCTGACTGTCAAAGCTTGCGCGGACACCGAGAAAGGTTCCCGATAGACAGGCGTAAGCAATGAGGGCGAAAAATATTGAACGTTTGGATCGAGTTTCTCCGCCTAAGGATGTTTCCTGCACCATTTGCCGGTAATTGCTGATTTCATGGATTGCTGCGTCTAAATGTTCAGGATGTGAGGCGGCAATCTCTTTGAGCATGGCAGCATTCTGCGTGTAAGACGTAAGGAGCGAAGTCAGGATACTCTCCTGTAATCCATTTTTTCCTACGCTTAAAGACGGCGATTCAGAGGCATAGTAGATGCCGCTGATCGTCCCCTGATTTAATGCTTCAAGAGCATCTTTTTCTGAATCGCACGGGAGAATCTCTAATGTTTGCTGCTCCATTGCATCTAAAAAGTTAAGAAATGCGGCAGAATCGGCCGTTTCCTGCTGGCTGGTGACAACACATACCTTTATTTTATCCCACTCAGACTCCCCGGTAGAAGAAAGTCCCGCACTGCCAAAGCTGAAATAAAAAAGTGTGGCAAGTATGGTGGGAATGCAAGTGCCCAAAACATGACAGAGAATTCCCGAACAATTTGTGGCAAAAAGCGATATTTCAGTAAAAATAACATAATAGGAGCCTCCTAATCCCGCAGTTCTTTTCCGGTGATTTCGAGGAATACATCATTGAGCGTGGGAAGCTCGGAAAATACACGCCCAAATGAGATTTCGCGCTCTGTAAGATAATTCAGGATCCGCACCAGATTATGCTTTGCACTGCTTAAGCGAATGATCAGACGCTGTTCTTCGTATGTAATGTCCAGAATATGGGGAAGTGACTGTAATTCCCTGAGGATACTATCATCAAGGGCAATTGCTTCAATCGTGATCGTTTCTCCTGTTTTGAGCAGTTTTTCAGTTCATCCTTCGTTCCGCAGGCAAGCACACGACCGTGGTCAATGATTGCGATTTTGGAACAGATCTGTTCTACTTATCCATATAGTGGGAAGTATAGACGATAGTAGAGCCCTGTCGGTTCAATTCTAAGATTCCTTCCAGTATGCGGTTTCGGCTCTGTGGATCAACAGCAACTGTCGGCTCATCAGAATAATGAGTTTTGGCTTGTGTACGATACCGCAGGCAATATTCAGTCTTCGAAGAAGTCCGCCGGATAGCTTTCCGGGGCGTACCTTGCGGTAGTCCTCAAGCCCGGTAAATGCAATTGCTTCTTCCACGAACTTATGACGGCGATTTTTTTCTTTGATATACAGACCACAGAAATAATCGATATTTTCCCAGACGGACATTTGTTCAAAGACAGCGACGTTCTGCATGACAACACCGATTTCTTTCTTTAGTTCATAACTGTCCGGACGCATTTCTTCTCCGAAGACAGTGACGGTGCCCCTTGTCATATTTAAGAAGAGAGAGAATGCAGCCGATGGCGGTTGTTTTGCCGGAACCGTTGGGACCGAGAAGACCGAAGATTTCACCCTTTTGGATATCTAAACTGAGATGGTCAAGAGCCAGCACAGAGCCATAGCGCTTGACTAGATTTTCAATATGTATCATTGCAGAAATTCCTTTCTTTTTAAAATATAATTATGACGTTTGTTACTTGTAGTATAAAAAACTTCTGTTTATAATGATAGTGTCACAAGTCATAAAGTGAAAATGACAATTGTCATTTTTTCTTTGTTTGGAGAAAAGAAAGGAAAGAGGCTGCGGATGACCGGACAGATCATTTTGATGTTGTATGGCATGGTATTTCTGTTACTTGTACCGGCAGATGCTGTGTTTGTGTCGGCATTTCTTATGACGGCAATTTATATTGGTCTGTGGAATTTGAAGATTCCTATCGGATGCGGCAAATACTGCCATGGGTATGGCTTCTCCTCTGTCTTGGGGTGCCGGGTTATCCATCTTTGCTGCTGCGGCATGTTACAGTATGCTTAACGAAGAGCGATATATACCGGCAATCATTCTTGCTTCACTCAGCTTTTGATGTGGATGGAGAAAGAGCCGGAAGGCGTTATTCTTCAGCTGGCAGGATGTGCATTTGCCTGTGTGCTGTCCAGACAGTTTCGAGCTTATGAAAGTCTGTTGAAGAAGTACCGGAAAACAAAGAGATGACAGTACCGAATGGAACATCGTTCTGAAAGAGAAAAATAAGAATTTGCTGGAAAATCAGGATTATGAGATCTATACGGCGACTTTAAAGGAAAGAAACCGAATCGCAAGAGATCCATGATCATGTCGGACATATGCTGTCCCGGGCAATTTTGATGGTAGGAGCCATGAAAGTAGTGAATCATCAGGAAGCGCTATCAGAGCCTCTTAAGCAGCTTGAAGAAACTTTAAATACAGCGATGACAAATGTAAGAGAAAGCGTCCACGACCTGCACGATGCTTCTGTCAATATGGAGGAAAGCAATCCGGGGATTGATCGAAGGATATCAGTTCTGTCCGGTACAATTTACTTACGATGTGGAAAATTTTGTGCCGCGCGAAGTGAAATACAGTTTTATTGCCATTGTCAAAGAGGGACTTAACAATATTGCGAAGCACAGCAGGTGCAGAGAAGGCGGAGATTACGGTCGGGAACACCCGGGGTTGTACCAGCTGGTCATTAAAGATAATGGAAGCCATGGAAGGCTCAAAGAAAAGATGACAGATTCCGAGATGAAAGAGCGCGCAGGAATCGGTATACAGAATATGAGAGAGCGGGTAAAAAATCTGGGAGGAACCTTTCAGATCGCCAGCGAAAAGGGTGCAGTATCTATATTACAGTGCGGAAGAAGGGAGAAGGCTAGATGCAGTGGTAATCGTAGATGATGATACATTTATAACAGGTGCTTTAAAGACAATTTTGGAGACCACGGAAGAAATTACAGTTGTGGGAGTGGGGGCAGACGGAGAGAAGCACTGGAATTATATCATGAATACAAACCGGATGTACTTCTTATGGATATTCGTATGAAAGAGATGAGCGGGCTGGAGGCGGCAGAGAAGATTCTTGCACAAGATCCTCAGGCGAAGATTCTTCTTCTTACCACCTTCTCAGATGATGAATATATTATCAAAGCATTGAAAGCCGGAGTGAAAGGATATCTGCTAAAACAAGATTATCAGAGCATTCTCCCGGCGCTTCGGGCAGTCTGCTGCGGACAGAGCGTATTCAGGACACAGATTATGGAGAAGCTTCCGGAGCTTTTGATGGAGAAGAAACAATTTGACTGGCTGGACCGCGAGATTGGAGAAAAAGAACTTCAGATCATTTCACTTGTGGCGGAAGGGTTGAGTAATAAAGAGATTGCGGGACGGCTGTTTCTAAGCGAAGGAACTGTCAGAAACTACATAAGCAGTATTCTGGACAAACTTAATCTGCGCGACCGGACACAATTGGCAGTTTTTATTTAAATACAAAATAAATGAAGGAGGAGAAAGATATGAAGAATTTCACACTATACACCCCTACCAGAATTGTCTTTGGCAAAGAGGTTGAAAAAAGAAACCGGAAGGCTTGCAAAAGAGCAGGGAGCTTCCAAAGTATTGATTGTGTACGGAGGAGGCAGTATTATAAAAAGCGGGCTTCTTAAGAGCGTGCAGAAGTCGCTGCAAAAAGAAGGCATTGCTTATACAGAACTTGCAGGAGTAAAGCCGAACCCAAGGATGTCTCTTGCAAGAGAAGGTGTGGAAAAAGCGATTTCTTTTGGAGCAGACCTGATTCTTGCAGTGGGTGGAGGAAGCTCTATTGATACTGCAAAAGCAATTGCTATCGGTGCGGCAAATGAGGGAATTGATCTTCGGGAATTCTGGAGCGGAAAAGAAGCGATCACGAAAAGTGCTTCCGGTCGGAGCAGTCCTTACAATTGCGGCAGCGGGAAGTGAGATGAGTGATTCCGCAGTATTGACAAATGAAGAGACAGGGAAAAAGGGTGGTGTGAATACAGATCTTGTCCGTCCGAGATTTGCAGTTATGAATCTGAACTTACGTATACACTTCGAAATACCAGCTGACTTTGCGGAATCGTAGACATTTTCATGCATACGATCGAACGGTATTTTACACCGGAAGATGGAAATGAATTGACGGATGAGATTGCGGAAGGCTTGTTGAGAACATTGATCCGCAATGGATTAAAAGCGGTGGAACAGCCCAAGGATTATGATGCGTTAAAGTGAGATTATGTGGTGCGGAAGTCTCTCCACAACAATCTGACAGGTCTTGGAAGACCGAAGGACTTTGCCTGTCACAAATTAGGGCATGAAATAGGCGGAATGTTTGATGAGGCACACGGAGCAACACTTTCAGCGGTGTGGGAAGCTGGGCGAGATATGTGTATCAGTTAGATATCGAAAGATTTGCAAATTACGGAAAGAAAGTCTGGAACATAGAACTAGACAAAGCAGAAGAGGCGGCAATAGCGGCTATCGAGAAGACCTGAAGAATTTTTCCGAGCGCTTGATATGCCGGTGAGTATCGGAGAACTTTCCATTGGTGTACAGCCGGATGAGGTGCTTAAGAAAATGGCAGAAAGCGCAACCAAGGGAGGACAGTAAAACTTGGATGTTTCAAGCGATTAGATATGCAGGATATGTATGAGATTTATAAAATAGCAAACCATTAAAGTGGCATTCACAAACGGCAGAGCGTGTGAAAATGATTATATTAGACAGAACGCAAATAGAAGAGCTGATGGATCTTCAGCAGATGATGGATCAGATTGAGGAGGCATACCGGATCTTTGGGAAGGGCGAGTTCTACATGCCGCCAAGACCAAGTGTAGAGCAGGACAATAAGACCATGCTTTATATGCCATGCTATACAAAGAAGTGATCGGGACGAAGATTTTAAGCATTTTCCCGGACAATGCAAGTCTGGGACTTCCGTCCATTGACGGGATTATGTATCTCAATGATTATCAAACAGGGAAACCATTGGCGGTCATGGATGGGCAGGCAGTAACTGCGTGGCGTACCGGAGCAGTGGGCGGCGTGGGGAATCCGTCATCTATCGAGGAAGGACTGTCATACGGTAGGGATTGTCGGCGCCGGAGTACAGGGATTCTATCAGGCGCTGTACGCATGTGCGGCACGACCGATACATACGGTGTATATATATAACCACAGTGACCGTGATTTGACAGATTATCTGATAAGACTGGAAAAAGCTATTGATAATCCGTCTGTAAAAAGTAGTACAATGTAAGACGGTAGAAGAACTGGTAGAAGCAAGTGAGATTTGGCAGAAGAGCAGAAAACAGCAGGATGTTCAGAGGAATCCTGCGCCAGCTGTGCCAGTGCAGGAACGTGCATTTGCAACAAGTAAGAAAGTTGATATGCATGAACCGATGAACATGTATTCATCTATTAAAAAAGTGATCGGCGTTGTCAGTGGAAAGGGCGGCGTTGGTAAGTCACTCGTGACAGCATCCCTTGCAAGAATGATGAGAGCAAAAAAGGATATAATGTTGGTATCATGGATGCAGATATTACAGGTCCATCTATCCCAAAGATGTACGGACTTCATGAGATGGCAGTAGGAACTGAGCAGGGAATTCTTCCATGTGAAGCAGCAGACGGAACAAAGATCATGTCTGTCAATCTTCTTTTGGAAGACGAGGAAGCACCGGTTATCCATGGAGGGGACCGGTGATCGCAGGAGTAGTAACCCAGTTCTGGACTGATGTAATGTGGGGAGATCTGGATTTCCTGTTTGTGGATATGCCACCTGGAACGGGAGATGTTCCGCTGACCGTATTCCAGTCACTTCCGGTCGATGGCGTTGTGATCGTTAGCTATATGGCGAGACAGATGGATATTCGGTGCTTGGTAAGTGCCCGGACTGCGGGAAAGAAATTAAAGTATTTGGTGAGAGCCATGTAGATGAGACCGCTGAAATTCAGAATCGGTACTTGGCAAAATGCCGATCGATCCGGCACTTGCAGAAATGGTAGAAGAAGAGCGTTTCTATGAGGCGAGCAATGAATATCTGGCAGCGGCCGTAAATAAATTATAAACAACAAAAGAAATCCCCGGGGAAATATCACATTACCCCGGGGATTATTTGTATCTCATAGTCATGAGCCGGCTGTTTTTACTTCTTCTTTTTTGTCAGATTCCGGCTTTGGAAGGCCGTCGATCAATTTTTCTATGATTTGTTTCTTTACATAGACATCAAAGCTTAAATTGCACAGAAATGCAAAAGTCTGAAGCTTTGCTCTCTCCTCTTCGGGCATGTCTTCGAAGGTCTCAAGTGCACACTGATAACTCTTTGTCACATCCTTCATAAGGTCAGTGATCCTTGATTTCTCCAGGTCACAGATATCTTTGTAAATATCAGTAAAAGTTAAATTCCCTGTGGTATCAAAATAGTTGTCTGTCAGGGTGCGAGCAAAGTCTCAATATCTTTGATAGATAAAATATTTTAAAATAATAGATAAAGATCATAACGAGCACGTGCTCTTTGGAATATTTTTTCTTTACAGGCGGCGGAAGAAGATTGTTCTTTGCGTAATTATTGATCATAGTTTTCGTCAGGATCTTATCCTCTTCATAGCGCTTGGTGGAGCTTAAATTCTTCTCCATAAAAGTTGTTACCTGATCCATATATAAATCTATATTCGGAATCTCTTCCGGTTTGATGTAGTCGATTTGTGAGATGCTGGATAAAATACTGTTCAGCATGTCTTTTGTGTCAATTGTCATAATATCACCTCGATACAAACATTATATAGTATTCAAAACTAGATAGCAAGATTTATTTTAATTGATCTTTGCAGGCAAAACAAATCGAGAAATCAGAAATTGATTATTTTGAGAAAATTTTTTATGCGTAATCTATGGTTACGTGTTATAATACGGAAGGTATGAAAGGTACGAAGGATATGGTACACAGGAGGTGATGAAAATGAATAAAACAGATGAAAAATATCAGGCATATGTCCAGATTTTAAAAGAGGAGCTGGTACCGGCAATGGGGTGCACGGAACCGATCGCTCTTGCTTATGCGGCGGCAAAGGCGCGGGAAGTCTTAGGATGTCTTCCGGATAAGGTTGTGATCGAGACCAGTGGAAGTATCATTAAAAATGTAAAAGAGTGTGATCGTTCGAATACGAATCATTTGAAAGGAATTCCGGCAGCTGCCACAGCAGGTATCATTGCAGGAAAACCGGAGAAAGAGCTGGAGGTTATTGCGGAAGTAACGGAAGAACAGACCAAAGAGATGGTTTCATTCCTTCAGAAAACAGAGATTTCTGTAGAGCATGTGGACAATGGTATTACATTTGAAATCATAGTGACTGTGAGCAAAGGGGATTCTTATGCAAAGTCCGTATTGCAAATTATCACACAAATATTGTCTTGATTGAAAAAGACCATGAGAAACTTCTTGAGATTCCGGTGGAAGGAGAAAATGAAGAGGGATTGACGGATCGAAGCCTTTTGGATGTGAAATCTATCTGGGATTTTATCAACACAGCAGACATAGAAGATATCCGCGAAGTGATCGGGCGTCAGATTGAATATAACACTGCAATTGCAGACGAAGGAATGCGCGGGGATTATGGTGCGAATATCGGACAGGTATTGCTGAAAGCATACGGAGACGATGTAAGAACAAGAGCGAAAGCCAGAGCGGCAGCAGGCTCGGATGCAAGAATGAATGGCTGTGAACTTCCGGTTATTATCAATGCAGGAAGCGGAAATCAGGGAATGACCTGTTCTCTTCCGGTGCTTGAGTATGCGAAAGAGTTGAATTCCGGTGAAGAAAAAACATACCGTGCGTTGGCTCTTTCTAATCTGGTGGCAATTCATCAGAAGACAGGAATCGGAAGATTATCCGCGTATTGCGGAGCTGTAAGCGCCGGAGCGGCAGCAGGAGCAGGAATTGCTTACTTGTGCGGAGGCGGTTATGATGAAGTGATCCATACCGTAGTCAACGCTTTGGCAATTGTATCCGGTATGGTATGTGACGGGGCAAAAGCATCCTGTGCTGCAAAGATTGCTTCTTCCGTAGACGCAGGTATTCTTGGATACAATATGTATCTCAACGGTCAGCAGTTCTATGCCGGTGACGGAATTGTGACAAAGGGTGTAGAGGCGACCATCGGTAATATCGGACGCCTTGGAAAAGACGGTATGAGAGAGACGAATGAAGAGATCATTAAAATGATGATTGAAGAATAAGAATGGAAGATAAATGATAGAAACAGAAAGGAATTGTTGACTTGAGTATTTACGACACATTAAATGAACCACAGAGGGAAGCAGTATATTATACAGAGGGCCCGCTTCTGATCCTTGCCGGAGCCGGCTCGGGGACATTCAATGTGTGTGCGGATCCTGCGCAGATATATTGACCGGCTTGGGTATGATACAAATTTTACGATTTATGATGCAGATGATCAGAAGACACTGATCAAGGATGTGTGTAAATATTTGCAGATTGATACGAAAATGTTTAAGGAACGGTCGCTTCTTAGTGCGATTTCTTCTGCAAAAGATGAGCTTGTCACACCGGAAGAGATGACACTTCGTGCGGAAGGGGATTGGGCGAAAAAGAAGATTGCACAGGTTTATACCGAGTATGAAAAGCAGCTGAAAGCTAACAATGCACTCGATTTTGACGATCTGCTTTTAAAGACGGTACAGCTTCTTCAGACGCAGCCGGATGTGCTGGAGTATTATCAGGAAAGATTCCGTTATATCATGGTCGATGAGTATCAGGATACCAATACGGTACAGTTTAAGCTGGTAAGCCTTCTTGCCGGTAAGTATCAGAATCTGTGTGTAGTTGGTGATGACGACCAGTCGATCTACAAATTCAGGGGTGCGAATATCATGAATATCCTGAATTTTGAAAAAGAATATCCGAATGCGAAAGTGATCAAGCTGGAACAGAATTACCGTTCCACATCCACAATCCTGAACGCCGCAAATGAAGTGA
>VOFE01000697.1_pt1 | contig 14001 bp, 20 predicted proteins | sample 5384071 | NCBI WGS metagenome assembly VOFE01 (sample SAMN12384724, study PRJNA508395) | human gut metagenome | isolation source: healthy gut D | host: Homo sapiens
GACTCAAGTTTTACAGACTCGTCAAGGTGGAAGGATGTGTTATCAAGAAATGCATTAGAGAGCTGATAGACATAATACTCCCCATCCTCCTGTCTGTCTGCAAGTAAATCTCCATTTTCACGCATATCGTCCGTGTTTGTGTTTTTGCCGAGGCTTAAGTCCGTCAAGTACCTCCAGTAAAATGAAGAAATGTGGTTCGTCCCACGCCGACAGATACATACATTTGCACAGACCTTTTGTAAAAAGGGAAACTGGCTGTAGCAGTCCATCAATTCTTTAAAACGTGTCCGGTGATCGGAACTTTCAAAGAGTTTTGCTTTGTCGAGCAAATAAACACGCATCTTTTTGGTTCATGAGTACCCCTCCTCATAAAGAATTAATAAAAATTATATCGAAAGAAATTTGATTACTCAAGGGATTTGAGAAAAATATCGGAAAATATTGACTTTATATATAAAATAGTTCAGGAGATTAACTATGCAGTATTATCTTGCCCCATTAGAGGGTGTTACAACACAAGTTTACCGGAATGCTTATCACAAGTATTTTCGCCCTATGGATAAATACTTCACCCCATTTCTGGTGCCCCATACGAAGAAAGGATTTAGCGCGAAAGAAATTAGGGAGATTAATCCGGATAACAATAAAGGACTCTATGTTGTTCCGCAGATTTTAAGTAATCAGGCGGAAGACACTGTAAATACCATACATAAGCTTGAAAATTATGGTTATAAAGAAGTGAATCTGAATCTGGGGTGCCCCTCCAAAACAGTGGTGTCTAAAAACAGAGGTTCAGGTTTTCTTGCGATGCCGGACGAGCTGGATCATTTTCTGGAAGAGATTTTTGAAAAGACGGAGGTAAAAATTTCTGTCAAAACAAGAATCGGAAGAGATGAGCCGGACGAATTTTATAAGCTCATGAAATTATATAATAAATATCCGTTAGAGGAATTGATTGTTCATCCGCGGACGCAGAAAGATTTCTATCGAAATACACCTAACCTTTCCATGTTTGGATATGCTGTGGAACAGAGTCGTTTTCCGCTGTGTTATAACGGAGATGTGAAGAAGAGAGAAGACAAAGAGAATATTGTAGAAACATTTCCCGGAATTTCAGCAATCATGCTTGGACGCGGAGTTATTGCGAATCCATTTCTTACCGCGTCTTTTGAAAAACCGGAAGAGCAGAACGAAATTGACAAAGACACGCTTCGAAATTTTCATGATGCGCTGTATGAAGGATATGGGCAGGTAAGCGACGGATTCTTCCTGTTTTATTTAAAATGAAAGAAATATGGACCTATATGAAAGAGTTGTTCCCGGAAGATAAAAAACGGATCAAAAAGCTGAAGAAAGCGGAGAATGCGAAAGATTACGAGCAGGCAGTCGCCGAACTTTTTGCTTTACTTTAAAAGGGAGATAACATATAATAGAGGGAACTTGGAGATTGAAAATGAAAGGAGTTTGCAGCATGGAAAATCAGAAACAGCGCGTATATGACGCACTCGATAAATTGAAGATCAAATATGAAGTTGTAGAGCATGAACCGGTACATACAATGGAGGACATGGATAGACTCGGTCTGCCGGAAAAAAGGAACTCTGTGCAAAAAATTTGTTTTTGAGAGACTCCAAAGGGAAGAGACATTTTCTTGTAACTTGTGAGGAAAGTAAGAAGGTAGACTTAAAGGCGCTCGGAAAACAGCTTGGCGGAGGAAATTTAAGCTTTGCATCCGAAGAACGTCTTGAGAAATATTTGGGATTGAAACAGGGAAGTGTATCACCGTTCGGCCTTATGAATGACGAAGATCATGCGGTAGAATTTTTATTGATAAGGATCTTAGCAAATGCAAGAGTCTTGGGATTCACCCGTTGGAAAATACAGCAACGGTATTTTTATCTTACAAAGATCTGGATAAGTTTTTGTGGGATCTGGATATTGATGTTGTCAAGATCCGACTATAATATATGAAATAGTAAAGAGGATAATTATGGAAGAACAGAATAAAAAGACGGTGGGAATGATGTATCCCGACAGTCCGGGGAAACAGTTTTGGCATATTTTGGGGCCTCTGATCATTAAGATGGGAATTGGATTTATTATTTCCAGCATAGCAGCAGCCATTTTTGGCGTGTATTATCTGTGCAGGCATTATGGGATTAATGCGGAAGTGCTTGCAGATGCAAGACAGATGCAGATCATTTCAGAACGTTTTATGCGGGATTCAATGGAACTGGCACAGACGATCAGTTTGAAATTTTACGATTACACAACGCTGGTGGACGGTGTTGCGTCGCTTATCACAATTCCTGTGATGTGGTTTATGTTCCACAGGGATCGTGTGCGAGAAAGAAGAGTCGGATATGTCCCGAACAAAAAGGCTCCGCTTTGGAAATATGCGGCAGTCATTATTATGGGAATCGCACTTTGCGTAGCAATGAATAACCTGATTTTAATTGGTAACTTCTCCAGTATCAGTGAGGAATATCAGATGGTAATGGAGGCAATCTATTCTGCACCGGTGCCGCTCCAGGTGTTAAGTCTTGGAATTTTGGCACCGATTTGTGAAGAGCTTGTGTTTCGCGGTTTGATCTTTAAGAGAATCCGTATGAGAACCACGTATTTTCAAGCTGCCTTTCATTCAGCCCTTGTATTCGGGATTATGCACATGAATCTGATTCAGATGTTTTACGGATTCTTCCTTGGCTTTGTTTTCGCTTATGCCTACGAAAAATACGGTTCTGTGAAAGCACCGATTGCGGCTCATGTGGCAGCCAATCTGGTATCGGTATTTGGCACAAATTATAATTGGTTTGGGTGGATGATGGAAGACCCGATGAGAATCAGCGTAATCACGGTCATCTGTGCGACAGCGGCAGCTACAATGTTTGTTTTCATGCAGAATCGAGGAAAAACCGGACAAGATAATGTTACAGAATTGTTAAAAGTTGTTGCAAAAATGTTGTCTGTAGTATATAATTACTCTTGATAAAGGTTTACTATGTCAAAAAACTTGTAAAAGGATGAATAGAATGAAGAAATTTAGTACAAAATTGTTAGCAGCAGTAGTGACAAGTTCACTGATTGTGACACCGGTTATGGCTGCGCCATCAACAGAGAGTATAGAACAGGAGAAAGCGGCAGCTCAGAGTGAAGCGGCATCTTTAAAGTCTCAGTTAACAGAAGTAGTGACTCAGATCAACCAGATTGAGGAAGATTTGACTGAGAAGGGTGAGCAGATCATCCAGACAACTGCTGATCTTGAAGAGGCAGAAGAGACAGAGAAGCAACAGTATGAGGATATGAAACTTCGTATCAAATATATGTACGAGCAGGGAGACGGAAGCGCAGTAGAGGCATTAATCTCTTCAAAAGATTTTTCCGATCTTGTAAACAAAGCAGAGTATGTGCAGAACGTACATGATTATGACAGACAGAAGCTTGCAGAATATGTAGCAACGAAAGAACAGGTTGCTGAGCTTAAGACGAGTCTGGAAGAAGAGCAGAAAGCGCTGGAAGAGAAAGAAGCAGAGTTTACGGAAAAACAGGAAAACCTGAATACAATGATCACTTCTAAGGAAGCAGAGATTGCAGATCTGGATGCAGAATTACAGGAGATTGCAGCAGAGGCAGCCCGTCAGCAGGAAGAAGAACGTCGGGCACAGGAAGAGGCTAGTAGAAATAATAGCAATAATAACAATAGTAACAACAGTAACAATGGTGGAAACAGTAGCGGCGGTAATAAAGGAAATGGTGGAAGCAGCGGCTCCAGTAGCAGTTATGTTCCGGGAGATGCAGTGTCCCGTGCGAAGTCAGCGCTTGGGAAACCATATGTATGGGGGAGCAGTTGGACCGAATGCTTTTGACTGTTCAGGATTAGTAGGCTTCTGTCTGACAGGAAAGTATAAACGTAGTTATACATCCAGTTCTTTTGCCGGACTTCCGGAAGTCAGTGATCCGAGACCGGGTGATGTATGTTACAGAGTGGGTCATGTAGGAATTTATGTAGGTGGTGGTCAGATTATTCATGCACCTCATACTGGATCAGTGGTTCAATATGCAAGTGTTCCGAGCAATATGATCATTGTCCGTCCATAATTGATAAATTAAATAAAGTATATTAGTCAATGGCAGTCCTAAAAAGGCTGCCATTTTTAATGTATGGTAAATTGTGCTTTAACTTCTGATTTTAGGTTCCAATTTTTGGATGGAAAAAAAGTATTGAAAATTGCAGAAAATTGTTGTATGCTACTCTTATACTACGTGGGGGCGTATGAGGAGATTAATAATTGATAAGGATGGGTGATAACATGAAGAGACGATTGTTGCAGACGCTCATCACTTGTGTTGTGATGAGCTCTTTAATTGTAGTTCCTGTTTGTGCTTCTCCGGCAGAGGATAAAGAGACTCTGGAAGCAAAGAAAAGCGAGGCTGAAGCGCAGGCTGCCAGTGTAAATGAAGAGCTGGTTTCACTTCTTGTGGATTTTAACGCTTTAAAACAGGATATGGCAACGCAGGAAGATCGTATTGCACAGGCAGAGACTGATCTTGCGAAGGCAAAGGAAGAAGAAGAAAAGCAATATGAAGATATGAAGCTTCGTATTAAATATATGTATGAACAGGGCGATGCTACTTTTTTTGAGACAATGGTAGACTCTTCTTCTTATGCAGATCTTGTCAATAAGGCGGAATATGTGAAGAATGTCCATGATTATGACAGGGACAAGTTAAATGAATATGTAGAGACTAAAAACGAAGTACAGACATTAAAAACTGAATTGGAAAGCGGACAGGCAGAGATGGAATCTATGGCATCGGAGATGGAGATGCAGAAACCAATCTGGAGGAACGCTTACCGAGATGAAGAGCCAGATAGCAGATTTTTGATGCACAGCTTGCACAGGCGGAGGAAGAAGCTCAAGTTCAGCTTGAGGAGCTGACGGAAGAGTCGGATACGTCAGCTAATGTTACAGATACTTCATCGGATAACAATAGCCAGTCATCCGACAATCAAAGTACAAGTTCCAAGCCATCCGGTAATCAAGGCGGTAATCAGAACAATGGCAATCAAAGGAGGTAACGGCAACAGTGGAAATAATAGTGGGAATAGTTCCACGTCCAAGCCTTCGAATGATACAAAACCATCTAAGCCATCCGGAGGAAACGAAAGTTCCACATCTAAGCCGAGCAATGCATCCCTCGGACAGCAGATTGCAAATAAAGGGTTGGAATATGTAGGATATCCTTATAAGATGGGTGGAAATAGTCTGACTAATGGAATCGATTGTTCGGGTTTTGTTCAGCAGATACATAAAAATTTGGCATATCCACACCTAGGACATCAGGTGCAATTCGAGGTGGAGGGAAATCTGTGAGTGTGTCCAACATGCTGCCGGGCGATGTGGTATGCTATAGTGGTCATGTAGCAATCTATATTGGAAATAATAAAATTGTACATGCATCTAACAGCTCACCTTACCCAAAGGGCGGAATCAAAATATCTTCTCCTGCGGATTACAGAACAATCCTTGCGGTTCGCCGTTATTGGTAGGTATTTGTCTGGAAGATATCTATAAAAAATAGAGAAAATCAAAGGGAAGTTTTGAAAAAAGCTTTCCTTTTTTTTGTGTTTTCTGAGAGAATAGAGAAGGATTAAGAAAGAAAGGAAAAGTCATGGAAGCATATACAAATTTTGCAGAGGTTTATGATACATTCATGGACAACGTCCCGTATGAACAGTGGGCAGCATATATAAAAAAGAAACCTTAAAAGAAGATGGAATTGCAGACGGGCTTGTGCTTGAGTTAGGGTGTGGAACCGGAAGCATGACAGGAAGCGATTGGCAGAGGCCGGATACGATATGATCGGAGTAGATAATTCAGCAGATATGCTGGAGATTGCCCTTGACAAAAAGCGTGAGAAAAGCGGACAGGATATTTTATATCTTCTTCAGGACATGCGGGAATTTGAACTATATGGAACCGTTCGGGCAATCATCAGTGCCTGTGATTGTGTAAATTACGTGACAGAGGATGAGGATCTTCTTCAAGTGTTCCGGCTTGTGAATAACTATCTGGACCCGGAAGGTCTCTTTTTGTTTGATTTCAATACCCGATACAAATATGAAACAGTGCTTGGCGAGCAGGTGATAGCAGAAGACCGGGAAGACTGCAGTTTTATCTGGGACAATTAGAAAATATCAGGAAGTCCATTTTTAGCGGGCATATACCCTGGAGGAGATAAAGACATTAATTGAGAAATCAGGATTAACATTTCTTAATGCCTATGATGATTATACGAGAGAGACTGCGACCGAAGAAAGTGAGAGAATCGTAGTTGTTTGTCGAGAATGTGGAAAAGTTACAGAGAAAAAGTATAGAGAAAGAAGAAAACTGAGAAGAAAGAGGTTGTTAGAATGAAGGATTATATTGTAAGAGCAACAGCGGCAGGAGGTCAGGTGCGGGCTTTTGCCGCGGTGACCAAAAATTGGTGGAAGAAGCAAGAAAGATATCATGAGACAAGCCCGGTGGCAACAGCGGCACTGGGACGTCTTCTGACTGCGGGGCGGCTATGATGGGAAGTATGATGAAAAATGAAACCGATATGCTGACATCCAGATCAAATGCGACGGCCCGATCCAGGGATTACAGTGACAGCGGACAGCAAAGGCGAATGTCAAAGGATATGTGCAGAAAAACCGGACGTGATGCTTCCCACGAAAAATGGCAAGCTGGATGTAGGCGGAGCATTGTCGGTATCGGTCTTTTACGGTGATCAAAGATATGGGGACTTAAAGAACCGTATTAGGACAGACGATTTTGTGAGCAGTGAGATTGCAGAAGATCTGACCTATTATTTTGCGACTTCCGAACAGGTGCCCTCTTCTGTGGGACTGGGTGTTTTGATGGAGAAGGACAATACAGTACGCTGTGCAGGTGGGATTCATCATTCAAATGATGCCGTTTGCCGAGGAGAAGGTTGTCCGGCTGGAAGAAAATATCAGAAAAAATTCATTCTGTGACCGCGCTTTTAGACAGGGACATACTGCCGGAAGAACTTCCTTGGAAGTATTAGAAGGTATGGGGCTTGAGATTACAGATACAATTCCGACACAATTTTACTGCAACTGTTCAAAGAAGCGGATCGAAAAGGCAATTATCAGCATCGGGGAAGGGACATTCAAAAATGATTGCGGAAGGGAAAGGACATCGAAGTGAAATGTCATTTCTGTAACAGTGCTTATCATTATACGGTAGAAGGATCTGAAGGCGATTATAAAAAGAACAAATAATAAGGTAAAATGTAAGGAAAATGGAAAGGCGGATGCCATGAGACATGGTTTTGTAAAGGTTGCAGCAGCTACACCGGATATCCGGGTTGCGGATGTGGCTTTAATACGGTAGAACAGATAAAAAACAGATGGATGAAGCGGATGAACAGGGCGCAAAAGTGGTTGTTTTCCCGGAACTTTGTTTGACAGGATATACCTGTGGCGATCTCTTTGGTCAGGCGATTCTGTTGAAGGCAGTGAAGGAAGGGCTAAAGGAGTTAACAGAGTATACGAAAAAAAAGACGGACTTTATTTTGTAGGATAATGTGGCAGCGGCAATGAATCAGGGACGTCTATTGGGGTTGACTACGAAAAGTTTTCTTCCAAATTATGGAGAGTTTTATGAGATGAGACAGTTTACTCAAGGTCCCGGAAGGCGAGAACGGTGCTCTATGACGGAAGAGAAGTTCCTTTTGGACCACAGCTTTTATTTGCGGCACGGCAAATGGAAGAACTGGTAGTTTCCGCAGAAGTATGTGAAGATGTCTGGTGTCCGGTACCGCCAAGTATGAGGCGGCAAGAGAAGGTGCAGTTCTGATTGCGAATTGCTCTGCCAGTGATGAAACTATTGGAAAGGCTTCTTATCGGCGCAGTCTGATTGAAGGGCAGTCAGCACGACTGATCTGCGGATATATTTATGCCAGTGCAGGGGAAGGGGAGTCTACAACGGATCTTGTATTTGGCGGACATAACGTGATTGCTGAGAATGGTACGGTGTTAGAAGAGAGCAGCCGGTTTTGAAAATGGGGTGATCTACACAGAGATTGATGTGAGACGTCTTGTATCTGAGCGGAGAAAAATACAACCTTCCGCATGAAAGAAAGAGCAGACATTGCTTCGGATTCCTTTTGATATCACAATAGAAAAAACACTGCTTACGAGATCGATTTCCTCGCGTCCGTTTGTACCGCAGCAACATGAAGAAAGGGCAAGAAGATGTGAAGAGATCCTGACAATCCAGGCAATGGGACTTAAGAAACGTCTTGCTCATACGAATGCAAAAAGTGCAGTTGTCGGCATTTCCGGAGGACTGGATTCCACACTGGCTCTTTTAGTGACAGCAAAAGCTTTTGATGCACTGGGGCTTGACAGATCAGGAATTACAGCGGTGACGATGCCTTGTTTTGGAACTACAGACCGCACGTATAAGAATGCCTGCAAAATGTCCATAAAACTTGGAGCGGAACTTCAGGGAAGTTCCTCTTCCGCTAAGTCAGTGGAGACAGCATTTTATTGATATCGGCCATGATATCAATGATCACATCTATGATAAAATAATAATCATTAGGAGGGCCTTTTATTATGGCAAGACAAAAGAAACCTGTACACAGAGTACAAATGACAGAAGGAAAGCGGAATATCATTCATCAGCTCTTGGAGGAATATGATATCCAGACAGCTGAAGATATTCAGGATGCATTGAAAGATCAGGATGCATTTTTTAGGCGGGACCATCAAAGAAATGATGGAGGCTGAAATGGATGATCATCTCGGATACGAGAAATCCGAGCGTTCGGACAATGACGATTATCGCAATGGCTACAAACAGAAACGTGTAAATAGCCGTTATGGAGCTATGGAGATTGAAGTCCCCCAAGACAGAAAATCTACTTTTGAACCGCAGATAGTAAAGAAGCGTCAGAAAGATATTTCTGACATTGATCAGAAGATTATCTCCATGTATGCCAAAGGGATGACCACACGACAGATCTCAGAGACCATTGAGGACATCTATGGATTCGAAACATCCGAAAGTTTTATCTCAGATGTTACGGACAAGATCCTGCCACAGATCGAGGACTGGCAGAATCGGCCATTAGACGAAGTTTATCCCATCTTGTACATAGATGCAATATATTATTCTGTCCGTGACAATGGTATAATCCGTAAATTGGCTGCCTATGTCATTCTTGGTATCAATACCGAAGGAAAGAAAGAGGTCCTGACGATCCAGTATCGGGGATAATGAAAGTGCGAAATACTGGCTATCGGTATAAACGAGCTGAAAAATCGAGGTGTAAAAGATATCTTAATCCTATGTGCAGACGGCCTTACCGGAATAAAGGAAGCAATTGCGGCAGCATTCCCGAAAACGGAATATCAACGCTGCATCGTCCATCAGGTTCGAAATACCCTAAAATACGTTCCGGATAAAGACAGGAAAGCCTTTGCAACTGATTTAAAAACGATTTACCATGCGGCTGATGAGAAAAAGGCACTGGCAGCCCTCGAGAGTGTGACCGAGAAATGGACTCCAAAATACCCTAATTCTATGAAACGGTGGAAAGATAACTGGGATGCTATTTCACCGATTTTTAAGTTTTCAGCAACCGTCAGAAAGGTCATCTATACGACGAATGCCATTGAATCTCTGAATTCGACCTATCGAAAGCTCAATCGGCAAAGGAGCGTATTTCCGAGTGATACAGCACTACTGAAAGCGCTGTATCTGGCAACCTTTGAAGCGACCAAAAAGTGGACTTCCACAATCCGAAACTGGGGAGCGGTCTATGGGGAACTAAGTATTATGTACGAGGGACGAATAACTTACCAGAATAATCCGTTTTGAGACTGCTTTTAAAACAAAGGGCGTAAAAAAACAAGGGGCGGAATAGTCTCCGCCTGCTCTTGTTTTTAAACAGATCTCGAGACTTGTACCGATATTCTCGGCTTTCGAATTTCGACCTTTTTATCCGGCTCTTCCTGTACTTCTTCCAGTGCCTTTATACTGAGACTGATCTTACCATCTTTGATTGCCTTTTTCCATATAAGATTTTACTACGTTCCATGGATTTGCATCATCGAAATGTTCCTCAAGGTCAGCCATTGTAACAGCTGCTTCTGTCTGTGTTTGTTCGTGTAATAATTCTTCGCTCATAGTGTAATAATTCCTTCTTAGTAATAGTAAGAACATGCAAATAATATGTTCTCCAGTATTAATTTCAGTATAGCATAGAACCATAATATTGTTCAAAGAAAAATACGAAATACATGGAAATAAAGGTTGACGAAACTTCAAAAGATGGCAAGCTTAATACTTGAAGGATATAAGCAAAAGGATGTGAAAGATAAAAGATGGCTAAAAAGAAGAAAAATATACGTTGTCGGACATAAGAATCCAGATACGGATTCCATCTGTTCGGCAATTGCCTATGCTGAATTTAAAAAAAAGAGAAATAACCGGTAATGATTATGTAGCCAAAAGAGCCGGTCAGATAAATGAAGAGACACATTATGTATTACAGAGTTTGGGGTAAAAGTACCGACACTTCTTGAAAATGTAAAACTGCAGGTAAAGGATATGGATATCCATCAGATTGATGGTATCGGTCCGAATGTGTCTATGAAAGATACATGGATAAAGATGAAGGAGAATAATATCAAGACCATTCCTATATTAAGAGACGAAGAACTTCTTGGTGTGATTTCCACAGGAGATATTGCAACATCTTATATGGAAGTATATGATAACATGATCCTTTCCAAAGCAAAAACACAGTACCGTAACATTATGAATACACTGGATGGAGAGATGGTAACCGGTAATGAACACGGATATTTTACCAAAGGGAAAGCGGCCATCGGTGCGTCAAGTCCGGAACCCATGCAGGAATTTATTCAAAAGGATGATCTGGTGATTCTTGGAAACCGTGTAGAGTCACAGATGTGTGCCCTGGATATTGATGTAAGCTGCATGGTTGTCTGCCAGAATGCGGAGGTTTCAAAAGAAGTGATCAAGCGTGCAGATGAACAGAGTACGGTGATCATCAGTACGCCACACGATACATTTACCGCGGCAAGACTGATCAACCAGAGTGTCCCGGTTAAGCGCTTTATGACGAAGGCACCTCTGATTTCTTTCCATATGAGTGATTATGTGGAAGATATCAAGGAAGTGATGGCAAAGAAGAAGTACCGTGATTTCCCGATCATTGACAGACATGGAAAGTTCAGGGATTCATATCCAGACGTCGTTTTTTAAATGTAAGTAAGAAGAAAGTAATTCTGGTAGATCATAACGAGAAGAATCAGGCTGTAGACGGTATCGAAGAAGCAGAGATTGTGGAGATCATCGATCATCACAGACTGGGAAATATAGAGACAATGGGACCAGTGTTTTTCGTAACCAGCCAGTAGGATGTACCGCAACGATTGTATATCAGATGTACAAAGAAAATGATGTGGAGATCAAGCCGACAATTGCAGGACTTCTGTGTTCGGCAATTATTTCAGATACACTTTATTCGTTCACCGACCTGCACACCGCTGGATGAAAAGATTGCCAAAAACTGGCGAAGATTGCGGGTATCAATCTGGAAGAACAGGCACAGGCGATGTTCAAGGCAGGAAGCAGCCTTGCCGGAAAGACAGCAGAAGATATTTGCTTCCAGGATTTTAAGCAGTTTACAGTCAATGATATGGTATTTGGCGTAGGACAGTTGAATTCCATGAGTAAAGAGGAACTGCAGGAAGTAAAAGAGATGCTGACACCATATCTTCCGAAAGTACTGGAGAAGAATGGAGTGCAGATGGTGTTCTTTATGCTGACAGACATTCTGGATGAGTCGACAGAACTGTTATGCTGTGGGGCAAGGGCAAAAGAGTATATCATTGATGCATTTGACCTGAAAGAAAACACGGAGAAGATGATCTTAAAGGGTGTGGTATCTAGAAAGAAACAGCTGATACCGACTTTGGTAAGTGAATTACAGCAGTAAAAGGAAGCGGGGAGAAGACATGGCAAAGCAGATCTGGAAACCGGGGAATATGCTGTATCCGCTTCCGGCTGTGATGGTAAGTACTGCAGATAAATCCGGCAGATCGAATATCATAACAGTTGCGTGGACAGGAACAGTATGTACGAATCCGGCGATGCTGTATATATCTGTAAGACCGGAACGATATTCGTACAATCTTTTGAAAGACAGCGGAGAGTTTGTAGTAAATCTGACGACCGAGAAGCTGAAAAAAGGCAACAGACTGGTGCGTTTTGCGAACAGATATGCTACCGGAAGGATTACCAGTAACTGTCTGGCAACTGATACGATCAGGCTGTAGACACCATTTCCCAACGCCTGAAATACAGAACCGGCAATGATACAAAAGCCTGCGAACAGGAAGCTTAAGCTGATAATGCGAAGGGCAGGAACGCCGATCTCCAGCATGTGATCAGAGGCGTCAAACAGCGTTGCAAGCAGGAAGCGCGGGCAAGTCTGGAAGATGATCAGTCCGACGAGCATAATTCCGATTGCCATGATAATACTAAGCGTGGCTGTCTGTTTAATACGTTCTTTATTTCTTGCTCCGTAGTTGTAAGCAATGATCGGAATCATTCCGTTATTCAGTCCGAAGATTGGCATAAAGATAAATCTCTGGAGCTTAAAATATACACCGAATACAGCGGCTGCTGTAGATGAGAACATCAGTAGGATCTTGTTCATACCGAAGGTCATCACAGAACCGATGGACTGCATGATGATAGATGGAATACCTACTTTATAAATTACAGAAATCGTACGCTTATGCGGACGGAAATGCCGCATGCTCAGGTTGATTTCTTTGTTTTTAGTATGATTAAAGAAAATGGACATAGTAAGTGCGATAATCTGTCCGATAATTGTGGCAAGTGCAGCTCCTACAACTTCCAGTCTTGGGAGACCAAACCATCCAAAGATCAGGATCGGATCTAAAATAATATTAATAATAGCGCCTGTTCCCTGTGTGATCATATTGTAGATTGTGTGGCCGGTAGACTGTAACAATCTCTCGAAAGTAATCTGTAAGAAGATTCCTACAGAAAAAGAAAGTAATGATCGAGAGGTATTGAGTTCCATAATCTACAATCTGCTGGTTGTCTGTCTGAATAGCGAAGAAGAAATGAGAGCCGGAAACTCCGAGTATGGCAAAGATGATACAGCTTACGATGGCAAGAAAGATTCCGTTTTTTGCTGCTCTGTCAGCACCGGTAAAATCTTTTTCACCCAGATTTCTTGAAAGGAGCGCGTTAATTCCGACTCCGGTACCGGCTGCAATCGCGATCATCAAAGACTGAATCGGAAATGCCAGTGACACAGCAGTCAGTGCGTTTTCACTGAGTTGTGCAACAAACATACTGTCAACAATATTATAAAGTGCCTGAATGAGCATGGAGATCATCATCGGCAAAGACATAGTGATTAAAAGCTTGGGAATCGGCATAACTCCCATTTTATTTTCTTCTTTTTCTAAAGTAATTTCATTTGCATTCGTCATATTATCCTCCTTAAACGCAACTCGTATTATAGCATTACAAAATTTATATTGCAATGTATTCCATAAGACTTTTTGAATGAAGCTTTTTGAAAGATGCATATATAATCTATGAAGCAAAGTGTCTGAGGAAACGGTATGTATAAATGGTCAAATGAGTGGAAAAGAAAGGGATTTTATGCGATTCTGATACTTTTTTGCGGCTGCTGTTTTATAGGAATTTCGAAAAAAACGAAAGAGACAGAAGGAGAGATACAACAAAAGGAGTCTGTGGAGGAATCGGGAGTGAAAGAAAAGCCAAGTATTGCGATTACTTTCGACGACGGGCCAAGCGGCCGCTATACAGGCAGACTTCTTGATGGACTAAAGGAAAGAAATGTGAAGGCCAGTTTTTTTTCTGATCGGTGAAAATGCGGAGGAAA
>VOFE01000732.1_pt1 | contig 14001 bp, 20 predicted proteins | sample 5384071 | NCBI WGS metagenome assembly VOFE01 (sample SAMN12384724, study PRJNA508395) | human gut metagenome | isolation source: healthy gut D | host: Homo sapiens
ATCTTTTTGACCTCTCGGTGATGGACAACATCCGCATGGGCAAAAAGGGCGCAAGCGATGAAGAAGTCATCAATGCAGCAAAGAAATGCGGCTGCCACGAGTTCATCATGGGGCTGGAAAACGGCTATCAGACCGTCTGCGGCGCTTCCGGCGGACACCTCTCCGGCGGCGAGCGGCAGCGCATCTCCATCGCCCGGGCCATGCTGAAGGACGCGCCCATCGTCATTTGGACGAGGCCACCTCCTACACAGATCCGGAGAACGAGGCGGTCATCCAGTCCGCCCTGGCAAAGCTGGTGCGGAGCAAGACGCTGCTGGTTATCGCCCACCGTCTCTCCACCATCGCCGATGCAGACCAGATTATTGTCGTGAATCACGGCAAGATTGAAGCCACCGGCACACAGGCGGAGCTGCTTGCCTCCTGCCCGCTTTATCAAACCATGTGGAAAGCCCACATCAGCGTCAAAGACGATGGGAGGTGGCATAATGCTTCAGACACTGAAAAATTCTTCGCCTTCTGCGGCGCGGACAACCGCAAGCTGTTTGTCATTTCTATCTGGCTGGGCGTAGTCAGCGCCATCTGCTCCGCCATGCGGATTCCGCCGCCGCCATTGTCATTCAGGCGCTGCTGCAAAGAATGTCACCGTGGCGACCTCTGGACGAGCCTCGGCATCATCGTGGTTTCTCTGATCGTGACCATCGCCATCAACATGAAGGCCACCATGCTCCAGACCCGCGCGGGCTACCGCACCTGCGCCAACAAGCGGATTGAGATTGCGGAGCATCTGCGGTATCTGCCTATGGGCTGGTTCAATGACAACAGCTTGGGCGAGGTGACCTCCGTCACTACCAACACCATGGAAAATATGGCGAATGTCGCCACACGCGTGGTTATGGTCACGACCTGGGCTTTTTGACCTCCGGCATTATTGCGGCCATGATGTTCCTTTGACTGGCGTATGGGGCTGATTACGCTTACTGGACTTTCCGCCATTCGCCAGCGTCTGTTTCCTGTGCAGAACGCCATGCTGAAGCGTGATCATCACTTCGTCAAGCTCGCAGAACAACGGCATAAGTTCGGAAACACCGAGATTTCGCGCATAGGAACAGATGGGGCAACGGGTGATGCGGTAGTAGCAGGCACCCTCATACGGCTGCCCGACAAAATCCACCTTGAAGGAGGTCGGGTATTCCGCCTCCTTTTCGGGCGTATACCACTTGGCGTATTTGACAACGCTCTTTTTGTTCTCCGCCTTACCCTTGTCGGTATTCAGGTCGGTCTTTGCAAAGTACCACTTGATATGATAGAGTGAGCGGCGCATCATTTCCTGCACGGTTTCCGGCGGGATTTTTTTCTCACTTGCCACATAGGGTGCGACAAAGGCAAGGGCAAACAGCTCGTTGTACGCCATTGGGTTGTCGTCACCGATGTCGTCCGCTTTCTCGACCAGTTCACGATAGACTTTTTTGCTCTTTTTCATGATGTCAGCGGCATATTCCCTGCCGTATTTCTCTGCCAGAACCTTTTTCATCGGGCTTTTGAACATCCAGAAATAAAAACCGTTATATTTCATATCGCTTTTCCTCCCGTGATTTATTTGCAGACCAGAAAAACGCAGCCCAGCCGCCGAGGGGACAGGCCATCATTGCATCCATATACCGCTTAGCAGTCTTGCCTACATAATTTCCACAAGGGAACGGTCAGCTTTCGCTGATGCCACACTGATTACTTCCTTCCCACCAACAGGGTCGAACCGTGCAGCATCAGCCGTTTGGCTTCCTTGGGGGTCATAAATTTGCCCGTGGTCGTATCGATCAGTTCCACGTGCTCATAGCCCATCTCCCTGAGCTTTTGGACAAACGCCTGCATATCCCCGTATCGCCGCTCAGACATCAGGTCGTGGATGGCAAACGTTCCGCCTTTTTTCAGCACCCGCAGTGTTTCCAGCAAAAGCGCCTGCTTATCCTCTCCAGTGATGTTGTGATAGACATAGTTGCTTGTCACCGCGTCAAAACTCTCATCCGGGAAATCCAGCTTCACAGCATTCCCGCGTTGGAACGAAATGTTTTTCACGCCCTCTGCGGCGGCATTCTTTTCGCACAGCGGCAGACTGAAGGAAGCATATTCTTTCCCCCAGCGGTCAATTCCCAGCATTCTTCCCTGCGGGTTCCGCTTGGCACAGGCAATGGTCAATGCTCCGCTGCCGCAGCCCACGTCCAGCCCAATGCCCCCCTCCGGCAGGGTGACATAACGCGCTGTTCCTTCGATGATCTGTTTTGAGAGCGTACGTTCGCCATCATAGGAAAAGCTCCGATAGGCATGCACGCACCACTCGGTGTATTTTGCACAGATGACAAAGGCGATGCCGAATACCACCCCCAGCGCAATGCGCAGTTTTCCGCTCACACCGATTCCGAATACGCCAAAGATGAGCAGCAGCGCAAGCGACAGCACTGTTCCGGCAATCAACGAATACAACATCCCTTTGGGGATCCAGTTTTTGTAATCAGGTTTCATATGCAAGACTCCTTTTTTCATTGGGTGTGCTTTTTCACGGAAAGACTTCCTTCAAAAAAATTTCCGCAAAAATGCTTCCATCAAATCAAGATACCGTCACGGACATCCATGTAGCCACCGGCATCTGCATCGCCTGTGCAATATCAGGAACAGCAACCAGCAGAAGATTCCATGTGACCGGGTGAAAAGCCAGCATCCACCGGGAATACCATGTCTTGCCCGCAAGCAGCATCACAAAATGGATGCCGAAAGCCAGTATCATCGGAACGTACATCGGCGCAATGGCGAGGAGCATGCCGTCCTGATAGGCGGTGACCGCCGCGATGGCGGCTTCTTCTCCGATGCGCGGGCCCAGATAGGTGGTGAACCACGCCATGGTAGCCACCCAGGTGTGGATCGTCAGCGCCACCGCAACGGTGAAAATTCCGCACAGATACTGAATGATCTTTGTTTTTCTGTACTTTGTATCAATGTCCGCATTCAGTGCTTTTACCGCAAAGTAATAGAGAAAGCCCCCAATCGCTCCCAGTCCAACGGTAAGCACGGGCCTCCACAGCCCATAAGAGCCAGACAGATAACAGGCTCTGTTGAAAAGGCTGGTGTCGGTTTTCTGAAGCGGAACGCACCCCAGCAGCCAGTCCCCGGCAGCCATCAGAACTGCTCCGATCGCGCCGAGAATGTACCATCGAATCAGCTTTTTCGGTTTCTCCGTCTTCATCTCTCTCACCTCCAATTGCAGTTCGTAATTCTGCTTTTCATTTGGGCAATTTCCTCCTTCTTAGAAGATCAAAACGACAATACCGCCGACAATTGCCGCTCCTACGACCCAGATCAACGCCAGTATGCTTCGCCTTTTCAGCACCTGCCGCCAGGTCTGCACAAACGGTGCATCTTCAAGCCCTGGCAGCACCCAAAATCGGCTGTGCCCGACCCATAGCTTGTCGATTACAACGCCATCGTAAACATTCATGACCTCAAGAAACAGCAGCGCCTGCCAATAGGCTTCACCCAAAGGATAGAAGCCCCGTTCCACATACCAATAATCAGCACAAGAGCAGCAAGCATCACGATGTAAAACGAAATCATAAAGCGCTTTCGTTTCCGGTTCATCGTATTGCGGTCGATCAGTCCCAGTTCAATGGCTTGGTCCTGCACCGTCTTGGGATAAAAGTACAGTCCATTGACCGCCCCGCCGATCTCAGCGATTTTTACCATTGCGGTAAACAGCAGGCAATAAATCAACAATTGCAGTATGATCATTGTTTTTCCCTTCTCAGTCTGCGTGCGAATCGGGCATATGCTCCCATTTCCTTCGTCTTCCATCGTGGTTCATACAAAACAAGAAAGTATGCCAGAAATACCATGTACCGAATCGTTTGATTTCCATGCCAGTCCGGAATAAACCGTTATCCTCTCCTTTTGGAGCTGGCAATTCCTTTTCGTGACTTGTTCACACCCTGTTTCCCCGCCTGCTGAAGCTGCTGGATATGGGCTTCTGTTGTTTTTCTTTTTTCATGCAGGACTTTTTTATCACACGCATGAAAAATCTCTGCCTCCCAAAACGATTGCTTCTGTCACACGTCCTCAAAGCAGCGCGCAAAGCCACGCTGCCACAGCGGAGGCGGGAATGTAGATCACAAAGTGCCAGATATGTGTTTGCTTGTTATAGCCGAACATATGCGGACCGACCACGCCCTTCAGCTCCGGATAGAAATGCGGAAAGAAATTGGAGTGGCACAGCAGCACCCAGTCAAAGAAAATGATGTCGTAGATCTCCATGGCGTAGAGCACGGCGAGAAACCGCACAAAGAAGTCCAGGAAGCCGAAGCCGTTTCTGACGCCGTCCCATACGCTTAGTGCCGCCGCAGCGAGAAAAAGCAGGATGGCAATGATCTCAATCACCCAGCCGATACTATGTGCGCCGGGAAATCGTTCCTTTGTATCGGGGATTGCGTCCAGATTTTCCTTTGGTGCGGATGAGAAAAAACGCTTGTCCTGAATGAAACCCACCCCGCCGTATAAAACAAGAAAGTATGCCAGAAATACCATGAGCGTTACAAGAACCGTGATTTTCATTTTGATGTTGATGCCTCCGTACTGACAGACTGCTGCTTTTCCGCGTCCGGTTTTTTGATCAGGTCATACAGCTTTCCAAATTCGCCGATGTCCCGCACTCCGGCAAGTTCCATGCCCAGATGGACATATTTGTCGCACTTGGACTTGGCATCGGTCTCCAGAATTACCGGCACGCCCAGCCGGTTGCCCTCGGCAAAGGCAATATCCATAACCTTGCGCATATAGCCCTGTCCTGATACTGCTCCCGCACACAGACAAGCCCTACAAAGATATACGGCTTCTTCTCCTTGTCCATGCGATCTTGCAGTGGCACACCGCCGCGCTTGATGGCCATAGCGAAGTGCACGAGCCTCTTCAGGCTGGAATTGCGCAGCATCCCCTTTGCAATGGGCCACAGCGTCCTGACGCCCAGTTTCTGCTTCGGCAGCTTGTAGGCGATATAGCCCTCGCCCCGCTCGCCGGTGGTGTGCAGAAAGCCGCCCCGCAGCACCCCGCGCACATAGGCGCAGATATAGTTTGCCGTGGCTTCTTTCCCGGAAAAGGCAGCGGACATTCCCGTTTCCTCTCCGTAGTCGTAATAGCCGAAAGCGTGACCGATATCATGGATGGATTTTTCGTCCAATGTTGTAACTTTCATTGTATTTCACTTTCCTGATTCTTCAGCACATCTCTCTGTTCCGCCATCCGTCAGAAAGCGTTCCAGCTCCGATGCAAGCAGCGCCGGATGATTGATGATCTCACCATGACCAAAACCGGGGAAGCAGCGGACGATCAGACCCGGATATGCCTTCCGCAGTCGCTGGATGGCCTTTTTCATATGCCCTTCTTTTTCTCCGTACCAGCAGGCGACCTTTGCATCGGGCTGTACCGGAAAGTCCGTCCGATAGAGATAAAGCCCTGCCTCCCAAGTGGCCCGGACGGATTCCAAGCTGATATGATCCGGGATACGGCGGAGCATGGTCTGCATTCCCTGCTCCGTCTGCCCCATAAAGCGCAACGCCCATGCAGGCATATACTTTTCGTGTGCCGTTCGATACTGCTTTTGCGGCATGACCTTCAAAATCAGTCGATTCAGCACGCCAAAATCCAGATACTCCGGCCCGCTGAGGATCATTCGACCGATTTGAATGTTTGGGGAAGCCTTCAGAAAAATAGTCGGTCCGCAGCCCAGCGACTCTGCATAAAGCAGGTCCAGCCGTCCGTCCAGTTCTTTTTCAATATATTCCGCCAGCTTGTCCGCCTGAGCCTGAGCGGTCGTGTAGGTCGTTTCGCCTGTTCCGTCAAAGCCGTCGAAACTGACGGCATACACGCAGAATTTCTTTTCCAGCAGCGGGATCAGATTCTCAAACTGCCGCCAACACATAAGATTTCCGTGCAGCAGCATAATGGTCTTTCCTTGTCTATTGCCGAATCGTTTGATGTCCATACCAATCTGCCTCCCGGCTATTTTTCGACCTTCATGCAGAAATCGCAGCGGTCATTTCCACGCCCCAGTGTCATACTTCTCTCCCAGATCAGCTTCGGATGCAGCCCGGTATAGCTGATGTCGTCGCTGTCGCAAAAGCAGCGGCACAGCTCTGGGCAGCCGTATTCTGCGCAGGTGTCGTGATAGGGACACTCCATCATATCCACACGCCAGACGCCGTTACCGGTCTGCAGTTCTTTTGGGGCAAAGCCCGCCGCCGGGCCGAAAACGCTCCGGGTGGATTTGACGAAAACGCCGGGGACAAGGCGGTAAAGCCCCGGTATGTGCAGCAGGGCGGCAAGCTGTTTGTGGCTCGTTCTCGCCAAGCGCTCCACATAGCCGTGCACGGTTTGCAGCGCCTCCTCTTTCGGCATGACCCGCTGTAAGGTCTCGTAGGCCGCAATGCCCGGCAATATCTGCCGCTTGAGGTGGTATTGCTTTTCCTTGCTTGCACCCGCATTTTCAGCCAGCAGCGCACTCAGGCGCATATCGAAAGCGGTGTTCAGTTCCTTTGCTTGCGCGGGAAAGCGCAGTGCCACAGTTTCCCGGAAATCACGGGAAAGATAGGTTTCCTTCCTCTTCATCGTCCGTTACCCTTTCTTTTTATACCCGCAGTCGCAGTAGGGTCCGCCGGAGGCAAGGGTGTACTGCCGCACAAAGTTTGTCACGCCGCCGGCCTCGCTCATGGCGTAGTCCAGATGGCACATGGCGGGGGTCAGGTCAAAAAGCCCCAGCTCCTGCATCAGTGTGCAGATGCCACATTTCGTGAAGCGTCCCTCATAACCGCTGCCGTCGGGATACTCGTAAAAGTCCATGTTCCACGAGTAGGGGTTGCGGTCAGCCGCCTTCCGGGCGGCGGTGGCTTTCATGGCGGCAATGTCCTTTGCGATAAACTTGCTTTTTCCGCTCTTGCGGCAGAACCACTGCATGGGCGCCGTCATCATGGATTCTGCATAGTATACCGTCAGCACCTCCGTATCCGGCCGCTTCGGCATACAGAGGACGAACGCCCCCAACATGGCGCAGCCAATGATGTTCATGCTGAACCGATCACCTTTTTCAAATTCGGGCAGCTTTGCGATGATCTCACGGTACTTCGGCTTGGCCTTTTCCGTGATCTTACGTGCGGTGTCCGGGTCATAGCCCAGTACCGCCGTCAGCTGCGCTTGAAAGGACTTCGCAAACACTGCCCATATGGCTATGGGCATTCCCATCCAACGCATCGCACTTCGCTCCTTTCCATTCCGCAAGAGTCCGGCACATGCGTTTCTCGATGTCTATCCGGGTCTGGCGGCATTCCTTGGGATATTTCTTTGCCGCCTGAAACGCCAACTGCACAAACAGGCCGGAGCCAACCGGCAGCATGATTTTCAGCATCCCCTCCGGAAAGACAAAGTGGGTGCCGTGAGCATAAACCATTGTTTCAATCTCGCATTCATGCGGCTTTTCCGCAAGGCGCTTTTCCATACGGCAGATATACTTTGCGGTATCCCACAGCGCATCGTCCTCCGCGCCGATCAGCAGCAGCTTTCCCCTGGATGTTTTCAACAGGAATATATTCCTCCGGCTCGATCGGATGCACCGCCTCGGAATCATCAAACAGCTTGCGGGAGTTGACCATATCGCCGGTGCGCTTGCTCTCTGCGGCGATGCAGTGCCAATAATTCAGGGTGCTGATAGCAAAACGGCATATAGGGTAGCGGCTTGCCCTTGTAAGAAAAGAGTGATTCTCCCTCGATTGGCCATTCCTTGCAACCGTCCTGCCACACAAAGTCACTGGGCGTCATTGCGATGCTTAGAGAGATATCGCCAACATAGCAGAAGCCGCCGTCAGGGCGAGAGTTCCAGTCGTTGATGCCCCCGCAATGCCGATCTTTGCGTTGCCGTGCGATTTGAGCCATGTAATTGCTTTTTCGATGCGCTCAAGCGGATAGTTGTGATGGCCGTAGTCCTTTTTGCCGGGCGACATGGTCAATACGTTCACGTTGTAACCACTTCACCGCTTTGCCATTTCCTCGGGGTCGTCACCGACATGGCGATGACCGCACAGTCGAGCCCCTTGCACACCATGCGCCGTCAAAATCCATCGCCATTAATGTCAAAGTGAAATTTCATTTAAAATGCCTCTTTCAAAAGTTGATTTTCACAATCTGCATTTTCATCATTTCGGCATCGGCCTTTGCAAGAAAGTGGAAAAAGCCGCGACGGAAGGGTCTTTCCGATCACTGTACTGTCATAATTGCCGCCAGCACCGCTGCTATACCTGCCATACCCACCGTGCCGAAAAGCCACTTTTTCTGCTTGTCTTTTGCAGTAATGTAGGGCTTCAGATCTTCTGTTCCGGGGAATCGTCCATGCGTTCGTGTGCCCCACCCAGTAGCCATCGATCAAAAAGCGGTCAATGAGATTCATAACGGACAAGATGACAAGCAGCTGCCAGAAGCCCGCCGCAAAGCCTTTCGCACCGTTTATCCCATAGACACAGACCAGCACATAACCAATATAGCCGGGAATGCAAACAGCTTTGAAAAGTTGAGAATTGCGCTTGATTTTCTCGTGTGTCGTAAGTCCCAGCTTCACGCACCGCTGCTGCACTGCCGGGCTGTAGAGATGCACCATCCCAACAGCCCCCTTGCGGATGCCCACAGCACAGACAAGAGCCAGCAAAGCCCCCAACCCAAGACCTTCCAGAATCACCTGTAAAAGCATTACTTATTCCTCCTGTATCCGTTTTCATCCCGGTATTCGGGATGTTCCTTTACGTATGGATCCTTATCGCCGCAGATGGTATAGTCGCATCGGCAGCCGTCCACGCAGGTGGTCCACATTGCACAGGGCGGGCATGATCTCTGTAAGGCCGTTTCTGATAGCAAATTCCGCTGCGGGACAGGCGGTAAATTCATAATAGATCGGCTTGTTCTTTTCGTAAGGAGCCACCGTCATTTCATAATCGTGCCACTTGTCACAGCCCGCTTTTGCCCGTACGAATGACTTGTACATCAGTTTCTTCCAGAATGGCTTGTTGCAGTCCACGAATTTCAGTTTGCGGAAGGTCGGCAGGATCAGATTTTCCTCGATTTTCGATTAACCGGCGGCGTAGTTTGGGATGCTGATAGCAAAACGGCATATAGGGCAGCGGCTTGCCCCGGTAGGAGAACAGCGACTCGCCCTCGACTGGCCATTCCTTGCAGCCGTCCCTTTTGCCCTGCATAAAACCCTGCCACACAAAATCGCTGGGCGTCATGGCAATGGTCAGGGTAACATCCGGGAACATGGCAGCCGCTGTCAGCGCGAGCGTTCCCGTAGTCGATGCACCGGCAATGCCAATTTTATGGTTGCCGTTGGCTTTCAGCCACGAAATGGCCGTCTCCACACGCTCCAGCGGATAATTATGATGGCCGTAATCCTTTTTCGCAGGCGACATGGTGAGCACATTTACGCCCCGCCCGCAGAGCCATTTCACAGCTGAACGCGCAAGCCGATCCTCCGGATCGTCACCAATCATCGCAATGACCGCGCAGTCCGATCCGCCGGCACACGCCCAGTATGCGCCGTAGAAGCCGACGGTTCCCACATCAAAGTGCAGGTGCTTCATTGCTTTCCCTCCAAATCCGATCTTTATGATCTGCATTCTCATCATCCCATCGCCGACCCGGGCAAGGAAGCGGAAAAAGCCGCTGACTGACGGGCCTTTCAGATCGTTGTAGCCCAGCATATAGCCCCGGCTGGAGACCCGCAAACTGCTGCCCCACGCGCCGATCTCGCTTTTCGCGTCCGAAACAGCAAAGTATGCGCCCACATCCTTGATCTCGGCATCCTTCAGCCATGTTTTCAGCATCAGTTTCACCGCCTTCTCGTTGGCGGCATCGAACACCAGCACAGCGCCCGGAAAAGCGTCTGCCATAGCACGTACCAGTGTTTTTACCTGCTCCTTTAGGAAATAGTAGAACACGCCCGGACGCAAAGAACACCGCGCCGCCGGAGGCGTCGATTCTGTCAAGCCACGCTGTGTCGTTCAGGTCGCAGGGGATATTCTTCCTCCCGCTCTCCGGCAGGAAGCAGCTGATTGCGCACAGCAATGACGTCCGGAAAGTCCAGATTGTAGAGCTTGCACTTACCGTTATCGCAAGCCCGACCTGTGCTGTCCAACCCGCAGCCGAGATTCACCACCGCCGCATTGGGATGACTTTTCAGATACTCCCGCACCTCGAAGGCAAGGTCGTTCTGCCGCATGGCGACCTCAAGAAAGAAGCGCTGCATCAAATTGCGGGATTTTTTCTCCAAGGCGGAAAAATCATAGTCGACCGCATTTACCAGCCGCCGCGCCGCCTCATCCCGGTACAAATTGGGGTACAGCTCGGAGCACATTTTCCGTGCGTACAGCGGAATAATCAGCGTCTCCTGCACCGTGTTCTTTTCAATTTTATAGCGCACAGTCATCCTCCTTTATCGCCCCACAGCCTGAAGATACCCGGCCCTCGCCGCTTCCTCCGTATCGTCTGATTCGTCGTAGGCGTCGTAAGGCGCGGTGGGGTCGGGAACCCGCTTTTGGAACGGTGAGCAAAGCTTGTCCTTATGGGCAAAGGCGAACTCGAAGTTGTCCGTCCAGCCGGTGTGACCGGTGAGAAACAGCGGGCGCAATCCGCGGCTTTGCAGCTTCTGCTCCAGCGCCGCCAGCGACTTCACCGCCAGTTTGTTGTCCTCTGCCAGAGAGGAAATGAAACTGTAGCCGCCGTCCGCGCCGAACCAGATAGTATCGCCGGTGAAGAGATATTTGTCGTCAATGAGATAGACCATATGCCCCCATGTATGGCCGGGGACGAGAAAGCACTCAATTTTGATGCCGTCAATCTCGAAAGTCTCGCCGTCATGCAGCAGCACCTTTTCGTTGTTAATTGTGACCTGCGGCAATTTATAGAGATGGTATATGACTTTTCGCCGCACCTCGCCGGTGAGATACCGGTTTTCAATCTCGCCGATATAGAACTTTGCGCTCCGGAACAAACCGAGGCTGTCTGCCTCCACCGCGCCCACGTGGTCGGTGTCCTGATGAGTGATGAGGATGTGCCGGATGGACTGCGGGTCGATGCCCAGCCAGCCCATTTTTTCTGCCAGCCGGTCGTAGTTGTACCCGGCATCGATCATGATGGTGGTGTCGCCCTTGCGGTAGAAGAAGATGTTCGCCACCCACTCCCGCACGCAGGCCACATGCTCGTCCACCCAGCCGGTGTTCAGCGGCTTGAATATTTCCTTGCCGCGGTACATCTTGCTCATTTCTCTTTTCTGAAATTCGGTCGCTTTCTTTGACATCGGTATTTCCTCCTTACAGCAGCAGCCCGAGTCCCGCAAGGAGCAGGGAAATCACGGCCATTCCCAGTGTTCCGAACAGCCATTTCTTCTGCTTGTCTGATTTCGAGATGTACGGCATCAGATCCTCTGTCCCCGGTATTACCCACGCCTTGGTGTGTCCGACCCAATAGCCGTCGATGCCAAGCCGGTCGATGAGATTCATCACAGACAGGATTACAAAGCACTGCCAGAAGCCGCCCCAAAATGTCTGCGCACCGTTGATGGCATACACGCAAAGAAGCACATAAAAAAGGTAGATTGGAATGCAGATTGCCTTGAAGCGCAGCGCGTTCCGTTTGATCTTCTCCCTTGTGGTCAGCCCCAGTGCGATGCATCGCTCCTGCACCTTTTCGTCATACAAATGCGCCATGCCGACAGCGCCCTTGTGGATGCCGACAGCGCACACCAAGACCAGCAGCGCCCCCAGCCCCAGTCCTTCCAGAATCGTTTGCAGCAGCATTCCTTATTCCTCCCGCTTCTGTCCTGTCACGCAGAGCCAGCCCATTTTGTTTTTATGGATTTGAACATTGCAGAATCCAGCGTTTTCCAGAAACGTTTTTAGCTCATCGCCGCTGTATATGGTCATACCGCCGATGATCTCCGTCCACTTCTCATCCTTGTCCGTGTCGCCACTGCTCTCGTTGCAGATGAGGAAGGTCCCGTCGGGCTTCAGCACCCGGCAGACCTCCCGAAAGCACTGCGGCAGATCAGGCCAGAAGTAGACCGTTTCAAAGGCCGTGACCGCATCAAACCAGTCATCTGCGAAGATCATATCCGCCACACTGCCTTGCAGGACGGCACAGCGCCCCTCCGCAATGGCGGTCTTGTTGACCTTTTTCGTCTTCTCCACGCTGACGGGAGAATAGTCGATACCCTTCACGATACCCTGCGGGCATTTTTTCAGCAGCCTTTTCATGTTCGCACCGCCACCGCAGCCGCAGTCCAGCACCTTGGCATCCGGCGCAGCATTCAGAAATTGAAGCCCCCAGCGCGCCACAGGGCTGTGACCCAAATTCATCATGGCGACCATGAGCTTTCCGCCGAGGCCCACAGGTTTGCGGGTGTTTTCAAAGAATGACATCTTCTACAACTCCTTTTCCAGAACGATGATCTTATTAGAAATATTCCGCACGGTGGGTAGCTTGTCCAGCAGTTTATAAATCGGTGCAAATACCGCCATGCCCTCCGTCAGGCTGTGTTCCTCCATAAATCGAAAATCCGGCAGCAGTTCGGCAAGTGCTTTCCCATTCTTGATTCCCCAGTTGAATTTTGCGTTGCTTGCGTCAATGGATTTCTCCTTGAAGTGCCGCACTATCGTAGGATTCATGGTTTCCACAAATATAGTGGCTTGGGAAAAACGGCTGGAAATCACTGCGAAAATTTGCTGCACATCTTTTGCGTTCAGGTACATGGTCAGTCCCTCAATGACAATCAGCACCGGCACATTCTGCTCGCTGATTTTGCTGCCCCAATCTTCCATGGCGGACATGGCAATCTGTGAAATCGTGCCGCTTTCCGGCAGAAGCTTTTCCCGCACCGCCATCGTTTCCGGCAGGTCGAGGTTATACCAATGTGCGTAACCCGACATCCGGTAGCAGCGGGTATCCAGCCCGCAGGCGATGTTGACCACCACCGCGCCGGGGTGCGCCCCAAGCCACGCTTTTGTCAGCCGGTCGAGCACGATGGTTCGGGCAATGACGCCGCTGCGCATGGCCGTATCCTTGTCCGCAAGGGAAAAATCGTAGTCCAGCTTCTCGATGATTTCCTCCGCTTTTGCATCGTGAATCGCGCCGCGTCCCCGGCTCTCCTTCGCCCTTGCGTAAATGGTCTGCAGCATAGTCTCCGGCACGCCGGAGAGTCTGATTCTTTTCTCTCATATCATCTTTCCTCCGCTTGCATAGTCAGAAATTTTTCCGCATACCGGCAGAATTTTTCCGGGTGTACCATCACCAGCTCCGCGTGTGCCATTTTCGGAATGCCGTGAATGCGTGCCTGCGGGAAATAGCGCTTGATGAACTGGATATCTCGCCTGCGATCCCTCTTTTCGTCGCCGTACCAGTAGGTGAGCTTCGCACCGGTTTTAGCGGAGCGCTTCGGAAGCGCATAGTTGTTGGCAGACCAGAATACATTGCGGATCGTCCGATCGGAAAAGGTTTTGAGATAGGCTTCCATGGCGTCGTACTCCTTTTTGGGGTCGTGCCCTGCAGGGGTGAACCGTTCCGGCGGAAAGGCCGCTTCCAGAATTTTTCGGCTGTTCGCCGCCATTTTAAAGGACAGCAACATCCCGCCAAAGCAGCAGCTTTCGCACCAGGTAGAGCAGCTGATAGGGCGCGATCCCGCCGTCGATGATGGCCCGGTCGATGGGCATTTCCCCCAATGCCAGCAAACGGGTCAGGCAGGCACCGCCCATGGAGCAGCCATAGGCCCACCCAGACGGGAGACGCTGCGGGCTCTTCAAATAGGAGATCACCTCGTCCACGGTCTGCTCGACGGAGGTGAAATCCCCGGGATACTCCGGCTGATGGCCGTCATACACCACCTGAAAAACATGCCATCTCTGAGAAAGCAGCGTGATCGTGTCGGCAAAAGCCCAT